>Ga0157377_10000020_pt1 | contig 151620 bp, 135 predicted proteins | sample M55metaG_FD_121116 | JGI IMG/M metagenome (GOLD analysis project Ga0157377, IMG submission 121116) | Miscanthus rhizosphere microbial communities from Kellogg Biological Station, Michigan, USA - M5-5 metaG | ecosystem: Host-associated > Plants > Roots > Rhizosphere > Soil | place: USA... | reverse complement strand
GAATGCCGATCCGATGGACCAAGACATCGCGGGCTCGACAGCCATGGCATCGGTCACGGGATCGGCCGGGCCGGTCGCCTCCCGAGGGGATGTCAGCGCGGTCGGGGCGTCCGTCCTGGCCTGCGGACCTGAAGTGCTTGCGCCGCCATCACCAAGGCCGTACTTCAGGAGCCGTCCCGTGGCGGTGACGAACGTGCGCTTGCCGGCATGCGTGAGGTTGAGTTCCGGGCCGTGCTTGATGCTCTCGCGCAGTTCCTCCGCCAGGTGCACGCCATCGGGCTGTTGTTGGCGCATCTGCAGCCAGGCGGCCAGGCCGCCATGACCCCGGACCATCAGCGCGACGCCGAAGCGACACAGTGCGGTCAGTTTTCTCTGCGTGTTTTCGCTGTCCGGCTCGCGCTCGGAGACGCGCACCCGCTGCACGAGCGGCCGGTCCGCCTCGGGCAGCAGCGTCACCAGGGATCGTCCCCTCATGTCGCGTTGCAAGGCCTGCGCGAGCGTCAGCATCCGTTGCTCGCGGGGAACGTCGTCCAGCGCTTTGATGCCGGTGTTGAGACAGTACCGCACCTCGATGGGGTCGAGTTGAGCGTTCTCATACGCCAGCTTCCGCGCTTCGGCGGCGCTGCGCTGCGCCGGGTCCGCGCTTTGCAGTTGGTCAAGCAACGTCTCCAGCGCGATGGGCGGCTGCTGCATCAGCAGCGCCTCGCCGAAACGGATGAGCTCGGTACGGGCTTTCCCCTGCGCGGCGGCCGGCCGGTCGGACAGCGCCCGCTCGACCGCATAGGCGATCAGCGTGTTGCGCCCTTCGGGGGGAACAGGCCTCAGTGCATCGAAGGCGTCCGCTGGTGCGGCGATGCCATCGGACGGAGAAGCTGCGGCTGCTGATGCACCGGCTGCCAACATAGGGCTCGACACCGATGGCTGCACGGCTGGCTCGTCAAGCGCGGTGGAGGATCCGCTCCTCAGCGGTTCGGGCCGTTGCGGTGATGCTGCTTGCGGCGGCGTGTCGTTGGGTGGTGTCCCACTGGCGTGCGATTGCGAGGCGGCTGGCTGGCGGGCCACCATCTGCGCCGTGTCGTGCCTCTCGACAGGAACAGGCCTCGGTCCATCCAAGGCGTCCGCTGGTGCGGCGCCGGTCGCGGCCGGGCTGCGGGCAGACGTCACCTCGTCCGTATCCTGCAGCAAGGCCAGAAGGCTGCCGCCTCCGCCCAAGCGGTCGAAATCGGAGCCGAGAGACAACGATGTGCCGGCCGGGGAGGCCGCGCCCGCCGATGTGCCGGGGGCCAATGTCGGACTCGGTGCAGAGGGCTGCACCGCTGGCTCGTCAGGCGCAGTGGAGGGGCCGCTCCGCAGCGTTGGCTCCACGGCCGCAGCGGCATCCGGCAGGTTCGCTTCGGTCGGCGCGGCGTGGCTGGACACCGCTTCTTCATCGAATCCCTGCACGAAGGCCTGGATGCCCCCGGCTTCGAAGCGATCGAATGCCGATCCGATCAACCATGACATCGCAGGCGAGGACGCGGCGGCATCCGACGAACCGGTGCCAGCGGCCGCCCTTTGGCCCAGGCCGCATGCGCGCAATTCCGCGACGGCATGGTCCAGTCTTGGCTTGGTCGATTCACTCAAAGCGAGTTCGGGGCCGTTCCTCAGGCGATCGAGCAACTCGTTGGCGCGTTGGCTGCCATCGGGCTCATGGTGCATTTCCAGCCAGCCGGTCAAGCCGCCTTGGCCCTTGGCCATCAGCGCTACGCCCAGGCGGATCAGCAAGCTCTGCCTGCTCTGGGCGGCAGCACCCAGAGGGTTGCCATCGGCGTGCACCCGCTGCAGGATTTGATGGTCCGCCTCGGGCAGCAGCGTGTTCAGCACGGGCGCGTACGTCGTGCGTTCCAACGCCTGATGGAGCGTGAGCATGCGTTGCTGGGGGGGCACCTTGGACAGTGCCCCGAGGCAGGCGTTGAGCAGCTGCCTCGCGATCGCCGGGCTTGTCTGTTCGTTCTCGTACGCCGCCTTCAGCTCGGCGGCGGCGTCGCGTTGCGCGGGGTCGGCGCTGAGGGTGGCGTCCACGAACGCTTGCAGTGTGGTGGGGGGCTGCTGCTGGAGCAGGGCAGCGCCGAAACGGCTGAACTCCATGCGGTTGTTGCTTGGCACCCCCTGGCGCGTCATGCCGGTGATGCGCAGCGCACGCTCTGCTGCATAGACGACCAGCGTGTTGCGTCCCTCCGCGGGCACCGCCTGTATGGCACCAGGCGCGTCCGATGGCGGAGCAACCGCTCGTGCCGGGTGCGATGAGATGACAGGGGCGGCGCTGGGTTGTGCCGGTCTGGCGAGGGAAGCCGGTCGTCCCGACGCCGCCGGCCTCGCGCCGCCCAGGGCCAACGTCAGCAGCCGGTCCGCTGCCAAGCCGAGGCTGTCCTTGTTGCCGGCGCTCAGATGAAGTTCCGGGCCGTTCTTCAACTCATTGAGTAGTTCGCCCGCCCGGCGCGATCCGCCGGGCTGCCGGTGCATGGCCACCCAGCCGGCCAAGCCGCCGCAGCCCTTGGCCATCAACCCCACGCCAAGCCGGATCAGCAAGAGCTGCATCCGTTCGTCGGTTCTGCCGCCAGGCTTGGGTTCGGACTGCTGCATCTGCTGCAGGAGACCCAGGTCCGCTTCGGACAGCATCGTCTTCAGCGCTCGACCCACCATGTTGCGGCGAAGCGCCTCGTCGAGCGAAAGCATTCGCTGCTCCGGGGGGATCCCGGACAGTGCCCTGATGCAGACGTTGAGGTCAGTCTTCAAGTCGGTGGAAATACCCGACTCGTTCTCGAAAGTCGTTTTCAGCGCGGCGGCGGCGGCACGCTGCGCAGGGTCTCGGCTGAGCAGCCGGTCCACGAACGCATCCAGTGCGACGGGAGGCTGGCGCTGGAGCAGGGCAGCAGCGAAGCGGACGAGCATGGCGCGGGGACCCTTGATCGCCTGTTGGGATCTGCCGGCCGCGAGCAGCGCCCGCTCTGCCGCATAGACGACCAGCGTGTTGCGCCCTTGCGCCGGCAAGGTTTGCATCGCAGCAGGGGCGCCAGATGGCCCGGTAGCCGCCGCTGCCGGACGCGTCGGAGACGCACTGGGTCGTGAAGCCGCCATCGGCGATGCGGAGGCCGCCGAACCCGGGCCGCGGATGCCCGCATTGCTTGGCGGTTGCCGCTGTTGCCCGCTCGTCATGGTGGGGCGGGGCGACTGCGACTGTTCGCCGTGGGCCCTCGGGCTCATGGACGAGGGGCTGGAAACGGCTGGCACGTTGGCCGTTGGATGCCTCAACCCTGTGGACGTCACCTCATCCATTTCATGCAGCATGGTCTGGAAGCCGCCGGAACCGACCATGCGATCGAATGCCGACTCCATGGACCATGACATCGCCTGCGCAGAGCCGGCGACAGACGGGCCAGGTGATCCGGTCGTGGCCTCCCGCCCGACCTGGGGGAGAGCGGCGGACGCGCTGGGGTGTGCGGCCGCGATGTGCGCCGCGAACGTGTCTGGTGCGCCCTGCCCCGGGCTGCGGGGACCGGGGCTGCTTCGCCACTGTCGCAGTTGCTCGGCCGACACCATCGACCGTCGCGGCGATTGCGGCGCCGATGTGCCCGGCAGCGCGGCGCGCGGCGACAAGCCCGGCGGTGCATCCTCGATGCCCACGCGTGGCCGCACCCGCCGTGCTTGCTCGTCAGGACTCGGCGCATCCGCAGCCGAATCGGAATGCGGGCGTCGTGTCGAGCGTGAGCCAACGGGATCCACTGGTCGTTCCTGTCAGGCGTGTCCGCGCAGTCGCGCACCGGGAGTGGTGTCGTCGCGACCCAAGGGCGGCTGTGTCTCGCCTGATTGCGGCGTCGAGGGGGCTGCCGCAGCGGTGCTTGCCCACCCTGGCATCACTTCGCCCTTCATCCTCGTGCTCCTGTGCAATCGCGTGCCGCAAGAGTGCCGTGGCGCCGGATCCGATGCGCGTCGAAGCGAAGCTGCGTCCGACATTCCGAAGACCGTCTCGTACCGTCTTCCACACCGTGGCGGAACGTCTGCGCGAACCTAACCGGGGATTCGGCAAGAATTGCGGAGTGTCATCGTCCGACGCTGCCCCTGCCGGCCGGCACTCGGCCGGTGAGATCCAGCGACCCGAGGAACGTCAGGTCGTCCGCGGTAGGAGTTCCGGGATCGAGCAAGGAGAAGTCGTCCTCAGCCTCGTGCCCGGGCGATGCGGTGGCAGCTTGACCGGGTGACAGAAGCGAGCGTTCCAGCGATTCGGTAAAGTCCCCCGTGGAGTCGGGAGACGCCGGGTCAGCTGTGGTTGGAGCGACTGGGTCGATCACGGGAAAGTCGTGCATGGCCTCGTGCTCCGGGGATGCGGATGCAGCTTGAGCAGGTGACGCAAGCGAGAGTTCCAGGAATTCCGCAAAGCCCAGCAGAGGGTCGGCTTCTGCCAAGCCCTCGGACTGCGGAGCGGCAGACGAGGATGCGTTGGTCGGGGAGGCCACGGCGGCCGATGGGCCTGCCGACGCATGCGGTGCTGTTGTTGTTGAGATCTCTGTGCCTGATGCAGCTTGCAGCCGCCCCGCTGCGATGACGAACCTCTTCTTGCTTGCGTTGCTCAACCGGAGTTCGGGGCCGTTCTTGATGCGATCGAGCAGTTCGCCTGCCAGGTGCGGGCCATCGGGCCGCTCATGCATTTGCAACCAACCGGCCAAGCCACCATGGCCCTTGGCCATCGACGCGACGCCCAGGCGAATCAGCAAGGCCTGGTTCCTCTGCGCGGTGGAGCTGCTGAGGGTGGCGTCCAAGCTTTGCACCTTCTGCAGGAGTTCGAGGTCTGCGTCGGACAGCAGTGTTTTCAGCGCCGGCGACAACATCTTGCGAAGCGCTTCATCGAGGGAGAACATTCGCTGCTCACGGGGCGCCCTGTCCAGTGCATTGATGCAGGCGTTGAGGAAATGGCGCGTGGAGTCGGTCGCCTTCTGTTTGTGCTCGTACGCCGCCTTGAATGCGGCGGCGTCACCGCGTTGCGCCGGCTCGGGGCTGGACAGGCGATCGAGGAACGTGTCCAGCGTGATGTGCTGCTGCTCAAGCAAGGCAGCGCCAAAACGGCTGAACGCCGAGCGATAGACCCTCAACTCGTCCCGGGTCAAGCTGCTGGTCTCTTGCAGGGCACGCTCGGCCGCATGGGCGACCAGCGTGTTGCGCGCCCGTGGCGGCAAAGCGTGCGTCGCATCAGGGGCGGCAGATGGTCCCGCGGCCGCCGCTGCCGCACGCGATGCTGAAGCGCCCGCTGGGGCCGCCGCCTCCACCATCGTCACGTCGATGGGTGTCTGCATGGCCGACGAGGCTGCAGGCTGCGGCGAGAGCGGACGGGCGGAACTCGAGGCAGACATCCCCTCATCCCATTGCTGCAACAAGGCTGCGAGGCCTTCGCCTCCGCCCAGGCGCTCGAACTCCGAGCCGATGGACCAGGATGTGTCGGTTGGGGATGCAGCGGCGGCCGACGGGCCGGCTTCGGCGTGTGCCATCGTGACGTCGGTCGCGGAGGGCGGTGGAGCCTCGCCGTGCAGCGGCGAGGAGGTCCTCGGCGCCTGGCGAGATGTTGCTGCGGCCGCGGCATTCGTTGCGGCTTGCGGATGCACGGTGGCTGCGCCGCCATCGCCCAGGCCGTACTTCAGGAGCCGTCCGGTGGCGGCGGCGAACTTTTCCTTGGTGGTATGCGTGAGCTTGAGTTCCGGGCCGTGCTTGATGCTCTCGCGCAGTTCCTCCGCCAGGCGCTCGCCATCGGGCTGTTGTTGGCGCATCTGCAGCCAGGCGGCCAGGCCGCCGTGCCCTCGGACCATCAGGGCGACGCCGAAGCGACACAGTGCGGTCAGTTTGGCCTTCACCGGGGCGCTGTCCGGCTTGGGCTCGGAGTCGCGCACGCGCTGCAGGAGCGGCTGGTCCGCCTCGGGCAGCAGCATCTGCAGTGAGCTCCCCACGATGTTGCGTTGCAAGGCCTGCGCGAGCGTGAGCATTCGTTGCTCGCGGGGCACCGCGGCCAGCGCGTTGATGCAGGCGTCGAGCCTGTACCTCATGTTGGCGGGTTTGCCCTGTTCGTTCTCATAGGCCAGCTTCCGCGCCTGGGCGGCGCTGCGCTGCGCCGGGTCGGTGCCGAGCAGGTGGTCCAGGAACGCATCGAGCGTGATGGGTGCCTGCCCCTGGAGCAAGGCCTCGCCGAAATGGCTGAAAAATGAACGGGCGTTGTCCTGCGTGCTTCCCGCCATCCTCGACAGCGCCTGGTCCAGCGCATAGACCACGAGCAAGTTGCGTCCCGCGGGGGGGACATGGCGCAGTGCATCGCGGCGCCCATCGGGCCGCAAGGCCGGCATCACACCATGCGCATCCAATGGCACGGCTGCGATGTGCGTGGCCGACGTGCTGGCGGCGGTCTGCACCGGACCGCTGCGACCCGGACTGCTTCGCCACTGTCGCAGTTGCTCGGCCGACACCAGCGACCGGCGCGGTGATTGCGGTGCTGAAGCGACCGGAAGCGGGCTGCGTGGTGACAAGCCTGGCGGTGCGTCCGCGACACCCGTGCGTGGCCGTACCCGCCGCGCTTCCTCGCCCGGGCTCGCCGCGTCCGCCGCCGAATCGGAATGCGGGCGTCGTGCGGAGCGGAAGCCGACGGGTTCCACCGGCTGGTTCCTGCCGTCAGGCCTGCCCGCGCATCCGCGCGGATATTTGGGCCTCGTCACGACTCAAGGGCGGTTGCGTCTGTCCCAACTGCTGCGATGCGGATTCCTTCACCGCGTCGCGTACCGCCTGCTCAGCCTGCCAAGTGTTGCCGATGGTCTTGTAGATCAGGCCTTCGTATGCGCCGCTGAGCAGATTGAGTGCCGTCGTGCTTGCCCACCCCGGCATGTCCTTCATCGCCAGGCCGACGGCATTGGACATCGCGTTGCTGCCGGCGATCAGGGTGATGCGCCCCGGCGTGTGGTCCAGTAAGCGGCTGTAGTCGTGTGAAGCGGGATTCAGGAATTTCAGCTTGGGCTTCCACCGCTGCACGGTGCCGTGCTGGTTGGCTTCCTGCTGCGTCATGACGATCCAGTCCGAGGTGTGCACGCTGGTGTTGATGGCGGCCTTGACCGCAGACACCGCGGCGCGGGTCATCCAGGCCTCGCGCTTGGACATCAGGTCGCTCTCGCCGCGCAGCACGGCCGTGGCCACGCTCGCATTCGGCACCAGCGGCGGCAGGTAGGTGAAGGCGTAGTTGCCGGTCACCGTGGTCATCGAATAGATGCCTGCCGCTGCGTCGAGGTGCGAGCCGCTGATGCCGTAGGTATCGTGATCCATGCCAACCATGTTGAAGCTGGCCTGGACTGCCTCCCGCATAGGGGAGTACACCATCGACTTGAAGTCGGCGACGAACAGCTTGGCCGGCGTTTCCGCGAGTGCCTTGTCCCCGGAGCGGACCGCATAGGCGCCGATGCCGATGTGAGTCATCGATGCCGCCACCTGGATGTTCAGGGCCATGCGCGAATGCATGTCCTGCTCGCGCCGAAGCTTGGCCTGGCGATCGGGCGGCAATGCGGCCCACTGCTCCTTCGACAGCGCATGGAAGCCCTGCGCTGCCGCGTCGGGGTTGCGCGCTTCCTGGCGGCGGCGCAGCAACTGGATGCCCACGCTCACGGTGCCAGAGACCACCTGCAACGCCAGCGCGTGGTCCGGCGGCATGTGTCGGATCGAGAGCATCGTGGCTTCAGCGATCATTTCGCGTATGAAGGTCGGCACGCCGACCGCCGACGATTGGTGCACCAGGTGGCCGGCCACGGCCCCCAGTACGCGCTTGGAGGGCAGCACCATGCCGAGCGCTTCGCCTTGCTGGCGCAGCTCGCTCGCGGTAGTCGTCCCGGCGCTCGCAACCAGTTGGCGCAGCTTGTTGAACCCAGTGCTGATGGAGCTGCCCGCGGCGCTGGCCGCCGCGCTCGCGGCCGCGGTCGCGCCGCTGGCCAGGCCGCTGAGCCGCGACGCCACGCTGGCGCGTGCGCCGACCACCGGTGCGTGGCCCTCGATGTCAAAGGTGTGGCGGCCGGAGATCCCGCTGTCGGACCCGTGCGTGGCCCGCTCCGAAGCGCCCGACTCGGAACCGTGCAGCGGGATGGAGACCCAGCTTCGGCTCGACCTGTCGCTGTGTCCGATTTCGGACTGCGGATTCTGCGCAGACTGCCCCGTCCGCAGCTCGGCGATCGACACGCGGCGGCGGGACCCTTCGGCTGCAGAGGCCTGCGGAGGCCTTCCACTGAGGCGCTCGTCAGGAGGCGGTGGGGTGCGCATCGACGCGGTCTGCCGGCTGCCCGCGGCGCTGGTGCTGGCTTCGTCGCTGCCGACGTGCGGGACGCCGGCCGGCTGGATTTCGCTGATCTTCATGGTGATGTGTCGTCCTGTCAGTTGGCAACAGCCGCGGTGCCGGCGCCGATCATGTCGGCCATCAAGGCGAATTCGCGGATCCATGCTGACAACAGGTCGGCCTCTGCTTCGTCGAGCGACCAACGGCACATCAGCGCCGGCCCCGCCAGCGTGATGCAGAAGGCCACGCCCGTCTGCAGCAGCAACGACGGCGACGCTCGAAGTGCGTGCTGCCGGCGCGCCGGTTGCGTTGCCCATTCCTCGTCCAACGGAGTGCTCAGGATCAGGTGCTCCTCGTCCGGAGAGAGCACCACCGACACGTTCCGGCTTTGCAGCTGGAACACGCCGGTGCGCGCGGCTTCGTCGGCCAGTTCCTCGTTCGCGCCCAGTTGCGCCGCGGCGTAGCGCACGAGCGCGAGCACCGGTTCGGGCGCCTCGAATTCCTGTTCCAACTTGGTGGCTTCGACCTTCATGGCATCACTCCTTGTTCGAACGCATGTCGCGAAGCGCGTTGGCGCCGCCCACCACGGCACGGCACATCGACAGCGTCCCGTCGAGGATGGCCGTGAGGTGTCGCTCGTCCGGTACTCCGGGTGGAAGCGGCATCACCATCACGCCGGCTCCATCGTCTTCCAGGCCGAAGGCCCAGTCCTGCGCCATCATGGCGTGGGCGTTGGCCACGAGGAGTGACTCCGTCCACTGGGCATCATCGACGCCCTCGGGCCGGGGCAGCTTCACGCAGGCCAACCAGGGCCCGTCGCCTGCAGCCATCACGTGCAACGAGAAGCCGTCGATGACGACCACGCCGTCGGCGGCGAGGGCGCGGGCGCCCTGGTCGTCTGCGCCGAGTCGCCGCATGGCCTGTTCCAGGCGAGCGCGCCGCTCGTTGGACAGCCCCTGCCCCTGAAGGGCGCCGGCGGTGCCGGCCACTTTCACTTCGCCATTCATCCTCGTACTCCTGTGCAATCGAGTGGCGCGAGAGTGCCAGATGCGGGGTCGAAGCGATGCGTGAGGCGAAGCGGCGTCAGGTATTCCGAAGTCCACGTCACGCCCTGTGCCGCTCATGCGGCCGTGGCCAGAAAGACGGGCTGCGCGTGCATGGAAATCATGAATTGATCAAGCAATGCAAATACTTTTGTAAGTTAACTATAAGTGTGGCCTGTTGATTCGCATCTTCATCTTGGGATTTGCTCTCGATATGGACATTCACACATGTGCGAACCCCAACAATTACCTATGAAATATGCGACATCTCATTCCAGTGACAATTGCGTGATGCACGCGCCAGTGATCAAAAATCATAAAAATGGAACGATGTGAAAATGATTCATACATACAACTTTCTGGTCTCGAAAAATACGATCAACCCCGTCGCAATCTATGTCTTCGGAGTTCATCATGTTGCTGCTTTCGTTAACCTCTTTTCGCGCCCGCCAGAGCCATCCCGAGATGTGCGGGCTGGTCCTGCGGGGCGATGTCACCCGTGCCATCCAGGTCGGTCGGGGCGCTCTGGAACGCGCGGTCGGACACGACAACGCCCAGATCGGACAACTGCTCGGACGCTGCCTGCTGGCTGCGGGTCGCGATGAGGATGCAGACCAGCTCTTTCGACGCCAGGCCCTCATCTACCAGGAGATCTCACGCGCCCATGTGCGCTGGCTCAGCGGCCTCGACCAAGGCATCCTGCAGCTTCATCTGAATCGGCCTGGCCGCGCTGCAGAGGCGTTGTGCGCGGTGGCTGACGACTCGCGCGCTCCGGTCGATTTGCGGGTCGAGGCCATGGCCGCAGCCGCGGTCGCACTGCACCGCGCGGGCGAGTGCGCCAGCGCGTGGAAGTCGCTCGAAGCGGCCCGACGCTGCGCAGCTCAGTCCGGGGCCATGCTGAACCGGTTGATCGAATGCGTGGCACTGGAACTGTCGGCGCTCCAGCATGAACGCGATCTCGAGGGCGTCAACGACCATGCATTGCACGCCAGCTTCCGCACTGGCATCAGCGAGTTGTCCCCCTTCGAGCAGGTTCGCAGGCAGCTCGCTGCCGCGGCAAATGAATTCAGCGGCGAGGCGCCGCTGGTGGCCCGGCGATTGAGCCACCTGGCCGGGTTGACCCCACCGAATGCCCCGCCTACCGAGGCAGCGGCCCACATGCTGAAGGGCTTGTCCTGGATCCGCGAGCAGCAGCTGACGGGCTTCGAGACCGCGCAGCGCATCGAGTCCGCCCTGATGCTGATCGCGCGGGGCGCGTTCACCGCCGCAGCCGATGTCATCGCGCTCTATACCGCCAATGAGACGCAGGCCCGATGCAATCGCCACGCGCTCGACTTGCACTACTGCATGTTCAAGCTGCATCTGTCGCAGGGCCGATCCGCTGAAGCACTGCGCTGGTACCGTTCGCATTCGCAGGAAACGGTGCTGGCGTTGCGCAGCCAGGCGGGACGCCGCATGTTGAACAGCTACCTCGGCACGGCGCATACCAACGCCATTGCGCCCGATGACACCGACCGCAGCCGCCTGCCGTTGCGCTATCGGCGCGCCTACCAGTACATCGTCGAGAACCTGCATGACGAGAACCTGTCGGTGACCCAGGTGTCCACGCACCTGGGCGTGACCGTTCGTGCGCTGCAACTGGCCTTCCGCACGCACCTCGGGTTGTCGCCGGGCGAGCTGATCCGCAATCGGCGCATGGAGCGCATCCGGGAGGACCTGTGCAGCCACGCGGGCCAGCGTGAATTGGTCGAAGTCGCGCACCGCTGGGGCATCAAGAGCCGTTCGACCTTGGCCACCAGTTATCGTGAGCGCTTCGCCGAAACGCCCATGCAGACGCTGCACGGTCGCGCGGGGACGACGGCTTCGGGAACGGGCGTACTCTGATCCCGGTGGGCCGGCGTGCCCACATGCGTCGGGGCCGGCCGCACGATTCCAGCCGGCCCGCATCAAGCTCTCTGCAAGTGCGAGCTTGATGCGGGCCCTTCGTCAAGCCAGGTTCTTGGGGCCTTCGCCGGCCGACTTGATGTTCTTCGCGTTCGTCTCGGCCATGCTCTTGATGAACTCGCTCATGGCCTGGGCGTCTGTCGCCTTGGCGGTGGCGATCGCCAGCGCGCGGCTGTTGGCCGCTTGCTGCTCCTGTTGCGCAATCACCGACCGCGTGTCCGCGTCGGGCTTGGCGGCCTCCTGCCTGCGCGGGAGCTTCTGACGCGGTGCCGCGCAGGCGGCCGGCGAGTGCCTTTTGCGGCCTTGCAGGCCTTCGGGCGCGCTGAACATGTCCGGCTTGTGCGATTCGCCGCCAGCCTTGCCTGTTCGTGGCGCTTCCTTGTGCTCGGCGGGCCCAGTGATGGCGGGGCGCCGATTGGTGATGTCGATCAGAGTAGCCATGACGAGGTCTCTCCTTTGTCAGAACCAAGGTGCTGAAAGGGGTGCCGTGGGCACCACCGGCAGATCGGCCAGCAGCCAATGGACGAGCGTGTTGCGGCCCAGGCGCTTGACCAGTTCAGCGGCCGGCTTGGACAAGGTGATCCCGCACTCGCCAAGCCCGCTGCGAATGAGCTTGCGCGCCGTGTCCAGCATGAGCGGCCCGAGGTCGTCTGCAGGGACGTCGCACGGCACGTCCAGGCCGGCGAACGAGCTGCGCGCTGCCAATGGCAGCTCGGCCAGGTGCGCCAATGCGCTGATGAGCATCGGCGAGGCCTGTGCGGAATCGCCGATGAACGCCTCCGCCGCGTCCAGAACCAGCCAGCTGCGGTCCTCGTCGATGAAGGCCGCACGGGTTGCGGGATTTCCGCCCGCCCACGAGGTCTCGCAGGCCAGTTGCCTGAAGTCGTGCTCGCAGGCATAGACGAGGCTCAGATGGTTGCCGGTCAACAGTCGCAGCGAAGGGTTCATCAGCTGCCCCTGGTCGCCACCCAGGATTTCCAGCTTCAGCAGCAGGCCCTGGACCGTCAAATGCCGGACCGTCAGGCTGCGCACGCTGGAGGCGACGGAGCCATCGTCCGAGACCCACACGCCAGCGGTCTTTTCGTGTTGCTCGTCATTTCGGAACGGCGGGTCCACCAGCGGCTGCATGCGCAGCGACACGGCCCGGCGCGTGCTCCTGGCCGGCGGCACGTGTCGTTGCAGCACGGCTGCTGGAACTCGGGCATGGGATGGGGTCAGCGCGCCTGAAAGCATGGCGAAATCTCCAACGTGTGAGAGTGATGTAGGCGCACCATTGGCACAGCGGCCGTGTCGCGGATGCTGGTGAACGAGGGTGGATGCTTCATCGGGAGTCAGCCGGCCGGCGTGGCATCGCGCGCATCCACCAGATGCCTTCGTTGCATGGGCGAGCGCAGGCCGCGGAAGGGGTACTCGGTCTTGCGCTCCCCGCCCTGCGGGGCGAGGCGATAGAAGACCGCTTCATCCGTCGTGCGCATGCGCTGCCAGCCATTGCGCTCCATGAACCGCAGGCACAGCGCGTTGTCGCGCTCGACCTCCACGATCACTTCGCGCTTGAGGGAGAACAGCCACTCCACGGCCGGCTTGAGCAGCAGGGCCCAGCGGCCGTGGTACTGCGGCAGCACCGCGATGTGTGCCTGCTCCCCATCGAAGACGACGCCGCCGATGGGCACGCCATCCATCTCGAAGCCCACCGATGGACAGTCGGCATAGAAGGCGCAGAACACCTCTTGCGTGATGACTTGCGTCGCCCGGCGGGGATCATCCCGATAGCGGATGGCATCCGCCTCGTAGAACACCGCCAGGTCCGCCCGATGGGTCATCTTCAGCATGACGCGCTCCTAGGCTGCAAGGAGGCCGGGCTCCGGCTCCATTTGCAGAAGCTCGCGCATCGCCTTGCGCACGGTCGGGTCGTCGCTTTCCAGGCAGTCCCGGGCGTGGTAGTTCCAGGTCGGGTCTCCGAGGATGTTGAGGCACAGCGCCCTCAGTTCCGGTGCGGTGTTCTCGCCCAGCGTGTTGAGGTACTGCAGTGCCTCCTTGATGTAGCCGCGCTGAATCGCGATCAGCACCGGGAACACGAGGTACTCTTCGGTATCCGGCTGCAGCGCATTGAGCTCCTCGAGCAATGTCTCGGCCTCATCCAGCCGGTTGTCGGTGATGGCGTCAACCAGCTTGATGGCCAGCGCTGCCGCGGGGTCTGCGTGAACTGCTTCTGCATTCATGTCGTGATTTCCTTGGGAATCGATGGATGGCGAAACGGCGCGACTCAGGATCAGGCGTGCGCGCCGACCTGCTGGTTCGTGCTTGCAGCAGGCGCGGACGATGCGGCCTTGGAGGCGGCGTCGACCACGGCCCCGACCACCGCCTCGATGACCTGATGCGTGGCGTGATTGACGCTGTCGCTCACCTTTTGGTGCATGGCGGCTGCGGCCTTGCCGTGGTGGCTGTTGCGTGCATGCTCGGCCTGCTCCAGGGCTTCCTTGACGATGTCCCCGATGGCGGTGGCAGCCGCCTGACGGACAGCGGTCTCGATCGCATCGTGGAGCGTCTGCTTGATATGCTGGGCGGCGCCGCCAGTGGCGTGCCCCAGTTCGGCCAGGCAGCTTGCATGCTTCGGCGACATGGTGCCGATGGCCTGCTGGATCGCCGATTCCACGCCGATGCGCAGCGCCTGGCCCACGAACTCGCCTGCAAGCTTGTTCGCAGCCTGCGAGAGGGCGTCCGGCCCGCCTGACTTCACCGCGGCGAGACCTGCCGGACTCAGCAAGTGATCAAGCTTGTTGTTCAGTTGATCCACGCAGCCCTGGCGGGCCGTTTCCGTGGCCGAGTGCGCGGCGTTGGAGGCGCTGTTCTGCGCGAACGAGCCGACGCTGTGGCCACGCCCCATCAACGCGCCACCGGCTGCGGCCCCCAGGGCTTGCGCGGCGATGCCGCCGAGCACCGAGGTGCCGTGCGGATCCAGCACCTTCGCCGCCTCCTTGGTGACCTTCTGAGCGGCTGCATCGACGACCGTCTCGACCGCCATGCGCGCGAGGTTCTTGGCAATTCCGCCGGGCCCGAAGTTCGACGCGGTCTCCACCGCGCCCGTGGCGAGGTCCTTCAAGCCGTGCATCACTTCACCGACGTTGCCGTGGGCGATGCCCTTCGCGGTAGCGATGACGCCGTTCTTGACGCTGCTCAAGCCGCCTTCGACGTTGTCCACCATCTTGTCGGCCACCGAGGTCGCCACCTTCTCGGCCTTCTTCAACACCTTGTCGAGTGCGCCATGCATCAGTGTGTTGGCCGCCAAAGCAGCAGGTGTCAGGTCCATCGCCCCACGCGCGACGTCCAGGCCGGCGCTTGCCAGTCCCTTGACTCCGGCAGCGGCCTTCTTGAGGTCCAGCGTGGCCAGGCCAGTGACGACCTGGCCGACACTCTTGACGGCCTTTTCGAGGCCGTGCTCGATGGTCTTGATTGCGTGTTTTATGGCGCCCATGGAAATCCCTTTCGGTGAATGTTGGTTGGAGGTACGAAGGTCGCTGGCAACCTGCTGGCCTCGCGGGAGCCCACCGATCCACTCGCGGTGCGGACTGTCGCCGCACGCCCTCGGCGGTGGTTGCGAAGCGCGACACAATGTCGGCCAATGCGAAGAGGAGCACACCCGAAACAACTGGCCGTAACCCGCGCAAGGTCGGTCAGGTCTCCTGTCTGGTGGGCTGCTAAGCTGCGTGACCCGCCGCATGCAAAGCGGAAGCGCCAAGCCGGCGCTCGCCACCTGCGTTCGCCCCAAGTCACCTTGTTAGAGGCTCGACAAACACCCAGATGACTGAACCGACGATCCTGCGATTCGGGCGCTGCGAAGTGCATCTTCCACGCCGTGAGGTGCGCCTTGACGGCAGCGTCCAGGCGATCACTCCCAAGGTGTACGAGCTGCTGGTCTTCCTGATGCGGCATCGGCAGCGGGCCGTCCAGAAGCGCGAGTTGATCGATGCCCTGTGGCAGCGCGCCGCCATTTCGGACAGCGTGCTCGCGCGCAGCGTGATGCAGGCGCGCCGGGCCATTGGCGACGATGCCTCGCAGCCCGTGTGGATCAAGACGATCCACGGCTTCGGCTATCGCTTCGTCGGAGAAGTCTTCGAATCCTTCGCCGAGGGCGATCGGCGCGCGGCGCCCGCCGCGGCGGCTGAACCGGCGCCGGGACGCCGGCGCATCGGGGTGATGCCGTGCGAGAACCAGACCGGCGAGGCCTCGCTCGACTGGACACAGCTCGGCTTGATGGCGCTGGTCGGCCATGCGCTCGAGTCGAACCATCGGCTGATGCTCGTGCCGGTGTCGACGCTGCAAGAGGCCGCCTCCCGGCTGCCGTCCACGGCATTTCCCGAAGAGCGTGCGCAGTTGGCGATTCAGGCCCTCGGGCTCGATTGGGTGGCCCACGCCGCCATCCGCCGCCAAGGGCCCGCACTGTGGCTGGACTACCAGCTGTTCAGCTCGGACCACCCACCGCTCAGCGGCAGCCTGCGCCACAGCGATGCGGTGGCGCTCGGCGAACGCTTCGCCAGCGCCATCGACGCGGCGCTCTTCCCGGGCAACGAGTCGGCGCTTCATTTCGAATCGCGCGACGCTTTCGTCAACCAGGCATTCGCGCGCGGCATCGAGCTCCACGGCCAGGAGCAGTTCCAGTCGGCGCTGCGCCTGTTCGGGGTCGTCTGCGACATGGAACCCGACAGCCTGGTGGCCCAGCTCTGGCGCTTGCGCAGCCTGGTCCTCACCAACGACCCGGCCGTCACGGCAGCGGGCGAAGCCTTGCTGGCACGCGCCGTCGAACTCGGCGACCATCGCCTGCAGGCCATGGTCCATGAACAGCTCGCTCGCGCGTTCGTGTTCTGGCACGTCGACCCATCGGCGGAGACCGGCCGCCATCACCTGCAGGAGGCATTGCGCCTGGTCGAGGGGCAAGAGCACGAGGACTGGGCGGCCAGCATCCACATGACCGCTGCGATCGATGCACACACGCATGGCGAGGCGGTGCAGGCGCGGCAACTGTACGAACGCGCGAATGCCGACTACCGCAAGATCGGCAATCCCTTCGAGCTCGGGGTGATCCAGCTCAATCTCGCATTTCTCGACGCGACCGCCGGCAACCTGCTCGATGCCAAGCAGCGGCTGGAGGAGTCTGTCAGGCTCAACCGGCGCGTTCGCTGCGATGCCCGCGCCACCTACAGCCTGGTGGTGCTGGCCGAGGTGAACGCAGCACTGGGTCTCCTGGACCTCGCTGAGTCGCAAAGCCGCGAGGCGATCACGATGATCGACACGCTGCAGATCGCCCCGGTGGCGGCGATCGCCGCCGCCATCACCTCATCGGTATTCTGGGAGCGTGGTGCGTTGGCGGACATCGAGCGAGCCTTGGACAAGAGTGCGCTCGTTGCCGACGACGAGCGGCCCTTCGTGCGTGCACCATTGCTCGTGGCCAAGGGCATTCACGCCTTCTGGCGCAGCGACTTGCTCGCCGCACGCGCGATGCTGCGAGAGGGCATCGAGTTGACGCGGCCCGCCTCGGAAGTGCCGTTCCGTCGCCTGTGCCTGCGTACGCTGCTTCGCGTCGAAGCAGCCGCGGCGGACTTCGACGCTGTCGAGGACCTGCGTCGGCAAATCGCCGAACTGCCCGGTCATGCCGACGACGTTGAACTTCAAGGCGATGTGGCTCGGTCCAGGGCGGTCGACGACTTCCATCGCGATGGTGCCGACGCCGCACTTCAGACCTTGATGACGATGATCGAGCAACTTCCATTCGGCCGGCCCCAGGCGTATGCGCGCATCGATGCCGCCTGGCTCCATCTGGAAGGCGGCGGCGTCGCGCGGGCCGAGCAACTGCTTGCGGGCCTTGGCGCCTGGCGACAGGAGCATCCCGCGGGACTTGCCGTCAGCGCGCGCCTGCACTTCATGCGTGGCCAGATGGACAAGGCGGTGACGCTGCAGCAGTGCAGCCTCGACATGTTCAGGAGTCTCGCGCCTTCCTGTCATGCAGCGCTGTTGAAGGCCTATCAGCACGCCCGAGAGACCGGCACGATGCCGACGCTGCCGCCTTTGCCGCGGCTCCTTTGTTCATCGTGGCTGCCTGACGCTCTTCGTTGAGGGCGAGCCCGTCGCCTTTGCCGGCGCCTTGCCGCGCGGGTTCAGCGCTCTGGCCACCGCTTCGGTGCCATTGAACGCCGCAGCCTTCGGAGCCGGCTGTCGTGGCGCCATCTGCAGCATTGACATGGGTGACATCGCACGCCCCCTGCGGCGGCTGGCAAGGCCCACAGGCGGCTCCAGTGTCTTGGTGCCGGCCGGGGCCGGCTGAGCGACTTCTGGCTGGACGGGCCTGGTGGCTTCACGCCAGCGCGCCCAGAGCGCGTCCAGCGATGTGCTCCTGCGCGTGACGGGTCCGATCCCCATGGCGTGGCTTCCTGTTTGACTTCCGATGACTGGCGGCGTGGACGAGGGGCGCGGTGATGCCGCACCTGACGCAGCACTGTGCTCGCGGGGCGCTTCCTCGCGGCGGAGCCTGCGAACCCTTGTGCTGGAATGCGAAGCGCCGCAAGGGGGCGGTCTGTCAGTCCTGGCGAAGGCATGACGAAAACATCACGAATTCATTACGCATCCATGACGTCGCAAAACGGGCGCTAGATCCAGGTCACTTGTTACATATTTGCACCCCGGTCGTCACACGCGCGATGGCCCTTCTGCCTCGACACTGGCGTCCCTCTCCATTTCATCGACATCGAGAATGACGCAGCGGCCGCGACGGTATGTGTACATGGGACTGCTGGCGCTTGCCGGCGTCCTCGCGCAGACCTGTGCGAACGCGGCGCCCTCATTGCTGGACACGGCACGCGCGGTCGAGCTGCAGCCGGAGGCCTTGGGCGCTTCGCTGGTCAAGCTGGGCCAGATGTTCGGCGTCGTCCTCAGCTTCGACCCCGACCTTGTCGGTCGACGGCAGGGTGTCGCCTTGCGTGGGGTCTACACGCTGCAGGAGTCGCTGGCTCAGATCTTGGCGGACACGGGGCTGGTGTTCTCCATCACCCCGGGTGGAACGTTGACGATCGCAGCAGCGCCCGCGCATGGCCCCGTGACGGCGGATGGCGTCCGTGATGGCGGCAGCCTGGCGCCTCTGCGGGTGTCCGCGCAGACGGCAGCGCCGGACAGCCCGACGCGTGCCGAAACCGTCTCCACTGCCGGTCGTCCAGGCACCTTCGTGTCGGACCTGCCCCAGGCTGCGACGGTGCTGACGCCCGATCTGCTGTCGCTGAGCGGCGCCACCACCGCCGAGGAGGCGCTCGACTTTGTCGTTGGAGGTGCCGCGCGTGGAGATGACGTGCTGGGCGCGAGCCAGTCGCGCCCCGTGATGCGAGGCCTGCCGGTGGGAATCGAATCGCACGGCCTTCGCAACCTGGCCGGAGCACGGATCGACAGCGCCTTCGTCGATCGCATCGAGGTCCTGCGCGGTCCCGGTGGGGCGATCAAGGGCATTGCCGACAACGGAGGCCGTGGCGGTCTCGTCGACATCGCGACCAAGCGCGCAACCGGTCACGCGCAAAGTGAAGTGGCGGCGGTCATTGACTCCGCTGACCATGGCAGCGTGCGAGCCTCAGTCGATGTGGGTGGCTCGCTGCGAGACGAATGGGCGTGGCGCCTCGTGACGGTCGGCTCGGGCAGCCAACGCACCGATGGGGGCTACGACGGCAAGCACAGCGGCGGCATTCTTGCTTCCACCGGATGGCGCAATGGCAACACCGATTTCACGCTGTCGGGGTTGAGCGAAAACCGCCGGAACACCACGCCGCCCAGCACTCGGGAGTTGATCCGCTTCGATGACATGACGGGCTATCCGGTGCCCGCCGGGCTCGCTCCGGGGTTTTCTCCAGTGTTGGACCGCAGCGATGGCATCCGCTCCGCGCTGCAAAGCCTCGATCTCGAATTCGGGCAGCGCCTTGGCGCGTGGCGCATCGTCCTGCAGGCACGAGCCGAACACTTCGCATCGGACTACTCGGACCACCAGTACGTCCCCACCAACGATTCCACAATCATCGCTTTGAATGGACGCGACTACAGCACCGTCGCCCGCCAGCAGCAAGTGCGGTTCGGACTCACGCGCGACGCGGTCACGGGCCCCCTGTCGCACCGGTTGCTGTTTTCGCTGCAGGCGCTTCGACGCAGCGAGAAGGTCGACACGTCGTACACGGTCTGGAGTTTCGATGCGGACAATCCCTTTGTCCCCGGGGTCACGCCCCTGACAGGTGCGAACGCCGACTTCACGATGCCGATGCAACCCATCACGGACCTTAAAACCCGCACCGGGTCATGGACGGCGCAGGACCAGATCCGGGGCGGGCCGTGGCGACTGTCGGCAAGCCTCCAGGGCGCCACCCTGCGCCAGGCCAGTTTTGGTGTGGACAGTGGGGCACTGCACGGCATGAACGGCGATGTCGGCCTGTGCTACCAATGGAGCCCGTCGCTGACTCTCTATGCCGGCATGCAGTCGGTGCTGGAGACAGGAGACCTCACTGCCGACAGGCCAGCCACCGACGGCCAGCCGCCTCCGCCGCGGCGCAATCGCCAGGAGCAGGCGGGCCTGAAGTTCGACTTCGACGACGACCGGCTGGCCTTCACCGTCGAACTCTTCCGGCTGCGGCAGACCAACATGTATGACGGCGGGTCACCGAGCGAGGGCGTACCGCCAATGACATTCGAGGGACGCTCCGCGAACGGCCTGGAGTTCGAGCTCGCCGGGCGCTTCTCGCGCACCCTCGATGGCTTGGTCGGCTTGAATTTTCAGCGGTCCAACCGTGGGCGAATCGATTACAGCAGCACCGCGCGGATACCCTTCGCCTTGGGCGACGACAGCATTCCGGCACGCACGCTGAAGGCACTGCTTCGGGCACGCCTGTCCCCCTCCAACGAAACCAAGGCCTCCAGTTTCCTCACCCTGGCCGTGCGTGCGCGATCAGACACATTGGCGCAGATTGCCGACCCCGTCGCGCACAACGCACCCTTGCGCTTGCCTGGCGGCGCTCAGTTCGACGTCGGTGTGGTGCGCAGGCAAGGGAACTGGGAACTCTCCGCCACCTTGTTCAATGCGATGAACCGCCTGCAGTACACGACCTACGCGGATGCGGGTTTCGTGCCGTTGCTGCCGCAGCGCCATTTGCGATTGGCGCTGGTCTGGCGCTTGTGAGGTGCGATGGCTGTGGACCGGTACAGGCCTTCCGGCCTTGGGCGCGCGGCTGTGGTGTTGATCATCGTCTCGCTGCACGCCTTGCTGCTCTGGGCGGTTTGGCTTCAGACGCATGTGGCACGCATCCGCGATGCCGGCCGGATTGCCGCCGACCCGGCAGGCTCGAGAGGGCTCCTGCGGGTTGCGATCGTGCCGCTCCCCGGTACGCCCCCAGGTCGTGTCGAGAGCCGTCGTCGGCCGCAGCCGACGACTGATCCGGCAACACCTGCGGCAGGCACCGGCCAGAGTCGGGCAGATGGACCGCAGGCTCCACGTGATGCGGCATCCACGCGTGCTGCACCCGATGCGCCCGCGCCATCGCGTGCGGTGCCATCCTCGCCAGATGCCGACCCGGCCGCGGCCAGCGCCTTTTCCAAGGTCGCCATGGGCGAGACCACGCGTACTCCGGTTGAAGCTCCACCCGCTGCCACCGTCGTACGGACGGTCGATGCGGTGCTGTGTCCGCCGATGACGGTGCAATACCCAGCCCGAGCAGTGCGGCTCGGCCTGCAAGGGCATGTGCAGTTGCGCCTTCTGCTCGGCCAGGACGGCGCCGTTCGCGAAATCTCGGTGGCCGATTCAAGCGGCCACGAGATTCTTGACAGTGCCGCCGTCACGGCGATGAGGGGACTTCGTTGTCAGCCTTACATCGAAGACGGACACGCGATGCCCGCACAGGTATTGCAACTTGTCGAGTTCTCGTTGACCGCGTTCCATTGACGAGGTTCGAGGACTGCACGCGGATGCATGGCGGACCATGCCCGCGTACTCACGCGCGCGAGATCCGCGTCCACACGCCGCTCAGCGCGGACACTCGAAGCGGCTGGGTCTCCGCCAGTGCGCGCAGCGTGCGGTCGGTGTCGTCCAGCGAGAACACACCGCTGATGCGTGTTTGCGCTGCGTCTTCGTCGACGTGCACCCAGCCCGATCGATAGGCCGTCAGCACGTCGGTCAGTGCCCTCAGCGGCTCATCCTCCAAGGCCACCATGCCGCGCAGCCACAGGGGAGCTTCACTGCGCGACGCCGGTCCGATCTGCCATTCGCCGGATGTGGCGAGCACGGCGCTCGAGCCGGCCTTCAGGTCCACTGCCGCCGCCCCTGCCGAGCGCACCGACACCCGACCCTCGATCGCGCTCACGACGAGGGCCTTGCCGTGCGCATTCATGGAGAAGCGAGCGGCGCCTTGAGCGAGCGCCTCTTGCGACCCATGGCGCACCGCCAGCGGCAATGCGGAGCCGGCCACCTCCGCGAGCACTCGCCCCCGGTACAGGCGAACTTGACGCAGGCCGTCGCGCATGGCCACATCGCTGGCGCTGCGCGCGTCCAGCCAGAGGCGATGGCCGTCGCTCAAGGCCATCTCGTTTCGCTGCGCCGTGTCCGTGCGCGCATCGGCGAAAAGGCCTGCCTCGTCAGCGGTGCGCCATGCGCCCCACGAACCGGTCGTCAACACGCCCAGGCCCAGCGCTCCCCGCAAGACGGCACGCCGCTGTGCCCGCACACGACTTGCGGACAGTGTGTCGCGCAGCACGGGTGCAGGCACCTTGTGGCCTCGAAGAGCCTGCACGACCGCGAATGCGCGGCGCGCGCGCTGCAGGTCGGCCTCATGCGTTGGATCGGCCGCAGCCCACGCCCGCAGTTCGGCCTCGACCGCAGGGTCGTCGCCGCTCTCCCTCAGGCGTATCAGCATGCCTAGTGCAAATGTGATGCTGGCGTCGGCAGCACTCGAGGTGCCCATCAATGAACTCCTGTTGATTCCGTGACCTTGACCACTGAGAGCATGGCACGCATGACGTAGTTGTGGGCGCTGGTAGGCGAAACGCCGAGCAGTTTTGCGACTTCGGTCAAGGCCTTGTCTTCGAGCTGGCTGTAGATGAAGGCGAGCCTGACCTTGTCCGGCAACGCACCGAGCGCTTTGTCGACGGCCTGCAACGCCTCCAGGACGAGGGCACATTCCTCTGCCGACGGATACACGGGCTCGGGCATCGCGGCCAGCCCTTCGAGATAGGCACGCTCCAGCTCCCGGCGACGCCAGCCATCTTGCAACACGCGTTTGGCGATCGTGGTGAGCAAGGCCCGAGGCTCGCGAAGATCGTCCGGGGTGCGATGCACCAGACGCACGAAGGTTTCGCTTGCCGCATCTTCGGCGGCATGAACCGAGGACGTGAGACGGCGCAGCCGGCCCACCAGCCAGCCGTAGTTGTCGCGAAACAGTCTCTCCAGATTTGCGGGCATGGTTGGCAGCGCGTGAAGTCTTCGAGTCATCGCACACCGCGAGGCGATGACTCCATTGTCAGAGGATTTTGAGTGGAAACCGGCCGCACCGGGACATCCACGCGAAGCCGCGGCATGTCCGCCTCAACAAGTTACAAATATCCTCGAAAAAATCGCCTGAAGGGGTGTGTGTTTCATCGCGTCGTTCGACATGCCAATCAGGAAGACGAGAAATTCGCGTCACAACGTTGGCCCCGATCCATTACCCCACTTCGACAGAAGCAAAGATGAACACTCCGCACGCAAGCAAGGCAGACGAGCGCACCTCTCCCGGCGTACCCGCCCCGATCCCGGTTTGGCCTGGAGACGCAGCCCCGGCCGGGTACCCGCCGGGCATCTGGCGCTGGTGCTGAGGGGTTGAGGGCCAGGCAGCGGCAAGGCGAGGTGGCTTCGCAATCCTGCGAGTCTGTGCGCATCGTTCCGCGCGGCGAGCCCCCAGCCTCGACACTGGGCGCATTCGTGCCGGAACGGTTCCCGGCACAACCGCAAGAGAGATTCCATGCACCAGCCAGAGCCCACCATGTCGCGTCCCGTTCAGCGGGTACTCCACGAATTGTCAGAGACGGTCTACAGGCGCTGTGGCGCGGCGCCTGTCTCGACGCCATGCGGCGCGCAGCTTCGTCGATCGATCGGCCGCTACCCGGTGGGTTCGCGTGTGATGGCCCAAGGCATCGATGCCTGCAGCCCGCGCGTATTGGCTGAAGTGGTCAGCGCGGGCGTGCATTCGGACCGTCCCGGCGTGTGGTACGTCCTGCGCGAACTCGACCGACGCGCCTCCAGCTTGTTGCTTCCCGAAGAAGCGTTGCAGGACATGCCGTCCCCAGCCGCTCAGTTGCTGTGGAAGCTCTGACCGGGCTTTGCCTCGAGACCGAACGCTCGTCTTTGAAGGGAAGCCCGTCACATGATCGAAACCCGCCGCTATCACGCGTCTCACAGTGTGGACGCTTCGCAATCGCCCGAGTCTTCGCCTCCGCCGTCTCCAGGGCACAAGACGGCGCCTGCGGCGAACACGCTGCAACTTCCTTCACGGGCTTCCCGGACGACAAGTGACACGGGCGCGAGGCCCAGGACACTGGCATCGCTGCCGGCAGACGTGCATCGGAACATCGGGTCGCGCCTCGACCCAAAGTCCATGGTCGCTTTCGCGGCCGCGAGTTCGGCCATCCGATCGTCGATGCTTGAGTCGCCATCCTTTCACCCGGCGGCGCTGGCAAGCAGGCTGTTTCCTGCCGTCCATGCGGCAGCGTCCGCACGGGAGTTCCAGGATGCATTCGGCGCCATTGCCGTTGCGCTGGACTCGAAGGTCGGCATGGAAGCCCTGAAGATGCTTTCCTTGCGTTTTGAGCAGAGGCTACCGGCGATGCCACCCGTTGACGCTCTGGCGCCACGCAAAGCACTGATCGATGCACTGCAGAACGTGCCCAGCACCGCGGACTCAGGAACCGAGTTGGCACCGGCGGCCCTTGTCGCGTTCGACGCCGTGCGCCACATGACGCGGGCCGCATCCGAACTTGCGACGAATCCGCCGGACGTGGAAACGCAAGAAGAAGCGCAACGGGTTTTGCATGACACCCAGGCCGTGCTCGACTCAGCGGTGGGCGACTACTACGGACTCAACGGCGTGCTGAACCAGCATGGGTTGATCAAGTTGGATGGCCCCATGAAGCGCCTGATCGACGAAGGGTTCGGCGAGCACACGGCGCCGACGACGATGCAGTTCACGTCCATCCTCATCCCGCTGCGACTGGCCAAGCTCGAACCGGAAGCGGTCGCCGCGCAGCATGTCGTGGGTCTGCTGACGCACCTGGCGCAGAAAGCCGCCGAGCCTGCCAACTTGCAAGCTCTGGCAGAGCTGGACTATTCGCAAGAGATCGCATCGAGGATCCAGACCGCACTCGATGCCCACGGCCTCGAGCGCGCCGAGCATCCCGCCCTTCACGCGGCCCTCGAAATGCTCGAAGGCGCCGCAACTCGGTAAGTCGCATCAAGACTTGGCTGGCCGCTTGCGATCGAGATACTTGCCGCAGATGCGGCAGGGCGCTTGCGCTGGCCTCGGCGTGGCCTTCAGCGTGGCCGAAGCCTGAGATGGGCCAGCCACCGAAGCGGCTCGCACCTTCTCAGACCTTCAGCCAGAAGTAGTCGCCCGCACAGATGCCGTTGAAGGCCTCGTCCGTCGAAGACAGGATGTTGTCGTTCCAGTAGCGGCCGTGCTCGGCATAGTGAGCCAAAGTCTCGGCGAACCACGCACCATCGATCTCGTCCGTCATGGGCACGCGCACGATCAGCACGATGCCGCCTGTCTCGGGGTTGATGCCCAATTGCGCCTGGTCTTGTGCATAGACCGTGAGATTGGCCTCGAGCAGCAGGCGAAAGACGGTCAGGGTTCGTCCTGCGGTGACGATGCCGTAGTGAAAGTTGATGTACATCGCCGCGGGGTCGGCCTCGTTGTGCATCAACAGAACCTCGAACCCCTCGACCTCGATCCAGCCGCGCTCGAGCACCGCCTGCGGATCCGGCAGATCGATCGCGTTGCACATCGCGCCGACGAGGCCTTCGAACTGTTCACGACTCACGGCGTGCGACCCTCATTGAAACGGGCCAATCCATGCCGCCCAGCATGCGTGCGGCCGCCAGTTGACGCTGACCATCGGTTCTCCGCTGGTGACACACCAGCAACTTCAACGGCAGCAGTGCCATCCGATCGCGGACGGCGGGGCTTGCGGGAAGTGCGCTCGTTGCGGGCGGGCCTTGCATCAACAAGGCCTCCTTGACGCCCTGGCGCGTGGCGAGCGGCCCCGGTTCATGGGTGGCGTCGAGGTAGGCGGCCATCACCACGAGTTGGGCGGCGTCGGCACTGATCGGGCCAGGCCGGATACGGGTGGCGCTCAACACGAACAGGGCGTGGGCCAAGGCCTGCTCCCGTGCCTGCGGCGTGCCGGCCGTCAGGATCGCCTGCTGCAGGCGTGCGAGCTCCGGCGAATCCTGCAGGCAAGCGGCCATGTCCTTGCGCCGCGTCTCCAGGCTGCGCACGGACAAGGACGGCTCGGGCCCCGTGCTTCGGCCCAAGGCTTGCGAGGAGCCGCCGGCCTCCGGCGTTGAATCGGATGCATGGCGGCCGCCGCTGTTCTTGCCTTTCGCATCGGGATCGACGGCCGCGACGCGAGTCGCCTCCAGGATGGCCTTGACCTCGAGGTCCTTGGTCGAGAGGAAGCCGCATTCGATGTCGTGCTCGAGGTCTCGTCCGCCCGACAGGTTGTCCGCGACGCCGCTCGACGGGCGCCGGCCGGAGGCGCGGCTGACGCGTACAGCGGCGCTCGCCTGAACGCGTGCGTGCGAGTGCGCATGCGAGTGCCTCATGCGATGTGACGCGCGTTCGATGCTGCGACTGTCGAAGGCGGCGGCTTCGTCGGGCTCGGGAGCCGCTGGCCCCATCTGCGCCAGCGGAGCTAGCCAGGGCTGATCGGACTTGCCATCTCCGCCGCTCGAGCCGCCGCCGGACTCACCGCCGGACCCGGTGCCCGGGTCCGACGAATTCCCGCCGTTGCCGCCGCCTCCGTCGCCCGAGTCGGAGGTGATGTCGCGAATGCGCATCCCTTGTGCGTCGAACTTCTCGTCGCCGGCAGCTTTGCCCGAACCTTCGTCGGCAGACCTGTCGGGACCGGCATCGAAACCTCCGGGACGATCGGCCGCCTCCGCAGCCTTCTGCCCGGGCAGGCGACCGGTCCGCGGCGGCGGTGGCGGCGGCGGGTTCGTGGGGACCTTGAACACGCAGTCGCCGTATCGCCCATGGTCGGCCGCATCGTTGGCCTGCGCCTGCGCCTGGGCCTGTGCCTGCTGCAGCGCATGCAGATGCCGCAAGCGAAGGGCCTGCTGGGCCTGGAAGGTTGGTGTCATGGAGTGGAGGTGAACATCGCCGCAATCAGGCGTTCGGCAAAGTGCAGCACGGTGCTGCCTGCCCATGGCGCGGTAATCGCGACGGCAGCGGTCACGCACAGAAGCTTGACACCTTGCGAAATCGCCGCGTCCTGCAGCGAGGTCACGGCCTGCACGAGCGAGACCAGCAGGCCGACGATGGCCGACACGGCCACGGCCGGCAGCGACAGGACCAGGCAGAGCATCAGCGCCTCAGAGGTCAACTGGATGACGGCGTCATAGGACATGGTGTTTCTTCGCCTCGCATCAACGGTAGGTCAGGACCAGGCCGTGCATCACCTGGGCCCAGCCATCGAGCACCACGAACAGCAGCAGCTTGAACGGGATGGCGACGTTGGTCGGCGAGACCTGCGACAGGCCCATCGCCAACAGCACGTTGGCGATCACAAGATCGATGATCACGAAGGCCAGGTACAGCAGGAAGCCGATGCGAAACGCCTCCGTCAACTCAGTGAGCAAGAACGCGGGGGCCACGACGATCAGGTCGTCCTGGTGCAGCATCGCCGAGCGTTCCGGCGGCCAGACGTCCTTGGCGGACTTCAGGAAGAACGCCTTCTCTGCCGGCTTTGCGTGCTTGATCAGGAACTGGCGGAACGGCTCGCGCGCGGCAGCTGCCGCGGCCAGCATCTGCTGCGTGCCCGACGCCTCCGTTCCCTGCGGTGTGGCCTGCAGGCGGTCGGAGGCCTCCATCACGACGGGTGCCATCACATATGCCGAGATGATGATGGCGATGCCGTTGAGCACCATGTTCGGCGGAACCTGCTGCACGCCCAGAGCATTGCGCAGCAAGCCGAGCACGACCACGACCTTGGTATAGGACGTCACCACCATGGCGGCGAACGGCAGCAAGCCCAGTGTCAACAACACCAGGAAAAGAGTGATCGGGTCGAGGCCCTGTGCCGCGAGCATGATCAGCCCCCCGTGGCGCTTGCGGTGCGCATGCCGATGCGTTCGATGCGAACACCCAGGCAGTCGCCAACCACCACGAGCCTTCCCATGCCGACCACCTGGCCGTAGCAGACCAGGCGGACCGGCGCGTCGCGCACGGGCGAGTCCAGTTCGATGACCGAACCGGCGTCGAAGGCGGCGAGTTCGTCGAGGCTGACGCGGGCACTGTCGATCTCGAAGGCGACCGGGACGCTGAGGTCGCCGACGCAGCGCAGGTCAGGGCGCACCGACTCGCGGGCATCTTCGGCAACGAGCGGCCGTGCATTCAGGGTAGCGTTCGAAGCGTCCAGGTCGACGACGGCATTGGCTTGCATGATGACTCCTATTCCAAATGAAACCTTGGACCGCAGCAGCCGGGAGGCTGACTGCGATCCACCAGCGACGACGATGTCTCCCGGTTCCAGCGAACACAGATCGTCGAAGCTCAATTCACGATCGAACAGCCCGATGCGCGTCGGCAGCTGCAGCCGTCGGATGTGCGATGCGTCCATGTCCACGGCTTGGCGCCAGGCTGCCGCGAGATGCGTGGCCACGCCTTCGTCGACTGCCTGCAGGCCGATGCGCAGCGAGCCGCAGCGCAGCTCGTGGTGCATGCCCCCTTCGGGCCGGATGCCGAAGTCGTGCACGGTCAGGTCCGGCAGCCACGGTTCGAGAACCGCGAGCGGCGAGGCCAGCGCGGCCTCGACCACCTCTCGCGCCAGCGGCTTGGATGGCAGCCGCACGGCCATCTCGAGCGCGGGCCATGCCGCCGCTTCACCCGACAGCTCGAGTCGCCCATGACGGCAGCTCAGCGAGACGAAGATGCCCGCGCCGCGTTCAGCGCGAACCACCTTGGCATCGGTGGTGCGCAGGATCGAGTTGATCCAGCGCGGCAGGCGGCGGTCGTTGGCGACGCGGGCCAGGCGGCCTTCGCCTGCACTGACAACCGGCAGCTGGTCGGACAGCGGGCTCAGGGTCTGTGCTTCAGTCACATCGATGGCCATCACGGTGTTACTCCAGGTCAATGTCGATGGTCGACGGAAGGGCTGGCAGCTTCTCGAGCAGGGCCAGCAGATGGCCTCGATGCCGCGAGACCAGGCGCGCCGAGTGTTCGGAGTGGGTGCGGAAACGAAGCGTGAGCGAGAAGTGCGACAGCTGCAGCGCGAGCTCGGTCTCCGGCAGCGCGGCGGGGTCCATCGGCACGGTCACGGCCCAGGTCTGGAATGAGGGGTCGGCACGCGAGCACAGCCATTCAATCTGCTGCGCGGTCTCGTGCAGCCACGCCGGCAATCCGTCCGTGGGTTCGATCGCGGTCGTGCTTCGTGCCGCTGCCTTCGTCGACGAAGAGCTGTTCTCCTCGCCGCGCGGATTCACGCCGCGCAGGACGGTGCCAAGCTCTCGCGGGTGCGTCGGTGTAGAGGCTGTTCCGGTCGATGTCGCATCAGGCACCCACGGCGCGGGTGACGCGTCGTCTGGCGAGTCGCTGGCGTCGTCCGAGTTCGATTCGTCGCGCTCATTGACGCTCTTGTCCACAGGCGCCTCGTCAGGTTCGTTGGTGGGCACACGAAGCGGCTCGTCGTCGGTGGCCGCCTTTGCATCGTCGGTGAACAGGAGCGGGCCAGCCTCCACCAGGCAGGTCGCTTCGGCGTCCGCTTGCAACGCATCGCGGCGCACGGTGCCCAGCGTGCGACGGAAGCGGTCGCCGCAGCTCAGGTCCAGCGGCAAGCCGCCCCTGGCCAACGCACCGGCTGCCGGCCGAACGCCAGCGGGGGCCTTCTGCACGGGCTCGGTGCCGCGGTGGTGGATATGTCGCGACATGGTCAGGACACCCGTCCGATCGGACGCAGCTCGACCAGCGTGCCGAGTTCCTGGAAGGAGTAGACGCGCAGCCAGTCAAGCCGGGCTTCGATCATCTTCTTCACGTAGCGGCGGATGTCCATCGACGTGACGAGCGCCACGCCGCTTTGGCCTGCACTGCCCGCCACGCCGGCAATGCGATCGGTCAGGTCGCGCGCGTCCTCGGGCGACATGGCCAGGTAGTTGCCCGCCGGGGTCGGCTTGATGCAGCCGCGGATGGCCTGTTCGATCGCCGGGTCCAAAAGGATTGCCGACAGGTGGCGCTGGCCGCCGGTGGCCTCGTGGGCAAGGTAGCGGCCGAGGTCCGAGCGCACATACTCGGTGAGCAACAGCAGGTCCTTTTCCTTCGGTCCCCACATGATCAGGCTCTCGAAGATGCTGCGGACGTTGCGGATCGACACCTGCTCTTCCAGCAGGCGCCGCATCACCTCCGCCATGCGCTGCAGCGGCATGATCTTCTGCACCTCGGCCACCAGGCCGGGGAAGTCCGCGTTGGTGCGTTCGATCACCCACTGGACTTCCTGCACGCCCATGAACAGGTGTGCATGCCGTTGCAGCACCCCGAACACTTCGCGTGCGATCACCTGCTCGAGGTCCAGGCACACGTCCGCCCGCTCGGCCTCGGGAACCGCCTCCGGCGCGACCCACAGAGACTCGGCGGCGCCCAGCGCGGCGCCATGGCGCTGGGCACCGGCGGCAAGCGGCGAGCTCGTGTCGGTGAGCAGCAGCAGGCGGCCGGGCACGACGGGCTGGGCCGACGGCACGTCATTGATCAGGACTTCGTACGACAGCTCCTTCAACGCCGGCGTCACCCACATCGCGGCACCCGGAAATGGCAGCCCCAGCCGGCCCTGCAGGACCTGCCGCTCGATGTCGATCGCGGCGTTCAGCTTTTCCGCATGGATCAGCGCGGCAAGTCCGGGCGACAAGCGGATGGACAGCGGCTTGGCGCAATCGGGCGCCCTTTGCTGGATCGACGGTGCATCGCTCTTGCTGCCTTCGCGCAGCAGTGCCGGCATGGGCTTTGACAGTGAAGATCCACCGCCGTTGGCACGGCTCTTGGCAAGCTGATGGCCTCCACCGGCCAGCAGCGCGGCGAGCAAGGTGAAGGGCAACAGCGGAAAGCCCGGCACGAAGCCGAAGCCCAGCGTCAGCAGTGCGGCGAGGTACATCGCACGCGGGTTGCGCGTGAGCTGCTCGCCCATGTCCTGGCCGAGCGAGGTGGGCTTCTTCTGGTGCTCGTCGGCCACGCGTGTCGTGATGATGCCCGCGGCCATGCAGATGAACAGCGCCGGAATCTGCGACACCATCGCGTCGCCGATCGACAGCACCGCGAAGCGGCCGGCCGCTTCGCCGCCGGTCATGCCGTGGTACATCACACCGACCACGATGCCGGCCAGGATGTTGACCATGGTGATGATCAGGCCCGCGATCGCGTCGCCCTTGACGAACTTCATCGCGCCATCCATGCCGCCGTGCATCTGGCTCTCCATGCCCAGGTGCGCGCGCTTGCGCTTGGCCTCGTCCGGCGTCAGCAGACCGGCGCGCAGGTCGGCATCGATGCTCATCTGCTTGCCCGGCATGGCGTCGAGCGTGAAGCGTGCACCGACCTCGGCGACACGCTCCGAGCCCTTCGCGATCACGATGAACTGCACGATGGTGATCACCAGGAACACCACGATGCCGACTACCATGTTGCCGCCCACCACGAGCTGGCCGAAGCTCTCGATGAGGTGGCCGGCGTCGGCGTGCAGCAGGATGGCCTTGGTCGATGCGATGTTCAGCGAGAGCCGGAACAGCGTCGTGAACAACAGCAGCGATGGAAAGGTCGACAGCGACACCGCAGTCGGAATGAACAGCGTCGTCATCAGCAGCAGCACGCTGATGCACAGGTTCACGGCCAGCAGCGCGTCGATCAGGAAAGTGGGCAGCGGCAGGATCATCAGCGCGAGGACGCCGACGAGGAAGCCGGCCATGGTCACGTCATTTGCTGCCGAGGGGTCAATTCTGATGGCCATGGTGTGAGGCTGGTGGATAGGACTGGGGACGATGGGTGGGGGGCTCAGCGCTGCGCCGTGAGTTGCTCGACTTCGGCGACCCAGCGCAGAACTGCGGCGACCGCTTCGAACAACTCTTCGGGAACGGGCTGGTCCAGAGGCACCTTGTGCAGCGCACGGGCCAGCGGCGGGTTGCCGATGATCGGAACGTGGTGCTCCTTGGCGATCTCCCGGATCACCGCGGCCTGTTCGTCCACGCCCTTGGCCACGATGATCGGCAGCGCCGTTTCGCCCGGCTCATAGCGCAGCGCGACTGCGTAGTGGGTCGGGTTGGTAACGACGACGGTGGCACCCGGCACGCGCTGCTGCGGGGCGGTCGTGGCCATCTCCTGCGCAAGCTGCTTGCGCTTGCCCTTGAGCTCGGGGTCGCCCTCGCTCTCCTTGTTTTCGCGCTTGATGTCGTCCTTGCTCATGCGCTGGTCGCGCATGAACTGCCAGCGCTGGATGCCGAAGTCGACCGGCGCGACGATGACGAAGACGACGCATGAGGCCGCCAGCAGCTTGAGCATGGAAATCCACGCGAACTGGCCTGCAGCGTGCGCCGACAGATAGGCGGACCCGGCCAGCAGCGGCACGAGGCCACGCACGATGGACCAGATCACGCAGCCCAGTGCGATCGCCTTGAAGATCGCCTTGACGAGATCGATCAGCGAGCGGACGGAGAAGATCTTCTTCAACCCCTCGGCCGGATTGAGCTTGTCGAACTTGGGCGTGATGGCCTCGAACGACAGGTTGAAGCCGATCTGGCCGAACAGGGCCACGACGGCCACGAGCACCGAGACGGCGACCAGCGGCAGGCTGGCGATCAGTCCGTTGAGCACCATGTCGGAGACGATCGCGAACACTTCTTCATTGCTCTGCGCCTGCATGCCTTGGCGCATGGCCAGGCTGACGGTCTTGGACAGGCGGTTGTGGATGGTCTCCCCGCCGCCCATCAGGGCCATCATCGAAACGACCAGGATCGCAGCCACGACGACGTCCGCGCTCTTCGGGCTCTGGCCCTTCTTGCGCGCCTCTTCCAGCTTGTGATCGGTTGGCTCTTCGGTCTTTTCTGACATTGCTCCCCCGTGCGGTTCCGGGCTGAGAACTCCATGTGGAGACAGGGCCGGAATCTATGGGTGCTGTCGCGTGATAGGGCATCGATGCGAAATCTCCGGACCGATTGCGAAAACCATTTCCGTAACTTCGCGTCTGCTCGATGCAGTTCGCTCGTGTGCTGTTGCGCGGCTTCGCCTCGCTACGCTGCCGGCCATCAACTGCACGGAGCATGGATGAACGTGATCAAGGGCCTGCGCAGCCTGGTGCGCCTCAAGACGCGGCGAGTCGAGCAGCATGAAGAGGCGCTGCGAACGAGCAAGGTTCAGCTGCAGCGCGAGATCGAGATGCTCGAAGAAGTTCGAGCCCGGGAAGACGCGCAGCGCGACGCCGAGCGCGACATCGGGGACCGGCTGTCCTCGACGACGCACCGAGACACGGGCTTTTGCGCCAGTGACGTGGTCACGCTTCAATTGCTGCTCAAGGAGGCCGAGCAACTGACCGCCGATGCGGTCAAGCAGACCGCCCAGGCACAAGGCCAGGTGCAGTCCGCGCGCGACCATGTGAGTGACTGCGAGCTTGCGCTCAAGCGCGGGCAGCTTCAGCTGGAGCGCATGCAGCAGCGACTGAAGGATGCGGAGCTGGCGAAGGAGCGAGCCGAGGAAGACGCCCAGGACGAAGAGGCCGAGGAAACCTCGGTGGCCCGGATGCTGGCGCGCACGCGCACGCGGGCCATGGCGCAGGCCCGTGCGCTGCAGGCCTGACCATGCCGCCGATCGATTTCCCAGCCGGCGCTGATGCGCTCTTCCAGCTTAGCCAGAACATCAAGGGCCTGCTGCTGTTGCTGTCGCTGTGTACGGTGCGCATCTATGCCGCGATGCTGGTGATGCCGGCGACCAACGACCAGCTGATCCAGGGCGTCGTGCGCAACGGCATGGCGATGACCTTCGGTCTCTTCGTCGCCATCGGCCAGCCCACGAGCTTGGTCGACAGCCTGGGGGCAGTGCAGTGGATGACCCTCGCGTTGAAAGAAGGCTTTATCGGCGTCCTGCTCGGTTTTGCAGTGGCCACCGTGTTCTGGACCGCCGAAGGCGTGGGCATGCTGATCGACAACCAGGCGGGCTACAACAACATCCAGCAGAACAACCCGCTCACCGGCCAGCAGAGCACGCCGGTGGGCAACCTGTTGTCGCAACTGGCGATCGGGGGCTTCTACATGCTGGGCGGCATGATGGTCTTCGTCGGCATGCTGATCGATTCATTCAAGTGGTGGCCGATCAAGGGCGTCGCACCGGACTGGCCGCAGTTGCTCGAGCGCTTCCTGCCGACCCACGTCTCGGGCCAGGCCGAGACCTTGCTGAAGATCGCCGCACCGGTGCTCGTGACCTTGCTGCTGATCGACCTGGGCATCGGCCTGCTGGGCAAGGCCGCCGAAAAGCTCGAACCCAACAGCCTGGGGCAACCCATCAAGGGCGCCGTGGCGCTGTTGATGCTCGTGATGCTCGTGGTGGTGTTCTTCGAGCAGGTGCGGCCGCAGCTGTCGCTCAAGCCCGTGGTCCAACGCATCGAGCGGATGCTGACTGCGTCGCCGCCCAGCTGAGGAACGCTACATCGCGCGCGGTGTTCGGGGCGTGTTCACGCTGCCCCTACGCATCGACGCCATCGAAAGCGCTCAAGAGCCTGGCCATTTCGAGCTCGCGCGCCTCGGCCGCATCGAGTTGCTGTTGCTGGCGATCGAGCCCCCGATAGGTGATCAGGTCGAGCTCGGGGGGCGTCAGCGTGTCTTCCAGCCTCGGTGACCGCACCCCGATGCGGTCGAGCAGTTCGCGCAGCACGAATGCCTCTTCGACGCTGGGTGCTGTCTGCGCGATGTCGTCGAGCGTGTCGCGCAGGCGCGGCAGTGCTGCCCGCAACTCGGCGTCGGGGGCGTCGGCGGTGCCCTCGAGCTGCGCAAGCACGAGCCTGAGCATCGGCCCGAGAGGCTGGCTTTCACCGACGCCGATCCGGATGTCGCTCAGCACCTCGCGCAGTCCGATGGCCAGCGGGTCGGGCCTGGCCAGCATGTCGCGAGCATTGGAATGCGAGCGCGCAGCAAGCGCTGCGCCGATGGCGGCGAGGACGTCGTGCCGGCTGAAGCGCCGGTCCGCCTGTGCCAGCGCCTGGTCGAGAAGCGATCCCATGCCCAACACACCGATCGATCCCGGATACCTGGCCTGCAGGCCGTTGAGGAACGAGCGTGTCTGGTCATCGCTGAACCCATGGGAAGAACCCATGCCGGCGTTCGACATCGCCTCGTGGATCACGCGCAGGATGCGATCGGCATCGATCTCCTGGTCCTCGCTCGCCGACTGAACCAAGTCTTCGAACGCGGTTTCGATCATCGCCCGGCGCTCCGCGCCGGCACTCGCACCCGGTGCCAGCGCCGCCAGGCGCCGTTGCTCCATCGGCGTCAGCCCTCGCGCCGCCGCGACGGCCCGCGCCTTGGACACCATGTCGCGTGTGACATCGCGCGGTCCAAGATCGTCGGTGTCGTCGTGCACGGCCATGTCTTCGAGAAGTGACTGCAAGGCGATGTTCTCGAACGAAAGCCGGCGCGGGTGTGCAAGCCCGCTCACCGGGCGGACTGTGTGGGGACCTGCGTTGCGGCGGGCCACCGGCGTCGCCGGGAGGCCGTTCTCCGTCGTGCGCAAGGCCATGCCGAATTCACGAGCGGTTTGCCAGATCGGGGTCGTGGTTGCATCCGGCGCGGCCGCTTCCATGGGCTCTGGAGCGTCCTGCACCTGCAAGCGCTCGGCCTCGGCCTGCATCGCACTGTCCTTCTGTACCGATCGATGGTGAGCGAGGTGCCGCATCGCCGCTTCATGTCTTGCGCGTGCGAGCTTCTGAAGCTGCATCGAGAGGTGTGCCGCCTGCACCTTCGCCTGCGTTCTGGCGCTGTCAAGCGTGCTGTTCCTGGGGGGCGGTGCTGCGTGGCCGGCTCGCGATGAAGGCCTTGGCAGGGCGTGCGTCGAGGGGGTGGCATGAGCAGCAACGGCCTTGGCCTGCGGCTTCGCGGGTGAAGTGGACCCTGTCGCCGCGTCGCCTTGCACCCGCATCCAACTGCCTGTGATGACGCGAGCGCGCGATTCGATGCCCATGGCGCGAGATTTCATGATGTGTTGTGACGAGGACGCGAGCTTGTGGCCGGCGGCGCGATGTCGCGGTTGCACTGCGAAGACATTGCGCGCATCGCGAAGCCTGGGCATTGCCGGATGCATGCAAATCGTCCCGCGGTTCGCAGAACCAGAAGGCATTTCGCGGGGACCGCCTCAGCGACCGGTTGTGGCTCTATGGTCCGGCGCCGAACTCAACCACCTTCCACCCACCCTCAAAGGAGAAATCAGATGTCAAACACAATTGGTTCCGCGATTCAAAACGCTTTCCTTGCGAAAACCCCGGCCAACGGCCTCTCGCAGACAACACATTCGCAGCACAACGGTCTCAACCAGCATGAACTCGCCAAGCTGCTGGCCCAGCTCATCGTGCAACAGATGATGCAGGCCTTGGGGCAGGACCAGGGCGGCGGCGGTGCGAGCGGAGTCGGCAAGGCCGGCGGCGCCAAATCAGCCCAGGGGGCCGACGATGCCAAGAAGCGCGCAGACAACGGCGCGCAGGGCGTGCTCCAGCAATTCGCGGAGCTCCTGCAACTGTTCGCCTCCCTGCACGACAAGGACGCCAAGAACAAGGTCAACGACCGGGCATCGAAGGTTGCCGATGACCTGCCTTCGGGCGGCGCCGGCCCGCTGGATCAACTGGGCCAGGACAACGGCGGCATGGGCGGGGCAGGCGACGACCTGGGCACGCAGATGCTGTCGCAGCTTCTGATGGCTGCCTTCGCGAAAGATTCGGGCGCACCGGGTCAGGGCAGCGGCAAGTCGACGGACTCGGCATCGGACGTCAGTGAACTCGCCAAGCAGATGGTGCAGGCGCTGATGTCAGGCGACTCGCCGGATGCCGCCGGGAAGGCGGGCGGCGGCGATGCCGGCGGCCTGCCGCAGGAGATCGTCGCGGAAATCGCCAAGATCTTGATCCAGGCGCTGCTGACCGGCGACACGAGCAAGCTGGACAAGCTGGCAGGTGGCGGTGATGCCGGTGGCGCCGGTGGCGCCGGTGGTGCCGGTGGTGCTGGTGGTGCCGGTGGTGCCGGTGGTGCCGGTGGTGCCGGTGGTGCCGGTGGTGCTGATGCCGCAGGCGGGGCTGACGCCGGCGGCGGCGCAGATGCTGCAGGGGGTGCCGATGGTGCTGACGCTGCGGGTGGTGCGGATGACGCAGGTGGTGCCGATGCTGCAGATGGTGCCGATGCTGCAGATGGTGCCGACGCTACGGGCGGCGCCGATGATGCCAAAGCGACCGACGGTGCCGATGATGCGAAAGCGACCGACGGCGCTGACGCGGGCAAGTCGCTGGCACAGGAACTGGTCGGCGAGATCGCGAAGCAGCTGGTCGCGGCGCTGCTGTCCAGCAAGGCGGACGGCGCCAAGGGCGCGGACGATGCCGGCCAGGATGGCGGCAAGTCTTCGGGCCTGCCGAAGGAACAGGTCGCCGATATCGTGAAGCAACTGGTCGAAGCGCTGCTGTCCGGCGACAGCAGCAAGGTTGGCAAGACTGCTGATGCAGCCGGTGGTGCAGGTGGTGCCGGCGGCACGAACGCGGCGGGCGGTGGCAATGCCGCGGGCGGCGCGGGCGCCGCCGACGGTGCCAATTCCACCGATGGCGCCGACGCAGCCGATGGCGCCGACGCAGCCGACGGCGCCGATGCTGGCAACGACAGCAACGGGGTGCCGCCCGAGGTCGTCGAGTTGCTGAAGAAGCTGGTCGAGGCCCTTCTCCAGCAGAAGGCAAAGGGCCCGGACAATTCACAGCCCAACAAGGACGGCGCCGACGCGGTGGGCGGCCCCGACAAGGCCGCGAAGCCCTCAGCCACGCCGCAGCCGTCCGACGAGTGATCTCCCGATCGCCGCGATAGCTCGCACCGTGCGACGCCTCTTGCGCAGGAATGCGCAAGAGGCGTTCCGCAGCACCGATGCGAGAAGCCCTTGCAAGTCGTTGACTCGCAAGGGCTTTTTCTTTGGTGCTGCGACCGGGCCAACATCGGCGAGCTGTCTCGTGGAGAGGCTGCGCTTCAGAAGCTCCCGTGCAAGGCGTGAAAGTCTTTGCAGCCCGCGAATCAGGCCAAGCCCGGCGCCAGCCCGTCCCAGCAGAGGTACTTGGTCTCGAGGAACTCCTCGATGCCGTAATGCGAACCTTCGCGGCCGAGGCCGCTCTGCTTCACGCCCCCGAACGGCGCGACTTCGTTGGAGATCAGGCCGCAGTTGATGCCGACCATGCCCGACTCGATCGCGGCGGACGCGCGCCAGATGCGTGCGGCATCGCGGCTGTACAGGTAGGCCGCCAGGCCGTACTCGGTGTCGTTGGCCATCGCGAAGGCTTGCTCGTCCGTGTCGAAGCGAAAGAGCGGGGCGAGCGGGCCGAAGGTTTCCTCGCGGGCGAGGGCCATCTGCGGCGTGGCGTTGGCGAGGATCGTGGGTTCGAAGAATCGGCCACCCAATGCATGGCGCTTTCCGCCGTGCAGCACGGTGGCACCGAGAGCCAGCGCATCCGTGATGTGCTCCTCGACCTTCGCCAGCGCCGCGTCGTCGATCAAGGGCCCTTGCTGCACGCCGGCTTCCAGGCCGTTGCCCACGCGAAGCTTCGCCACGCGCTCGACGAGCTTCGCGGCGAATGCCTCATACACGCCCGACTGCACGAGCACGCGGTTCGCGCTGATGCAGGCCTGGCCCGTGTTGCGGAACTTCGCGGCAACGACACCGTCCGCGGCCGCGTCGAGATCGGCGTCGTCGAAGATGATGAAGGGCGCGTTGCCGCCAAGCTCCATCGAGCACTTCTTGATCGTCGACGCGGCTTGCGCGAGCAGCACGCGACCCACCTCCGTCGAGCCGGTGAAGGTGATCTTGCGCACCAGCGGATGCGAGGTGAGCGTGCCGCCGATCGCGCGCGTGTCGTTGCCGGTGAGCACGTTGAACACGCCCGCGGGAACGCCTGCACGGGTCGCGAGCTCGGCCAGCGCGAGTGCCGTCATCGGCGTCTGGCTCGCCGGCTTCACGACCATGCTGCAGCCCGCGGCGAGCGCGGGCCCGGCCTTGCGCGTGATCATCGCGGCGGGGAAGTTCCACGGCGTGATGGCGGCGCACACGCCGATCGGCTCCTTGAGCACGATGATGCGCGCGGTGTCGCGCGGCGCCGGGATCACGTCGCCGCGCACGCGCTTGGCCTCCTCGGAGAACCATTGCAGGAACGACGCGGCGTAGTCGACTTCCACCTTCGCTTCCGCGAGCGGCTTGCCTTCTTCGAGCGTGATCAGCGTCGCGAGATCGTCGCGATGCTCGATCATCAACTCGTACCAGCGGCGCAGGATGTCCGATCGGACCTTCGCCGTCGTGCGCCGCCACGACAGGAACGCGACGTGCGCAGCCTCGATGGCAGCGCGTGTTTCCGCTTCCTGGAACCGAGGCAGTTCGACGAGCGCCTCGTCGGTCGCCGGGTTGCGCAGGGTGTAGCTGCCGTGCGGCGAGGTGGTGATCCACTCACCGTTCACATGGGCGCCGTCGCGCCAGAGGGACTTGTCGTTCAGGAGATGGCGCATGGCGCGGTCCTCAGCAAGGATGGCGGCCAGCCATGAACGCACTGTCGGGGTCCTGCGTCACGGGCAGTCCCGATGCGGCGAGCCCTTGGCGCAGCATCTTCATGATCCGGTCGGGCACGCGCATCGCCGGCGCACGCAGCGGCCCGCCGTTGAAGCCCGCGAGCCAGTCCTGGTACTTCCACATCGTGCGGTTCAGCACGCCGGTGCCGGGTGCGTAGCTCTGGGCAGCGGCGCCGTTGGCGTTACGTGCCGGGTTCACCTTCCAGTACAGATCCATCGCGGCTTCCCACTCGCCCTTGCGCGCGAGGTTGAATGCTCGCGGGTAGTAGCTGCCCATCCACTGCGTGTTGCTGGTGCCCGAAAACTGCAGCTTCATCAGGCTCATCAGCGGGATCGCGTCACCTTCGATCGGGCAGCTGATCACGACCTCGTCGCGGAAGTGGTGGTACATCTCGCAGATGCCCGCGGGCAGCGGGAAGCCTTGCTCCGACTTGATCGCGACGATGTTCGGGCAATCGTCCAGCAGGCGCCGCACGAGTTGCACCGACATGCCCGCCGGATGCACACGCTCGAAGCCCCACAGCGGTATGGGGAACAGCATCACCGCGAGGTTGGTGGCGTCGCAGAACTGCTTCGTGTAGTCGTAGATCTCCTGCTCGTTCGTCGGCCAGAACTGCGGTGGATACGACAGCAGCACGATGTCGGCGCCGGCCTTCTCGGCGAGCTTCACCGCGCGGATGTTTTCGGCGAGCGTGCCGAAGGCCGCGTGGAAAAAGAGACCGAACTTCGGCCCTGCCGTGTCGCGCGCCCAGGCGGTGAACTGGGCGTTCTCCTCGGGCGTGATCGCGACTTCCGAACACAGCAGCGTGTACGTGTAGCCGAGTTCCTTCACGAGGGCGACGTCGTGGCGGATGCCGCGTTCGTTGAGCGTGGCGAGATCGGCGGAGTAGCTGGGGATCGTCACCGCGGAGCAGCCGGCGAGGTGTTCGCGGGCCCAGGCGCGGGCGTCCTGGCGTGAGTAGGCAGGCATGATGGTCCTTCTGTGGGGGTTACTTGGCGACCGGCTCGATGCTTCGAGCCAGCTCGGTGCCGACGCCGCGCGGGAGGGCGCGGGCCAGCAGCATTTCGGCGGTGATGACGTCCTGCAGCGCGGAGCCGACGGACTTGTAGAGAACGATGTCCTCGGGCGCTCGTGGCAATTTGCCGGCGACGAAGTCGGCCAGCGACACGAGCCGGCCGGTGAAGTCGACGCCTGCGCGTGCGGCGGCCGTCATGTCGCCGGTGTCGTGCGCGACCTCTTCGGGCATGTCGGCCACGATGCGCGTGGCGCGGGCGATCACATGCTCGTCGACTTCGCGTTGCTCGGGCAGCGTCGAGCCGATCGAGACGACCGTCATGCCGGGCGCGAGCCATTCGCCGCGCAGCACGGGCGTCTCGTCGCGGCTGTGTGCGGCGCAGAGCACGACGTCCGCGCCGGCCACTGCGGCCTGCGCTGAATCGGCGGCGTCGACGCGCAACCCGTGTTCGTCGCGAAAGGTCGCGGCAAAGCGCTCGCGGCTGGCCGGTGTCGGGCTGAAGACCGACACGCGGGCGACGGTGCGAACGGCGGCCAGCGCAGCCAGCAACCCCCGAGCCTCGAAGCCCGAGCCGATCACGGCGACTTGCAGCGGCCGGTGCGGCGCAGCCTGGTCGACCGCGACGGCGGCCGTGGCCGCGGTGCGGATGCCCGTGATGCGGTTGCCGTCGATCAGCGCGGCGAGCTCCGTGGTCTGTTGGTCGAACAGCGACACCAGGTAGCTTGCGCGCCGCGCCTTCATGTTGGCCGCGATGAGCTTGCAGCCCATGTGGCGGCCGCTCGGCGAGATGGCGGTGAGGCCGCGCAGCCAGAGGCCGTCGCTTCGCGCCATCGAGCGCGGCGGAACCATCGCAGGAGCGATGGCACCGGCATAGGCGGTGCGTAGTGCATCGAACGCGCTGCGCCAGTCGGCGAGCTCGGCCACGTCGTTGTCGGAGAGGAACAAGGTCATGGCCCGGATGCTAGGCGGCGGGGCGTCGCACAGCGAGAGCGTGCGCGCGAAAGCAGCTATCCGGTTTGCGGATACGAGCCTTGCGACCCGGCGCCTTTCACACTCAGAACTGCAAGGCCAGCATCTGCGCCTCGGAGTCCTTGAGATAGTTCTTGACCAGCACGTGTTCGAGGAAGCCCGTATGGTTGAACACGGCATCGCGCAGCGCCGACAAGGGCCAGGGCACGCGGTGGAACAGATGGCCCATGCGCCGCGCCATGATGGCGTGCTTGTTGGTGTAGGAAACGCGCTGGGCGTCGTAGCGCGCGAGGCCCTGGGCCAGCTGCTGCCGGTCCGCCAGGTCGACGCCGGCCAGGGACCGTGCGAGCCAGAACCCGTCTTCGATGGCCATGCCCATGCCGTAGGCGGCATAGGGCGAGACCGGATGCACGGCATCGCCCACGAAGGACACGCGGCCGCGCGACCAGCTCTCGAGTGGCGCGCGGTTGTAGATTTCCCAGCGGAAGGCGTTGCGCTCGAAGTCCGTCGCCTCGAACAGGCGTGGCAGCGGGTCGGCCCAGCCTTCGATGAGGTGGCCCACGTGGCGCTTCATGTCGCCCTCGAATCGCTGGCCCTTGTTCCAGGGCTCGACCACCCACCACTCGAAGGCCGGCTGGCCCTGATGCAGGATGGGGAAGAAGCTGGCCTGCACGCGGGGGGAATGCGAGATCCAGCCGACGTCGCGCGGCACATCGTCGGCGTGGCACCACGCGAGCCACACGGTGATGCCGCAGTGGAACAGCTTCGGGTCGCCGAAGACCTGGCGAGACACTGCCGAGCGAATGCCGTCTGCACCGACCAGCAGGTCGGCGTCCCATTGCGTGCCGTTCTCGAAACGCACGCGCACGCCGTCCGGCGTTTCCTCGAAACCCGTGCAGAGGTGGTTCGGATGGAGAAGCTCGCGCGGCAGTACCTGGAGCATCCGCTCGATGGCTTCGGCGCGCAGCATGCCGTAGTGCCAGCCGGGCAGGCCGGCGGCTTTCTCCGCCTGCTCATTGAAGGGCAGTCGCACGCGCAGCCGGCCCTTCCAATCGCGAAACTCGGTGACCGCCATCGCTCCGAGACGATGGATATCGACGCCGTAGCTGCGCATGATCGACAGCACCGGCAGCGACAACAGCACCGCGCCGCCGAGCGGCGTGACCTGGGACGTGCGCTCGAACAGGCGCACCTCGTGGCCTGCCTGATGCATTGCGATCGCGGTGGAGATGCCGCCGGGGCCTGCGCCGATGACGGCGACCCGGCGGCGTGGGGTCTCGGAACGCTGAGGGGGGACGGGCATGGGATGAACCGTGTCGATGTGCGATGATTCAATGTTATCGGTGCTTACTTTGTCACCATGCCGGGGTTAACCCGCTCGTCAATCGACATCCGATGCCAACGACCTATCACCATGGGAACCTTCGCAACGCCCTGCTCGAGGAGGCGATGCGCATCGTCGAGCGCGACGGCCCGGAGGCCGTGTCGCTGCGGGAGCTGGCCACGGCAGCGGGCGTGTCCACGGCCGCGCCGTACAAGCACTTCGCCGATCGTTCTGCGGTTCTCGCGGGCGTTGCGTTGAAGGGCTACCAGGACATGATCGAGCGCTTGCGCGAGTTCTCCGCGGCGAGGAACAGCCGGAAGAACCTGCGAGCCGCGCTCGTCGCATTCGTGCAATTCGCCGATGAGAGGCCGGGCTTGTTCCAGCTGATGTACATCCCGCCGCGCGGCCTCGAACTCTCGGACCCTGACGTGAAAGCCGCGGAGCTGCAGTGCTATGAGAGCTTTCTTCGCCTGGTGGAGAGGTACTACGGGCCGATGGAGGAGAAGGTCTTGCGTGTGCGCATCGTGGCGCTGTGGTCCACCTTGCTGGGCTACGCGGTGACGCGTCTGCGCCATCCGCTGCAACCGCAGATGCTGCCCCGGCTTACGGACGCCCAGCTCACCGCCGCCGTGCTCGACGCGGCCATCGGCGTCCCGTAAGTCGCGCCGGGCCTACGCCGATTTCAGCGCGGCCGAAGCCATCTTGCGCACGATCGCCGCGACCGCTCGCGTCGCCAGCGTGTGCGGCCGTTGCGTGGCAATGGCCAGCACGACCGATCGCCACAGCGTCGGATGCGTGATGCGCATGCCTGCGAGACGTTTCGCGTCCTGTGGTGCAAAGGCATCGGCCGTGATCGCGAAGCCGCCCGAGCAGGCGACGATCTCGTGCTGCAGGCGGATCGAGTCGGCCTCCAGCGCCTGCGTGAGCGAGAGTTGCTTCTCGCGGGCCAGCCGCGCCAGGCGTGCACGCAGCGGATGCGGCTCGCTCGGCAATACCAGCGGCAGGCGCGCGACTTCGTCGAAGCGAATGCTCTTGCGTTTCGCGAGCGGGTGCGCCGCCGGCACCACGAGACACAGACGCAGCCGCGCCAGCACCGTTTCGTCCTGTTTGGCGGTGTCTTCTTCGCGCAGCAGCAAGGCCATGTCGAGGCGCCCTTGTCCCAGCCATTCCTCCAGCTGTGCGCTCGAGCCTTCGGTGAGATGCAGGCGCACCTGCGGCCAGTGCTCGCGCACATGGGTGAAGAGAGGCCCGGCCAATGAGGGTACGGTCGAAGGCAGCATGCCGAAGCGCACGTCGCCCGCGGGCATGCCGCCGCGCGTGCGCATCTCGTCGGCGAGCTGGTCGGCCTGGGCGATCAGCGCGACGATACGTGGATACACCTGCTCGCCGAACTCGGTCAGCACCACGCCGCGTCCGGTGCGGCGGAACAGCCGCGATCCGGCGTCGGACTCGAGCTGCGCGATCTGCCGGCTCACGACGGATTGCGGAATGTCCAGTGCCGCAGCCGCGCCGGAAACGCTGCCGATGTCCGCCACTTTCACGAACAGCGGCCACCTCGCATCGACGATGGTCTGCATGGACACGTTGTCCACGCTCAAGTTTCGTCCATGCGCTTGGCCGCTTCCGCCAGCATGCCGCGCAGCCAGACGAGGCCCGGGTCGTTCGTGCGGAATTTGTGCCACTGCACGGATTGCTCCATGCGATCGAACGGCATCGGCGTGGGCCGGATCTCGAGCGGAAACGCCTGCACCATGCGGCGAGCAATGCGCGCGTGAACCGTCGCGATGTACTCGGTGCCCACGAGCATGGCCGGCAGCGTGATGAAGCTGTAGGTCGACACCGCCACGCGGCGCGTCACGCCGTAGCGCTTGAGAAACCAGCCCTCGAAGGCATCGGACAGGCCGCCGCCCGGCATCATCACGACATGCCCGCCGTTGACGTAGCGGTCGAACGTCAACTCGCCCTGCGCCATGGTGCTGCCCCGCCAGACCATGCACACGAAGTCCTCGTGATAGAGCACCTCGCGCGGGTGGTCGGGCGAGGTGAAGCCGGTGGGAATGATGAGGAGGTCGGCCTCGCCGCGCTCGAGCTGCTTGTGCGGCGCCGACACCTGCGGCAGGAACTCGAAACGCACCGTGCTTTGCGCCCTCGCCGCCAGCGCGAGCATGGCCGGCGCCAGCACCATCTGCGTGTAGTCGGACGCGAAGATGCGAAAGATGCGGTCGCTGCCGCTCGGATCGAACACGGGCTGGTCGGCGATGGTGCTGTCGATGCGCAGCAGCACGTCGCGCACGGCTGCATGCAGGCCCTCGGCGCGCGGCGTGAGCTCCATCTTCCGGCCGATCTGCACGAGCAGTTCGTCGTCGAAGTATTCGCGCAGCCGCCCCAGCGCATTGCTCGTGGCCGATGCGCTCAGGTTCAGCACTTCGGCGGCGCGGCTCACGCTGCGCTCCTTCAGCAGGACGTCCAGCGCCACGAGCAGGTTGAGGTCGAGCTTCTTGAATCTCATGAGCACCATTCTGCGGCGATGTGGACCTAGGGCTAACCCTCGATCGTTCGGTCTGACCGAAAGCACGCCTTTATCGAAAGCGTTTTTCAGCAAACGCTCGGGTCTCTAACCTTCGCTCATCGCTGCCGTGCCGGCGGCAAAAAAACCAGACGGAGACAACGAATGGCCATCGGCCAGTCGAAGGGCGCCCTCGCGCCTGCGCAGTCCAGCATGACGGCGCAGGCAGACCGCGACGAATCAGGAGATGACTTGAAAGAACAAGTCATCGAGCAGGCGATGCCTGCGGGCGGTCGCATCCTGCGGCCGCCGCTGCTGGCGTCGCTTCACTGGGCGACGGCCACGCTGGTCGTCGTCGGTCTGGCCGTGATCCTGGTGCGGGAAATCGTGGAAGCCAAGGCCGGGCGTGCATCGCTGCTCGAGGTCCATCGCTGGTGCGGGCTGCTGGTGCTCGGATTGGCCCTCTGGCGGCTTCAGCTGCGCCTGCGACTCGGTGCCTTGTCGGACCTCTTGCCGCGCCGCTCAACGTTCGCTCGCTTCGTCGCGTGCACGGTGCACGGGTTGCTGTATGCGCTGCTGCTCGCCGTTCCCATCCTGGGTTGGTGCCTGAGCTCGGCCGATGGCCAGCGCATCGACCTGTTCGGGCTGCCTCTGCCGCTTCCCGTCGCGGCTGACGAGGAGCTTGCTGACAAGCTTCACGCCTGGCACACGACGCTCGCCTGGGCATTCGCAGCGCTCATCGCCACCCACGCCGCCGCTGCGTGCTGGCATCAGTTCTTTCTTCGCGAGCCGATCCTGCGCGCGATGTGGCCCTGGCATCTTTCCAACGACAAACGAGGAGAATCTCCATGAACCCATCGAGACGCTGGTGGCGCCACGCCATCACCTTCTTGATCGCGCTGTGCATCATTCCCGTGGCGCACGCAGTACCCAGCTTCGCGCGGCAGACCGGATCGGAATGCGCGGCTTGCCACGTCGGTGCCTACGGACCGCACCTGACGCCATACGGCATCCGGTTCAAGCTGGGGGGCTATGTCGACAACGACGGCAAGAGTGGAAAGGTGCCGCTGTCGGCCCAGGTGCAGGTCAGCAGCATCCAGCCCGCGCACGGCCCTTCGACGACGCGCCTCGCCGAAGCGGATTTGTACCTTGCAGGCCAACTCCTTTCGGAAGTCGGCGCTTTCGTGAAGGTGCGCAACAACGGCGACACCCTGTCATCGAACTACACGGCCCTGGACGCGATGGACGTGCGCTGGACGCGTGAGTCGACCGCCGGCGCGCGCAAGGTGACCTGGGGTCTCTCCGTCAACAACCATCCGGGCGTGACGGACCCGATCGACGCGCTGCCGGCGTGGGGCTTCGGCGCCGCAGGCCCCGGGCGTGATCCGATCACGCTGACGCCGACGGGCAGCCTCTTGAACAACTGGCAAGGCGGGCTGGCTCACCGCGTGCTGGGCCTTACGGGCTACGGCGTTCTCGACAACCAGTGGTACGGCGAAGTCGGCAGCTATCGCTCCATGTCGCAGGCCGCGCAACATCGCCTGGGCCAGCCGGAGACGCTGCCGGGCAAGGACTTCGGCGATCCGGGCAAGCTCGGCGGCAACCTCTACTGGCGCCTCGGCTGGATGCACGACATGAAGACGCAGTTCTTCTCGGCCGGCCTCATCGGGCTGCATGCGAAGCTGCAACCCGGCCCTGCGCGCAGCGGCCCCGAAGACCAGTATTCCGATCTCGGCATCGACGGCATGTACGAGTACCTCGGCAACCGCGACCACGTCCTGCAGTTGCGAGCCAGCCATATCCGCGAAAGGCGCGACTACGGGACGACGCCGCCACACCCATTCTTCATTCCGGGGATCGTGGGCCTGCCGAGCGGCACCATTCGCGAGACCGCGATCTCGGCGACCTACTACTACAAGGACACCTGGGGCATCTTCGCAGGCCGCTCGTTCCTCCGGGGCAGCAGCGACGCGGCGCGATTCTCGGCTCCGCCCTTCTACGGCAAGCCTGACACGAACTTCACCTACGTCTCGCCCATGTGGACTGTGTGGGGACGCGAGGACGCACGGGGTCCGTTCGGCTCGAACCTGCGCCTGAGCCTGGCCTGGATCCGCTTCGACAAGTTCAACGGCAGCAGCACCGAGAGCTTCGGGCCCGGCTCGCCGAACGCCCACGACCTCGACAGCTTCTGGATCAATGCGCAATTTGCTTTCTGAAATCGGCGTGGCCCTTGCCGCGTCGCTGCTGGCCGGAACCGTCCACGCGGGCGACCCCGCGCACGGCGCCGACGACTTCAAGGCCGAGTGCACCGAGTGCCACAGCGCGCGTGCGGGCCTCAACAAGAAGGGCCCGACGCTGTTCCATGTCATCGGCCGCCCCGCGGCCAGCGTGGACGGCGTCGTGTATTCGGATGCGTTGAAGAAGTCGGGCTGGACCTGGACCGAGGAGCAGTTGCGTGCGTACTTGTCTCGCCCTGTCAGCCAGTCCAACCCCGGCGGCAAGATGAAGTACGAAGGCCTGAGGGATCCGAAGGCCCTCGATGACTTGATCGCCTATCTGGACACGCTGAAATGAGGACTCCCGAGGCACTTGCCCCAAGGTGCCTCGGGCGCTTCCATATCCCCAAACTCGCCGAAGAATTTTCGGAGTGCGCCCGTGAGCGTCGCTACTCCCGCGGTGTTCTGTCAGGGCTAACCCTCGATCGTTCGGTTTGGCCGAAAGCACGCGTTCATCGAAAGCGTTTTTCACAAAGCGTTTCGACCTCTAACCTTCACTTCATTCGCTGCCATCCCGGCGGCACAAAAAAGATCGGAGACAACGAATGGCCGTCGGCCAGGCGAAGGGCGCGTTTGCGCCAACGCAGTCGAGCATGACGCGGCCCGTGTCGCGCATCGTGGTCGTCGGTGCGGGCATTGCCGGCCTGGCTTGCGCATTGGCCTGCGCACGGGCCGGTGCCAGCGTCGAGGTGCTTGAGGCTCGCGAAGAGACGGCGCACATGCCGGCGCACCTGGACATCGTGCCCAACCTGCTGCGTGACTTCGCGCGGCTGGGCATCGCCGAGGAATGCGTACGCCGCGGCTTCGCCTATCACGGGCTGGCTGTCGTCAACGAAGACGGCCAGCACGGGTTCGAGGTTCCGACGCCTCGCCTGGCCGGCAGCTACCTGCCTTGCGCCGTCGGCATCGCGTACGACGAAGTGCTCGATGTGCTGCGAACCCATGCGCAGGCCGCCGGCGCCGTGATCCATTCGGGCAGCCGCGTCGACGGCCTCGATCCCGATGCGGGCCGCGTCGCGATCGTCGGCGGCCGCACGCTCGATGCCGATCTCGTCATTCTCGCCACGGGTGCGAACTCGGCGCTCGCCGCGCAAGTCTTCGGCAGTCGCTGGCGCAGCACGTCCGCGCAGTCGTGGTGGCACGCGCTGCTGCCGCGTCCGACCGGACTCGACCGCACGACGTGGATGGCCGGGGGGCCGGGGCGCCGCTTGCTGCTGGTGCCGGTCGACATGTCGCGCGCGGGCGTGGCCGTCGTCCGTACGCCGGCCATCGGTCCGCGCACCGACGGTTCGGCCCTGCGCGATACGCTCGCTTCATGGGGGCAGCTGCCTCGGCGCGTGGCGCAGCTGATGCAGCCCGAGATGCCGACGACCATCCGCACGGCGAACGTCACCTTCCTCGAGCCGCCGTGGTTTCGCGGCGCCGTGGTGTGCGCGGGCGCGTGTGCGAACGCGGTGCCGTCGCCGTTCGGCCAGTCCGCCGCGCAAGCGCTGGAGGACGCCACGGTGCTGGGCGAGTTGATCGCCGCGCGCCTGGATCGCGCGTCGCTGCTGCAGCAATACATGTTCCGGCGAGGCGCGCGCGCCGGCCGCGTGCATGCGCTCCTCGAGCGCGCGCAGCGGTGGATGTCGCAGCCCGAACCTGCCACGGATCTGCTCGAGCTCGCTCGCGAACTCGGCGCCATCGTCGCGCTGCCTGCTTGAGCGAAGGACACATCGAATGATCAAGATGATCGACACCATCTGCCGCCGGCCCGGCATGACGCATGCCGAGTCCGTGGCCTACGTGCAGCACGTGCACGGCGCCATCGCCGCCGAGCAGCCGGCTGGCCTGAACCGCTACGTGCAGAACCATGTGTTCGATGCGGCGTTCGGTGCGGCCGGCGACCGCACGCATGCGCTGGTGCCGGCGCGCGACTCGGTCACCGAGCTGTATTGGCCCATGCGCGGTGCAGGGGCCAAGGTGATGCACTTCCTGCGCGCCGCGGAAGGCCTGGCGCTGCCGGAGTTCTTCGATCGCTGGCAGCGCGCGCACGAACTCGCGCTGGAGCGCGCACCCGCGGCCGCCCATGCCATCCGCCGCTGCGTGCACAACCGGCAATTGCCGGAGTTCAACAAGATGCTGGCGTACTTCGGCGGCTCGGACGTCTTCTACGAAGGCGTGGGCAGCCTGTGGTTCGACGACGTGTCGTCCATCGGCACGTTCCGCGCGTACGAGCGCGCGCTGCTCGAGATCAACAACGCCTCGACGCTCGCCTTCTATCGACCCTCGCAATCGTTCTTCCTCTACACGACGGAAGTGCCCATCTTTCAACAACGCAAGCAACCATGAAAATCATCGGACCCGATGCACTGGTGTTCGGCGTCGACGACGTCGCCTCCTGCTCGCAGTACCTCACAGACTACGGACTCACGCCCGCGGGCGGCGGCCGCTTCGAGGCACTCGACGGCACGGCGATCGTCGTCAAGCCCAAGGACGACGCGGCACTGCCCAAGCCGCTGGAGAGCGGCAGCGCGCTGCGCGAGACGGTGTACGGCGTTGCCGACGCGGCCACGCTGGACGAGATCGAAAAGGAGCTGAGCCGCGATCGCGCGGTGACGCGCCAGGACGGCGTGCTGCGCTGTGTGGACGACATGGGCTTCGCGCTCGCGTTCCAGGTGACGGTTCGCCGGCCGCTGAAGATGGCTGCCGAAGCGGTGAACGCGCCGGGCGCGGCCGTGGCGCGTGCGCCGAACGTGATCGGCGTGTCCGAGGACGCGCAGTTCTCTCCGCGCACGCTCTCGCACGTGGTGTATTTCGTGCCCGACATCCAGCGCGCCGAAGCGTTCTATGCGCGCCTGGGTTTCGTGCGCACCGACTTCTTCACCGACTGCGGCCCGTTCTTGCGCCCGGCCGGCACGCTCGATCACCACACGCTGTTCATGATCCAGACGCCGCCGTTCATGAAGGGCATCGAGCACTTCACGTTCCACGTCGGCGGCCCCACCGAAGTGATGCTGGCGGGCACGCGATTCGTGAAGAAGGGCTACGAGTCGTTCTGGGGGCCGGGCCGGCACAAGTTCGGCAGCAACTGGTTCTGGTACTTCAACAGCCCGTTCGGCTGCCACATCGAATACGACGCCGACATGGACCTGCATGACGGCCAATGGACGGCGCGCGAAGTCCCGATGAGCGCGGATGCGTCGCAGGCCTTCCTCTTTCAATACCGCGACAAGTGGGCACCCGGCGGCCCGCCGCCCCAAGGAGCACGCTCATGAAAGCCCAACGAATCCTCATCATCGGCGGCGGCTTTTCGGGCATGTCGGCGGCGATCGAGTTGCGCAAGGCAGGCGCCGAGGTCGATCTCGTCGAGATCGACCCGGAGTGGCGCAACTACGGTGCCGGCATCAGCCTCGGTGGCGCGACGCTGCGCGCGTTCCGCCAGCTCGGTGTCCTGGACGAGTTCCTCGCGCTGGGCAGTGCGCAGGACGGCGTCACGATCCGGCTGCCTCACGGGCTCGAGGTCGGAAAGTTGCCCACGCCCCGCCTGGCAGGCCCCGATGTTCCCGGCGGCGGCGCGATCTTGCGGCCCGTGCTCGCAAGCATCCTGGCCGATGCGACGCGCAAGGCCGGCACCAAGGTGCGCCTGGGTTGCACCTTCACGAGCATCGAGCAGGATGCCGATGGCGTCGATGTGTCCTTCAGCGACGGCACGCGAGGGCGGTATGACCTCGTCGTCGGCGCCGACGGCCTCTACTCGAAGCTGCGGCAGGCCCTCTTCCCCGCGGCGCCCAAGCCTCGCTACAGCGGCCAGGGCGTGTGGCGCGCGGTGGTGCCGCGTCCGCCCGAGATCGCGACCTGCACCATGTGGGTCGGGCCCAAGATCAAGCCCGGCGTCAACCCGGTCTCGAAGACCGAGATGTACCTCTTCATCACCGAGCCGCGCGCGGTGAACGAGCATCTTGATCCGGCAACGTTCGTGGACCACGTGCGTGGGCTGCTGGCCGACTTCCCCGCGCCCGAACTTCAGGCGATCAGCGCCGGGCTCGGACCGCATTCGCAAATCATCTACCGCCCGCTCGAAGGACTGCTGATGCCGTGTCCGTGGTTCACCGGCCGCGCCGTGCTGATCGGCGACGCCGTGCATGCGACCACGCCGCATCTCGCCTCGGGCGCGTGCATCGGCATCGAGGACGCGATCGTGCTGGCCGACGAGCTTGCACACCACGACGACATTCCCGCTGCCCTCGCTGCGTTCGAGGGGCGGCGCTGGGAGCGCTGCCGCATGGTGGTCGAGAACTCGGCGCGCCTGGGCGAGATCGAGATCGCCGGCGGCGACAAGGAAGAACACGCACAGATCATGCGCGCCTCGCTCATGGCGCTGGCGCAACCGATCTGACGCGACCTTCACCACACACAAAAGGAGACATCATGCATATCCCCAGGAGACTGCGGCTCACCGTCACGGCAGCGGCAGCGTTGTTCGCATGCCATGCCGGTGCCATCGAGCTCGACACCGGCAATCCGGACTGGAGCCTGCGCTTCGACAACACCGTCAAGGCGAGCGCGATCTACCGCACGAAATCCGCCGACCCGGCGCTGGTCGACTCGTTCGTCCTGCTCGTGCCGGGCGTGCCCGCATCGGCCTTCCCGCAGGCGCTGAACTTCAATGCGGGCGACGACAACTTTCGCAACCGCGGCTTCGTGTCCAAGCGCATCGACCTGCTCAGCGAGTTCGACGCCGTGTACAAGAAGGACTTCGGCTTGCGCGTGAGCGCGGCCGCCTGGTACGACGCAGCCTATCGCGGCAAGACCGATGCCACGGACTTCGTCAACGGCCAGACGCCGTTCGACGAGTTTCCGTCGGGCACCCGCGATCTCGCCGGCCGCAAGGCGGAGGTGCTCGATGCCTTCGTGTTCGGCGGCTGGGACATGGGGGAGGGGCGCAAGTTGACGGCGCGCCTGGGCAAGCATGCGGTGCTGTACGGCGAGAGCCTGTTCTTCGGCGACAACGGCATCGCCCGCGCGCAAGGGCCCAACGACATCTTCAAGCTGCTGTCCTCGCCCAATGCGCAGTTCAAGGAGATCATCCGCCCGGTGCCGCAGGTGTCGGGGCAGCTGCAGCTGTCGCCCGATCTCTCGGTGGGGGCCTACTACCAGTTTCGCTGGGAGGCCGATCGCCTGCCGCCCGCGGGCAGCTTCTACTCCACGGCCAACATCCCCTGGGGTTCGGAGCAACCCGAGCTGGTCAGCATCAGCGCCGGTCCGATCGCCGGCAACTACGTTCTCACGCCCAGCGGCGACGTGCGTCCGCGCAACTCCGGCCAGTTCGGCGCGCAGCTCAAGTGGCGCGTGGCGGAGACCGACCTGGGCGTGTATGCCGCGCGCTATCACGACAAGGGCGGCCAGCTGTACGGCAACCTCAACGTGATGAACCCACCGGCGAGCAGCTGGTACTACGTCTTCCCCGAGGCGATCAAGACGGCCGGCATCAGCGCGAGCCGCTCCATCGGCGACGTGAACTTCGCGGCCGAGGCCTCGGTGCGCTGGAACATGCCTCTGCGCAGCACGAACATGGTCTATCCCGGCGCGTTCGCACCGGCGCCCACGTATGCCACGGGCCGTACCGCGCACGTGAACCTGTCGTGGCTGGCGTCGCTCGGCCCGAACTTCCTGGCGCGCGAGAGCAACTTCCTCGGCGAACTCGCCTGGAACCGCGTGATGAGCATGAACGACCCGGCCGGCGAGCTGGACGCGGGCCGCACGCGCAGCGCCACTGCCGTGCAGTTCGTGTTCAGCCCGAGCTACCGCCAGGTGCTGCCGGGACTGGACATCAACGTGCCGGTGGGCATGCGCTATAGCCTGGACGGCCGCTCGGCGATCACCGCCTGGGATCCGCGCGGCAGCGGCAGCGCGACGATTGGCGTGGAAGGCAACTACCTCGGGGTGTGGCAGTTCGCCGTCACGTACACGCAGTTCATCGGCAAGGCCACGCCCTTCGTCGAATTCGCGCCCTTGCTCACGGGCGGCTCGCCGATCTATGCGACCGGCAATGCACTCGCGGACCGCAACAACATTGCACTGTCGCTGCGGCGGACCTTCTGATTCAAACACCGGAGACAACCATGAAGTCAATCATCTTCGCGGCGGCCGCGCTGGCCGCATTCGTGGGGGCGCCCGCCATCGCGGCGGTCAGCGCCGAAGAAGCCGCCAAGCTCAAGACGGAACTGACACCGCTGGGCGCCGAGAAGGCCGGCAACAAGGACGGCAGCATCCCGGCGTGGACCGGTGGCCATACCACGCCCATTCCCGGTGACAAGCCGGGCGGGCGCCGCGGCGATCCGTTCAAGGACGAGAAACCGCTGTACTCGATCACCGCAGCCAACATGGCGCAGTACGCCGACAAGCTGAGCGACGGCCAGCAGGCGCTGTTGAAGAAGTACCCCGACCACCGCATCGACGTGTACCGGACGCACCGCACGGCTGCCGCGCCGCAGTGGGTCTACGACAACACGCTCAAGAACGCGACCCGCGCGAAGCTCAATGGCGACATGCCCAGCGGCGCTTACGGCGGTATTCCCTTCCCGATCCCCAAGAGCGGCACCGAGGTGATGTGGAACCACCTGCTGCGCTGGCGCGGCACGTCGTGGCAGTTCAACGTCAACATGTACCAGCTCACCTCCGACGGCAGGGCGGTGCTCGCCACCGACGGCATGGGCGACCAGCAGATGCCTTACTACCTGCCGGACGGCAGCGCCGAGAAGTTCGCCCAAGGCAGTGGCGACTTCTGGCTCATCAAGCTGATCAATGCCGGCCCGCCGATTCGCGCGGGCGAGGCGATCGTCGGGCGCGAGAACGTCGAGCCGTCGAAATCGCAGGGCTGGGTCTACCTCACCGGCCAGCGCCGTGTGCGCAAGCTGCCGAACCCGTGCTGCGACACGCCGACGCCGGCGGCCGCGGGCGTGATGTCCTTCGACGAGATCGAGGTCTTCACCGGCCGCCTGGAACGCTTCGACTTCAAGCTCGTGGGCAAGAAGGAGATGATCGTCCCCTACAACGGCAACCGGCTGCTCCAGCCCAAGACCGATGCCGAGGTCCTGGGCAAGCATGGCCTGAACCCCGACCACGTGCGCTGGGAACTGCACCGCGTCTGGGTCGTCGACGCTGCCCTTCGCGCCGGCCAGCGCCACCAGGCGCCCAAGAGCCGCTACTACTGCGACGAGGACACGTGGACGTGCGTGCTGGGCGACCGCTGGGACGCCAATGGCCAGCTGTGGAAAACGCTGTGGGCGCAGACCTTCGTCGCGCCGGATCTGCCCGGCACGGTCGTCGGTGCGTTCGGCTTCAACGACCTGCTTTCCGGCACCGGCTTCATCGCGAACCTCTACAACCAGAAGAACGCGCACTACCCGATCGTTCCGCCGTTCGCCGACAGCACGTTCACGCCGGACGCGATGGCCGCCGCGGGTGTTCGCTGAAGTGAAAACCGTGCTGCACCTCTCCGGCCTGCACCTCTCCGGCCTGCTCCTCGCCGCCAGCGCGCTCGCGCCCTGGCCGGCGCATGCGGGCCCCGTTGCCGACGCGCTCGAGCGCCCCGCCGTGGTGGTGCGCAGCCCCGAGCGGTCGGTGCTGCTGGGCGCGGCCCGCGCCGGCTCGCGCATCGTGGCCGTGGGCGAGCGCGGCATCGTCGTGCTCTCCGACGACGAGGCGCAGCACTGGAAGCAGGCGGGCGTGCCGGTCAGCGTCACGCTCACCGCCGTGAAGTTCGCCGACAAGGACCATGGCTATGCGATTGGCCACGGCGGCACCGTGCTCGGCACGTCCGACGGCGGACAAAGCTGGCAGCGCCTGCTCGACGGCCGGCGCATCGCGCAGGTGATGCAGTCGGCGGCGAAAGCGAGCGGCGACGCGGCGGCTTTGAAGTCCGCCGATCGCCTGGCGGCCGACGGGCCCGACAAACCGCTGCTGGACATGCTGGTGCTCGATGCGAAGAGCGTCCTCGTGGTTGGTGCGTACGGCATCGCACTCATCACGGAGGATGGCGGCGCCACCTGGAACTCCTGGCGTGCGCGCCTGGACAACCCGAAGGAGCTCCATCTGTACGCCGTGCGGCAGCGGGGCGCGCGCATCGTCGTCGCGGGCGAGCAGGGCCTCGTGCTGCAGTCGCTCGACGGCGGCGCGAGCTTCAAGCGGCTGCCGCTGCCGTACGCCGGCAGCTTCTTCACGGCAGAGCTGCCCGACGACCGAACGGTCGTCGTCGCGGGGCTGCGCGGCAATGCGTGGCGCTCCACGGACGGCGGCGCCAGCTGGGCGCAGGTGGCATCCCCCGTGCCCGTGTCCATCACGGCGTCGGCAATGCGCGGGGATGGCGACCTGCTGTTCGCCAACCAGGCCGGGATGATCCTCGGCGCGCAGGGCGAAGCGCTCAGGCCGCTGAATGCGGCACCGCTGCCGCCCGTCAACTTCGTTCTTCCCCTGGATCGTGCGCGCGTGCTCGCGTTGACCGTGCAGGGCCTGCAACTCATCGACTTCCGAAGCGCGGACGACGCCCGCAAGGGGCCATCGCAATGACCACCGAATTCGATCCGCGCTCCGGCTCCATCGTCGAGCGCGCCCTGTTCAACCACCGCGCCGTCGTGGTCGTGCTGTGCCTGCTGCTGACGGCGGTGCTGGGCTGGCAGGCGACGAAGCTGCGCCTGAATGCGAGCTTCGAGAAGACCATCCCCACGCATCAGCCCTACATCGGGAACTTCCTGACGTACCAGGGCGAGTTGAACGGCCTGGGCAACGCCGTGCGCATCGCGGTCGCCAACCCCGCGGGGACCATCTACGAGGCGGGCTACCTCGACACCCTGCGCCAGCTCAGCGACGAGGTCTTCCTCGTGCCCGGCGTCGCGCGCAACCAGATGAAGTCGCTGTGGACGCCGACGACGCGCTGGGTGGGCGTGACGGAGGACGGGCTCGAAGGCGGGCCTGTGATCCCGGACGGCTACGACGGCTCCCCGCGATCGCTCGAGCAGCTGCGCGCCAACATCGCCCGCTCCGGCGAACTGGGGCAGATCGTCGCGTTCGATGCCAAGTCCAGCGTGATCTATGTGCCGCTGCTGGCCATCGATGCCGACGGCCGGCCGCTCGACTACGTGCGGTTCGCCGAACGCATCGAAGGCTTGCGCGCGAAGTATGAATCGAAGGGCGTGAAGATCCACGTCACCGGGTTTGCCAAGATCATCGGCGACCTGATCGATGGCGTGCGCGCGGTGCTCGCGTTCTTCGGGCTCGCCGTCGTGATCGCCGCGGCCATGGTGTTCTGGTACACGCGCTGCATCCGCTCCACGATGCTCGTCGTGTCGGCGTCGCTGGTGGCCGTGGTGTGGCAGCTCGGCCTCCTGCCCACGCTCGGCTATTCGCTCGACCCGTACTCCATCCTCGTGCCCTTCCTCGTGTTCGCGATCGGCATGAGTCACGGCGCGCAGAAGATGAACGGCATCATGCAGGACGTGGGCCGTGGCATCGACAAGCTCGTCGCCGCGCGCTTCACCTTCCGGCGCCTGTTCCTCGCGGGGCTGACGGCCTTGCTCGCCGACGCGGTGGGTTTCGCGGTGCTGCTCGTGATCGACATCCAGGTGATCCGCGAGCTCGCGATCGCTGCATCGCTGGGCGTCGCCGCGCTGATCTTCACCAACCTGATCCTGCTGCCGATCCTGCTGTCGTACACGGGCGTCAGCCGAGGAGCGGCGCGCCGCAGCCTGCGTGCGGAAGAGGGCGACGCCAGTGGCGCAGCGAAGCACCGCCTCTGGGCCTGGCTCGACCGGTTCACCCACCGGCGGCATGCGAAGGTCGCGGTCATCGGGGCTGCGGTGCTGGGCTTGTTCGGCTTCGCGGTCAGCACGCGCCTGTCCATCGGCGACCTCGACCCCGGCGCGCCGGAGCTGCGGCCGGCCAGCCGCTACAACCGTGACGTCGCGTTCATGAATGCTGCCTATGGCGCGTCGAGCGACGTGCTGGCCGTGCTCGTGAAGACGCCCGACGGCCAGTGCTCGAAGTACGCCACGCTGAACAAGGTCGACGCGCTCGAGTGGGAGCTTCGGCAGCTTGACGGCGTGGAGACGACGAACACGCTCGCACTGCTCAATCGCCGGGTGCTCACGGGCCTGAACGAAGGCAATCCGAAGTGGTACGAGTTCCTGCCGAACCAGGACATGCTCAACACCGTCACCGCCGGCGCGCCGCGGGGCTTGTACAACGACAGCTGCAACCTGCTGACGGTCTACGTGTTCCTGCGCGATCACAAGGCGCAGACGCTCAATCGCGTGCTCGGGCACATCGAAGCGTTCGCCGCCGCCAATGACACGGCGGACGTGAAGTTCCTGCTCGCCGCGGGCTCGGCCGGCATCGAGGCCGCGACCAACATCGTGGTCAAGCAGGCATGGCGGCAGATGCTGCTGCTGGTGTACGGCGCGGTGGTGCTGCTGTGCTTCGTGACCTTCCGCTCCTGGCGCGCGGTGCTGGTGGCCGTGCTGCCCCTGGTGCTCACGTCCATGCTCGCCGAAGCGCTCATGGTGGGCTTGGGCATGGGCGTGAAGGTGGCGACGCTGCCGGTGATCGCGCTGGGCGTGGGCATCGGCGTGGACTACGCGCTGTACATCCTGTCGGTCACGCTCGCGCAACTGCGTGCAGGGGCGAGCTTGTCCGAGGCCTACTACCGCGCGCTGCTGTTCACCGGCAAGGTCGTGATGCTCACCGGCGTGACGCTTGCGATCGGTGTCGTCACCTGGGTCGCGAGCCCCATCAAGTTCCAGGCCGACATGGGGCTGCTGCTCGCCTTCATGTTCCTGTGGAACATGCTGGGCGCGCTCATCCTGCTGCCCGCGCTTGCGCACTTCCTGCTCAAGCCGGTGCCGCAGACACCGGACGCCGGAGCGGTGCGCGCCCGTCGCAATCTCGCGGCGCTCACCGAAGCCGAAGGCGCCCGCCCATGAAGCGGTTGCCGCTCGCGGCCTTCATCCTGTCGATGCTCGTGCTGGCGGGCGCGCACGCTGCCGAGAAGATCGTGATCGGCGTGTCCGCGCCGTTGACCGGAGCGCTCGCGCCGTACGGCACGGAACTCGAAAAGGGCCTGAAGCTGGGCATTGCGCAAGCGAATGCGGCCGGCGGTATCGGCGGGCGCGAGATCGAACTGCTCGTCAAGGATGACGCAGGCAAGGCGGATCGTGCCCTTGCCAATACGAAGGCCTTGATCGATGCCGGCGTGCTTGCGCTGACGGGCTACCACGGCTCGGCGTCGATCGAGGCGGCGCTTGCGCTGATCGATCAATCGGGCACGCCGCTCATCGGTGTGGCAAGCGGCGCGGAACCGGCGCGCGAGCCCGCACGCCGCGGCGTGTTCAACCTCCGGGCTGGTGTGCGCGACGAGGCAGCGGCCATGGTCCTGCACATGGACACCGTCGGCAAGACGGAGATCGCGGCGATCGCACAGGATGACGCGCTCGGAAGCGCGGCGCTGGAGGGCGTGCAGTTCGAGCTCACCCGGCTCGCCATCCGGCCGCAGGCGCTGGTCCGCTTGCCCGCCGGGGCGTCGGCGGGCGACGTGAACCGTTCGGTGCAGGCCGCGTGCAAGGGACACCCGCAGGCACTCGTGCTCGGGCTCAATGCCGCGAACGCGATGGCAGCGATCCGCCAGGCCCGCAAGGCCGGTTGCACGCCGCAGTTCTACGTGATTAGCGAAGCGGGCGCCGAGTTGCTCGCCCTCGCGGTGGCGCCCGATGAACTTGCAGGCGTGATCGTCTCGCAGGTCATGCCGCATCCGCGCTCCTCGTCGATGCCGATCACGTTGGACTACCAGCGCCTGGCCGGCGAATCGGCGAGCTACGCGGGCCTCGAGGGCTTCGTCTACGCGCGCGTCATTGCCGCTGCTCTCAAGGCCTGCGTCGGCCAGCTTCAACGCCAATGCGTGATCACGGCGCTGGAGTCCAAGCCGACAGACGTCGGCGGTTACCGCGTCCAGTTCAAACCCGACGACCGGCGCGGTTCGCGCTTCGTCGAGATGACCATCGTCACGGCGGACGGTCGCTTCCGCCGCTGAGCCCCTTTTTCATTCGGAGAATCACGTGTTCCGCTACTTCCCCACCAACTACGTCTGGAACCTGTCCGTCGACCTGGCGATCGAGATGGGCGCGCGCATCGGCGAGATCGAAGAGATGTGCGCCCCGCTGCAGGAGGCGGCCAAGTCTCCGGATGCCGCCGGCACGAAGGCCTTCCGCGAGACCTGGGCCAGGATGGCCGACAAGCTCTGTTCGCTCGGCGAAGAGGACGAAGCGCGCGGGCGGCTGCTGTCCGCGGGCGAGAAGTACAAACGGGCATCGAGCTACCTCATCACCTGCGAGCGGCTGCAGGCGCACGGCGCGCCGGGTCGCATGGAGCTGTACCGCCGCGAGCTCGATCTGTTCGCCCGCGGCGTCGCGCTCGCGAAGGAGAACTGCGAGCGCGTCGAGATCCCTTATGAGGGAGGCCACCTGAGCGCCCTCTATGTGCGCGCCGAAGGCGTGAAGGGCCGTGCCCCCGTGCTGGTGCAGCTCAACGGCCTGGATTCCACCAAGGAGATGAAGTACCTCGTCGGCTTGCCCGCATGGCTTGCCAAGCGCGGCGTCTCGTCGCTCATCGTGGACCACCCCGGCACGGGCGAGGCGCTGCGCCTGCACGGCATGACGGCGCGCTTCGACGCCGAGCACTGGGCGAGCAAGGTCGTCGACTGGCTGGAAGCGCGCGACGACGTGGACCCCAGGCGCATCGGCTGCGAGGGCGTCTCGCTGGGCGGCTACTACTGCCCGCGCGCGGTCGCTTTCGAGCCGCGCTTTGCCTGTGGCGTCGCCTGGGGCGCGAACCACGACTGGCGCGACGTGCAGAAGAAGCGCCTGGAGAAGGAGGGCGACTTCCCGGTGCCGCACTACTGGTCGCACGTGTGCTGGGTGTGGGGCGCGAAGGACGTCGAGGAGTTCATGAAGATCGCCGAGAACGTTCACCTGGACGGCGTCGTCGAACGCATCAAGGTGCCCTTCCTCGTCACGCACGGCGAGAAGGACTCGCAGATTCCGCTGAAGTGGGCGCTCCGCACTTACGAGCAGCTCGTGAACAGCCCCAAGCGCGAGCTGAAGATTTTCACGGATCGCGAAGGCGGCGTGCAGCACGCGAGCTTCGACAACAGCATGAACGCCGGCCACTACATCGCCGACTGGGTCGCCGAGACCTTGGGCGCCAGGACGGCCTGAGCCCATGGGACAAGTCGTTCGCCTGTGTCACCGCAGCGAGCTGGTCGAAGGCAGTGCGCGCGGCTTCGATCCGAGCTCGCACGGGCGCGACATGCTGTTCGTCGTGCGGCGCGGTGGATTCCACGCCTATCGCAATGCCTGCCCCCATTGGGAAGGCACATCGATGCCGTGGCGCAAGGACGCCTACTTGAACGCCGAAGCGTCGCGCATCGTGTGCTCGGCGCACGGCGCGCAGTTCGACATCGCCACCGGCGAGTGCCTGCATGGCCCGTGCATCGGCCAGGCACTCACTCGCGTGGACCTGATCGAGACCGACGACGGCTCGCTTCTCGTCGAGCTGGAGATGCAATGAAAAATCCCAATCCCTTGAAGGGCTGGCGGGTCGACCGCGCGGCGATCCGTCATGTCGGCCATGACTTGCAGCGCCCCGAGTGTGTCCTCGCGGAACGCGACGGCAGCTTGTGGGCCGCGGACGCGCGTGGCGGCGTGATGCACATCGCGCCCGACGGCGGTCAGCAGCTCGTGGTGCCGCATCAGCCCGCGCAGCCGGACTCTTCCGTCGACTTCAACACCCGCTACGTGCAAAGCCAGGGCTCGCTGCCCAACGGCATGGCGCTTCTCGCGAATGGCGATTTCATCATCGCCAACTGGGGCACCGACTCGGTCGAGGTGATGACGCGCGACGGCCAGGTGCGGCGCCTGTTCGACACGATCGACGGGCGGCCGCTGGGCAAGGCCAACTTCGTGCTGCGCGACAGCCGCGGCCGCGTGTGGCTCACCGTGACCACACGCATGCAGCCGTGGACCGACTCGATCAACGCGCGCGCCCGCGACGGCTACATCGCGCTGATCGACGAGAAGGGCGTGCGCATCGTCGCCGACGGCTTCGAGGGCACGAACGAGGTGCGGCTCGACGCGAACGAGGAATGGCTCTACGTCGTCGAGAGCAACGGGCGTCGCATCTCTCGTTTGCGAATCCAGGACGATGGTTCGCTGACGGGCCGGGAAGTCTACGGACCGGCCATGCTCGAAGGCTTCCCCGATGGGTTCGCTTTCGATGCGTACGGAAACCTGTGGGTCACGCTCGTCATGACCGACAAGCTCATCGCCATCACGCCCGAAGGCGAGGTGCTGACCCTGCTGGACGACAGCGACCCGGACGCGGTGCGGCGCCTCAACCAGCACTACGAAGCCCGCACGCTCACGCCCGAGATCATGGGTGCGTGCGCCGGCACGCTCGCACCCTGGATGGCGAGCCTCACCTTCGGCGGACCTGACCTGCGCACCGTGTACCTCGGCAGCCTGCGCGGCTCGACATTGCCCAGCTTTCGATCACCCGTCGCCGGGCTTCCCCTCGTGCACTGGAACGAACGATGAAACTCGCCACCCTCAAGAGCGACCACAAGGACGGCCGCCTCGTCGTCGTCTCGCGCGACCTGAAGCGCGCCGTCGATGCAAGCTCGATCGCCCCCAGCCTGCTGGCCGCCGTCGAAACCTGGGCGGCTTCGTCGCCGCGCCTGCTTGCGCTGTACGAGCGCTTGAACGTGGGCCGTGCCGAAGGCGCGATCGACTTCGATCCGGCCGAAGCGGCCGCGCCATTGCCGCGCGCGCCGCAGTGGTGTGACGGTTCGGCCTTTCTGAATCACGGCCGCCTGATGGAGAAGGCCTTCAACATCGCGCCGATCCCAGACATGGACACGATCCCGCTGATGTACCAGGGCGGCTCTGACGACATGCTGGGCGCCATGGACGACGTGCCCTTGCCCGATGAGGCGCACGGCATCGACTTCGAAGGCGAGTTCGGCGTCATCGTCGATGACGTGCCGATGGCATGCGCGCCGCAGCTCGCGCGCCAGCGCATCCTGTTGCTGGTGCAGATCAACGACGTGAGCCTGCGCAGTTTCGGTCCGCGCGAGATGCGAACCGGCTTCGGCTTCTTCCAGGCCAAGCCCTCGTCCAGCTTCGCGCCCGTGGCGGTCACGCCCGATGAGATCGGCGAGGCCTGGCGCGACGCGCGGGTGTGCCTCGACCTGCACATCGCCTACAACGGCGAATGGTTCGGCGAGCCGAACGGCAGCGAGATGAACTTCGGCTTCGACCAGCTGATGGCCCATGCCGCCACCACGCGGCGATTGCGGGCGGGCACGATCATCGGTTCGGGCACCGTGTCGAACGCGGGTGGCCAGAAGGGTTCGGCCTGCATCGCCGAGCGCCGCGCCATCGAAGCCATCGCGAGCGGCGAGCCGAGGACGGCTTTCATGAAGTTCGGCGATCGCGTGCGCATGGAAGCGCGCTGGCGCGACGCCACGGTCTTCGGCGCGATCGATCAACGCGTGGTCCGCGCAGAGCGCGCTTGACCGGGCTGACTCTCACAAGAAAGGAATGACCATGCCGCGCTTCGTCGACCTGTCCATCTACCTCGAGAACGACGTGCTCTCCGACCCGCCGCCGCTGGCGCCGAAGATCACTTACCAGAAGCACGCCGACACCGTGAAGGAATTCATGACCATGCTGCCCGGCACCACCGAGGCAGACTTTCCGGACGGCGAGGCGGCCGCCGCCGAGTGGGTCACGCTCACGACGCACAACGGCACGCACCTCGATGCGCCGTACCACTTCCACTCCACGCAGGACGCGAAGCTCGGGGACAAGAAACCGTCCATCACCATCGACCAGGTGCCACTGGACTGGTGTTTCCGTCCCGGCGTGAAGCTCGATTTCCGCCATTTCGCCGACGGCTATGTGTGCACGGCGGCCGATGTGGAAGCGGAGCTCAAGCGCATCGGGCATGAGCTGAAGCCCTTCGACATCGTCGTGGTGAACACGCGCGCAGGCTCGCGCTATGGCCACAAGGACTTCCTCTCCGCCGGCTGTGGCATGGGCTACGAAGCGACGATGTACCTGCTGGAGCGCGGCGTGCGCCTGACCGGCACCGATGCGTGGAGCTGGGACGCGCCGTTCTCGTACACCGCGAAGAAGGTCGCGGAGACCGGGGACAAGTCGCTGATCTGGGAAGGCCACAAGGCCGGCCGCGACATCGGCTACTGCCACCTCGAGAAGCTGCACAACCTCGAGGCCCTGCCCGGCGACGGCTTCACGATCAGCTGCTTCCCGCACAAGATCCGCGGCGCGTCCGCGGGCTGGACGCGGGCCGTCGCGATCTTCGAAGACTGACATGAAGGTCCTGGTCACAGGTGCGGGCGGCTTCATCGGTGCGCGGCTGGTCGAGCTGTTGAGCGCGCGCGGGCACGTCGGCGACAAGCCCATCGGCGCACTGGCGCTGGCCGACCGCCGCCTGGCGGATGTTCCGGCGAGCGCGGTCGTGTTCGAAGGCGACCTGGCGTCCGCGCCGCTGCTGGAGCGCATCGCGGACTTCCAGCCGGACGTGGTGTTTCACCTTGCATCGGTACCCGGCGGTGCGGCGGAGGCCGACTACGCGCTCGGCCGGCGCGTGAACCTCGATGCGACGCTCGCGCTGTTCGAACGGCTCGCGAACCGCGAGAACCCGCCCGTCGTCGTGTATGCAAGCAGCATCGCGGTGTACGGCAGCGACCTGCCGGACGTGGTGACGCCCGAGACGCCGCTGCATCCTCCGCTGACCTACGGGGCCCACAAGCTCGCCTGCGAAATCCTGCTGGCCGACTTCAGCCGCCGCGGCCTGATCGACGGCCGCTCGATCCGCCTGCCGGGCATCGTGGCGCGCCCGCGCGAACCTTCGGGACTCGCATCGGCCTTCATGAGCGACCTGCTGCATGCCTTGCGCGCGGGCGAGCGCTTCACCTGTCCCGTGTCGGCCCAGGCCACCGCATGGTGGATGTCCGCGCCGTGCTGTGCCGAGAACCTGCTGCACGCCGCGACGATGGATGTCTCGCGCGCCGATCCCTCGCGCGCCTGGCCGCTTCCCGTGCTCAGGATGTCGATCGGCGAGGTGATCGAGACCTGCGCGGACGTCTATGGCGACGATCGGCGGCGACTCGTCGAGTTCAAACCGGATCCGAAGCTGGAGGCCGTGTTCGGCCGCTATCCCCGCCTCGACGACGAATGCGCTCGCGCGCTCGGCCTGGAGGACGACGGCTCCGCCCGGGCACTGATCGTTCGCGCCCTCGCTTCCTGAACATCAAGACACAACTGGAGAAACACAATGACGCAGACAGCCCCCTCTTCGCGATGGTCCGGCCGGGCGGCATTGCTCGTCGGCCATTGCGCCGGCATGGCCGACCTTGCTGCATTGCCCTTGTGGATCGGCGCGCTCGTCGGCTCCTACAGGTTCAGTCCACAGCAAGCGGGCGGACTGGTCACGCTGTTCCTCGGCGGCGCGGTGGTGGCGAGCATCGCGTGCGCGTCCTTGTTCCATCGGGTGCGCGGCCGTGCGGTAGCGACTTGCGGGTTCGCCGCGGCGTCGCTGTTCTTCTTCATCCTTTCCTCGACGTCCGGATTCAACGCCATGGCGCTGCTGCACGCGCTTGCCGGTGTGGCCGTCGGCTGTGCCGCCAGCGCCACGCACGGCACGATCGGCCGCAGCGTCCATCCGCACCGGTTGTTCGCACTGGCGGGTCTCGCGCTCGGCGTGTTCGCGCTGGCCTTCCTCGGCGTCGTGCCCGTGCTCATCGAGCGCTTCGGTGGTTCGGCAATCTTCTCGGCACTGTCGGCGGTGATGGGCATGGCGGCGCTGACCGCGTTGGCCGTCTTCCCTCCAGCGGACGTGCCCGCGCCGGCTCTGGTGGCGGGAGACCGCGCAATGCCTGCCGCCGCTTGGTTCGTCGTCCTCGGCATCAGCATCATGTCGCTCAACCAGTCGATGATGTTCAGCTTCGTCGAACGCATCGGGATCGATCGTGGCTTCGGCACGCCGCTCGTGCACGGCGTGCTCATCGCGCTGGGCCTGGTCAACCTCATCCCCGCGCCCCTGGCGGCGGTGCTGGAGACACGGGTCAACGCCCGTACCGTGGTGCTGGCCGGTCCGGTCGTGCAGGCGATCATCATCCTCGTGCTCACGCAGATCGAGGGAGTCGCGCCCTACGCGGTCGCCGTGGCGTTCTGCGTGTTCCCGATGATCTTCACCCACACTTTCGCGTTCGGCATGCTGGCCCGGCTCGATCCCAGCGGTCGAGCGACCGCTGCGACGGCCGCGATGGTGATGATTGGCGCAGCTTCCGGCCCCGTGATCGCGGGCACGCTGGTCCAGAGTTTCGGGTATGCGAGTCTCGGAATTTCCGCCATCGTCGTGGCGACACTGTCGGTGCTGGGCTTCTCGCGTGTGCGAGAGCCGAAGCCGAGGGCTGTGCCGGTCGTGTCGACCGTGCCGCAGGCCCTCGTCCAATGAAACGACCAGGGCTGCTCCTGCTGCCGGGGCTGCTTTGTGATGAGACGGTCTGGGCCGCGCCCCGCCGAGCGCTCGAAGGCGTCGACATCGTCGTGCCGTCCTGGGGCGAGCAATCGTCGCTCGCCGACATGGCGCGCAGCGCTCTTGCTGCAGCACCCTCGGAGCTGCTCTATGTCGCCGGGCATTCGATGGGCGGGCGCGTCGCGCTCGAAATGGCGCGGCAAGCGCCGCACCGCATCCAGCGACTTGCCCTGCTCGACACGGGCATCGACCCGTTGCACGAGGGCGAGGCCGGTGTCCATGAACGTGCGCGTCGCATGGAACTGCTGCGGATCGCTCGTGAACGAGGCATGCGCGCCATGGGCATGGAGTGGGCGCGCGGCATGGTGCATCCGGCGCGGCTCGACTCGCCGTTGTTTGACGAAATCATCGCGATGATCGAGCGCAAGCCGCTCGCAGTCTTCGAGGCGCAGATCCGGGCACTGTTGGATCGTCCTGATGCCGGCGGCGTACTTGCCGCCCTGCGATGCCCGACGCTGATCGCCTGCGGACGCCAGGACACATGGTCGCCTCTTGCGCGCCACGAAGGAATGCACAAGCTTCTGCCGCAGTGGTCGCGGCTGGTCGTGATCGAGGACAGCGGCCACATGACGCCGATGGAGCAGCCCGACGCCGTCTCGCGGGCGCTGCTCGAGTGGATGGAGGCCTGAGGTGCGTGCACTGGAGCAGCTGCTTGCAGAACAGGACTGCCGCGACCTCGTGTACCGAGCCGCCGCGCATGCCGACAACGGCGATGCGACGGCGCTCGCCGAACTTTTTACCGAGGACGCGGTGCTCGTGCGCCCGGGTGCGCAGCCGTTGACCGGCCGTGAGGCGATTCGAGCTGCCTATGCCCAACGCCCTGCCGATCGAATCACGCGGCACATCGTGGGGCAGACGCTGATCGAGTTCCCATCGCCCGGTGTTGCACACGGTCTCAGCCTTGCGCAGATCTGGATCGGGTCAAAAGACGACCACGGGCCACTCGGCTGCCGCGCGCACACGCAACGAGTGGGCGAATTCGAGGACCGTTTCGCGCTGACGCCGCTGGGGTGGCGAATCGCGCGCCGCGACGCGCGCTTCGTCTTGCACAACGGCGCCGTTGGCGCGCAAGGCTGACAGGAAAGAGAACATGGCCACCATCATTGGCGGGATCGGCAGCTCGCACGTACCGACGATCGGACTGATCCACGACAAGGGCCGGCAGCATGAGCCGGCCTGGGCCCCGCTGTTCGAAGGCTACAAGCCGGTCGCTCGCTGGCTGGAAGAGAAAAAGCCGGACGTTCTGCTCTTCTTCTACAACGATCACGCGAACAGCATCTTCTTCGACTTCTATCCGACCTTCGCGCTGGGAGTCAGCCCTTCATTCGAACTCGCCGACGAGGGGGCAGGTTCCCGTCCGTTGCCGCCCATTCGCGGTCATTCGGAACTTGCGATTCACCTGGCCGAGCAACTGGTGAACGACGAGTTCGACCTCACGATCTTCCAGGATCGGCCTCTGGACCACGGGTGCCATTCGCCGCTGCCGTTGTTGTGGCCGCCGACGGTTGCGGCCGACGGAGTGCAAGACGGCTGGCCCGGTGCCGTCGTGCCGATTCAAGTCAACGTGCTGCAGTATCCGATGCCCACTGCCGCTCGCTGCTGGAAGCTCGGGCAGGCCGTGCGTCGCGCTGTGCAGAGCTTCCCGGGAGATCTCAAGGTCGTGGTGGTCGGCACGGGGGGGCTCTCGCACCAGATCCATGGCGAGCGTACCGGGTTCAACAACACCGAGTGGGACATGCAGTTCCTGGAGCTGCTCGAGCACGATCCAGAGCGCCTTGCGGCCATGCGGCATGTCGACTACGTGCGGCTGGGCGGGGCAGAGGGCGCCGAAGTCGTCATGTGGCTGGCCATGCGGGGCGCACTTGGCGAACGCATACGCAAGCTGCACCAGAACTACTACCTGGCGACGACCACGGCGATGGCGGTGGTGCTCTTCGAGGAGTCGGAGGCGCAGCGATGAACCCGCAACTCGAAGGCATCGAACACATCGCGGGCACTTACCCGTTCGATTTGCGCACCAGCATCCGGGCTCTGCGGATCAACCGATTCTTCTGGAACCTGGCGCGCAAGGAGCACCGGGACGAGTTGGTCGCGGATCCGGATCAGGCATTCCGCCGTGCCGGCCTTTCTGACGCCGAATGCGCACTTGTTCGCGCGCGCGATTGGCTCGGGCTGATTCGCTACGGCGTCAACTTCTTTGTGCTCGAGAAGTACGCGCGCGTTCTGCGCGTCTCGAACCTCGAGGTCTACGCCGCGATGCGTGGCGAGTCGCTCGATGATTTCCTGAAGACCCGCCGCGTTCCCGACGCGCGCTAGGTTCCGATCGCGGCACCAACCCGCGCGGATTTCCGCGAAGCGCGCGAACGACTTGAATCCAGAGGTGCCGGCGGCCTCACCAGATCAGCCTGCGCCTCAGCCTTCGGTGGGAGTGGGGCTGCCCGTGGCGCTCGGCCGCTCGCTCACAGCTTCGTGGTCGAAGTGGAGCAGGCGGTCCACCGTGCGAAGAATTTCGTCAAACTCGAGCGGCTTGCCGATGTAGGCGTCGGCGCCGGCCGCCAGGGCACGCGTGACGGAAGCAGGCTGCACGTCGGCCGAAACGACGATGACCGGCAGGCCGGACGTGCGTGGATCCTGGCGCACGCGTTCCAGGACTTCAACACCATCGATGCCGGCCAGTCGCCCGTCGATCAGCAGCAGATCGACGCGCCCTTCCTCCAGCGCGGCCAGGGCCTCCGGGGCGGTGTGACGCGCAACGACGTCGACCTCGGGGCGCTTTGCGAGCACGGCTCGCATCACCTCCTGATTCACGGCATCATCGTCTGCATAGACGACGTGCCATCGCCGCTCGCCGGCCGGCGCCGGTACGACGCTGCCTTTCGGACGGACGGCCGCCGTGGGCGCTTGGTCGTCCTCTTCGGCCAGGGCACGCGGAAGCACGAGCGTAAAGGTGGTGCCGCAGCCTTTTGCACTGGCGGCCGTCAAGCTGCCGCCCATGCGTTCGGCCAGCGACTTCGTGATGACGAGGCCAATGCCGATTCCTTCGGTTCTGCTGTGCTCGCGGCCGAGCCGGTTGTAGGGCTGGAACAGCGCGGCCAACTGCACGGCATCCATGCCGATACCGGTGTCGCGCACTTCGATCGACACGTGCCGTTCGCCGACCAGCCCGTAAAGCAGATGCACTTCGCCGCCCGGGACGTTGTACTTGATGGCGTTGCTAAGCAGGTTCAGCAGAATCTGGCGGATCCGCATGCAGTCGCCCAAGGCTTTCACCGCGGGGTCAATGGGATGCAGCCGCAGCCGCACGTCCGCCCGCTCAGCCTGCGCTTCCACCAATGACACCGCCTCACCCATGGCGCTGGCGAGGTCGACGGGTCGGATATGCAGCGCCATCGTGTTCGCTTCCATGCGCGACAAGTCGAGCAGGTCGTTGACCATCGACAGCAAGTGCGCCCCGCAGGCGTGGATCTGTCTCACCCACCGCAGCCCCTGGGCGTTCAGTTGTGCGGCAGCGCGTTGTTCGAGCAGCTGAGAAAAGCCCAGGATGCCGTTGAGCGGGGTGCGCAACTCGTGGCTCATGTGCGAGACGAACTCGCTCTTGGCGCGGCTGGCCGCCTCGGCTGCGGCGGCACGTTCGCTCTCACGCAGGTCGTGCACTGCCCCTACCATGAACAGCGGCCTGCCAGCCTCGTCGCGAACGACGCCGACCCGCACCTCGACCGGCACCGCGCTGCCGTCCTTGCACCGGTAGTGTTTGCGCATCGACGGAACCTTGCTCCCGTCGAACAGACGGGAGCGTAAGCCGTCCATCATGTGCCGCTCTTCCGGCACCGTCAGTTCGCGGACGGGCATCCCCTGAACCTCGTCCAGCGAGTAGCCGGTCAAGGCGAGGAAGGCCGGGTTGGCGGTGACAACCCGGCCTTCCACGTCAACCTGCACCACGCCGGCCTGCACGGTCTCGAAGACCGCCTGCAGGCGTTGGCCGCTATCGCGCGCCTCGTTCTCGGCGGTTCGCCGTCGCTCGACCTCGGCGACAAGATCGGCGGTGCGTTCCGCCACCTGGCGCTCGACACTGCGCGTGCGGTTGGCCCACAGCACGAGCAGCAACGCGAGCAGCGCCAGCACAACGAGCCCGGGCAAGGCGAAGAGCGCTACGGCGACGTCGGCGCGATCGGCGCCTTCGCTCTGCAGGATGCGCAAAGACCACGACCGGTCGCCGAAGGCAAGCGGCACCGTACGCAGCACGCGCGCCGCTGCGGACGGCTGGTCACAGCCGGCGCCGCCGGCAAGCACGCGCACGTACGTGTTGGGACTGAGGTCGACCAGACAGGGCTCGACGCCGGCCACCGTTGGCCCAGGTCGGGGAGAAAGCAACTCGGCCATCGAGATGATGGCGAACACGTCGGCCTGCCGTACATAGGGGTTGCCGCCCGCGAGGCCGGGTGCGATGGCGCGCTGGATGACGAAGCCCACCTGCTGCCCACGCACCGTGTCGAGGTAGAACGCCGGCGAAACGACGTACTGCTGCGTGGCCATCGAGCGCAGCGTCATCGCGCGCGGAACTCCGACTGAGAGCACGTTGGTGCCTACGAATGTGCGCCGGCCCGGCCAGGTGACGTTGCCTGGAAAGAGGTGCCGCACCGCCACCACCTCTTCGTCGGCCGCCAACGTCGCGGCCGGGACGTCGGGCGCAGAGCGCGACGCGACCTTGAACGGCGCGCCGCTGCGCGCCGTGACGAGGGCCTCATAGGCGGCGACATCGCGCTGCGCCACTCGTTCGTGCCAGCCCAGCAGCAGGAGGCCCGATGTATGGAGGCGCCAAGTTTCGGCCAGGCCATCGAAGGCCGCTTCATTCAGGGGGCCGCCGGCAACGATCATCGCGCCGCGCAACGCCTCGACGGCCAGCAGTGCCTTTTGCAGTCGCTCCTGGGTGCTGGCGACCAGAAGGCTGACTGCGCTTTCGCTGCGCAGCGCATCGTGCTCCAAAGCGCGCCGGTCGACCGCGTGAATGGCCAGCACGAACAGCGCCACGGCAGTGGCCAGCGGTAGCGCTACGCCGAGCCGCCCCTGCCGCCCGCGTTCGGTCGGCTCGTTCCGGTACGTGATCATTGCCGGCACGGATACGCCCACCGAGACGGCGGTTGCCAGCGCCAGCATCGCGGCGGCCCACAAGGGAGCTTCTCCCGTGCGTGCCTGCAACAACCAGGCTGCGAGGTGGCCCAGCGCGCCAATTGCACCAGCCGGCAGCGGCCCGCGGACTAGGAAGCGTCGCAGGTCCTGCACCGACTCCAGCCGTGGCGCACCACCTTGCCGGAGCCAGGCGCCACACAGCATGCCCTGAAGCAGGCAGACGACAGTGACTTCGACATCCTGCACCAGCGACAGCCGGCACGATGGCAGCGCGATGCCGAGCAAGACGCCTGCCAATGTTGCGGCCGCTGCGCGCAAGCCCATCATCCAGCAGGCGGCAACGACAACACCGGACAGCCAGGGGACGGCAAGCAGTGGCGGATCCACATGCGCCACCCAAGGCAGCAGGAAGGTGCCGACGACCCCGGCGGCAATCAGCAGCCAGGTGCCCGTCCACGACACCCGGCCGGAATTGGCGGGGCCGCCGGCGTCGCGCGCGTTGCTGTCTTCCACTCGGCATCGTCCAGTTGATTCATCGTAGACCTGGGCTCACGCGCGCGGGAGCCGTACTATCCCGAGGGTAAGTTGACGGAAATACCTCTTTCCTCTGGCCAATAAAGCCTTGTCGGGTTGTCGACGAGCAGCTTGCGTTGGAGCTCCGGCGTGGTCGCGATGTGCGGGATGAAGTCGACCAGCAGTCCATCGTCAGGCATGTGGTCCATGAGGTTGGGGTGCGGCCAGTCGGTGCCCCACAGCACACGGTCGGGGAACGTTTCCACCACGCGGCGGGCGAACGGCACCACATCGCGATAGGCGTGCCGCTCGCCGTCCAGAGCGTGCGGGCCTGTGACGGACAGCCGCTCGGGGCAGCTCACCTTGCTCCACACGTTTGGATGCTCGCGCATGAACCTCAAGAACAGCGAGAACTCGGGACCGTCGATCGGCTTGGCAACATCGGGCCGGCCCATGTGATCGACCACCACGTCGGTGGGAATCGCGGCGAAGAAGTCCCACAGATCGGGCAAGTCCTGCGCTTCGAAGTAGAGGACGACGTGCCAGCCGAGCCGGGCAATGCGGCGCGTGGTCTCCAGCAGCTCTTCCTTCGGAGTGGTGTCGACCAGCCGCTTGACGAAGTTGAAGCGCACGCCGCGCACGCCGGCCTCGTGCATCGATTGCAGCTCGTCGTCCGTGACGCCACGACGAACGCTCGCGACCCCTCGTGCCTTGCCGTTCGAGTGCACCAGCGCATCGACCATCGCACGGTTGTCGGCGCCGTGGCAGGTGGCCTGCACGACGACATTGCGTGCGAAGCCGAGGTGGTCGCGCAGAGCGAACAGCTGTTCCTTGCCGGCGTCGCACGGGGTGTACTTGCGCTCGGGCGCGTAGGGGAATTGCACGCCGGGGCCGAACACGTGGCAGTGCGCGTCGACCGACGCGCAAGGAAGCTGGAACCGTGGCTTGCTGGGGCGAGCACACCAATCGAGCCAACCGGAGGTCTTGGTGTAATCCACTTCGATCGCAATCAATCGATGTAGCGCAGTCCGGCCTTGGCAAGTGGATCGCGCATCTGATACATGTCGAGGCCGAGCACACCCGCAGCGAGTTTCGCGCGCTTGTCGGCCTCGAGGTCCTCGCGTTTCCCGGCCGCGTCTGCCACCTGCGCCGCGATCGCAGCGGGCACGACGACGATGCCGTCGTCGTCGGCCACCACCACGTCGCCCGGGTTGACGAATGCGCCGGCGCAGATCACCGGGATGTTCACCGAGCCCAGCGTGGCCTTGATCGTGCCTTTTGAACTGACCGCCTTGCTCCATACCGGGAAGCCCATCGCGGTGAGGTCCTTGACGTCGCGCACACCACCGTCAATGACCAGCCCCCGGGCGCCTCGGGCCTTGAAGCTCGTGGCGAGCAGGTCGCCGAAGAAGCCGTCGGTGCAATCGGCCGTCACTGCGGCAACCACGATGTCACCGGGCCGGATCTGCTCGGCAGCGACATGCATCATCCAGTTGTCGCCGGGTTGCAGCAGCACCGTGACGGCAGTGCCACCCGCGTGTGCACCGGCATGGATGGGCCGCATGTAAGGCTTCATGAGCCCGATTCGTCCCATCGCCTCGTGGATCGTGGCGCTGCCGAAGCGGGCGAGCCGGTCGCGTGCCGCCTCGTCCGCGCGGATGATGATGCGCTTCACGACGCCAAGTTGATTCATGAGTGGTGCGTCCATGGTCACAGCCCCTTGCGTTTCAGTTGCGCGTCCAGGCGCGGGAACACGCGGCGGGCGTTGCCCTCGTAGATGAGGTGGCGGTCTTCGGCGCTGAGATTTCCGGTCGCCTCGATGTAGCGCTTCGTGTCGTCGTAGTGATGGCCGGTGGTCGGGTCGATGCCGCGCACCGCGCCGATCATCTCGGAGGCGAAGAGCACGTTCTTCGCCGGGATCACCTTCGTCAGCAGGTCGATCCCAGGCTGGTGGTACACGCAGGTGTCGAAGAAGATGTTGTTCAGCAGGTGCTCGTCGAGCAGCGGCTTCTTCATCTCCTGCGCCAGCCCGCGGAAGCGGCCCCAGTGATACGGCACCGCGCCCCCGCCGTGCGGGATGAGGAACCTGAGCGTCGGGAAATCCTTGAACAGGTCGCCCGCGAGGCACTGCATGAACGCCGTCGTATCGGCATTCAGATAGTGCGCGCCGGTGGTGTGGAAGCAAGCGTTGCAGCTCGTGGAGACGTGGATCATCGCGGGGATGTCGTACTCGACCATCTTTTCGTAGATCGGGTACCAGTGGCGGTCCGTCAACGGCGGGCTGGTCCAGTGGCCGCCCGAAGGATCGGGGTTCAGGTTGATGCCGACGTTGCCGTATTGCTCGACGCACTTCACCAGCTCCGGGATGCAGCTGGCAGGGTCGACGCCAGGCGACTGCGGCAGCATGGCGGCCGGCGCGAAATGATCGGGAAACAGCTGCGCGACGCGGTAGCAGAGCTCGTTGCAGATCGCAGCCCAGGCGGACGACGTCTGGAAGTCGCCGATGTGGTGGGCCATGAAGCTGGCGCGCGGGCTGAAGATGGTGAGGTCGCTGCCGCGCTCCTTCATCTTCGCGAGCTGGTTGGTCTCGATCGACTCGCGCAGTTGGTCGTCGGAAATCTTCAGATCACTCGGCTTGGGCGCATTGGCCGAGTCCTTGAGCGAAGCGACCTGAAGGTCGCGCCACGCGCCAAGAGCGGCGGGCGCGGTGGTGTAGTGGCCGTGAACATCGATGATCATGGGTGGTTCCTGCAGTTGAGATCGACGCCTGCGGTCATGCCGATTGCATGCCGTGGCGCCGCCTTGCCTCGTCGGCAGCGGGCGAGCGGATGAAGTCCAGCAGCGCCCGCGCAACGTCGGGCTGCGCGGATGCGGTACAGACGCCGCCGGAGAACGTGGTGACGATTTCCAGCCCCGGCGGCAGAGGCCCGATCACTTCGACGCCTTCGATGTGCATCAGCTCGCTCAGTTGCTGGAAGCCCAGCTCCACGTCGCCACGAGCGATCAGTGTTCCGACCGGAACGCCCGGCGGCGCCTGCAGGGTTCGTTCGCGGATCGTCTCGGCGATGCCCCAACGCGCGAAGAGCTGTTGCAGCGCGACGCCGCTCGGCCCGGTGGAATAGCCGAGGGTGCGAGCCGACAGCACGGCGTCGCGCAACGCCGCCTCGGTATCGACGGCCGGGCGCGGCGCGCTCGTGCGTACCGCGATCGCGACCGCCGAGCGCGCCAGATCGGTCTTGCTGGCGGGAATGATTCGCCCTGCCGCCACGAGCTTGTCGATCGCGTCGGCGGCCAGCACCACCACGTCGAACGCCTCGCCGTCCTGCACCCGCCGGGCGGCCTCGACACCCCCGATCGATTCGAAGGCGACTTCGCCGCTCGAGCGCCTCCAGGCGTCGGCCACCTCGGAAAGGAGCTGGCGCATGGCCATCGAGGAGATACCGGTGAGGCGGATGTTCATGAGATGGCGCAGGCGGACGAAACGAGGGATCAATTCTGTCGTCGATACATTGCTCGAACAAGGCATGGCTGGCGCTAGCTGCTATACACACTCGGCATGGCTCATGCGAAGATCCACCGATGAACCTGAACCAGCTTGAGACCTTCGTGCATGTGGCCGAGCATGGCAGCTTCAGCAAGGCGGCACTCGTGCTTGGCGTGGCACAGCCGGCATTGAGCCGCCAGGTGCGGGCGCTGGAAGTCGAACTGCGCGAGCCGCTGTTCCTGCGCCACGGCCGCGGTGTTGAGCTCACGGAGATCGGCCGCAGGCTGCTCGATCATTGCCACGGCATCCTCCACCTCGTCGCCCAAGCGAAGGACGACCTGGCGGCGCACCGGGACGAACCGGTCGGCCATATCGCCATCGCCATGCCGCCCAGCCTGGCGCATCAGCACACACTCACGTTGATCCGCGCCTTTCGCAAGGAAATGCCGAAAGCCCGCTTGGCCGTCATTGAAGGCTTCTCGGCGCACATCACCGAATGGCTCGCTTCAGGACGGGCCGATCTCGGGCTCGTCTACAACCCGGAGCCCCTGGCATCGCTCGAGATCCAGCCCTTGCGGGACGAACGCCTCTGCCTGGTGAGTCCCGCCAAAGAGGCTCCTTCCGGGCCCGTCACCTTGCGTCAGCTGTCGAAATACCCGCTCGTGATGCCGGAGCGCGGCCACAGCTTTCGCAAGCTGATGGAGTCTGCTGCGGCGATGGCCGGTGTGACGTTGCGCATCGAGTGGGAGGTCTCCAGCGTACCGGCAATCCTCGATCTGGTGAGTGCGGGCATGGGGCACGCCACGCTCGCCGAAGACGCCATCCGTCCATTCCAGAAGCTCAAGCACCTGGCGGTGACTCCCTTCGTGCAACCCGGGATCAAGCTCACGCTGTGCCTCGTCACGCCAACACAGCGGCGGGCGACGCCGCTGCGCCAGCGCACGGCCGCCATGCTGGCTCGACTGGTGCTCGGCGCCGGCTGAGGTGATTGCAGGCCGTCAGGTCACCCTTACCGTTGGAGGTCCGCGTCCGTGAGCGTCTTCAGGAACGCGATGATGTCGCGCATCTCTCCGTCGTTCAGCGCCGCGCGCTGGCCGGGGCGGCCGCCGAAGGGCGGGTCCGTGTTGACGTTGGCCGCATACGCTGCGGGCAGGTCGTCGAACTTGCGCACCACGCCTTTCGCATCGCGCGGATAGAAGCGGGCCGGCTGCGTGTCGCGCTGGGCATAGAAGCGCAGCACCTCGTCGAGCGTGTGGAAGACGCCGTTGTGGAAGAAGCTGCGCCGCACTGCGACGTTGCGCAGCGTGGGCGTGCGGAATCGGCCGCAGTATTCCGCCTTGTCCGCGAAGTCGGTGCGCATGGGGCCGCACAGCCCCAGGTCGTGATAGCTCGAATCGCGGTTGGCGGGGATGCTCGCATTGCGCGGCACGCCCAGCGCGATGTGGCCGAAGTCGGTGAAGGCCGGGAAGGCGCCGTCGGCCGAGATCGCGCTCAGGTGGCACGAGGCGCAGTTGCCCTTTGCTTCATTGTTGAAGAGCGCGAGACCGCGTGCTTCCTGCGGGGTGAGCCGGGCCTTGCCGCGCAGCACCTCGTCGTACTTGCTGCTGTACGGATAGAACTCCGACGGCGTCTGCTGGAAGACCTCCAGCGCCATCAAGGCGGCCTTGAAGGCGGCATCCTCGTGCTCGAAGATGGTGTCGCCGAAAGCCACGCGCATCTTCGGCGCATAGCTCGCGCGGCGCAGGCGATCGACGACGGCCGATGGCGTGCCGTTGGCCATCTCGTTGGCCGACAGCAGCGGCAGCCGCGCCTGGTCGTGCGCCGAATCGGAGCGGCCGTCCCAGGTGTGGCCACCGGTGGGGCCGGCATCGACGCTGTCGTTGCCGTCGTTGTCGAAGTGATGCTCGCTGAAGGGCGGCAGCGTCTGCAGGTAGCGAAGCGACGGTGACGCGCGCGTGCCGGGCTGGTCGCCGCTCGCGCCGCCCGGCTGCACCGACAAGGCGTTGGGCGGCCCAAAGGCATGGTGCGGGTCGTGGCACGTGGCGCACGATGTGCGGCCCGATGCCGACAGGCCGGCGTCGAAGAACATCTCGCGGCCGAGCGCAGCCACTTCGGCCACCGGCACGCGGGCCTGCGCTTGCGGCGCATAGGCCGCGCCGAGGTAGGCGGGCGGGGCCGATGCCGCCACCGCCGGCGGCACGTCGACATGGCGCTGGCAGGCCGCGACCATCGAAAGCGCCGCGAGTAAGGTACAAGCGCCAGCACGCAACAGGCGGCGCGAGCGGGGCACGGAGAACAGGGCAGACGACACCCGCGCAGTCTAAACAAGCGTGATGTCGAGCCCGTGACGTGCGGCCAGCGCCCGGATGCTTCGCGCGACATGGAACTGTCATGCCCGGCCGCGAACATCCGCGCCTTGCCATCTTCACCCGATTCGATCGCCGTCCCAATGAACAAGACTGTGCTTGCGCGCTTCATCCCCCTCACCGCGGTGGCTGCCACCCTCGTCGCCTGCGGCGGCAACGACGCCCCGCAACCCACCACCAGCGGCGTCGTCACCGGCAGCTACTTCCGCCATGCCAAGGTCTGCCTGGACGCCAACGGCAACGGCCGCTGCGACTCCAATGAATCCAGCACCACCACCGACGACAACGGCGCCTTCACGCTGAAGGGCGAGGGCGCGGTGGTGGCCGAGATCGGCACCGATGCGAAGCGCTTCGACCCGGCCACGGGCACCGAGACCGCGGTCACGCGCGCACTCGTGTTCCGTGCACCGCGCGGCGCGACCGGCGTGGTGAGTGCCATCACCACCGAACTCGCCGCGCTGATGGACGACAACGGCGGCGACCTTGCCGCGGCCAAGACGACGCTCGCCACGCGCCTGGGCGTTGCCGCCGACAAGCTGCTCGCCGACCACAACAAGGAGACCGACCCGACGGCCAAGGCGATCCTGCAGGCGGAGATCGACCAGGACATCGCGCGCATCGCCGAAGCAGTCGAGGAAGCGGGCGCCGGCGGCGACGTGAACAAGGCGCTGCGCAACCGCCTCGCGCTCGAGAAGATCAAGACGGTGGTCGTGATCTACGCCGAGAACCGCGGCTTCGACAACCTCTACGGCCTCTTCCCCGGCGCCAACGGCATCCCGGGCGTGAACCCGACGGCGGTGGGCACCGTGGTGCCGCAAAAGGACATCGACGGCAGCGTGCTGCCCGCGCTGCCGCCGGTGTGGGGCGGCGTGACTGCGGCCGGCCAGTCGGTCACGGTGCCGCAGGCCAGCACCGTCGGCATGCCCAACAAGCCCTTCCGCATCGACGACCCGGCGGGTTTCTACAACACCGGCGTCGTGGTGCCGCAGTCGGTGAAGACGCGTGACATCGTGCACCGCTTCTTCAACAACCAGATGCAGATCAACGGCGGCAAGAACGACCTGTTCGCCGCCTACTCCGATGCCGGCGGCCTGAGCATGGGCTACTACGACGGCAGCGGCATGGCGATGTGGCAGGTGGCCAAGCAATACACGCTGGCCGACAACTTCTTCATGGGTTCGTTCGGCGGCTCCTTCCTGAACCACCAGTACCTCATCTGCGCCTGCGCGCCGGAGTATCCGAACGCCGACGACGCCGCGTCGCCCGCGAAGGCGTCCATCAGCGCCATCGACGTCGATGCCTCGGGCAACTTCGTTCGCCTGACGCCGGCCGCGACGGCAGCAAGCTCGGCTCTGGCCGGTGCGCCGGTGTACCTGAAGGACAGCACCATCACGCCCAAGGATGCGCAGGGCAAGTTCTACGCGGTGAACACCATGCAGCCGGCCTACCAGCCGAGCGGCAACGCCCCCGCGGCGACGGACGCGGCCGGCCTCTTCGCCGATCCGGCCAAGGCCACGACGCTGCCGCCGCAGACGGCCACCACCATCGGCGACCTGCTCAATGCCAAGGGCGTGGACTGGGCCTGGTATGCCGGAGGCTGGAGCGACGTGAGTGCAGATCGCAACGGCGTCTACAACGCCGCGAAGGGCAACTTCCAGGCGCACCATCACCCCTTCAACTACTTCGCAAGCTTCGACCCGGTGACCCACGCCGCCGCGCGCGCGGCGCACCTGCGCGACTACTCGGCCAAGTTCCTCGCGGATGCCGCGGCCGGCACGCTGCCGCCGGTGACCTTCTACAAACCCGTCGGCGACTTGAACCAGCACCCGGGCTACGCCAACGTGAGCGACGGCGACGCCCACATCGCCGACGTGATCGCCAAGCTCAAGCAGAGTCCGCAGTGGAGCAACATGCTGGTCGTCGTCACCTACGACGAGAACGGCGGTTTCTACGACCACGCGCCGGTGCCCAAGGCCGACCGATGGGGCCCGGGGACGCGCATCCCGGCGATCATCGTCTCGCCCTATGCGAAGAACGGCTTCGTGGACAAGACGCAGTACGACACCGCGTCGGTGCTGCGCTTCATCACCCGCCGCTTCGGCCTGCCGGTGCTGCCCGGGCTCGCGCAGCGCGATGCGGCGCTGGTGGCCAACGGCTTCAAGCCGATGGGCGACTTGACAGGGGCGCTGGACTTCACGAAGTGACGGCCATCGGCTGATGCGCCGCTGAAGCATCCCTCCCGGAGACCGGCCGCATTACGCGGCCGGTTTCGTTTTGGAGATGGTCGTCCGCATGTCCCGGGCAGGCCAAGAGCCCCGGCACCCCGTTTGCCCTTTGACGAGCATCAACATCGCCCGGGCCCGCGTCCGTAGGATCGGCTCGCCCGTGGATCACCAACATCTCGAGGACACAGCATGCGCAAACTGCTCGCCACTTCGGTCATCGTTTCCGCCCTCACCCTGAATCTCAGCGGTTGCGGCTACAACACCATCCAGAGCAGCGAAGAGCAGGTCAAGGCCGGCTGGTCAGAGGTGGTCAACCAGTACCAGCGCCGGGCCGATCTCATTCCCAACCTCGTGGCCACCGTCAAGGCCGAGGCCAACTTCGAGCAGACCACGCTCACGCAGGTGATCGAGGCGCGTGCCAAGGCCACCTCGGTGCAGGTCACGCCCGAAGTGCTGAACGACCCGCAAGCCTTCCAGAAATTCCAGCAAGTGCAAGGCGAACTGTCGAGCGCGCTGTCGCGGCTGATGGTGGTGACAGAGAACTATCCGAACCTCAAGGCCAACCAGGCGTTCCGCGACCTGCAGGCGCAGCTGGAAGGCACCGAGAACCGCATCGCCGTGGCGCGCAACCGCTACATCCAGGCGGTGCAGTCGTACAACGTGACGGTGCGCTCCTTCCCGAACAACCTCACGGCCATGGCCTTCGGCTACAAGGAAAAGCCCAACTTCACGGTCGAGAACGAGCGCGAGATCTCGCGGCCACCGACGGTGGACTTCGGCACCGCCGCACCGGCCCGGCCCGCGAGCGCGGGAGCGAGCCGGTGACATCGCGCTTCGGGCGAGCGCTGCTGTTCGCCGCCGCCCTGTGCCTGAGCTTCGCCGCATCGGCCCTCGTGCCGGTGCCGCCGCTCAAGGCACACGTGACGGACCTCACCGGCAACCTCAGTGCCGAGCAGCAGGCCAGCCTCGAGCAGACGCTCACCGCCTTCGAGGCCCGCAAGGGCAGCCAGATCGCGGTGCTGCTCGTCAAGACGACGGACCAGGAGCCGATCGAGCAGTTCGCGCTGCGCGTGGCCGAGCAGTGGAAGCTCGGGCGCAAGAAGGTGGATGACGGCGCGATCCTCGTGGTGGCCACCGAGGACCGCGCCTTGCGCATCGAGGTGGGCTATGGCCTCGAAGGCGCGCTCAATGACGCGACGAGCAAGCGGATCATCGACGAGGTCATCGTGCCCAGGTTCAAGCAGCTGGACGTGGCAGGCGGCATCACTGCCGGCGTCGACCGCATGATCCGCGTGATCGACGGCGAGCCATTGCCCGCGCCGCCGCCGCAGTGGCACCCGGGGCAAGGGCAGGTGCAAGGCCAGCGGCAAGGCGATGGCGGCGGCCTGGGCGGCTACCTGCCGGTCGTCATCGTCGCGGCGCTGGTGGTGGGCAGCGCCTTGCGCGCCATGCTCGGCCGGTTGCTCGGCGCGCTGGCCACTGGCGGGCTGGTAGGGGCGCTCGCGTGGTGGATGGCCGGCGCGATGTCGGTCGCGCTGCTGGCCGGCATCGTGGCGCTGTTCGTCACGCTCTTCGGCGGCATGGGGATGATGCGCGGCATCGGCGGACTGGGTGGCCTTGGCGGTTTCGGCGGAGGTGGAGGCAGCCGGGGCGGTGGCGGCTTCAGCGGCGGTGGCGGCGGCTTCGGCGGCGGCGGTGCCTCCGGGAGGTGGTGATGGCGTCCAGGCTCTCACGCATCGTGCGGCACATGGCGACCACGCGCTGGAGTGTGGCGCGGGCGTTCCCGCCCAGCGCGCTCGCGGCCATCGAAAGGGCGGTGCGCGACGCGGAAGCCGCGCACCATGCCGAGATCCGCTTCGTGGTGGAAGACGGGCTCGACGGCCTGCCGTTGCTGCGCGGGCAGACCGCGCGCGAGCGTGCGATCGAGGTCTTTTCGCAACTGCGGGTGTGGGACACCGAGACCAACAGCGGCGTGCTGGTCTACGTGCTGCTGGCGGACCGCTGCATCGAGATCGTCGCTGATCGTGGCATCCACGCCAAGGTCGGTACCGAGGCCTGGGCGGCGATGTGCCAGCGCATGGAGTCGGCGTTCCGCGACCGCGACTTCGCGCAAGGCGCCGTCGATTGCATCCGTGCGGTGGCCGAGCAGGTCGCTCGCCGCATGCCGGGCGACCCGTCCCAGCGCAACGAGCTGCCGGACCAGCCGCTCGTGCTGCCCGAAGGGCGGGGCTGGCGCTGAGACCTCAAGCCGGTGTCGCTCGCGGCTCAGCGCAAGGCACGCGCACCATGTGCCGCGAAGGAGCGACGGAACTCGCGCGGCGTGAGCTTCTTCTGCGCGAGGAACTGCCGGTTGAAATGCGACAGGTTGGTGTAGCCGACCTCCTCTGCGATGCGCGCGATGGGCCGCTCGGTGGAGACCAGCAGCGAGCACGCGCGGCCCACGCGAAGCTGTGCGATGTATTCGCTCACCGTCACCCGGGCGTGGCGCTTGAAGAGCCGGTGCAGTCCGGACACGCTCAGGGCTGCGACCGCGGCGAGGTCTTCGATGGCGATGTCCGCCTGGTAGTTGTTCTGGATGTAGGCGAGCGTGCGGTCGATGCGTGGCCGGTCCACGAGGCGGATCGGATCTGGCTCGTCGCGCGGCGCGCACAAGAGCCGCGCGCCCTTGTCCTCGATGAGGATGGACAGCACCTCCACGAGGCTGGCGAGCTGCCGGGCCGGCGACAGGATCGCCATGCGCTCGACGCGGCTGCGCACGGCCCCGGCCACGGCCGCCGAGAACACGACACCGCGGCCGGCGTCTGCGAGCAGCGCCTTCACCGCCGACAGTTCGTTCAGGCTGTCGACGAGCCCGAGAAGCCATGCGCCGCGGATCCAGAACACGTGGGCCACGTGCGGCCGTTGCGTGTCCGGCTTGCCCTGCGACATCCAGGTGTGCGGCAAGTTGGGGCCGAGCAGCACGAGGTCGTTGTCGCCATAGGGTTCGATGTTGTCGCCCACGTAGCGCTGGCCGCGGCTGTTGAGGGTGAGCGTGAGCTCCAGCTCCTGGTGGCGGTGCCAGTTGAAGGGGATGGACTCGTCGAGCACGCGGTGGAAATAGGTCCAGGTTGCCCCATCGGGCACAAGCAGGCTTTCGATCAAGGGATTCATTCGTCGGCATCGGCGGGTCGGCGCGACGAAGGGTAGGCGTGCCGGCGCACGGGGCCCTGCCGCGGCGCGTGGCGGTGTGCAGGTAAACGAAGCAAGCGCATGAAAGCTTTGTGTCCGTCCGGACACCCCCCGCCTCGTGCGCATTCTTTACATGACTTGACGAAGGGGCATTGGGCTCGACATCGCCCAGCATCACATTTCATGCTTGAGTCAACGATCAGAACGAGGGACGTCATGCACCGCCAAACAATCACCCCTGCGGGCCGCTGGATGCTGGCCGCGCTGCTTGCGGGCCTGGCCACCGCTTCACAGGCCCGCACGGCCAATGCCGACGAGGTGCGCCATGTCGCGGCCACCATGCCGCGCGCGGGCGTGTCGGCCGAATCCGACGGGCCGTGGTGGGCCAGCTTCAACGAAGCGCCGCTCGCCGGCCTGCAGCGTGCGGCGCTCGCACGCGCCACCAGCGGCGCGGCCGCCGGCGCCGTGCCTGCGTCGGCGATGCCCATCGACGGGCAGGTCACCACCGCCTACATCGCGATGCGCGTGTTCAACGTGCGCTGGCAGCTCGCCATGCAGATGCGCGAGAGCCTCGAGCGCCAGCGCGCGCTGCTGGCCGCCTCGGCGCCGGTCGCGTCGCTCGGGCAGGCACTCGCGACCATCGACGAGCGCCGTGCGCAGTCCGAACGATTCGCCGCGATGATGCTGGCCCAGCGCGATGCCGCGATGGACGCCCTGGCCCGATTGACGGGCAAGACGCCGGAGAACCTCTTCGGCGAGTTGCAAGTGGTGCTGGCCTCGCGTGACATGCCGCTCTTCGAGGCGCAGACGCCGCAACGCCTGCCTCGCGCGGTGATGATGGGCCGGCGCGACGTGAGCGCGAGCCGCAGCATGGTGGCGCTCGGGCGACGCGGCTCGCCCGAGGCGCAGCAGGACCTGGCCATCGGGCCGGCCAGCCTGTCGGGCTGGATCGCCGCCGCGCCAGGCGGTTTGCCCGCCACGCTCGACTCGGAGCTTCCGGACGTGAAGGCGGTGCTCACCATCGCCGCGCAAGCCGAATCCGAGATCAGCGCCGACCTCGACGCCTTGCAGCGCCGCACGCTGCAGACCGAACGGCTCTACCAGGTGGTGAAGAGCCGCCAGATGGAGCTCGATGCGGTGAAGCAGCGCCTGCAGGTGGGCGCGGCCACCGAGCAGGAGGTGGCCGGCGGCTTCCAGACGCTGCTGGTCAACAACGATGCGCTGGCGGTGTCGGCCGGCGAACTGGCCTACGCGTGGATCCGCCTGCAGGCGAGCACCGGCGGGCAGGCATTGCAGGCGCGCAGCCTGCCCGAAGACTGAAGCCATGACGCGCTGCCTTCTCGTCGATGACGACTGCGAGATCCGCGTCTCGCTCAGCGATTACCTGCAGCGCTTCGGCATGTCGGTGCTGGGGGTGGGCAACGGGGCGCAGATGCGCCGCGTGGTCAAGTCGGAGCGCTTCGACGTCGTCATCCTCGACGTCATGCTGCCCGACGACAACGGCTTCGACCTGTGCCGCTGGCTGCGCCAGGAGCACCAGACGCCGATCATCATGCTCACCGCGCAGGGCGACCCGATCAGCCGCGTGGTGGGCCTGGAAATCGGCGCGGATGACTATGTGGGCAAGCCCTTCGAGCCGCGCGAGCTCGTCGCCCGCATCAACGCCGTCTTGCGCCGCGCGCCCGCGGGCGATGCGGAGCGGGGCGACCAGCCGCGCAGCGTGAAGTTCGAGGGCTGGTCGCTTGACCGCATGCAGCGCTTGCTGGTGTCTTCTTCGCAGGTGGTGGTGGCCTTGTCGAACGCTGAATACCGGCTGCTCATCGCCTTCGTCGACCACCCGGGCCGCGTGCTCAGCCGCGACCAGCTCGTCGACTTCACGGTGACGCCGGGTGTCGAGGTGAACCACCGCAGCGTGGACCTGGCCGTGTCGCGGCTGCGCCAGAAGCTGGGTGATTCGCCGCGCGAGCCCAGCCTCATCCGCACGGTGCGGGGCGAGGGCTACCTGTTCGATGCGAAGGTGAGTGCATGAAGCGCCTGTGGCGCGACACCTTGTTCAAGCGCCTCTTCATCCTCATGTGGGTGGCGCTGGTGGTGAGCCATCTGGTCGCCTACAACATCGTGACGCGCTTCGTGCTGGACGTGCCCTCGCGGCCGCCGGGCGGCTTCCGCGGCTCGCTGCTGCTGCCCTCGCTGCCGCCGACGCCGGGTGTTCCCGGCGATCCGATGATGGGTGAAGGCGAGGGCACGGCAGGGCTGCCTGCGCAACCTCCGCGGGTGGGCGGCGTAGGCGGCAGGAACCCGCCGCCCCCTTCGATGCACGACGACGGGCCGCCCGACGACGGCCCGCGCGGTTTCGTGCTGCCCACGGGTGCACTCCTGCTCGACTACGGCGTGCGCTTTCTCATCATCGGCCTGGCCGCGTGGTGGGGCGCGCGATGGGTGTCCGCGCCCATGCGGCGCCTGGCGACGGCCTCGCGCACGCTGGCGCGCTCGATCGGCAGCCACGAGCCGCCGCCGCACCTGGACGAATCCAACGGCACGGTGGAAGTGCGCGACGCGGCCCATGTCTTCAACGAGATGGGCCGGGAGCTGGACGATCAGTTCCGTGGCCGCGGCCTGCTCGTGGCCGCGCTCTCGCACGACCTTCGCACGCCGCTCACGCGCATGCGCATGCGGCTCGAATCCATCGAATCGGACGCGGCCCAGCGCTGCATCGCCGATGTGCGGGAGATGGACGAACTGATCGACTCGTCGCTGGCGCTGTTTCGGGGTGTGGGCCATGCGGAGGCCGCGCAGCGGGTGGATGTGCTCGCGCTTGCGCAGTCGCTGTGTGACGACCTCGCGGAGCAAGGCCACGCAGTGAGCGCGAGCGGGCACGAGGCGGCAGTGGCCGATGCGCAGCCGATGGCGCTGCGCCGCGTGCTGTCCAACCTCATCAGCAATGCGTTGCGCTATGGGGAGCGCGCCGACGTGACGGTGCTGCAGGAGGCGCAGTCGGTCACGGTCATCGTGGACGACAGCGGCCCCGGCATTCCCCAGGCGCAGATGGAGCGTGTCTTCCAGCCCTTCTTTCGCGCGGAGAACTCGCGCAACCGCACGACCGGCGGCACGGGCCTCGGGCTTTACATCGCCCGCGACCTCATTCGCCGCCAGGGCGGCGCGCTGACGCTTGCCAATCGCCCCGAAGGCGGCCTGCGCGCGACGCTGACGCTGCCCGCTTCCCGCTGAGCGGCCGAAGGGCGTTTGCTTTGCAGTGTGTCCGGCCTGGTACACACAGGCAATAGCCACGCAACAGCGATTGACGATCCTCGATGGCATGCGCTCGCCGCTTGAGCGGGCGTGCATCAGACCATCACGAGGACCTCCCTTGAAACTGAAAGCTCTCACCCTCTGGCTGTCGGCATTGCTGTGCGCGCCCCTCTTGTCTGGCTGCGGCGGCAACGGCAACAGCGACGACGGCACAGGCAACGTGCGTGTGCTCAACGCCACCCACGACTACGGCGCGGTCGACTTCTACACCTCGGACTCGCTGTCCGTCTCGGCGCTCGCAGAAGGCACGGCCAGCAACTACATGTCGCTGGCCGCCGACTCCTATTCCTTCAAGTTCAAGCCGGCGGGCACGTCGACCACGGCGGTGGCCAACTCCATGACCGTGGCCAAGGACACCAACTACACGCTCGTGGCCTACAACAACGGGTCGACGATGTCGACGACCTACTTCAGCGACGACGCGTCCGGCCCGACCTCCGGCACGGCGGCGGTGCGCGTCTTCAACGGCGCGACCTCTGCCGGCTACCTCGACGTGTACGTCACCGCGCCTGATGCAGACCTCAACAACTCCTCGCCCACCGCCTCCAGCGTGGCCGGGGCGAGCATGACGTCGTACGTGGAGATCACCAAGGGCACCTACCGCATCCGCGTCACCGGCTACGGCGACAAGACCGACGTGCGCCTGGACATCCCGTCCGTGACGCTGTCCGACCAGCAGGTCGCGACGCTCATGCTCACCGGCACGACCGGTGGCGTGCTGGTCAACGGCCTGCTCGTGAACCAGGGCGGCACCGTGACCCCCTACAAGAACCCGAACGCGCGGCTGCGCGTGGTGGCGGCCGTGTCCGGCAATGCCAGCGTGGGCGCGAGCACGACCGACCGCAGCTTGAGCGCGACCATGGTCGCGCCGAGCGTGGGCAACTACGTGACGACGCCGGCGGCGCTCACCGGGCTGGCCGTGGTGGTGAATGGCACCTCGGTCGACGTGAGCAACCTGACGCTGGCCGCCGGCAAGGACGCGACCCTGCTCATCTACGGCGACGTCTCGGCCCCCAAGGCCAAACTGCTGGTGGACGACAACTCGCTGCCCTCGGTGTCGAGCAACACGATGCTGCGCCTGGTCAACGTGCTCAACGGCCTGGACGGCACCATCAGCCTGAGCGCCGACTACGTGGCCGTGGGTGACAACGTCGCCTACGGTGACGCCTCGACGCCGGCCGCGGTGGCCGCCAGCACCTCGATGCGGCTGGAAGTGACGACCCCGCTGCGGTCCACGCCGCTGTACACCGCGACGGACGTGTCCATCACGGCGCAGAAGGTCTACACCGTCTTCGTGATGGGCGATGTGTCCTCGCCGGTGGTGGTGCTGCGCAAGGACCGTTGAGCGGGTGAGCGCGCGACGGCGCCTAGATGGCGCCGTGCAACCTCAGCTCGCGCGTGAACCACGCGTAGTAGATCGGCGCCGCCACCACGCCCGCCAAGCCGAAGGCGGCGTCAAGCACCAGCATCACCGCGAGCAGCTCATAGGTCGGCACGCGGATGCGCGAGCCGACGATGTGCGCGTTGAGGAAGTACTCGAGCTTGTGGATGCCCACGAGGAAGCCGAGCGACAGCACCGCGAGCCACGGCGACACGACCAGGCTCGTGAGCACGATCGCGGTGTTGGAGACGAGGTTGCCGACGACGGGCACCAGGCCCGCCACGAAGGTCACGATGACGAGCGTGGCGGTGAAGGGGATGTGATAGTCCAGCAGCGGCACGATGGCGAGCAGGTAGATCGCGGTGAGCACCGTGTTGGCCAGCGCGATGCGCAGCTGCGCCGCGATGATGTCCGCGAACGAATGCTCCAGCTGCGACAGCCGCTCGCGCCACGACTGCATGAAGACGGCGCGCCCCGCGGGCTCCTTGCGGCCCGCGAAGCTGGCGAGCAGGCCGATCACGATGCCCGCGAGCACGTACACGATGCCGCGCAGCGTGTGGTGCCCGAAGCGCTGCACCTCCGCCGCGTTCTCGCGCAGCCAGTGCGCCGCCATCTGCCGCAGCGCTTCGGCCGACGAGGGCAGGCGGTCGCCAAGCCACGCGGGGATGCTTGTGCGCAGCCGGTCCAGCGCATCGGCCATCAGCTGCAGCAAGGCGGTGAGGCTTTCGGAGCTGGCGCTGGTGGACAGGCCGGTGAGCTTGTCCAGCGCCAGGCCGACGGCCACGAGCAGCACGAGCACGACCAGCAGCATGGACAGCACGCTTGCCGGGCGCAAGGCCATGCGCCGCGCGAGTGCTGCTTCGACGGCGCGATGCAAGGCAAAGGCGCTGAGCCCCGCCAGCAGCGCGAGCAGCAGGTGCATCGCGAGGATGCTGAGCAGGCCGACGGCCATGAGGGCGACGGCCGCGCCCTCGATGAGCATGGGGCGTTCGGCGAGTGAAGAAGGGCTCGGTTCGGGGCTGGTGGGTTCGGTCATCGCGCGAGCATGCCTTGACCGCTCAGGCGCGGTCAACCATGGCCGAGCGCGACGCGGGCAGCTTGAGCAGCCCGGTGGTGAGCCCCGTGCCCACCAGGATCACTGCGCAGCCGCCCACCATCGCGAGCGTCACGCCTTCGTCGAGGAACATCCAGCCCCACAGCACCGCGAACACCGGGATGAGGAAGGTGACCGAGATCGCGTTGGCCGGGCCGACGTGCGCGATGAGGCGGAAGAAGATGACGTAGGCGACGCCGGTGCACGCCAGCGCCAGCGCCGCGGCCGCCATCCAGGCGTGGGCCGACGGCATGGCCGCCGGCCAGAACACGACAGCCAGCGGCGCGAGCACGATGGCCGCCGACAGCTGGCTGCCCGCAGCCACCGCCAGCGGCGGCACGCCGGTGAGCTTCTTCTTGGTGAAGCTGGCCGACAGGCCATAGCACAACGTGGCCACGAGGCAGGCCACGACGGCCCAGCCCGAGCCGCCCGGCTTGAAGCTCGCCTTGTCCCAGGCCAGCCACAGCACGCCCGCGAAACCGATGGCCAGGCCAAGGATGCGTGATGCATTCAGGCGGTCTTTCAGCCAGAGCCAGGCGATGAGCGCGCCCATGAGCGGCGTGGCCGCATTGAAGATGGACGACAAGCCCGCGGTGATGGACAGCGCCGCGTAGCTGAAGCACAGGAAGGGCAGGGCGGAGTTTGTGATGCCGACGATGAAGATCGGCAAGGCATCGTCCTTCAGCGCGCGCAGCTGGCCGCGTAGCGCGACCAGCGGCAGCAGGAAGGCAATGGCGCCGGTGACACGCACGGCGGCGAGCGCCACCGGGCCGAATTCGGCCGCGCCCATGCGCATGAACAGGAATGACGCGCCCCATAGCGCGGCCAGGCCGATCAGCTCGGCCAGATCGGAAGACTTCACGGGAACTCCTTGGTGGAGCGACTTCTGAATCTGCTTCTCAGATGGGATAGAAGTCGCTGTCGGACATGACCTCGATCTTCCGCCTGCCGCGCCGGGCCTGCTTGAAAGAGGTCTTCAGCTTGATGCCGCCCTTGCGCAGGCGGATGATCAACGCGCCGATGGCGAACAGGCCGCCCAGCACCATCACCACGTCGCCCGGGCCGATGTCGTCCTCGTCGAGGCCGATCTCGGGCAGGCCCTCGGCACCGGCCAGCGAGAAACGGTCGAGCTCGTCGCCGTCGCTCACGCCGAAGGGCAGCGGCATCAGTGGCGCGCCATCGGTGCTGTCGTCCGCACCGCGCAGGTTGCTCAGGAAGCCTCCCACGATGATGTCGTCGAGGTTGACGTCGTCCGCATCGACGAAGCGCTGCGGATCGTCTTCCTCCAGCGGCAGGCGCCGGCGGTTGGAGTCGATCAGCGAGTGCGCGAGGCGCGCTTCGCCGTCGGCATGCTCAAGCTGGGTGACGAAGGGACGCATGGGACGGGTGCTCGATGCAATGACGGTGGCCGCCTGCGGCGCGGCGATGGATGCCGCAGGCACGACCAAGCACATGGCCAGCGCTGCGAAGGCTGACTTCGAAACCTGCACGTGAAACTCCCGACCCAATCGTTCCCCGCCTTCGCGGCGGGTGTGAGGCCGAGAGGTTCGCACATCCGGGCGAGGCGTCAACCCCGCGAGCGAAGGCTTTCACAGCGCCACCCCTTCCAACGCCAACAATGCACGCTTGCGGTCCACACCTCCCGCGTAGCCGGTCAGGCTCCCGCCAGTTCCGAGCACGCGGTGGCAGGGCACGATCACCGACACCGGGTTCTTGCCGACAGCCGCGCCCACGGCCCGCATGGCGCGTGGGGCTCCCAGCTCGCGGGCGATGTCGCCGTAGCTGCGCGTCTGGCCGAGCCCGATGGCGAGCAGTGCCTGCCACACGCCGCGCTGGAAGTCGGTGCCGTGCAGGTCCAGCGGCACGTCGAAGCGCGTGCTGCGGCCGGCGAAGTAGTCGGTCAGCTGTGCGGCTGCCGCGCGCAACAGCGGGTCGTCGTCCCTGACCGGTGCTGACAAGACACCCGGATGGTCCTTCTGGCCCTCGAACCACACGCCCGCCAGGCCGCGTTCGGTGCGCGCGAGCAGCATGGGCCCGAGCGGCGTCTGGACGGTGGCTTGCGCGGTGCAGGCCGCATGGATGGCATTGGTGGCAAAACTCATGGCGTGGTCTCCAGGCTGTTCCACAAACGCAGCACGGCATAGGCGCGCCATGGCCGCCAGGCGGCAGCCACGGCATCGGCCTCGCGCTGCGAGGTGGTGTCGAACAATTGCTTCATCGCCTTGAGCACGGCGACGTCGTTGGGCGGGAAGGCATCGGGCCAGCTCATGGCGCGCATGGCGATGTAGTGGGCCGTCCATGGGCCGATGCCCGGCAGTGCGCACAGGGCTTCGATCAAGGGCTCGGGCGATGCGCCGCCGGCAAGGCGTTGCGAGAGCTCGGGCCAGGCCTTGGCGATCTCGATGATGGCGTTGGCGCGCGTGCGGATGATGCCGAGCTCCGCGATGCGCTCGACGGGCGTTGTTGCGATCAACTGCGGATCAGGAAAGGCGATGTTCACGTCGGTCCACGGCGTGGCCAGCGGCGTGCCGAAGCGCTCGACGACGCGGCGCGCGAGCGTGCGCGCCGCGGCCACGGTGACCTGCTGGCCCAGCACCGCGCGCACCGCAAGCTCGAAGGCATCGAGGCTGCCGGGCAGGCGCAGGCCTTCGTCGCCGGGCAGGGCGCTCAATGCATCGCCGATGGTCTGGGGTGTCGCATCGAGGTCCAGCCAGCGGCGCACGGCGGCCGCCACACGTGCGCTTGCGCCGACCCAGTTGGGCGAGAAGGCCATGCGCACGCGCGATGTCGCGGGCTGGAATTCGGCATCGATCCACCCGGGCGTGTCGGCGATGACGCCCGCGCGCACCGTGCGGCGGATGCGCAGGCCCTCGACCGCCTCGACGCAGGGGATCGCGCGCTGCGAGAGAAATCGCGTGAGCCGCGTCACGTCGTAGGGCGCGCGAAAGCCGAGCGACATCGTGACGGCATCCAGAGGCACGTCGATGTCGTCGTCGGCCGCGTCGCCGCGCAGCCGCGTCGGGCTCATGCGGTAGCTCTCGGCGAAGGCGGCATTGAAGCGCCGCAGGCTCGTGAAGCCGCTGGCCAGCGCCACCTGCGACACCGGCATGCGGGTGTCCGTCAAGAGCTGCTTGGCAAGCAGCAGGCGGCGCGTCTGCAGGTATTGGACCGGTGTGACGCCATGCTCGGCTTGAAAGATGCGACGCATGTGGCGGTCGCTCACGCCCAGCCGCTCGGCCAGTTGCGCGAGCGACGGCGCCTCGCCGCTGGCCGACTGCGCATCGAGCCAATCGGCGGCCTGGCGGGCGAGGGTGCGCGACGCGTCCATCACGCTCCACGCCAGGCCCGGCCCCGGCGCGATCTCCGGCCGGCACTTCAGGCAGGGCCTGAAGGACTGCGCCTCGGCCTGGGCCGGCGTCTCGAAGAAGCGGCAGTTCTCTCGCTTGGGCGTTCGCACGCGGCAGATCGGGCGGCAGTAGATGCCGGTGGACGTGACACCCACGAAGAGGCGGCCGTCGAAGCGCGCATCGCGTGCTTTCACGACGAGGTAGGCGGCATCGGCATCGAGGTTCATGCCCCGATTATGGTGAGCGCACTGCTTGGCACTCGCCGTTTTCGGACATGTGGGTGGATGCGACGGGACAGGCTCGCGATTCGAGAACAATGCCGCGCGAATCCTGTTTCATGTGGATACAAACGACTGAGTTTTTGAAGAGCTGCGGTAGCCTGCGCGCAGAAGTTCAAGAAGTTCCTGCCTCAGGCAACAACGTCGGGAGACCCTCCATGTCCATTGCACGCATTCCTTTGTGCCTTCTTGCCCTCGGTGCCTTCGCTGGTGCCTCGGCCCATGCCCAGTCTTCGTCCCCAGCCCACGGCGCCGTGCTCAGCGAGCTGCGCAACGGTTTTTCAAGCGGCGAACGTGTGGGGGTGCTGCAAAGCGGCCCCAACTGCGAGGAGCAGACCGATCGCAGCTGGAGCGAACTGCTCGCCAAGCGCGTGGACATCGAACTGCCGCGCGCCTTCGAGGAAGAGATGAGCCGCGCCGGCAGCCCTGCGCCGGCGGGGTCGGCCAACACCCAGCCGCTGCGGGTGCAGGCCTTCGTCAACAAGCTCGACATCCGCGTGTGCCAGGCCGCGTCGGCGATGTGGAAGGGGGGCTTCCAGGTTCAGATCGGCTGGCAGGTGATGTCGGCCGATGGCACGCAGGTGCTCTACCGCGCGTCGACGGAAGGCTCCTATGTGCTCGACCAGCCTCAGCACATGGCGACCGCCGACGCGCTACGCGAGGCGTTTGGCCAGGCCGTGCGCCGGCTCGTTGCCGAGCCGCGCTTCGCCTCGTTGCTCAAACCACAGGATGCGCCGGTGATGTCCGTCGCGTATCAGGGCGTCGACACGCGCTGACCCGGCGGCTGCGCGGCGGTATCCGCCGTCGCGGTGGTCGTGGCAGCCGGCTGTGACTTGGCCATCGCGCCGGCTTCCCAGGCCTTCGCCAGGTCCAGCACGCGTTCGAAGGCGGCGCCTTCGTTGAGCAGCGCGTCCTTGGTCTTCGCGTCCAGCGGTGACTCGACGCCGAACTCGTCGCGCGGCATGCGGTCTTCACGCACCGACTTCAGCACGCGCTGGATCTCGGCGGCCGCATGCATCGGCGTCTGCAACAGCACCAGCTTCTTCATGCCGTCGGGGTTGTTGGGCACGTGGCACTGGAAGCACTGGCCCTCGCGCAGCTTCAGCGCGAAGGCCTTGTAGCTGGTGTCCAGCTGCGGCTTGTACGGGTTGTCGTTGCTCAGCAGCCCGTCGAACACCGTCACCGCCGGCTGGCTCTTGCCCTGTGCATCGGTCCAGCGCCATTGCCCGTCGAAGGCCGGGGGCGTGACGTGCGTACTGAGCTGCAGCGGCGGGTTCGTACCGTGGATGGTGAACTGCGCCACCTTCACGCGCGAGGACTTGGCATCCCACCAGAGGATGATCTCGTTGGCGCGCTCGTACATCGCCCACTTCTCGGCTTCATGCCAGAAGGGGTAGGGGAACTGCCCGGGCGTGAGCCGGTTGCGGAAGGCCGTCTGCAGGCGGATCTGGTACAGGCCTTCGCGCTCGACATATTCCACCGTGTGCCGGCCGTTGAACATGAACAGCGGCACGTACATGCCCGCGAGCACGTCGGGTCCGAACTGCGTGAGCTTGGAGTCCTTCAGCGTGAGCTTGGGGTCACGCTGGCGGCCCCACAGCACGAAGCTCTGCAGGCTGCGCTTGAGCTGCGAATCGCGGAAGAGCCCCTGTCGGCAGGCGTCGAATGCGGCCTGGTCACCCGCGTCGGCGACAGGGCACAGGCGGGCCATGTCGGCGGCGATGCGCGAGGCCGCGGCTTGCACCCCGGCGAGTGCGTCATCGGGCGGCGCCGTCGCGGCCGTGGCGTGAATGCAGGACACGCTGAGCAAGATGGCCGCGACCGAGGCCTGGAGCAGTTCCGAACGTTTCATGAATCCTCTTTGGGTTGGGGATACAGCCACGCGAACAACCAATCGCACATGCAGCAGCGACGCCTGCATGGCGATTGGGCAAAAAGGGGGTCAGCCGATGATTCGGCCGGTGCGGTCGATGGCGACCACGTCCACGAAACGCGAGCCGCTCGTGCTTCGCGGCGTGAAGTGCGTCTTGTAGCCGTTGAGATCCAGGCTCAGCTCGGCGAGCGACTGCCGGAACTTCTGACGCGTGATCTCGCCGCCTTTGCTCGCCGTGCGGGCGGCCTCCACCGCCACGCGGCCGGCGATGTAGCCCTCGAGCGAGGTGAAGCCCATGCGTGCATCGGTGCCGAGCGCTGCGAGGTCTTCGATGCAGCGCTTGACCACGCCGTTGGCGACCGCGTTCGGGCGCGGCACCACCTGGCTCATGATGATGCTCTGGCCCTTGCCGGCCATGTCGTCGATGAGGGCCTGGCCTGCGAACGAGGACGAGAAGTAGAAGCCAGGGTATTTCGCTGCGGACATGCGCGTGACGATGGCGGAGATGGGATTCGAATTGGTCGTGAACAGCACGCAATCGAGCTTGGCGTCGAGCAGCGCCTGCGCCTCGGCGTCGAAGGACTTGGAGTTGCGTTCCAGCGGCACCGACAGCGCGAGCTTCATGCCGACCGCATCGAGCGCCGCCGACATCGCGGCCTGGTTGGCGGCCGAGGTGTCCTTCAGGTACACGTAGCCCACGCGGGTCATGTTGAACTCCTTCACGTAGCTCAACATGCGCTTGTATTCGTCGTCATAGCCTGAACGCACGTGGAAGGCCATGGTGAGCTTGTCGCTGCGGATGCCCATGTTGCCGCTGGCCGTGCCGAGCATCACGATCTTGTTTTCCTCGACGAGGGACAGGCAGGCTTCGGCCGCTGCACCGCTCGTCAGGCCCACGAGCGCGGACACGTTCGTGCCGATCAGCTTCTTGACGTTGGCCTTGCAGCGTTCCTTGTCGCCGCCGTCGTCGAGCGAGATGAGCTCGAAGCGCAGCTTCGGATCGCCCTTGTTGGCGGCGTTGAACGCCGCGAGGATGCCGTCGCGCACGTCCTTGCCGTAGCTCGCCTGCCCTCCGGTGAGGGATGCCGACTGGCCGAAGGTGATGGTGGTGGTTGCATCCGCTTTTGCAGCGCGGCTCATGCCGGCGGCGAACATGGCAGAGCCGCCGATGAGCAGGTCTCGTCGATTCAAGTTAACCCCCAGGCGGTGCCGTAGGTCCGCCGATGTTTTAGATCCGGTCCCTGCGGCTTCGAGTCCACCAAGGCCCGCCCAACTTTCCTTGCCGCTCCCCAACTTTCCGGGTGCAACGCGCGCGAGGTTACATAGCTCTACTGTATCCAGAGCGATTTGCTTACAAATGGTTTCAAGTGCGTGCGCTCGAAATATGGCGCCGTTTGTCAAGGCGGTGAATACGGACATTTCTTGTCGCTATCGTGAACTTTTTACCGACTCGACAGCGGAAACACACGGCTGTCATGGGGTGTCCATAGAATCCGCACGCCGTGCAGCGATAGGCGCTCGCGGTGACAGGAGCCGCCAGAGAGCTCCGCTTCGAGATCCAAATCCCATGAAACTCATCACCCTGCTCAGCCTCGCGCTGGGCCTGCACGCCGCTGCCCACGCCACGGAGATCAAGGGCGCAGGCGCAACCTTCCCGTCCGTCGTCTACAAGAGCTGGGCCTCCGGGTTCGAGAAAGAGCGGGGAGCGCGCGTGAGCTATTCCCCGACGGGCTCGGGCGACGGCGTCAAGCGCATCGTCGCGCGCGAGGTGGACTTCGGCGCTTCGGACTCTCCGCTGAACCAGGCCGAGCTCGACAAGAACAAGCTGGTGCAATTCCCGACCGCCGTCGGCGGCATCGTGCCCGTGGTGAACCTGCGCGGTGTCGGTGCGAACCAGCTGAAGCTCGACGGCGAGCTGCTTGCCGACATCATGCGCGGCACGATCACACAGTGGAACGACAAGCGCATCGCGGCGATGAACCCCGAGCTGACGCTGCCGGCACTGCCCATCACCCGCGTGGTGCGCGCGGAGAAATCGGGCACGACGGAAGCCTTCACGCGCTACCTCTCGGCGATGTCGCCCGAGTGGAATGTGAGCGTCGGCCACGGGCAACTCGTCGCCTGGCCCGGCAAGGTGCAGGCGGTGGAAGGCAATGACGGCATCGTGAAGGCGCTGAAGGACGCGCAGGGCGCGATCGGCTATGCGTCCTACGACCGCGTCATCGCTGCCCGGCTCGCGGGCGTGCGCATGCGCAACCGCGCCGGCCAGTTCGTCGCGGCCTCGGAGGAAGGTTTCAAGTCCGCGGTGCAGGAATCCGACCTCAGCAAGAAGGGCGACGAGACGGCGACCCTGCTCGACCAACCCGGCCCGCTCAGCTGGCCCATCACCATCACCACTTACGTGCTCATCGATGCCCAGCCCAAGACGGCCGCCGGTGCGCGCGACGCCCTGCAGTTCCTGTACTGGACCTTCCTGCGCGGCGACACGCTGATCAGGAACACCGGCCTCACGCCGCTGCCCACGTCCATCCAGGCCCGCCTGGTGCCGCGCTTCCAGAAGGTGCGGCCGCAGGACGGGCAGCCGCTCAACTTCTACGCGTTCTGACCTGACGCATCCAAATGCGAGGCCCGCCGCTTGCAAGCGCTTGACGCAAGGCAAGAGGATGGGCGGCAGCGGTCGGCGCGGGCTGTCGCGCTAATCGTCTCCCTACAATGCCGCGCCAAGGAGAGATCAATCAATGAAAGTTGCAGCATCGGTTTTCAAGGCCTACGACATCCGCGGAATCGTCGGTGACACCATCGACGAGCAGTTCGCGGAACACCTCGGCCGCGCCTTCGGCTCCGAGGCCGTGGCCGCGGGCGAGAAGGCCGTGGCGGTGGGCCGCGACGGCCGGCTGTCCGGCCCGGGCCTTGCGGCCGCGCTCGTGAGGGGCCTCGCATCCACCGGACTGGACGTGGTGGACATCGGCCCCGTCACCACGCCCATGCTCTACTACGTGGCCGCCACGCGCGGCAAGCACGGCTGCAACAGCGGCATCCAGGTCACAGGCAGCCACAACCCCAAGGACTACAACGGCTTCAAGATGGTGCTCGCTGGCCGCGCCATCTACGGCGACGACATCCAGAAGCTGCGCCAGCGCATCGAAGCCGAGGACTACGCGCAAGCCACCGGCCGCAGCGCAGCGATGGACATCTTCGCGGAGTACAAGGCCCGCATCACCGGCGACTGCAAGCTCAAGCGCCGCATGAAGATCGTCGTCGACTCGGGCAACGGCATTCCCGGTGCATCGGCGCCCGCCATCTTGCGCGCGCTCGGCTGCGACGTGCAGGAGCTTTATTCAGAGGTGGACGGCGACTTCCCGAACCATCACCCGGACCCGAGCAAGCCCGAGAACCTCGCCGACCTCATCCACACCGTGCAGACGACGGACGCCGAGATCGGCCTGGCCTTCGACGGCGACGGCGACCGCCTGGGCGTGGTGACCAAGGAAGGCAACATCATCTACCCCGACCGGCAGTTGATGCTCTTCGCGCAGGACATCCTCAAGCGCGTGAAGGGCGGCACCATCATCTACGACGTGAAGTGCACGCAGCGCCTCGCGCCGCTCATCAAGGCCGCGGGCGGCAAGCCGCTGATGTGGAAGACCGGCCACTCGCTGGTCAAGGCCAAGCTGAAGGAAACCGGCGCGCCGATCGCCGGCGAGATGAGCGGCCACATCTTTTTCGCCGAGCGCTGGTATGGCTTCGACGACGCCACCTACACCGCCGCGCGGTTGCTCGAGATTCTCTCGCGCAGCAAGGACCCGAGCGCTGTGCTCAACGCGCTGCCCACGAGCTTCAACACACCCGAGCTGAACGTGCCGTGCAAGGAAGGCGAGCCGCGTGAAGTGGTGCAGAAGCTGCTGGACACCGCGAAGTTCCCGGGCGCGAAGGAGATCATCACCATCGACGGGCTGCGTGCCGAGTATGACGACGGCTTCGGACTGATCCGCTCGTCCAACACCACGCCGGTGCTGGTGATGCGCTTCGAGGGCCATACCGAGGAAGCGCTGCACCGCATCGAGGCGGAGTTCATGGAGGCGCTGCGCAAGGTCAAGCCCGACGCGAAGATCGCCGCGGCGGCGCATTGATGAATCACGCGCAGCAGCGTGCATTCCTCTCCCTCCCCCGCTGGGGGATGGAGCAAAGGCTGGCATGCGCGTCCTGATCGTCAAGCTGTCCTCGCTCGGCGACGTCGTGCACACCATGCCAGTGGTGCACGACATCCGCCAGGCGTACCCGGATGCATTGATCGACTGGGTGGTGGAGCCGGGCTTCGCGCCGTTGGTGAGGCGGGTGAAGGGTATCCACAGCAGCATCGAATGCGCGTTGCGCCGCTGGCGAAAAGGCTGGTGGACGAGCCAGGTGCGGCACGAATGGTCGGCCTTCGTCGACGCGCTGCGCGGTGAGCGCTACGACGCGATCATCGATTTCCAGGGGCTGACCAAGTCGGCGCTGGTCACGCGCCTCGCGCGCGGCCCGCGTTTCGGACTGGCCAACCAGACGGAGGGCGCCAGCCATGAATGGCCGGCGCGATGGTTGGTGCACCACCCGATCTTCATCGAGCCGCGCATCCACGCGCTCGACCGGGCGCGGGTGCTGGCATCGAAGGCGCTGGGCTACGAGTTCCAGGGGCCGCCCGAATTCGGCCTGCGTTCGCACCAGCTCGAAGCCACCGAACGCACGCTGGTGCTGGTGCACGGCACCTCGCGGGACGACAAGCTGTGGCCGGTACCGAATTGGGTCGAGGTCGGCCGGCGCGCGCAGGCCATGGGCTGGCGCATTGCCTTGCCGCATGTGGGGTCGGTCGAGCGCGCACGCGCCGAGGCCATCTGCCAAGCCATCGGCCCGGCCTGCGAGGTCTGGCCGCAGATGGACCTCGATTCGCTCACCGACCGCATGGGCGCGGCACACGGCGTGATCGGCGTGGACAGCGGCCTGAGCCACATCGCGGTCGCACTCGACCTGCCTCACGTGCAGATCTACAACCACCCGACCTCCTGGCGCACCGGCCCGCAGGCTGCGCATGGCCATGCCTACCAGGTGTCGGTGGAGGGGCAGCCCACGCCGTCGATGGAGACAGTGTGGGATGCCTGGCAGCAGGTGTGGGCGCAGTTCGAGCAGGCCGGGCAGCGATGACACGCGCCTGGCGGCAGCAGCTTGCACGCGGCGGCTATTCGACGCTGCTGCGGCTGTTGAAGCCCGCCTACGTGATGCGCCTGTGGTGGCGCGGCCGCGCCGAGCCGCTGTACCGCCACGCCATCGGCGAGCGCCTTGGCAGCTACCGTGGCGAGCGCTCGGAAGGCTGGGTGTGGGTGCATGCGGTGTCGCTCGGCGAGACACGCGCCGCCGGGGCCTTGATCGACGCACTGCGCGAGCGCATCCCCGGCATGCGCTTGCTGCTCACGCACAGCACGGCCACGGGCCGCGAGGCCGGCGAAGCGCTGCTGCGCGAAGGCGACCGCCAAGCCTGGCTGCCTTACGACACGCCGGGCGTGGTGCAACGCTTTTTCGATCAGTTCGCGCCCTCGGTGGGCGTGCTGATGGAGACCGAGATCTGGCCCAACCTGCTGCACGGCGCGCAGCGGCGCGGTGTGCGTATGGTGCTCGCCAATGCGCGCCTGAGCGAGAAGAGCCAGCGCCAGGGACAGCGGCTCGCATCGGTGCTGCATCCGGCCGTCGAGAGCCTCGCACTCGTGCTGGCGCAGACCGCGGCCGATGCGCAGCGCCTGCGCGAGGCCGGTGCCGGCGAGGTCTGCGTGAGCGGCAACCTGAAGTTCGACATGGCGCCCGACGAGTCGCTGGTCGCGCGCGGCCACGCGTGGCGGCAGATGCTGGCCCGCCCGGTGCTGCTGTCCGCGGTGTCGCGCGAAGGCGAGGAGGCGATGCTGCTGGCTGCATGGGGCCGGCAGGTGTCGACGATGCCCGAGAAGCCTTTGCTCGTCGTCGTCCCGCGGCACCCGCAACGCTTCGATGAAGTGGCGGGACTGGTTCGTTCAAGCGGCCTCACGCTCGCCCGCCGAAGCGAGTGGACGGAGTCACCAACGCAAGACGCGCTGCAGGCCGATGCGTGGCTGGGTGATTCGATGCGAGAGATGCCGCTGTACTACGGCCTTGGCGACGTCGCCTTGCTCGGCGGCAGCTTCGCGCCGCTCGGCGGACAGAACCTCATCGAGGCCGCGGCCTGCGGCTGCCCGGTGGTGATGGGGCCGCATACCTTCAACTTCGCGGAAGCCGCGGAGCTGGCTGAAGCCGCGGGTGCCGCGGTGCGCGTGAAGGACGTCGACGATGGCCTGGCGCAGGCTCTCGCGATGCTGTCGGATGTCGAGGGGCTCAAGCTTGCATCGGCCAAGTCGATCGCCTTTGCCAACCAGCATCGCGGCGCGGCGGCGCGCATGGCCGATGCGATCGCTGCGATGGTGGGCCATCCGAATGCAAGCGGAGCAACGGCTTCATCCCCTCTCCCCCTGGGAGAGGGTTAGGGTGAGGGCGTGGGCCTTGCTGGGTTGAAGGCCTTGTTGACACCACCGCCGTCGCCCTCACCCCAGCCCTCTCCCAGGGGGAGAGGGGGCAATTCAGTCGTCCTCGGCGAGTGCCCCGTCAGGCGAGGACGCTGACACCACGCAACCCCTGGCTGCCGGGAAACACGTCCGCATCGAGCCGCTGCTTCGGCACTTGCAAATGATCGGCCAGCACGCTCTTCAGCACCGCGCGCGTGTCGGTGGTGGTGCGCAAATCGCGGCCCTCGAAACGATCCTTCTTCGCGAGACCCGGCCAGTCGGCCAGCACGCGTCCGCCCTTGACCGCACCGCCCAGCACGAAGGCCGCGCCCCCGGTGCCGTGGTCGGTGCCCTGCGTGCCGTTCATCGCGACCTCGCGGCCGAACTCGGTCATCACGACCACGACGGTGCGCTTCCACACGCCGCTGGGCACGAGGCCGTCGCGCAGCGTGCCGAGGCCCTCGTCGAGCAGGCGCAGGTTGTTGGCGAGCGCACCGTTGGGCGCCGCCTGGTTGGCGTGCGTGTCCCAGCCGCCCATCTCGAGCACGACGGCGCGCGGGCCGGTGGGTTGCGCCAGGAATTCGGCGGCACGTGCAGCCAGAAGCCCCGTCACGCGGCCCTTGGCCGATGCGCCGTCCATGGCCGTCGCCATCGTGGTGTCGAAGTGCAAGGCCTTGGCGCGGGCAAGCGCCGTGGACAAGGCCGGGTCACCGCCGTACATGCGCTCCAGCCGCGCGACCAGGTCGCCTGACGGATCGGGCAGCACCGACGGCGCCCAGGTGTCCACGGTCGCATCGCCGCGCAGCACCAACGGCACGGCGGTGTTCAGCGCCATGCCCTTCGCCCCGGTGGCGGCGAGCGCGCGGCCCAGCCAGCCGGTGGTCAATTCGTAGGGTTTCGCGCCGCCGCTTTCCAGCACCTGTTGCGCATCGAAGTGGGATCGCTCGCGGTAGGGCAGCCCCATCGCATGAACGACCAAGGCCTCGCCGCCCTTGAACATGCCATGCAGTCGCGTGAGTTGCGGATGCAGCGCGAAGGTGTTGTCCAGCGCGAGTGATGCCGACGCGAACTGCGACAGCGGCCCGCGTGCCGCGGCAAAGTCCGGGTCGCCGATCGCGGGCACCGCCGACAGCCCGTCCATGCCGCCGCGCAAGATGACGACGGCCAGCCGCGTCGCATCGGGTGTCGCCACGCCGGCGATGCTGAGCGTGGACCAGGCGGATGCCGCGCCGGCGCACATCGTGGCGCCAAGCAGCCTGCGGCGTTGAAGGTCGATCGATCGTGTGCTCATCGCCATCTCCTCAACGACGCTGGAATTCGGGCGACATGAGCAGCAGCGCGACGGCCTGCGAGCCATCGGCCGCGCGTTCGATCTGCCGCTGCGAGCCCTCGCTCAGCAAAGGCCCGAGGCTCGCGGCGGCAACGGCGCGGGCATCGATGACGCCGCCCGAGCGCTCGCCGGCGCGCGTGGCCCATTCGACGCGCTTCCACACCGCATCGGGCCCGAGCCAATCGTCCGCGCGATCTGGCCAGCCCGCGGGCGACGGCGCCACGTGCACCCGCTGGCCCAGCGCGTAGATGCCGCCGGCATCGTGGCGCTCCAGGAGCCGTGGCGGCGCACCCAGCATGCGCATGCTGGAGATGACGAACTCCTCCGGCGTCTTGAGCTTGGCCAGGCGCGTGTCCCAGGCCAGCGGCGAGCGCACGAGCGCCTTGTAGACCTCGGCGAGCTGCCCGTCGCTTTGCAGGTAGGCGGCAGACAGCTGATCGACGAGTGCCGGCGGCGGGTTGTCCGCGACGACATGCCGCGCAAGCTTGGTCGAGATGAAGCGCGCCGTCGACGGATGCCGCGCCAGGTCGCGCAGCACCATGCGCAGTGCATCCGGCCCCTCGGGGTAGGACTTGCCAAGGACCGTCTTGCGGCCGGGCTCGTGCCAGGCGGGGTCGAAGGGCAGGGCTGTGCCGTCGTCCGCCTGCACGATGCGCCAGCCAGTCAGCACGGCGGCGAAGGCGGTCACGTCGGCCTGCGTGTAGCCGCCATGGGCCACGTCCACGCCGCGGCTGCTTTCTGCGCCCAGCGTGTGCAGCTCGAGGATCTCGCGTGCGAGGTTCTCGTTCAGCCCGGTGAGCTTGGGCGTCTCGTCCTTCACGCGCGAGCGGCGTGCAATCCGCATGACGATGCGCGAATGCGGGCCGGCGGACTGCACGTTGTCGAGGTAGCGCAGCATCGCCGGGTGGGTGGTGGACGCGACCAGCATGTCCTCGAAGCGGCCCGCGATGTGCGGCCGGATGGCATCGCGCTCGAACGCACCCACCAGTCCGCGGACGGGACCCTTGGCGAGCGACACGGTGAAATGGTTGGTCCAGAACCACTGCAGTCGTTCGGCGAAGGGGCGGCGCGTGGCGGCGGCGGTGAGCAAGCGCGACCGCACGTCAGCGACGATCACCTCGCGGTAGTGGCCGGTGGCCAGCGGCTCGGAGGCGGCGCGGTCGGGCGCGGCGGCCCCCTCGGCCATCTTCTGCTTGCGCTCGCGCCGTTCGCGCTGCTCCTCGCGCACGTGCGCCCAGGCTTGCACGGTGTTGAGCAGCCCCTCGCCGCGCGCCGCATCGGCCGGGCCGATCTGCGAGATCAGCCAGGCCTGCGGGTCGTTGCCGACCACCTGCAGCGAAGGTTCGGACAAGCCGAACCGGTGCGCCGCGATCGCCGCCTGGGTGCTGGGTGTATTCGCCATCGCTGGTTCTCGTGTCCTTGCCCGCAAGCTTTGCACCCGCGCGTGAAGGCCGGGTGTGTGCAGGTCAAGAAACGTTGCGCACCGGGCGGCGAGGACGGGACAAACGCCAAGGCGAAGGGCGGTGGGCGAAGGCGATGGCCCGAACGCCCGGGCCGGCTTACCGCACCAGCAACTGGTTCACCTTCAGCACGTCGTCCGCGCTCAGCGTGCCTGCCGCCTGGCGCAGCTTGAGGCTGTTGACCAGCGTGTCGTAGCGCGCCTTGGCGAGGTCGCGGCGGGTCTGGTAGAGCTGGGTCTGCGCGTTCAGCACGTCCAGGTTCACGCGCACGCCGACCTTGTAGCCGAGCTGCGTCGCTTCCAGCGCGAGCTGGCTGGACGACTCCGCCGCTTCGAAGGCCTTGACCTGCGACTGCAGCGATTCGAGCCCGAAGTAGGCCTGGCGCGTGGTCTGGGCGACGGTGCGGCGCGCGAACTCCAGCGTGTTGCGCGACTGGTCTTCCAGCAGCACCGTTTCCTTCACGCGGTTCTGCACGGCGCCGCCGGTGAACAGCGGCAGCTTCAGCGTGATGCCGATGTTGGACGTGGTGCTCGGGCCCGAGCTGTTGATGGGCAGCGCGCCGGCCGCGGTGAACTGCGTGCCGTCGACGTTGCTGTGGCCCTTGCCGTAGCTGCCGCTCACGTCCACCGTGGGCAGGCGGCCGGCGCGGGCCTTCTCGGTCTCGAGCTTGGCGATCTCCAGCGCCAGGCGCGAGCGGCGCACGTTGGGTGCCTGGTCGGTCGGGCCGACCCAGTCGTCCACCGCGCCGGACAAGAGCGGCTTGAGGTCGGCGTTGGGCGCGAGCGGCTTGGGCGCGACGCTCGGGCGGCCGACCAGCGTGTCCAGCGCGATGCGCTTGGTGAGCAGGTCGTTCTGCGCGGCGAGTTCGGTGGCGGTGGCGAGGTCGTAGCGGGCCTGCGCTTCACGCGTGTCGGTGATGGTGGCGGTGCCCACCTCGAAGTTGCGCTTGGCGGATGCGAGCTGCTCGGCGATGGCGGTGCGGCCGGCCTTGGCGGCTTCGAGTGCTTCTTGCGAGGCCAGCACGTCGAAGTAGGCCTGCGCCACGCGCACGATCAGGTCTTGCTCGGCCACCTGCACGTCGGCCTTGGCCACTTCCACGCCGAGGTCGGCCTGCGAGATGGTGGCGTCGTTGGCGCGGTTGAAGAGCGTCTGCGTCGCCTGCAGCTGCGCGCCGGTGGTCTTGGTGGTGGTGTCGCTGCCGGGGATGTCGCTGCCGGAGCGCGAGGCCGACACGCCCACGCTCAGGCCGGGCCGGCGCAGCGCATGCGCCTGCTCGGCCTTGTAGACGGCGGAGTCGGCGAGCGCGCGGGCGGCGAGGTAGCTGGCATCGAAGGCCCGAGCGGCTTCATAGACCTCGAACAGGCTTTGCGCGTGCGCGGCGGATGCGGCGCCGAAGGCCATCATCACGCCCAACGCCAGCGGCGCCAGTCGGTTGATGCGGTGGCCCAGGCGGGCAAGTCGGCTCGAGGCAGGGCGGGTGCGCAAAGCGGGCATGGTGAGGGCTTCCTTGGGAGTTTCTTGCTTGTGGCGTGAACAGCGGGGGGCGCGGCTAGTACCGCGGCACCGACGGATCGACCTCGACCGACCAGGCGTCGATGCCGCCGGCGAGGTTATAGACCGACTCGAAGCCCTGTCGCTCCAGAAATGCGACGACTTGCAGACTTCGAACCCCGTGATGACAGATACAGACGATGGACTGCGAGGGGTCCAGTTCTTCCAGCCGCTCGGGGATGCGGCTCATCGGAATGTGTTTTGCCTGCACGCCCGCCAGCCGGATGGCGGCCGTCTCGACTTCCCAAGGCTCGCGGACGTCCAGCAGCAGCGCCTTCGACGAGGTGCAATGTGCGTTGAGGTGCTGGACGGCGAGCTGTTTCATCAGAACTTGAAGCGTGTGGGTTCAGGAAAGCCCGACAGGCGCGGCGCGACGGTGTCGAAGAGTTCGACGCTCGAGAAGTCGTGCTCGCTCGTGCGGGTGAAGAGGGTGGCGCGCATCACCGGCTGCTGGCCGACGATGGCGGCCAGGCGACCGCCGACCTTGAGCTGCGCGAGCAGGCCGGGCGGCACCTCGGGCACCGAGCCCGACAGCAGGATGACGTCGAAGGGCGCTTCTTCCGGCAGGCCGCGCGAGCCGTCGGCGCGGCGCACGGTGACGTTCATGACGCCCGCGCGGCGCAGGTTGGCCTGGGCGGTTTCGGCGAGCTGCGGGTCTTCTTCCAGCGTGATCACCTGCTGCGCCCTGTGGCCCAGGAGCGCGGCCATGTAGCCGGTGCCGGTGCCGATTTCGAGCGCGCGTTCGTGCTTGTGGACCTTGAGCTCTTGCAGCAGGCGGGCTTCGACCTTCGGGGCCAGCATGCAGCGGCCATTGGCCACGTCACCGAGGGGCACCTCGGTGTCCACGAAGGCCAGCGCCTTGTAGGCCGGCGGCACGAAGTCTTCGCGCTTGACCACGCCCAGCAGCGACAGCACGCCCTGATCCAGCACGTCCCACGGGCGGATCTGCTGCTCGATCATGTTGAAGCGGGCTTGTTCGGTGTTCATGGCGGGCGTCCTCAGGAGGTGGTGTGCAAAGCCGGGCATTTTATTTCGCCACGGCGGCCGAACCGGATTGCCCCGATACGGCGCGCTTGCCACGCCACTTGCGCTTGGCCCATTCACCCAGGTCGTCGAGGTAGCAATACACGACCGGCACCACCACGAGCGTGAGCAAGGACGAGGTAATGACCCCGCCGATCACCGCCTGCCCCATGGGCGCGCGCTGCTCCGACCCTTCGGACAGCGCGAAGGCCAGCGGCACCATGCCGAACACCATCGCAAGCGTCGTCATGAGGATGGGACGCAGCCGCACGCGCGCCGCATGCAGCAGGGCCGCCTCGCGTGCCATCGGCGGCTCGCCGTGGTCGCCGACGCGTGATCGGATGGCGAAGTCCACCAGAAGAATCGCGTTCTTCGTGACAAGCCCCATCAGCATCACGATGCCGATGATGCTGAACATGTTGAGCGTCGAGCCGAAGACGAGCAGCGCCATCACCACGCCGATGAGCGTGAGCGGCAACGAGCTCATGAGCGCCAGCGGCTGCAGGAAGCTTCGGAACTGGCTCGCGAGGATCATGTAGATGAAGACGACCGCCAGCGCCAGCGCGCCCACGGCGTACTGGAAGGATTCGGTCATGTTCTTGGTCGAACCGCCGAAGCTGTAGCGGTAGCCCGGCGGCCAGGCGATGCCCTCCAGCACCTTCTTGATCTCGGCCGACACGTCGCCCGGGCTGCGGCCGAAGGCGTTGGCGTCGATGTTGATCTCGCGGTTCAAGTCGCGCCGGTTGATCTGGTTGGGGCCGGTGGACGGCGTCACGTCGGCCACCTGCGACAGGCGCACCACCCGCGCCGAACCATCGGCCGCGGCGGCGACGTTGATCGGCAGTCGCTGCAGGTCGGCCAGCGAATCGCGGCTGTCGGGCGTGAGCCGCACGTTCACGTCATAGTTTTCGCCGTCGGGCGCGCGCCAGTTGCCCACCGTGGTGCCGGCCACCAGCGTGCGCAGCGTGCCGGCCAGCGCGTTGACGTTGAGCCCGGCGTCCGACGCGGCGTCGCGCCTGACCTCGATAGACACCGTCGGCTTGTTCGGCTTGAGCGTGCTGTCCAGGTCCACGATGCCGGGGATGTCGCGCAGCTTCGCCATGATGGTGTTGGACAGGCGTGCCAGCTCGTCGAGGTCGGTGCCCTGAATGGAGAACTGCAGGCTCTTGCCGCCGCCGAGATCGGTCGGCCCGATGTTGGTGACGGTGATGCCGGGGATGCGCGAGAGCCGCTCGCGCAGCGGAACGCTCAGCTGGTTGAGGTTGCGCGTGCGGTCGCGGCGATCCACCAGGCGCACGTAGGTCGAGCCGTAGATCTTGCCCAGCGCATTGCCGCTGTTGATGGTGGTGACGGTGTGGCGCACCTCGGGCATCTCGCGCAGCACGGCATCGATCTGCTTCGCGCGCTGCTCGGTGACCTCCAGCGACGAACCCACCGGCGTGTAGAAGTTGACCTGCGTCTCCGACAGGTCCGCCTTGGGCACGAACTCGGCGCCCAGCAACGGGATGATGAAGAAGCTGCCGATGAAGGTGGCCAGCGCAATGCCGAGTGTCGCGAGCTTGTGGCGCAGCGACCAGCCGAGGATGGACTGGTAGGCATCGGACAGCTTTTCGGTGAGCACGTCGAAGAGATGCGTCACGCGTCCGATGGTCTTGTCGTACAGCGTGACCGGCTCCCCGCGGTGGCCGCCGTGGGCCTGCGGGTCGTGCCAGATGCTCGAGAGCATCGGGTCCAGCGTGAAGCTCACGAACATCGAGATCAGCACGGCCGCGACGATGGTGATGCCGAACTCGTGGAAGAACTTGCCCACGATGCCGCCCATGAAGCCGATGGGCAGGAACACCGCGACGATGGACAGGGTGGTGGCGAGCACCGCCAGGCCGATCTCGTTGGTGCCGGCCAGCGCCGCGTCGTGCGCGCTCTTGCCCATCTGCACATGCCGCACGATGTTCTCGCGCACGACGATCGCATCGTCGATCAGGAGGCCCACGCACAGGCTCAGCGCCATCATGGTGATGCCGTTGATCGTGAAGCCGAAGGCATACATGAAGAGGAAGGTGCCGATCAGCGCGATCGGCAGCGTGAGCCCCGTGATCACGGTGGAGCGCCACGAATTCAGGAACAGGAAGACGATGAGCACGGTGAGCGCCGCACCTTCGAAGAGCGTGCGCTTGACGTTGGCCACCGACACGCGGATCGAACGCGAGTTGTCGCGGTTGACCTCCACCTTCACGCCGGGCGGCACCAGCGCCTTCGCATCGGCGAGCGCCGCCTGCAGGCCGTCGACCACCGCGATGGTGTTCTCGCCTTGCGACTTCTGCACCGACAGCAGCACCGTGCGCTGGCCGTTGTAGAGCGCGAGGCTTTCCTGCTCCTGCGGGCCGTCGACCACGTCGGCCACCTGCCACAGCTTCACGGGCGTGCCGTTGCGGCGCGCGACGACGATGTCGCGGAAATCTTCCGGGCGCTTCAGGCGGGCGTTGATCTGCACCACCGCTTCCTGCTCGCGTGAGCGGATCGACCCCATGGGCAGTTCCTGGTTCTCGCTCTTCACGGCGGCCACGACCTGGTCCACGCCGATGCCCAGCGCCTCGAGTGCGGCGGGCTTCACGTACAGGTTCACCTGGCGCGAGATGCCGCCCACCACGCTCACCGCGCCCACGCCGCGCACGTTCTCCAGCCGCTTTTGCAGCACCTGCGTCGCCCAGGTCGTGAGCTCCTGCGGCGAACGCTTGCCGTCGGACGACAGCACCGCGACGTTGAAGATCGGCGTGCTGGCGGGGTCGAAGCGCGAGATGCGCGGCTCCTTCACCTCGTCGCGCAAGGTGGGCCGAATGATCGCGACCTTCTCGCGCACGTCGTCGGCGGCCTTGCGGCCATCCACGTCGAGGTTGAACTCGATGATGACGACCGAGGTGCCCTCATACGAACGCGAGTAGAGCGAGTTGATGCCGGCCACGGTGTTGACGGCCTCCTCGATCTTCTTGGTCACCTCGCTCTCGACGATCTCGGGCGACGCGCCGGGATAGTCCATCTGCACCACCACCGTCGGGAAGTCGACGTTGGGGAACTGGTCGACCGCCAGGCGCTGGTAGCTGAACAGGCCCAGCACGACGAAGGCAAGCATGACCATCACGGCCATGACCGGGTTGCCGATGGAGACGCGGGTGAACCACATGTCAGGCCGCGGGTGCGCGCGCAGCAGGGACGGGCGCCGGGCCGACGAGCTTCACCGGCGTGCCGTCGCGCACGTTGCCGGTACTGCCGCGTAGGATGGTGGCGTTGTCGGCGAGGCCCTCGACGATCTCCACGACGTGCTCCGTCTTGCCGTCGATGGACGCATCGCCGCGCGCGCCGAGCGTGACGGTGCGCTGCGAGACGTGGCCGTTGACGACCATCAGCACGTAGGGCTTGGCCTGGTCCACGCGCACGGCCGAGATCGGCACGGCCAGGGCCCGTCCGTGCTGGAGGTCGATCTGCCCGCGGGCGAAGAGGCCCTGGCGCAGCGCCGGGTTGCTCTGCAGTGCGAGGTAGACCATCACGGCGCGGGTGCCGGCCTGCGTGCTCGGGTTGATGCGCGCCACCGTCGCCTTCGCCGGCTCGCGCAGGCCGTCGATGTCCAGCCGCGCGGACTGGCCGATCTGGACCTCCACCACGTCTTCCGGCGCGACGGCCGCCTCGAGTTCGATGCGCGACAGGTCGACCACTTCGATGATCTTGGCGTCCACGGCGACACGCTCGCCGGGTTGTGCGAGCCTCTGCGAGACGATGCCGGCGATGGGCGCGACGAGCACCGAATCGCCGCGCGATTTCTTGGCCAGCGCCACGGCGGCCGCCGCGGCCTGGTAGTTGGCCCGCGCCGCAGCTTCGTTCGAGACCGAGGTCTCCATGCCGGTGGACGAGATGAAGCCCTGCTTGACGAGCGCCTGGTTGTTCTCGACCGCGCGGCGCGCGATGTCCAGCTGGGCCTTCGCCGAATCGGCCGTCTGCTCGGCCTGGCGCAGCCGCCAGTCGAACTCGGTGGTGTCGAGCTGGCCGATGACCTGCCCGGCCTTGACAGTGTCGCCTTCGCGCACCGAGAGCGACTTCACCTCGGCCGCGACCTTGGCCTTCACGACCGCGGTGTTCACCGCTTTCAGGCCGCCGGACACCGAGAGCGTGCGCGTGAGTTCCACCGGATGCGCCGTCACCACGTCGGCCGCCGACAGTTCCAGCTGCAAGGGCACCTTGGCCGATGCGGCCGCGGCGGCGTTCTCCAGCTGACGTGCCTTCATCGAGCGGGCGGCAAGGCCGCCCACGAGCAGCACGGCGATGATGCCGATGGTCCAGGGGATCCAGCGTTTCATTCGACTCTCTTCGGCTTCCTGTCCTTCGGCCGGGCCGGTGCGCCCGCGTCGGCCCGCACCATGAGTCCTCGCATCACCACGTCCACGTGGGTGCGGAGGAAACTTTGCGGATCCATCATTTCCCGCACGTGTGCGCAAGCGCCGATGGAGTGCTTGTGCAGGCACAGCATCAGCATCGGGAAGATGAGCACGTGCACCGTCTCGAACAGGTTCACCTCGCGCAGCTCGCCGTTGTCGATGCCGCGCTGGAGCACGTGTATGAAGAGCTGCTGGCCGGGCTCGATCACTTCCTCGAGGTAGAAGCGGGCGAAGTCCGGGAAGTTGCCCATCTCGGTGAGGATGATCTTGAAGATGCCCGAGGCGCGCGTGTCGCCCACGCGCTCCCACCAGGTCTGCATCAGCAGCAGCAGGAGCTCGTCGGTCGGTCCTTCGAAGGTGCTGGCGATGGTCGCGCCCTCGGCGATGAGCGCCGACAGGTTCTCGCGCACCACGGCCTTGAGCAGCTCTTCCTTGCTCGGGTAGTAGAGGTACAGCGTGCCCTTGGCGACGCCTGCGCGCGAGGCGACCTCCTCGGTCTTCGTGGCGGCGAAGCCTTTTTCCACGAAGAGTTCGAGCGCCGCGCCCAGCAATTCCTGGGGACGGGCTTCCTTGCGGCGCTGGCGAGCTGGAGAAGTGGGGGAGGGGGCCTTGGCACTCATCGGCTAGATACTGACTGGCTGGTCAGTAATGTAGCGGGCAGACGAGGCGGGGTCAAGGCGAGCTGGCTGCTCTTCGCATCTCTTTACCGCATGCGTTTTGGTGCCTCGTGTGTTTCCTGCGCGCGGTCAAGGAATGCCATCTTTCGGTGGCCCCTACCAGTTGCCGTACTTCGCCACGATGCCGCGCAAGAGCGCGTCGCGCTCGGCCCCCAGGTGATTGCCGCTGGCGTCGCCGGATGCATCGCGGCCGACGGCCATGTGCACCACCACCAGCTTGAGCTGCGGGTCCACGAAGATCGCCTGGCCGTACACGCCCTGCAGCAAGAAGCGGCGATGGCTGCCCGGCATCAGCCAGGTCTGGAAGCCATAGCCGTAGTAGGCGCTGCCGTGGTACTGCATGCTGCCCGGGCGGAAGGCTTCCGGCTGGCGCTTCGCATCGGTCATGTCCAACAGGTGTTCGCGCGACACCACCGCATGCCCTGCCGCCTCGCCGTCGTTGGCCATCATCCAGCCCAGGCGCGCGTAGTCGCGCACCGTCGCGTTGAAGCCGCCTTGTGCGAGCTCCACCTTGTCGACCGGGTTGAGCAGCCAGCTCGCACGGCTTTCGGCGCCCAGGGGCTGCCAGATCTTCTCGGCCACGTAGTCGCACACCGTCTTGCCCGTGGCGCCGCGCAGCACGAGCCCGAGCACTTCCGTCTGGACGCCGGCGTAGTTGAAGCGCTGGCCTTCCTCGTCGGCACGCTCGCTGATGAGCCGTGCGGCCTGCGCCACGCCCAGCTTGCGTGCGTTCGAATTGAAGCGCGCCCGGTCGTCGCCGGCCGAATAGTTCTCCACGTAGCGTGCGCCCGAGGCCATGCGCAGCAGGCTGACGATGCGGGTGTTGCCGTACAGCGAATCCTTGAGCTCGGGCACGTAGGCGGCGGCGGTGTCGTCCAGCGAGTGGATGTGCCCTTCTTCCAGCGCCTTCATGATGCCCAGCCCCACGATGGTCTTGGCCATGGAGTTGGACAGCATGCGCATGGCCGGCGTGCGCTCGTAGTTGTAGCGCTCGGCCACGATCTCGCCGTCCTTGAGCACGAGCACGGCGGTGGCGCGCTGGCGCTGCATGTACTCGTCCAGCGTGAGGTTGCGGCCCTCGAAGCGGTAGCGGAAGACAGTGTCGCTGTCGGCCTTCTTCAGCGGCAGCGGCTGCGAGGACGGCGCCAGGCTGCAGGCGGGGCCGATGCTGTCCATGGCGCTGAAGGAGCCGACGATGAAGCGCTCTTCGTAAGCCTGCGGAACGCTGCGCGCCGCGGGGTAGCCGTCGGCCTTGCCCAGTGCATCCTCGTCCGGCGCGGCGTGGGCCAGCGGCGAGAGCAGGGCGAGGGACGCCAGGGCATGAAGCGGCACGCGGCGAAACGGCAGCAAATGGCGCAAGTTCTTCATGGAGTCGGCAAGCTGTGCGGGTCGCCACTATGTCATGCGCGGGTGAAGACGCAGGCCGCGCCGGCACAGGGCTTGCCGAGCATCATTCGTTACCAGCGGTTGCGGGTGGGCTGCACTATCCTTGGCGCCGCAGACATTCCGAGGGGATCGAATGAGACAAATCCAACGCATCGCATCGCTCCTGCTGGCCGCGTCGCTGGCCTTGTTCCTGGCGGCGTGTGCCTCGGTCATGGGTCCGAAGACCATGACCTTCACCGATGCGGACCTTGCCCGCATGCTCGAAACGCACGGGCCGTTCCAGAAGCGCCTGCTCGAGGTGCTGGACGTGCGCGTCCAGCGCCCGACGGTGCGGCTGATGCCGGAGGTCAATCGCCTGTCCAGCGACCTGGACCTCGTCACCACCGAGCGCGTGAGCGGCAAGACCTACACCGGGCACATCGGCGTGGACTACGGCCTGCGCTATGACGACGCGGTGCAAGGCATCCGCCTGACGCAGGTGCACGTCAACAAGCTGCAGATCGACGGCTTGCCCAACCCCGAGAAGACGGGCCTGAACCGCCTCGGCGCGCTGATCGCCGAGCAGATGATCAATGACGTGGTGATCTACCGCTTCAGGCCCAATGACCTGAAGAACGCCGAGGGCCGCGGCTACAAGCCGGGTGCGGTGACGGTGACGTCGCGCGGTGTGGAAGTGACGCTTGCGCCCGTCGGACGCTGAACGACGGCCAGGGGCGGCTTTCGCAACCGAGTATCGTTCTTCGTTCTGGTGCCCCCGGCTGAACGAGGGCGGACAGTTGACGGCCACACGCTGGCTGCGCAACTCGAGCAGACGGGCATCCTGCTGCAAGACATCGGCGTGAAGCCCACGACGGTCGTGGTCGATCTGGGGTTCCCAGGCGTGGACCACGAGATTGCGCCGGTGCAGCTGATCCACCGCGGCAAGAGCAAGACGCTCACGGCGATCCAACGCCAGTGGCTCAAGCGACGTGAACACGGCACAGAGGCCAGAAACGCCGAGGGCTGCAGAGAATCGCTTCTCCGCAGCCCCCCGGCGTTGGGCCTGCATGACAGCCAACCGGCCGACATGCACGGCCAAGAAGATCACGTCACGTCTTCATCGGGTGCGGATGACCGTGCGCGGCCTTCAGGGCGTTGAGTTCTTGCGCGTCGGCCAAGGAGATCTTCTTGTCATCGCTCTTCAGAGCCTGCAACAGGTGGTTGAGTCGATCCATTGCGGGCGCGTTGCCCTTGAAGCTGTCGTCAGTAAGTTTGACGCCGTGATCTCGCAGAAGCTTGACGTCCTCCTGTCCGAGTTTGTGTGAGGTGACGTTTGCGGGACCCGTGTGCCCGACACCAATCTTTCCAAGAAAACCGATACCCATTTCTACCTCCGCTTAAAAAATTTAAAGAGAGCCTGACACCATTAAGGGCAGGAGTTAGATGATGAACTTCACGACCGCAACCCATCCTGCCTTTTCTCGCCGTGTCAGACAGGAGCCGCAGAAGGGGGTGCAGCGTCGTTCAGCATTCGAGAACGAAGGCTATAGCAAGATCTCGACAGACGAGTGCCGAAGCGAAGGCAGCGCAGGAAATACGAAGCTTGCAAACACGCCGGCGGGAAGTTCGTTTCTCGCGTCTGCGCTTCGCCCTCAGGGCAGCGAACAGGAGAACGTCAGCCATAGTGGCTCGAGTCCCTACCAGTCAATCAACCCGTCCACGCCGTTGGACAGGAAATTCGAACCATGAATATCAAGCAGCTGACCCGTCCTCTCGGTCAATTGATGGTACTGCTCGATCTAGCGACGAAAAAGGGCCTGCTTGAAGAAGCGGCGATGTTGCTGCCCGGCATTCGCGCTGCGCGTCCCTACATGGTGGAACTCAACATGTTCGAAGCGCACATCGCCGTGATGCAGGGACGATACACGGACGCAATTCAACTGCTGCGCGACGTCGAATCGAGCCCCACGCACTGGAGTCATGCCAAGGCAATGATGGCAGGATGTCAGTTCCTGATTGGCGACAGTGAATGGGAGCGCAGTGTCAACGACATCCTCACCAACCCCGACGCAGCAGTACAGGCGCAGGCCACAGCCAACGGCATCAAGAGCGGCGAGATATCTCCAAGCCCGGACAACGAGCCAAATCAGGCCGGGCCCGGGGTTGACGCTTTCACGTTTTCGTCGATGAACTTTGGCTACGCCTTCGTCCGAGCCTGAGCGGGCCCTGTTCACCCCACGGTCGCGCCCTGCCACCCGGGGCCGGATTCCTGCTGCCCCCCAGCCAGTCAAACACTTAGGCACTTCGCGGACAACCTCAAGGAGCTGACGCGGTTGAGTGCCGTGTTCGGGCGCATGCAAATCGACGCGATCAAGCCATACCACGTGCGCGGCTACATGGACAAGCGTGGTGAGCAGGCCAAGGCCCCCGCGCGAACCGAGAGAAGGCCCTGTTGAGCCACGTCACGATCGAGGCGGCCGTGGGCATGAAGGCGATCAAGCCGGCCGAGTTCGAGCGCGTGATCGTGGACACGACGGTGCAGGAGAAGGCGATTGCACACCCCACCGACAGCCGGCTGCTCGAAGTCGCACGCGCGAAGATCACGCGACTGGCGAAGTGGGCGGGCTTGAAGCTGCGGCGGTCGAGTGCATTGGCAAGGGCAAGGCGCGCAAGCCCTGCGAGTTCGGCGTGAAGAGCAGCCTGGTGGTCACGCACAAGCAGGGCCTGATGGTGGGCGCCAGAACCTTCCCCGGCAACCCCTACGACAGCCACACGCTGGCTGCGCAACTCGAGCAGACGGGCATCTTGCTGCAAGACATCGAGCCGGCCATCGGGCACGTCAAGTGCGACCACCGCATGGATCGATGCTGGCTGCACAGCGCCACGGGCGATGCGCTGCACACGGTGTTGTGTGCGGCGGGCTTCAACATCCGATGGCTGCTTGTGCAGGCGAGGCGAACAGTTGGGCGAGCCGTCTGACGATGAGTAACAACGAAAAGTAGGACGAGCGGCTCGTAACCTAAGCTCCCGGCTTTGCCGGGGGAGTTTCTACTTCCAGCTCGCCTGGTAGCGGCCGTCGACGACGGCGATGGTCAGGCCCTGCGTGCCTGGGTCCATGCTGCGCCAGGCGCGCAACAAGCCGGCGAGGGCCGGTTCGCGCGGTGCGATGGCGGTGGCGAGAGCATCGTTGTCGCAGGCCAGGTGCGACTCAGGCTCGGCTGCCAGCGCGCAGCCGCCTTGAGATGCGAGCGGCGGCTGCCAGGCGCCGAGTTCACGCTGGAGCGCATCGGCGACCTGCGCCCGGGCGGCGTGGAGCTGGGTGTGAATCTGCGGCGGAACCTGCATGGGCGGTGGCATCACGGGCGCGGCTTCACGACGCGCCGGCGGCGGGCCGAAGCTGATCGACGGCGGCGCGAAGGCCACGCCCTGGATCGTCTCAGCGGGCGTCCCTGCTGATGCCATCGCCACCGCTGGCATCGGAGCCGGCTCGACCGGCGTCACACGAGGTTCGGGAGGTGCGGCGCGCGGCTTCTTTGCTGGAACTACCGGGGCCTTCACCGCGGCAGTCAACGCAGCCAACGTGCCCACGGAAGCCGCGGCCGGCCGCGCTGCGCTCGCAAGCAAGCGCATCGACATCCGCTGCGGCTTCGCGGCCTTCGGCACTGGGGCAGGCTGCCACGCCATCGCCACGAAGGAAGCGTGCGCGGCCACGATCGCCGCCACGATCCCCCCATGAACGCGACGGCCCGGCCGGGGCGTGTTCACCCCGGCCGTGCCGCCAGGCTTCCATGAGCCGGCACGGTGCCGCATGGACGGCGCCCCTTCCTCGTTATTCGTGGGTCCTTGGCGTCGGCAGCGGGCTCAGAACTTCACCTCGCCATCGATCACACGCGGCGAGTCGGTCACCACCGGCTTCTCGCCGATGTAGATCGCCGACGTGGGGTCCGAGGGGTTCTTCAGTCCGCTCGCATCGGGCAGCGTGGTGTTCGACGGCAGGTTCACACCCGCAGCGCTGCACATCGCGACGTCCTTGCGTGCGAAGCGGATCTCGCGGTCCAGCCACTTGGCGAGGTAGGCATGGCTGCCGTTGGTGAGCCGCCCCTTCACTTCGTCGAAGGGAATCGCGAAGGCCGGCACGCAGCGCGAATCGGCGGTCTCGCAGCTCACGTGCTGGTTGGTCAGTCGCGACACGCACTCGCCGGGGATGCCCCACAGGTCGCCGAAGCCGCCGTACTGCAACACGATGCTCTTGCCGGCGTACTGGCCGTACTTCGCTTCCGCGGGCACCGACCAGGTCACCTGCAGCGGTGCATCGAAGTTGACGATGGCGCCGGCCGAGTCCTTCACCGCGGCGAAGTGGTTGTACTGGTTCGCCCCCGTTTCCCACTGGTAGTAGACGTCGAGCTCATCGACCTTGTTCTCGCACAGGTGCGTCGCGTCGCCGGTGCACTGCGCGTCGGACAGCGTCGTGAACAGGCGGCCGGTGCGCACGCCCCACTGGTACTGCGGGCGCGAGGCCAGCGCGTTGGCGTCGGCGAAGGTCACCGCGGCGTTGGCGCTGTCGCGCATCACGGCGTTGGTGGAGTCCAGGGTGTATGCCACCTGCGTGCCGACGGCCGCGGGCTGCCACTGGTTGTAGGTGGACGAGACGAAGGGCGACATGGCGCTGGAGCCGTCGGCGAAGAAGCCGGCCATGGTGGCCGCCGTCGGGCAGTCGCGCAGGCAGTACAGCGTGCCGGGCATCTGCGACGGGTACACCAGGTCCTGCACGCGGTAGACGACGGTGATGTGCGTCGAGTCGATCACGTCGCCCATGCCCGCGAGCGAGATGAACAGGTCGCCGCCCAGCGATTGCGAATAGCCGCGCACGCCGCCTTGCGGCAGGAAGAAGCTGGCCGCGACCGTCTTCTCGCTGTCCAGGTCGCGCGTGTTGCAGCCGCGGTCGCCGCACTCCATCACGCCCGTGACCTTGAAGGACTTCACGCTGTCGTCCCAGTACATCTCGTACTGCGTGTTGCCCGTGGCGCCCGTGTAGAAGCCGGTGGCGTCGAACACGAAGGCGTTGAACTTGATCTTGTCGGTCGAGGCGAGCGTGCGGCTTTGCTTCGTGTACTTCATCAGGCGCCCATCGGCCTGGACCAGCGTGTAGGGCGTCTTGGTGGGCGCGCCGTCCTGCACGTACTGCACGCGCTGCACGGTGGCGCCGTTGGCCAGCTGGCCGGATGCCTCGGCCGGCGTCCACAGGCCGTAGTAGCCGATCTGGCCCTGGTAGGTCTTGCCGTCGGTGCCGGTGAACTCGATGGGGAAGCCCGATTGCAGCGACACGCGATCGCCGCTCGTCGCGTCGTACAGGCCGTAGCGCCACACCGACATGCCGGTGCCGGCGTCGTCGGCCAGGCGGCTGAAGCATTCGTCGCTCGTGCCGTCCGAGCGGCGGAACAGGCTCGCGTTGTAGGCGAAGGAATAGCCCACGCTCTGCGAGCCCTGCGTCATCTGCAGCGCGCCGGAGCCGCCGTCGGTGCCGGTCGTCGTCAGGCGCAAGGCGGTGACGTTCAGCGTCGGGCCGCCCCCACCACCGCCTTCCATGCCGGTCTCGTAGTAGCTGATGCCGGCGGCGCTGCCGTCGAGGTAGCCGTTCATCATGCAGGGGCCGGTCTCGCCCTTGCCGCAGTAGTCGATGCGGAAGATGCCGTAGGGGTTGGAAGCCGAAGGCGCCTCGGTTGCGGAGGTGTTCAGGTAGATCGTGACCGCCATGTCCTTCTCGCTCATGTCGATCCAGGTGCGCACGCGCATCGGGTCGCTGTTGCTCTCGCGAGTGGAGTTCAGGATGGACGCCAGGTACGACGGCGCGTTGGACGCGGCGCTGTCCGAGCCCGAGCGGCTCGAGTCGGAGCGGGCGTTCGGGTCGCACTTGTTCTTGTCGACGAGCGCCTTGTACGCGCCCTTGTTGACCATCGCGTCGGGGCGCATGTTGGTCGTGAAGCAGGTGATCATGTTGACCTGCGCGATGCCCTGCGAGGTGGCATCCTCGACGTGGGTGCTTTGCGGGTCGGTCTGGTAGGGCGAGCTTGCGGCGGGCGAAGCGAGGGCGAAGGCCGGCAGCGAGGCGAGCCCGGCGATGGCCAGTGCGAGGCCGTGGCGGGCGAAGGGGGAATGCGTCATGGTGTTGTCTCCTGGGCGCTGTGCCGTCAGTTCGCGTTCTTGGCCGTGACGACCGACACGCTGTTGGGCGTCGTGACGCCGTCCACGGCTTGCACGGACGGGCCGGGCGGCGTTTCCGCCGGGGTCACCGTGCCGCTGGCACTGCCGCCGCCGCATGCGGCAAGACTGAGGGTGAGGGAGACGAGCGCGGCCGTCGCGGCGGCGCGTTGGGGGAGTCGATCCATGAACGGACCTCCTGAAAATGCTTCATCGACCAAGGGGACCTGCAGCCTCCCGCGTGGCGCACAAGGAAGTGCGGCCGGGGCGGGCATGCGGTGAATCGGCAGGGTGCGAAGTTTTCTTGAGCGAACAGCGCACGAGGTCGTGACGTGGTGCTCGACTTGGCTCGACCGTGCCGACGAGCGGCATCCGCGGGGCATGCGAACGGCGTTTCGGCCGGGCAGGAAGTCTCAGCGAAGGGTCAGGGTTGACCCGGTATCATCCCGCGACTTTTTCATGCGAGGGCTTCGTTTTGGACATCCTGCTGCTGGTCAAGGCCGCGATCATGGGCATCGTGGAGGGCCTCACGGAGTTCCTGCCGATCTCCTCCACGGGGCACCTCATCCTCGCGGGCTCGCTGCTCAGGTTCACCGGCGAAGCCGCCAAGGTGTTCGACATCGCGATCCAGTCGGGCGCGATCTTCGCCGTGGTGCTCGTGTACTGGCAGCGCGTGCGCGAGACCGTGGCGGGGCTGGGCTCCGACCGGCGCGCGCAGAAGTTCGCGCTCAACGTGCTGATCGGCTTCCTGCCCGCTGCCGTGGCCGGCGTGCTGTTCAGCAAGGCGATCAAGGCACACCTCTTCACGCCGCAAGTGGTGGCCACCACCTTCATCCTCGGCGCCTTCGTCATCCTGTGGGCGGAGCGCCGCACGGCGCGCGCGGTGCGTGTCGAGACGGTGGACGACCTCACGCCGCTGGATGCATTGAAGGTGGGGATCGTGCAGTGCCTCGCCCTCGTGCCGGGCACCAGCCGTTCGGGCGCCACCATCATCGGCGGCATGCTGTTCGGCCTGAGCCGCAAGGCCGCCACCGACTTCAGCTTCTTTCTCGCCATCCCCATCCTGCTCGGCGCGGGCATCTACAGCCTCTACAAGGAGCGCCATGCGCTGTCCATGGACGACGCGCCGATGTTCCTCGTGGGGCTCGTGTTCTCGTTCATCAGCGCGTGGATCTGCGTGCGCTGGCTGCTGCGCTATGTGGCGACGCACAACTTCGTGCCCTTCGCGTGGTACCGCATCGTGTTCGGGCTGATCGTGCTGGCCACGTGGTGGACGGGGGCGGTGACCTGGGCTGAATAGACGGCGGTTTCGACGGGAAGAAGACATTTCAACCACAGAGCACACAGAGACCACAGAGAAAGATGAATTTCCTCTGTGGTCTCTGTGTGCTCTGTGTTGAGAGAGCGGCCAGCGCGGGACACCAGCGGGCGATTGCTGGCCCGCTTCAGCGCCGCTTGAACACCAGGTCCCACACCCCGTGCCCGAGCTGCAGGCCGCGGTTCTCGAACTTGGTCAGCGGCCGGTAGTCGGGCTTGGGCGCGTAGCCTTCGGCGGTGTTCACGAGCAGCGGCTCAGCCGACAGCACCTCCAGCATCTGCTCCGCATACGGCTGCCAGTCGGTTGCGCAATGCAAGTAGCCGCCCGGCGCGATCCGCGAGCACAGCTGCGCGACGAAGGCCGGCTGGATCAGCCGGCGCTTGTTGTGCTTCTTCTTGTGCCACGGATCGGGGAAGAACACATGCACACCGGCCAGAGAACCCGGCTCGATCATGTGCGCCAGCACCTCCACCGCGTCGTGCTGCACGATGCGGATGTTGCCGATGCCCTGCTCGCCGATCAGCTTGAGCAGCGCGCCCACCCCGGGCGTGTGCACCTCCACGCCGATGAAGTCAGTGCCCGGCATGGCCTGCGCGATGGCGGCGGTGGCCTGGCCCATGCCGAACCCGATCTCCAGCACCCGCGGCGCATCGCGACCGAACACCGCCGGCCAATCAGCCGCCTGCGCAGAGTAGGGCAGCACGAAACGCGGCCCCAGTTCATCGAGTGCCCGCATCTGCCCGGTGCCCATGCGCCCCGCGCGCACCACAAAGCTACGGATGCTGCGGCGCACTGGAAACCCAGCCCGATCGTTGGAATCGTCGTCTTGTGTACTCATGAAGGCTGCGAATTGTGCACTCCCCAAGAGCGGCGCAGCCCGCTCCATCAAGCCACGCCCGCGGATCCGGCTCCGCCGGTCCGCCAGGCGGCGCCCCTTGGGGGCAGGAGCGCAGCGACTGGGGGGCCCGAAAACGCCGCTCCATCAAGCCACGCCCGCGGATCCGGCTCCGCCGGTCCGCCAGGCGGCGCCCCTCGGGGGCAGGAGCGCAGCGACTGGGGGGCTGTAAACTACCGCCCACGCGGGTGTAGTTCAATGGTAGAACGGCAGCTTCCCAAGCTTCATACGAGGGTTCGATTCCCTTCACCCGCTCCAAGATTCACAATCGTTCGCCGTTCGTCGATGCCTCTCCATCGATGCGTACGTTGAAGCGAGGGGCCGCCGGGGCGGCCCTTTGCATGTTGGGGTCCCCATGAGCAACGCCGCGCTGCGCGTCCTGCTGGTCACCGGAGAAGGCACCACCCTGCCGGCCTTGGCGCCCGCGTCGGCGTTCGGGCCCTTCGATCTTCACATCAGCGCCGACCTCGACGCTGCCACCGCCCGCCTGGCGATCGACCATTTCGATGCGATCGTGATCGGCGTGAAGACGGTCGACGCACGGCGCCTGCTGCAATGGCCCGCGCTCTCGCAAGCCACGGCCGAACCGGCGCTCATCGTGCTCACCACCGACGAACCCGGCGCGGAGCTCGCCACGCTGCTCGTGCGGCGCGGCGTGCAGGACGTGCTGCCCCTGTCCATCGATGCCGTCGATGCCCTGCCGCGCGCGCTGCGCCTGGCCATCGAGCGCAAGGACCAGGAGCGCATGACACGCAAGGCCTACGCCACCGACCTGATGACCGGCCTGCCCAACCAGAGCCAGCTCGTCGAACACGTGAACCAGCTCATCGCCCTGCGTGAGCGCGAGCCCGCGCCGATGGCGCTGCTGGCCTTGCGGGTCGAGGGCCTGGCGAGCGCCGAGGCGCGCTTCGGTGCGGAGTCATCCAATGTGCTTCGACGCAAGATCGCCGTGCGCCTGCGCGTGGGCGTGCGGGCGAGCGACGTGGTGGCGTCGCTCGGCACCGATTCATTCGCGGTACTGCTGCCCAAGTTCCAGGACCCGGCGGATGCAGACACGGTGGCGGCCAAGCTCGCCACCGCCTTGCAGCCGGCCTTCGCGATGTCCGGCGGCGAGGCGACGATTGCCGTCGCCTGCGGCGTGGCGCACTACCCGGCAGACGGCAAGGATGCGCTGACGCTGCTGCGGCGGGCGTCGGGGCTGGCTGCATCGACGCAGGCAGTGGGTGGCACGCAGCGGGCGACGGGCGCGGCGAACGATTGACGCTTTGTTCCCTCTCCCTCTGGGAGAGGGTCAGGGGGAGGGCGCGCGAAGCGCGATCCGGCCTTGGCGTGCAACGGCCGTCGCCCTCACCCCAGCCCTCTCCCAGGGGGAGAGGGAGCAAGACACGCCGCTTCCGGAGGAAGGGGCGCAAACCTCCGCTACTTCTGAATATCCCCCAGGCAGAGATACTTGATCTCCACGTAGTCATCGATCCCGTGGTGCGAGCCCTCGCGCCCGAGGCCCGATTGCTTCACGCCGCCGAAGGGCACTTCCGAGGTGGAGATGAGCCCGGTGTTGATGCCCACCATGCCGTACTCCAGCGCTTCGCCCACGCGGAATATGCGGCCGACGTCGCGGCTGTAGAAGTAGCTGGCGAGGCCGAACTCGGTGTTGTTGGCCATCGCGATCGCCTCGTCCTCGGTCTTGAAGCGGAAGACCGGTGCGACCGGGCCGAAGGTTTCCTCGCGGGCGCACAGCATCTCGCTGGTCGCATCGGCCAGCACCGTGGGCTCGTAGAAGCGAGCGCCGCTCTTGTGGCCGCCCGTGACCACACGTGCCCCCTTGGCCGTTGCATCCGCCACGTGCTGCTCGACCTTGGCGAGTGCGTTGTCGTCGATCAGCGGGCCTTGCGTCACGCCCGCCTCGAAGCCGTTGCCGACCTTGATGGTCTTCGCCTTCGCCGCCAGCTTCTCGACGAACGCGTCGTACACGCCGTCCTGCACGTAGAGCCGGTTGGCGCACACGCAGGTCTGGCCGGCGTTGCGGTACTTGCTGACCATCGCGCCGTCGACCGCGCTGTCCAGATCGGCATCGTCGAACACGATGAAGGGCGCGTTGCCGCCGAGCTCCAGCGACAGCTTCTTGATGGTCTGCGCGCATTGCCGCATGAGGATGCGGCCCACCTCGGTGGACCCGGTGAAGGACAGGTGCTTCACGATGTCGCTCTCGCACAGGACCTTGCCCACCTCGATGGACTTCTCGCTGTCCGCCGTGATGACGTTCAGCACGCCCGCCGGCATGCCCGCGCGCTGCGCGAGCTCGGCCACGGCCAGCGCCGACAGCGGCGTCTGCTCGGCGGGCTTGATCACCACCGGGCAGCCCGCGGCCAGCGCCGGTGCCACCTTGCGCGTGATCATCGCGATCGGGAAGTTCCACGGCGTGATGGCCGCGCACACGCCCATGGGCTGCTTGATGACGAGGTAGCGCTTGTTGTTGTCGGTGGTGGGAATGGTCTCGCCGTAGACCCGGCGGGCTTCTTCCGCGAACCACTCGATGAAGCTCGCACCGTAGGTGACTTCGCCCTTCGCTTCGGCCAGCGGCTTGCCCTGCTCGGCGGTCATGATGCGCGCGAGGTCGTCGGCATTCGCATGCAGCAGCTGGAACCACTTCATCAGGATGGCGCCGCGTTCCTTCGCGGTCTTGCTGCGCCAGGCGTTCCAGGACTTGCTCGCGCTCGCCAGGGCCGCGCGGGTCTCGGCGGCGCCCAGGTTGGCGACGTCGGCAAGCTTCAGGCCCGTCGCGGGGTCGTTGACGGCAAAGGTCTGCGCGCCGCCGGTCCATTCACCGCCGATCAGCGACTGGGTCTTCAAGAGGCTCGGGTCCTTCAGCGAGGCGAGCGGCGACGTCTTCGTGTCCATGGGCGTGTCCTGGTTGGGTGGGCGGGGCCGTGCCCCGATGAGGTCAAGGTCGATTCGCGGTGACTCTATCGCGCGACAAGACGCTGCGGCAGGGCAAGGGTCTTGGGCGCAATGCGTGCTTCAGCGGCGCCGCCCCCGCAGCCATTCCAGTGCCAGCAGCAGGCTCGTCGTGAAGACGATCAGCAGCGTGGCCACCGCGGCGATGGTGGGCGTGATGTTCTCGCGGATGCCGGAGAACATCTGGCGCGGCAACGTCACCTGCTCGGGCCCCGCGAGGAAGAGCGTCACTACCACCTCGTCGAAGGAGGTCGCGAAGGCGAACAGCGCCCCCGAGATGACGCCCGGCGCGATCACCGGCAGCGTTATGCGGAAGAAGGTCGCGAGCGGCCCGGCCCCGAGGCTCAGGCTCGCGCGCACGAGGTTGTGGTTGAAGCCCTGCAGCGTGGCGAGCACGGTGGTGAGCACGAAGGGTGCGCCGAGCGCGGCGTGCACGATGATGAGCCCCACGTAGCTGTCGGCCAGGCCGAGCGGCGCGAAGAAGAGATAGGTGCTGACGCCCACCACGACGATGGGCACCACCATCGGCGCGATGAGGACGCTCATCAGCGCGCCCTTGAACGCGAAGTTCGCGCGCGCGAGCCCCACCGCGGCGAGCGTGCCCAGCACCGTCGCGATGACCGTGGCCGCGGGCGCGACGATGAAGCTGTTCTTCGCCGCGCGTGTCCATTCGGGCGAGGTGAAGAGGTTCTCGTACCACTTGAGCGACCAGCCGGGGATCGGGTAGACGAGGAAGGACGAGTCGCTGAAGGACAGCGGAATGATCACGAGGATGGGCAGCAGCAGGAAGACGAGTACCGCGACGCAGGCGGCGCGCAATGCCCACCAGCCGAGCTTGTCCAGGGGCGTGGCGTAGGCGGGAAAGGTCACGATGGCCATGCGATCACCCCAGGCTCAGTTCAGACTTCACCACGCGGCGGTACACCGCGTAGAGCACGAGCGTCGCGGCGAGCAGCAGCGCACCCAGCGCACTCGCCATGCCCCAGTTGACGTTCACGTTGGTGTACTGCGCGATGTAGTAGCTGAGCATCTGGTCGTCCGCCCCGCCCAGCAGCGCGGGGGTCACGTAATAGCCGATGCTCAGGATGAACACCAGCAGCGCGCCCGCGCCGATGCCGGGGTAGGTCTGCGGCACGTAGACGCGGAAGAACGCAGCCAACGGCGGGCTGCCCAATGACACCGCCGCGCGCACGTAGGTGGGCGGCACGCTCTTCATCACGCTGTACAGCGGAAGGATCATGAAGGGCAGCAGGATGTGCACCATCGCGATGATCACGCCGGTGCGGTTGAAGAGGAGGGTCAGCGGCTCGTTGATGAGGCCGAGGCCGATGAGCGCCCGGTTCACGAGACCGCTCGACTGCAGCAGCACGATCCACGCGGCGACGCGCACGAGGATGGACGTCCAGAAGGGCACGAGCACGAGGATCATCAGCACGTTCGCGCGGCGCGCGCTCAGCGTGCTGAGCCAGTAGGCGAGCGGGTAGCCGAGCAGCAGGCACCACAGCGTGATCACGGCGCTGATGCCGAAGGTGCGGCCGAGGATGCGGCCGAACACGCGCTGGTCGTCGGCCATGCGTTCGACGTGGCCTTGCGCGTCGCGCTTCAGGTCCACCGAGGCGAGCAGGTAGCCGGCCGTCCAGCGCGAGCCGTTCCTGGCGATGGCCTGCCAGTAGCGCGTGTCGAGCCAGCGCTCGTCGAGCGCGATGAGCTTGGCCTTGACATCGGCGGGCGTCGCCGCGCCTTCGAGCGGCAGCGCCTTGTAGGTCGTCATGACCAGCGAGCGCGCGCCGGGCACTTCCGAGTTGAGGCGACGTGCGAGCGCTCCCGCGTCGGCACTGTCGGGCAGCGCACCGAGGTCCGCCACCACGGCGGCGAAGGCCTCGGGCGGCGGCGTGTCCTGCCGGTTCCAGCCCTCCAGCGCCACGACGGTGCGCGGCAAGGCGTTCGCCACCTCCGGGTTCTCGACCGCGCGTTTCAACAGCGCCGCGATGGGCACCATGAAGGTCAGGAGCAGGAACACCAGCAGCGGCAGCGTCAGCGAGAACGCCCGCAGCTTGCGGCGCCGCTCGGCGCGCGTGAGCGAGCGTTGCAGGCCGCGGGGGTCGGCGATGCCGGCAGGGGAGACGAGGAGAGATGCAGCCATGTCAAAGTGAACCTGGGCTTTCACGCGTCACGCCCATGCGTGCGCGACCATCAAGCAGCCGCCGCGGATCCGGCTTCGCCGGTCCGCCTGCGGCGCCCCTGGGGGAGGCGCCGCAGGCGCTTCGAGGGGGGCAATTTACTGCGCAGCCCACGACGCAAACCGCTTCTCCAACTCCTCGCCCTGGTCAGACCAGAACTTGATGCTGAACTGCAGCGCATCCTTCGCATTCGCGGGCGACGTCGGCAGATTCGCCAGCGTCTTCGCATCCAGCTTGGCGAGCGCCTTGTTGTTGGTCGGGCCGTAGGCGATGTTCTTCGCGTACTCGGCTTGCGCGTCTGGCGTGCTCGCGAAGGCGATGAACTTCATTGCTGCGTCCTTGTTGGGCGTGCCCTTCGGGATGACCCAGTAGTCGAGGTCGTAGATGCCGCCCGTCCAGGTGATCTTCAGGTTCTTGCCTTCGCGGTTGGCGGCATCGATGCGGCCGTTGAAAGCGGTGCTCATGACCACGTCGCCCGCGACGAGGAACTGCGGCGGCTGGGCGCCGGCTTCCCACCACTGGATGTTCGGCTTGAGTTCACCGAGCTTCTTGAACGCACGGTCCGCGCCTTCCTTGGTGGCGAGCACCTTGTACACGTCGGCCGGCTTCACGCCGTCGGCCATGAGCGCGAATTCGACGTTGTAGCGGGCGCCCTTGCGCATCGCGCGCTTGCCGGGAAACTTCTTCACGTCCCAGAAATCGGCCCAGGTGGTGGGCGCGGTCTTGAGCTTGTCGCCGTTGTAGGCCATGACGGTGGACCACACGAAGATGCCGATGCCGCATTCGTTCACCGCGGCCGGCACGAAGTCGGCCTTGCTGCCGATCTTGCTGTAGTCGAGCTTCTCGAAGAGGCCCTCGTCACAGCCACGCGCCACGTCGGGCGATTCGACCTCGACCACGTCCCAGGTCACCTTCTTGGTCTCGACCATGGCCTTGATCTTGGCCTGCTCGCCGTTGTATTCGACGGCGACGAGCTTGGTGCCCGTCTTCTCGAAGGGCTCGTAGAACGCCTTCTTCTGCGCATTCGCGTTTGCGCCACCGAAGTTGACGATGGTGATCTGTTGCTGCGCGAGTGCCGGCAGCGCAAGGCCGCAGGCAAGGAGTGCAACGGCCGACAAGCTCTTGTTCATGGTGAAGGTTCCTGTGGTGGGAGTTGTAGGGAGGAAGCGAGGTTGGTCAGGAAGAGAATATCGGGAAAGGACAGTCAGGCTCACAGGTACACGCGCGTGAGTTCTTGCGGAAACTCCAGCCACACCGTGTCGCCGACGGCGGGCACCGACGGTGCCGACAGCGGCAGCTTGACCGTGGCGGCGGCCTGCCCGTCGCCCACGGCGCACAGGAGCCGCTGGTGGTCGCCGAAGTAGAGGATGCTGTCCACGCTCGCCTGCAAGACGTTGCCGCGGCCGTTGGCCTGGGTGTGCAAGACGATGCGCTCGGGCCGGATGCAGGCCTCCACGCTCGCCCCCACCGGCGCCCCGTTGACGTTCACGCCGGCCAGCACGCGGCCATCGGTCAGCACGATGCCGCAGCGTTCGTCGTCGGCGGCGCGCACCGTGCCCTTGAGCACCGTGCTGTCGCCGATGAAGCCGGCGACGAAGCGGTTGGCGGGCGCCTCGTACATGCGGTCCACGATGTCCAGCTGCTGGATCTCACCGTCGTTGAACACGGCCACGCGGTCGCTCATCGTGAGCGCCTCGCCCTGGTCATGCGTGACGTAGACGAAGGTGACGCCCAGCTGGCGATGCAGCTCCTTCAGCTCGATCTGCATGTGCTCGCGCAGCTGCTTGTCGAGCGCGCCAAGCGGCTCGTCCATGAGCACGAGCTGCGGCTCGAAGACGAGCGCGCGTGCCAGTGCCACGCGCTGCTGCTGGCCGCTCGACAGCTGCCCTGGCAGGCGCTCGCCCATGCCGTCCAGGCGCACCATGCCCAGCGCCCGGGCCACCCGCTGCGCCTGGTCCGACTTGGACACGCCGCGCACCGTCAGTGGGTAGGCCACGTTCTGCCCCACCGTGAGGTGAGGGAAGAGCGCGTAGTTCTGGAACACCATGCCGAAGTTGCGCTTGTGCGGCGGCGTGCGCGTGATGGGCTTGCCGTCGAGCTCGATGTCGCCGGCGGTGGGCGATTCGAAGCCGGCGAGCATCATCAGCGTGGTCGTCTTGCCGGAGCCGGAGGGGCCCAGCAGCGTGAGGAACTCGCCGCGCCGGATGTCCAGGTCCAGCCCGCGCACGACGAGGTGCGCGCCGTCATAGGTCTTCTGCACGCCCCGAAAGCGCACCAGCGGTTCGGCGGGGTTGCGGGCAGCCCGGCCCTCGGGCGTCGGATCTGGTGAAGCAGGCGCGCGCTGCATCACCGAGCCACCGCCGAGAAGCTGTCGGCGAGGATCGCGAGGCCCTCGTCGATGAGCGCGTCCGACGCGGTCAGCGGCACCAGCACGCGGATCACGTTGCCGTAGCTGCCGCACGACAGCAGGATCAAGCCACGCCGCGCGGCTTCGGCCACCACGCGCCTCGTGAGCTCGGCGTCGGGGCGCGCCAGGTTGCCGCCTTCGAAGAGCTCGATGGCCACCATTGCGCCCAGCCCGCGTACGTCGCCCACGGCGGGCTGCGTCTCGGCGATCCGGCGCAGGCCGGCCTGCAGCCGTTCGCCCAGCGCCTTGCTGCGGTCGAGCAGCCGATCGCGCTCGAACACGTCGAGCACGGCGAGCGCCGCGGCGCAGCCGATGGGGCTGCCGGCGTAGGTGCCGCCCAGGCCGCCGGGGGCGGGCGCATCCATCACGTCGGCGCGGCCCACCACGCCGGAAATCGGGAACCCGCCGGCCATGGACTTGGCGGTGGCGATCAGGTCTGGCGCCACCGGCCACTGCTCGCTCGCGAACCAGGTGCCGCAGCGCCCGGCGCCGGTCTGCACCTCGTCGGCGATGAGCAGGATGCCGTGGCGGTCGGCGATCTTCTTGAGCCCTTCGATGAAGGCCGGCGGCGCGACGTAGAAGCCGCCTTCGCCTTGCACCGGCTCCACGATGAACGCGGCCACGCGGGTGGCCTCGATGTCGTTCTTGAGGATGGTTTCCACCGACTGCAGGGCATCCGCCACGCTCACGCCGTGCAGCTCGTTCGGGAACACTGCGTGGAAGATCTCGCCCGGGAACGGCCCGAAGCCGACCTTGTAAGGCGCCACCTTGCCGGTGAGGCCGAGCGTCATCATGGTGCGGCCGTGGTAGCCGCCGGTGAAGGCGATCACGCCGCCGCGCCCCGTGAAGGCGCGGGCGATCTTCACCGCGTTCTCGACGGCTTCCGCCCCCGTGGACAGGAACAGCGACTTCTTCGGGAAGTTGCCGGGTGCGAGCGCATTCAGCCGCTCGGCCAGCTCCACATAGGGTTCGTAGGCCAGCACCTGGAAACAGGTGTGCGTATAGCGGCCGAGCTGGTCGTTCACGGCGCTGATGACGTCGGGGTGGCAGTGGCCGGTGTTCAGCACGGCGATGCCGCCGGCGAAGTCGATGTAGCGGCGGCCCTCCACGTCCCAGAGTTCGGCGTTCTCGGCGCGGGCGACGAAGATCTGGTGGGCCTGGCCGACGCCGCGCGCCACGGCGGACTGGCGTCGCGCCATCAGTGCGGCGTTGGTGACGGGATTGAGCTGTGGTTCGCGATGCATGGAGTCGGTCCTCAGGTTCCGGGGCTGCAGTGCACTGTAGGCGCCCGGGGCCGGAGATACCATGTACAGGCACATTGACCAGTAGGTGTACTGTGCAGGAGCCGCATCCTGTACATGGAAGCCCTGATGCGGTGCAGCGCAGCCTGATCGACGACATGCTCACCCTCAACCCGGAATCGCACACTCCCCTGGTCAGCCAGATCGTCGACGGCTATCGGCGGCTCATCGGCGACCAGACGCTCAAGCCCGGCGCCAAGCTGCCGTCCATCCGCGCCTTCGCTGCGGCGCACGGCGTGAGCGTGTTCACCGTGGTCGAGGCCTACGACAGGCTGGTGGCGCAAGGCTGGGTGGTGTCGCGCGCCACGGCGGGATTCTTCATCAAGCGCCGCCCAGGCGACGTCGTCGCCGGACGCGAGCCCGTCGCGCAGGACCTGCGCTTCGACGCCCGCTGGTACTTGAAGCAGATCTTCGAGAACCGCAACCTGCCACTGAAGGCCGGCTGCGGCTGGATGCCCAACGACTGGCTGTTCGAGGAGGGCGTGCGGCGCAGCCTGCGCCAGCTCGCAGGCGACGGCGGCGAGCTGGGCGGCTACGGCCTGCCGCACGGCCACATGGCCTTGCGCATCCTCATCGCCGAATCGCTGGCCGAGCACCAGATCAACGTCAGCTCCGACAACGTGCTGCTGACCCAGGGCTCCAGCCAGGCGCTCGACCTGGCCGCCCGCCGCTCGGTGAAGCCCGGCGACGTGGTGCTGGTGGACGACCCCGGCTACCCGAACCTGATGTTCATGCTGCGCTTTCTCGGTGCGCGGCTGGTGGGCGTGCCGCGCACGCCCACGGGCTACGACCTGCCGGCCCTGGAGGCGCTGATCGCCGAGCACCGGCCGCGGGTGTTCTTCACCCAGCCGCGACTGCAGAGCCCGACCAATTCCGTGGCGCCGCTGGCCCAGCTCTTTCGCGTGCTGCAGCTGGCCGAGGCGCACGACATCCAGCTGGTCGAGAACGACATCTACGCCGACCTCGACCCGCAGGCCCGCCCGTCGCTCGCAAGCCTCGACCAGCTCAAGCGGGTGGTCTACGTCGGCAGCTATTCCAAGACCATCTCGCCCAATGTGCGGGTGGGCTTCGTCGTGGCGTCGTCGGACGTGCTGGACGAGCTCGCGCAGCTGAAGATGGTGTCGGGGCTGACCTCGTCGGACCTGACCGAGCGCATCGTCTTCGGCGCGCTGACCGAGGGGCGCTGGCGCAAGCACCTCAAGTCGCTGCGAGACCGGCTGGCGCAGTCGCATGCGGTGGTGTCGCAGAGGCTCCTGGACCTCGGCTTCGAGCTCTTCCACGAGCCCAAGGCGGGCATGTACCTGTGGGCGCGGCACCCGGACATCACCGACGGCGCCGAGCTGTCGCGCCTGGCGGTGCCCGAGGGCATCATGCTCGGGCCGGGGCAGCTCTTCCTGGTCGAGCAGCGGCCCACCGGCTGGCTGCGCTTCAACGTCGCCTTCAGCGACGACCCGCGGCTCACGGATTTCCTCGCCCGGCAGATCGCCCAGCAGGCGCAAAGCGCTGCCGCCTGAGGCCCCTCGCCGACGCGCGGCCCTGGAGTGGGCACTCCAGCCGGCTGGCGGGGGCCGGCTTCCTATAATCGACGGTTCCGCCGAACGAGTCCTCGTGCCGGCCTCACCAGATTCAACAGAGAACCGGATGAAAGCTTCCGAAATCCGCCAGTCGTTCCTGAAGTTCTTCGAATCGAAGGGCCACACCATCGTCGCGTCGAGCCCGGTGGTTCCGGGGGACGACCCGACGCTGCTGTTCACCAACGCGGGCATGAACCAGTTCAAGGACGTCTTTCTCGGCTTCGACAAGCGACCGTATTCCCGCGCGACGACCGCCCAGAAGTGCATCCGCGCCGGCGGCAAGCACAACGACCTCGAGAACGTGGGCTACACCGCCCGGCACCACACCTTCTTCGAGATGCTGGGCAACTTCAGCTTCGGCGACTACTTCAAGCACGACGCCATCCAGTACGCCTGGGAGCTGCTGACCGAAGTCTTCAAGCTGCCCAAGGAAAAGCTGTGGGTCACCGTCTTCGCGGAAGACGACGAGGCCTACGACATCTGGCACAAGACGGTGGGCGTGCCGGCCGAGCGCATCGTGCGCATCGGCGACAACAAGGGCGCGCGCTATGCGTCCGACAACTTCTGGATGATGGGCGACACCGGCCCCTGCGGCCCATGCACCGAGATCTTCTACGACCACGGCCCGGAGATCCCCGGCGGCCCCCCGGGCTCGCCCGATGAAGACGGCGACCGCTACATCGAGATCTGGAACAACGTGTTCATGCAGTTCAACCGCGACGAAGCGGGCGTGATGCACAAGCTGCCCAAGCCGAGCGTGGACACGGGCATGGGCCTGGAGCGCGTGACGGCGGTGCTGCAGCACGTGCATTCGAACTACGAGATCGATACCTTCGTCAACCTGCTGGCGGCTGCCAAGAAGGCGGTGGATGCCGCCGGCGCGGGTGACTGCGACCAGGACTCGCCGTCGCTCAAGGTGATCGCGGACCACATCCGCGCCTGCACCTTCACGGTGGTGGACGGCGTGATCCCGAGCAACGCCGGCCGCGGCTACGTGCTTCGCCGCATCACGCGCCGTGCCATCCGCCACGGCTACAAGCTCGGTGCGCGCAAGCCCTTCTTCCACACGCTGGTGGCGGCGCTCGTCGCCGAGATGGGCGAGGCCTATCCCGAGCTGCGCCAGAACGCGCAGCGCGCGACCGAGGTGCTCAAGCAGGAGGAAGAAGGTTTCTTCCGCACCATTGCCAATGGCATGGAGATTCTCGAAGCCGCACTGGCCGGCGGCGCCAAGACCATCGACGGCGAGACGGCCTTCAAGCTGCACGACACCTACGGCTTCCCGCTCGACCTCACGGCCGACGTCTGCCGCGAGCGCGGCGTGACGGTGGACGAAGCCGGCTTCAATGCCGCCATGGACCGCCAGCGTGCGCAGGCGCGCGCGGCCGGCAAATTCAAGATGGCGCAGGGCCTGGAGTACACGGGCGCCGCGACCACCTTCCACGGCTACGACACGCTCACGCACGAGACGGCCCGGGTCAGCGCCATCTACGTCGACGGCACCTCGGTGACCGAAGCCAAGGCGGGCGACGACGCGGTGGTCGTGCTCGACCACACGCCCTTCTACGCCGAGAGCGGCGGCCAGGCCGGCGACACCGGCGAGCTGCGCAACAACACCTCGCGCTTCCTCGTCGAAGACACGCTGAAGATCCAGGCCGATGTGTTCGGCCACCACGGCCGCGTGGTGGAGGGCAGCGTCAAGGTCGGCGACACGGTGAATGCCAAGGTCGATGCCGAGAAGCGCGCCAAGACCGTGCGCAACCACAGCGCCACCCACCTGATGCACAAGGCCTTGCGCGAAGTGCTGGGGCCCCACGTGCAGCAGAAGGGCTCGCTCGTGGATGCCGAGCGCACGCGCTTCGACTTCGCACACACCGGGCCGATCACCGATGAGCAGATCCGCAAGATCGAGAACATCGTGAACGCCGAGATCCTCGCCAATGCGGCGACGCAGGCGCGGGTGATGCCCATCGACGAGGCCCAGAAGACCGGCGCGATGATGCTCTTCGGCGAGAAATACGGCGACGAGGTGCGCGTGCTGGACATCGGCACCAGCCGCGAGCTGTGCGGCGGCACGCACGTGCAGCGCACCGGCGACATCGGCCTGTTCAAGGTGGTGGCCGAAGGCGGCGTGGCCGCGGGCGTTCGCCGCATCGAGGCGGTGACGGGCGACAACGCGCTGGCCTATTTGCAGTCGCTGGAGTCGACGGTGAACAATGTGGCCAGCACGCTCAAGGCGACGCCGGCCGAGGTCTCGACCCGCATCGGCCACGTGCTGGAGCAGGTGCGTGCGCTCGAGAAGGAGCTGGCATCGCTCAAGGGCAAGCTCGCCTCCGCGCAAGGCGACGAGCTGCTCGCCAAGGCCGTGGACGTGAAGGGCCTGAAGGTGCTGGCCGCCATGCTCGAAGGCGCCGATGCCAAGGCGCTGCGCGAGACCATGGACAAGCTCAAGGACAAGCTGAAGACGGCGGCCATCGTGCTCGCGGCGGTGGACGGCGGCAAGGTCCAGTTGGCCGCCGGCGTCACCAACGACAGCATCGGGAAAGTGAAGGCCGGCGAGCTGGTCAACTTCGTGGCGCAGCAGGTCGGCGGCAAGGGCGGCGGCAAGCCGGACCTGGCCATGGCCGGCGGCACAGACCCGTCGAAGCTGGCGGCGGCGCTGGATTCAGTGCAGGGCTGGGTCGCGCAGCGCGTCTGATCCTCCCAGCCCGCCCATTCAAGTTTGAACAAACAAGAAGGCAGAAGAAGGCAGTCGTTTCTGGCGATGGGAGCAGGCCCATGGAAATCCGCACCATCGACGCCGGCGAACTCGAAGCGGCACGCCTTCTTCTCGTGGCCAACGGATGGGACCGGGCCGTCGACGATGCCGCGACCTTCGCGCGGCTCGTGTCGCGGTCGCAGCTGGCGATCGTCGCGGTGGAGGCCGGGCAGGTGATCGGGTTCCTGCGGGCGCTCACCGACGGGATGTCCAATGGCTACATCTCGATGGTGGTGGTCGACGCGGCCCACCGAGGCCGCGGCGTGGGCCGTGCGATGGTGCGGCATGCGATGGGCGATGACGCGAGCATCACCTGGGTGCTTCGCGCTGGCCGGGCAGACGTCGCGCCGTTCTATGAGAAGCTCGGTTTCGTGCGGTCGCAGGTGGCGATGGAGCGGTCGGGCGTGAGGGCGCGGCCGGCCGAAGCGTCCTGAGCCGATCTGCTTCACCGTCCGTTCAAGAAAGGCCGCACCATGCTCCGTACTACCTGCCATTGCGGCGCCGTCACGATCGAGGTACCCACGCGGCCCGAGACCTTGTGCGATTGCAATTGCTCCATCTGCCGCCGGCTGGGCGCGCTGTGGGCCTACTACAAGGTGGACGAAGTGCGCGTCTCCGGCCATCCGGACAACACCGACGGCTACATCTGGGGCGACAAGACGCTGCGCACCGTGCGCTGCCGCACCTGCGGTTGCGTGACGCACTGGGAGCCGCTGGAGCCGAAGGCCGACAGCAAGCTCGGCGTGAATGCGCGCAACCTGGACCCGGCCGAGATCGCGTCGGCCCGCGTCCGGCGTTTCGATGGGGCGGACTCCTGGACGTATCTCGACTGATCGACGGCCGTCCCACCATTGCCACTGCGGAGACAGACCCCATGCTGATCAACGGTCGCTGCCACTGCGGCAACATCTCGTTCAAGCTCGACTGGACGCCCGCGCCCAGCGAGATCCCGGCGCGCGCGTGCAACTGCTCGTTCTGCGTGAAGCACGGCGGCGTGTGGACCTCATGCCCCACGGGCTCGCTCGAGGTGCGCGTGCGAGAACCGGCCCACGCCTCGCGCTACGAGTTCGGAACGAAGACGGCGTTCTTCCACGTCTGTGCCCGCTGCGGAGTCGTGCCCGTGGTCACGAGCGAGATCGGCGGGCATTTGTACGCGGTCGTGAGCGTGAACGCCTTCGAAGGCGTCGATGCGTCGCTGCTGCGCCGCGGGTCCGCCAGCTTCGACGGCGAAGGGCAGGACGACCGGCTGGCACGGCGTGCCCGCAACTGGATCGCGGACGTGACGATGGTCGAGGGCGTTCCCTGAAGTCGACGACCGAGGTCGTCTGATGCGGGCCAAGGCCTGTCCGTCTGCCGGATACTCCGGCCGATGAGCTCGCCCACCCACGAACTGCAGGCCTACCTGCATGCGCACATTCCCCTGTCCCACGCGATGCAGGTCAGCGTGCTGGACATCACCGCCGACAGCGTGCTGCTCGCCGCGCCGCTGGCACCGAACATCAACCACCGCGAGACGGTGTTCGGCGGCAGCGCATCGGCACTGGCCATCCTGTCGGCCTGGGCCTTGCTGCACACGCGGCTGCGCGACGCGGGCGTGGCGAGCCGGCTGGTGATCCAGCGCAACACCATGGACTACGAGCTGCCCATCGTCGGCGACTTCACCGCCCGTTCGTCGCTCGCCGACCCCGATGCTTGGCCGCAGTTCACGCGCATGCTGTCGCGCCGCGGCAAGGCTCGCATGGAGGTGCGTGCCGTGCTCGAATGCGCGGGCCAGGTGGTGGGGCGCCTGAGCGGCGAATTCGTGGCCTTGCGATGACCTCCCTCGCTACGCCGGCAACCGTGCCGTTGCGTTGCAGGCTGCGCAAGATCAACATCCGCGCGGCCGATTCGGGTATCGTCGGCCCCATGTCGTTCGGTCGTCCTTTCGGTCGTGTTCTTCGCCGCTGGCTGACGGGCTGGACCGTGTTCGCGCTGCTGTTCATGCAGCTCGCGACCGCGGCGCACGCCTGTGGGCGACTCGCCGCGCCGGACGCCCAGCGGACCGTCACGCAGGCGCAGGCCACGCCTTGCGCCGAGATGATGCAGGACTCGTCCTCGTCCACTCCGGTTGACCAACCCCCGCTGTGCCTCAAGCATTGCCAGCCGGATCCACAGGGCGTGGATGCGGGCCACGCGCCGGCGCTGTCCGCCCCGGCGGTGGTGAGCGTGCTGCCGCTCGTGCTGCCGGACGAAGCCATGGGCGACATGCCCATGCCCCCGGGCGCGCAAGCCGAGCAGCGCGCCACGCCACCACCGCCCATCGGCATCCTTCACTGCTGCTGGCGAATCTGAATTCCTGAAGACCGTCACGCCGGCCGCGAGCGATTGCCGCGGCCGTGAATGGTTCTTCAGGAGTTCTCCATGTTGTCTGTCTTTCGTCTTTGCGCGCTCGCCGTGGCTTGGCTGCCGCTGGTGTTCGCTGGTGCCTGCGCGGCCCAGGATGCGTCGCCTCTCACGCTCGATGCCGCCGTTCAGCTCGCCACCACCCAATCGCGGTTGGTCGATGCGCGGGCCGCGCAGGTGCGTTCCGCGCGCGACATGGCCGTGGCCGCGGGCCGCCTGCCGGATCCCATGCTCAAGGCCGGCGTCAACAACCTGCCCGTCGATGGGCCGGACCGCCTGAGCCTCACCCGCGACTTCATGACCATGCGTTCTCTGGGCGTGTCTCAGGAGCTCACCCGCGCCGACAAGCGGCGGACACGGTCCGCGCGCTACGAGCGCGAGGCGGAGGCCGCCGATGCGGCGCGCTCGCTGGCCATCGCCAACGTGCAGCGCGACACGGCGCTCGCCTGGCTGGATCGCCACTACCTCGGCCGCATGCGCGAGCTGCTGCTGCGGCAGCGCGACGAGGCGCGGCTGGCGGTGGATGCTGCCGAGGCAGCCTACCGCGGCTCGCGCGGTTCGCAGGCCGATGTCTTCGCTGCACGATCGGCCGCCGCGCAGATCGACGACCGCATTGCGCAGGCCGACCAGCAGCTGCTGGCCGCAACGACCATGCTGGCCCGCTGGATCGGCCCGCAGGCGCAGCGTGCGCTCGCGGACGCGCCCGCGCTGGACCGCGTGAGGCTCGCACCCACGGACCTGGACGGCTCTCTGGCTCACCACCCCGACATCGCCGTGATGCTGAAGCAGGAAGAGCTCGCACGCGCCGAAGCCGACATCGCCCACGCCGAACGCCAGCCTGACTGGACGGTGGAGCTGATGTTCAACCAGCGCGGCCCAGGCTACTCGAACATGGTGTCGGTCAACCTGTCCATCCCCTTGCCCTGGGACCGCGTCAACCGGCAGGACCGCGAGGAATCTGCCCGGCTGGCGAGCGTGGAACAGATGCGTGCGGAGCGCGAGGACGCGACCCGCGCCCACGTGGCCGAAGCCCGCGCGATGCTGCAGGAATGGCAGGCTGGCCGCGAGCGGCTGGCGCTGCACGAGACGCGCCTGCTGCCGCTGGCCGTCGAGCGCGTCGCCGCAGCCACGACGGCCTACCGCGGCGGCAGCGGCAGCCTCGCCGCGGTGATCGATGCACGCCGCTTCGAGCTGGATGCGCGCATCGACCGGCTCAAGCTCGAGATGGAAACGGCGCGCCTGTGGGCGAGGCTCGAATACCTCACACCGGTGCAGCACACAGGAGCGCAGCCATGAACAAACCCATCGTCCTCGGCGCCGCCGCCATCGTTCTCGCGCTTGCCGGCGTCGGCCTCTACCACCTCGGCATGCAACGCGGCATGCGCGTGGCGGATGCGCCGGTCCACGCGAGCGCGGCCGCTGCGTCAGCACCCGAGCGCCGCATCCTCTACTGGCACGACCCCATGACGCCGGGCCCACGCTGCGACAAGCCGGGCAAGTCGCCCTTCATGGACATGCAGCTCGTGCCGGTCTATGCCGACAGCGACAGCGATGCCAGCGTGTCCATCAGCCCGCGTGCGCAGCAGAACCTGGGCGTGCGCACGGCGGAGGTCATGCGCGGCCGCATCGCCACGCGCATCGACGCCACCGGCAGCGTGGGCTGGGACGAGCGCGACGTGGCCATCGTGGCCGCGCGCGCCAACGGCCTTGTCGAGAAGCTGCAGGTGCGTGCGCCTTTCGATGTGGTGAAGAAGGGCCAGCCGCTCGCGCAGCTCTACGTGCCCGACTGGGTCGCGGCGCAGGAGGAGTTCCTGTCGCTCAAGCGCATGAAGGGCGGCGATCTCGCGACGCTCGTGGATGCCGCACGGCAGCGCATGCGCCAGGCGGGCATGAGCGATGAGCAGATCACGCGTGTCGACGCGACGCAGCAGGTGCAGGCCCGCGTGGCCGTGGTGGCACCGATCGATGGCGTAGTCGCCGAGCTGGGGGTGCGCGAAGGCGCGGCGGTGGCCGTGGGCGCGATGCTGTTCCGCATCAACGGCATCGGCCGCGTGTGGGTGAATGCCGAGGTGCCCGAGGCGGCGGCCGCGCAGGTGCGGCCGGGCACGCCGGTGCGAGCGCAACTGCCCGGCGGTGCATCCCGCGAAGGGCGGGTGAGCGCGGTGCTGCCCGAAGTGAACGCCACCACGCGCACGGTGAAGGTCCGCGTGGAGCTGCCGAATGCGGATCGCCAGCTCATGCCGGGGCTCTTCGTCACGCTGCGGCTGCTCGTCAACCCCCGCGCCGAATCCCTGCTCATCCCGAGCGAGGCGCTCTTCGCCACTGGCGAACGCCACCTCGTCATGCTCGCGCAGGGCGAGGGCCGCTTCATGCCGGTGGAGGTGGTGCGCGGCGCTGAAGCCAACGGGCAGGTGGAGATCGTGCGCGGCCTGTCGGCGGGCGATCGCGTGGTGGTGTCCGGCCAGTTCCTGCTCGACTCCGAGGCCAGCCTCAAGGGCCTGCAGGCCAGGGCCGTGGCGCCCGCTGCATCGGCTGAGTCCGCCGCACCGGGAGCCTCGCGATGATCGCTCGCCTCATCCGCTGGTCCGTCGGCAACCGCTTCCTCGTGCTTCTGGCGACGGCCCTACTCGCGGCCTGGGGTCTGTGGTCGCTCTCGCGCACGCCGCTCGATGCCTTGCCCGACCTGTCGGACGTGCAGGTCATCGTGCGCACGAGCTGGCCCGGACAGGCGCCGCCCATCGTCGAGAACCAGGTGACCTACCCGCTCACCACCACCATGCTCTCGGTGCCCGGCGCGAAGACGGTGCGCGGCTATTCCTACTTCGGCGATTCCTTCGTCTACGTCCTGTTCGAGGATGGCGTGGACCCGTACTGGGCGCGCTCGCGGGTGCTCGAATACCTCAACCAGGTGCAGGGCCGGCTGCCTGAGCAGGCGAAGACCTCGCTCGGCCCCGATGCGACGGGCGTGGGCTGGGTCTACCAGTACGCGCTGACCGACCGCAGCGGCCGCATGGACGTGGGCCAGCTGCGCGCGCTGCAGGACTGGTTCCTCAAGTACGAGCTGAAGACCGTGGCGAACGTGGCCGAGGTGGCGAGCGTGGGCGGGCAGGTGAGGCAGTACCAGATCGTGCTCGACCCCGAACGGCTGCGCGCCTTCAACATCCCGCACGGCAAGGTCATCGACGCGGTGCGCCGCGCCAACCAGGAGGCGGGCGGCGCGTCCATCGAACTCGGCGAAGCGGACGTGGTGGTGCGCGCCTCGGGCTATCTCAAGTCGCTCGACGACTTCCGCAAGATCCCGCTCGCCGGCACCGACGCCGGGGCGTCGGTGCGACTGGGCGACGTCGCGCGCATCGAGATGGGCCCCGAGCAGCGGCGCGGCATCGGCGAATGGGCCGGCGAGGGCGAGGCACCGGGCGGCGTGATTGTGATGCGCTCGGGCAAGAACGCGCTTCAGACCATCGCCGCCGTGAAGGCCAAGCTGGACGCGCTCAGGCCGGGCCTGCCGGCCGGTGTCGAGATCCACACGGTGTACGACCGCTCCGGCCTCATCGAGCGCGCGGTGGACAACCTGCGCGACAAGCTGATCGAGGAGTTCATCGTCGTCGCGGTGGTGTGCGTGCTCTTCCTCTTCCACCTGCGATCGGGGCTCGTGGCCATCGTGTCGCTGCCGCTGGGCGTGCTGGGTGCCTTCGGGGTGATGCATGCGCAAGGCGTCAACGCCAACATCATGTCGCTGGGCGGCATTGCCATCGCCATCGGTGCGATGGTGGATGCGGCGGTGGTGATGATCGAGAACGCGCACAAGCACATCGAGGCGTGGTCCCACGCGCACCCGTCGCAAGCGTTGGAAGGCGAGACGCGATGGCGCGTGGTTGCCGATGCGGCCGCCGAGGTGGGGCCGGCGCTCTTCTTCTCGCTGCTGATCATCACGCTGTCCTTCGTGCCGGTGTTCACGCTGGAGGCGCAGGAGGGCCGGCTCTTCGCGCCGCTGGCCTTCACCAAGACCTATGCGATGGCGGTGTCTGCGGGGCTCGCGGTGACCTTGATCCCGGTGCTCATGGGCCTGCTGATCCGCGGCCGTGTGCCGCAGGAAACGCGCAACCCGATCAACCGATGGCTCATCGCCGCCTATCGTCCGATGCTGGACCTCGTGCTGCGGCATCCTGCGGCCACGCTGGTCGTCGCGGCGATCGCCGCCACGCTCACGCTCGTGCCCATCGCGCGGCTGGGCGGCGAGTTCATGCCGCCGCTGGATGAAGGCGACCTGCTCTTCATGCCGAGTGCCTTGCCGGGCCTGTCCGCGGCCAAGGCCGGCGAGCTGCTGCAGCAGACCGACCGCATGATCCGCAGCGTGCCCGAGGTGAAGAGCGTCTACGGCAAGGCCGGCCGCGCGGAGACGGCGACCGACCCCGCGCCGATGGAGATGTTCGAGACCACCATCCAGCTCAAGCCCCGCGGCGAATGGCGTGCGGGCATGACGCCGGACAAGCTGGTCGAGGAGCTGGACCGCGTCGTCAAGGTGCCGGGCCTGAGCAACGTGTGGGTGCCGCCCATCCGCAACCGCATCGACATGCTCGCCACCGGCATCAAGAGCCCCGTGGGCATCAAGGTGAGCGGCGCGAACCTCGCGGACATCGACCGCATCGCCGGCGACATCGAGAGCGTGGTGAAGCAGGTGCCGGGCGTGTCCTCGGCGCTGGCCGAGCGGCTCACCGGCGGCCGTTATGTGGACATCGTCATCGACCGTGATGCGGCGGCCCGCTACGGCATGAACATCGCCGATGTGCAAAGTGTCGTGTCCTCGGCCATCGGCGGCGAGAACATCGGCGAGACGGTGGAGGGCCTGCAGCGCTTTCCGATCAACGTCCGCTACCCGCGCGAGTTGCGCGACTCGGTGGACAAGCTGCGGCAACTGCCCATACTCACCGAGCGCGGCGCGCAGATCCGCCTGGGCGACGTGGCCGTGCTGCGGCTCAGCGACGGTCCGCCCATGCTGCGCAGCGAGAACGCGCGGTTGAGCGGCTGGGTGTACGTGGACATCCGCGGCCGCGACCTGAAGTCCGCGGTGAACGACATGCAGCGCGTGGTGGCGGACAGCGTGAAGCTCGCGCCCGGCATGTCCATCTCGTGGTCCGGCCAGTTCGAGTACCTCGAACGCGCCGCGGCGCGGCTGCGCGTGGTGGTGCCGGCCACGCTGCTCATCATCTTCACGCTGCTGTACCTCACCTTCCGCCGCATCGACGAGGCGCTGCTCATCATGGCGACGCTGCCCTTCGCGCTGGTGGGCGGCTTCTGGCTCCTGTGGATGCTGGGGCACAACCTGTCGGTGGCCAGCGGCGTGGGCTTCATCGCGCTGGCCGGCGTGGCGGCGGAGTTCGGCGTGATCATGCTGCTGTATCTCAAGCATGCGTGGGACAAGCGTGTGGCCGACGGGCAGGGCAGCGAGCAGGACCTGGTCGATGCGATCCGCGACGGCGCGGTGCTGCGCGTGAGGCCCAAGGCGATGACGGTGGCCGTCATCATCGCGGGCCTCCTGCCGATTCTCTGGAGCCACGGCACCGGCTCGGAGGTGATGCAGCGTATCGCGGCGCCCATGGTGGGCGGCATGGTCACCGCGCCGCTGCTGTCGATGTTCGTCGTGCCGGTGGTCTACCTGCTCATGCGCCGTCGCGAGTGCGCGGACTTCACTCGGCGTAGCCCAGCGGAAGCGCCGTCGTGAACTTGATCTCCTCCATCGCGAAGCTGGAGCTCACGTCGGACAGCTCTGCCGAGCGGATCAGCCGCTTGTAGACCGTGTCGTAGGCGGCGATGGTGGGCACGACCACGCGCAGCAGGTAGTCGATGTCGCCGCTCATGCGATAGAACTCGACGACCTCGGGGATCGCGGTGACGGCCGCGTGGAACTTGCGGAACCAGGCCTCGCTGTGATGGCTGGTGCGCACGGTCATGAAGACGGTGACGCCGAGATTGAGCTTGGCCGGGTCCAGCAGCGTCACCTGGCGCTTGATGACGCCGTCTTCCTTCAGGCGCTGCACGCGCCGCCAGCACGGCGTCTGCGAGAGGTTCACCGCCTCGGCCAGCTTCGCCATCGGCGTTTCGGCGTCTTCCTGCAGCAGGCGCAGCAGTTCCTTGTCGATGGCGTCGAGTTTTCGCATGTTTGTGTGCGCTGATGTCCGAGATAGTAGAAAAAAATTCTACGACAACAGCATTGGATGCGACAAATTGCGAGGATTTACTCACTTGGCAACAGCAAACTTCCATGCATCGACAACACCACGTGCAGGAGCAATTGCTGTGAAGACCATCGGCTTGATCGGCGGGATGAGCTGGGAATCGACTTCCCTCTACTACCAGGTCATCAACGGCGAAGTGGCGCGGCGGCGAGGCGGGCTGCATTCGGCGCCCATGCACCTCATCAGCCTGGACTTCGGCGACATCGCCGCACGCCAGCGCGCCGACGACTGGGACGGCATGGCGCAGATCCTCGTGAGTGCCGCACGCCGCCTGGAGGAGGGCGGCGCGGGCTGCATCCTCATCGCCACCAACACCATGCACAAGCTCGCGCCGCAGGTGCAGTCGGCCGTGGGAGTGCCCTTGCTTCACATCGCCGACGTCACCGCCCACGCGATCAGCGGCCGTGGCTTGCGCACGGTGGGGCTGCTGGGCACGCGCTTCACGATGGAGCAGCCGTTCTACGTCGAGCGCCTGGCCCGCCACGGCGTGTCGTGCGTGGTGCCGGGCGAAGCCGAGCGTGCCGAGGTGCACCGCATCATCTTCGAGGAACTGTGTCGAGGCCAGTGCCTGGAATCGTCACGCCGCGCGCTGCAGGAGATCTGCCAAGGGCTGGCGGCACAGGGTGCGCAGGGCATCGTGCTCGGCTGTACCGAGCTGCCCTTGATTCTTCGCGACCCGGGTGTCGCCGTTCCACTGTTCGACACGACCACGCTGCACGCGATGGCCGCCGTGGACTTTGCGCTCATCGAGCAAGAGGCGACCAGCGCTGCACTCGGGGCCTGAGACCAGGCCGCACGGGGAAGGGGCGCGCTGGCTATCATTGACCGATGCCTCGCTCCACCGCACCCAAGCCCTCGATGGGCGCCGACGACGAGGCGGCGGCTCGCGTGCTGCGCCAGTTCCGCCAGGTCTTCAACGCGGTCAAGACGCACTTCCAGCAGGTCGAGAAGAAGGTCGGCATGGGCGGCTCGCTCGTGTGGGCGCTGAGCGTCATCCGCGACCGGCCCGACATCGGCGTGGGCGACCTGGCCCGCGCGATGCAGATCCACCAGTCCACGGCCAGCAACCTCGTCAAGGCCTTGATCGAGCGCGAGCTGGCTGCGGCCAGCCGCCAGGAAGGCGACCGCCGTGCCGTGCGCCTGCGCCTGACGCCGGCGGGCACCCGGCTACTCAAGAAGAGTCCCGGTCCGTTCACGGGCGCGCTGCCGACGGCGCTGGAAAGCCTGGACGAGAAGACGCTCAAGCGCATGGAGCGCGACCTTGCCAAGCTCATCGCGGTGCTGAACGTGGACGAAAAGGCCGGCGGCATTCCTATCGCTGACATGTAGCAACGGGGCCGAACTCGGCAGTGACGCTATGACCCCGTCACCGATGCGCGAGTTGCGCACCTCGGCGGCTGGTGATGTCACACGCGGGAGCGCTGCGGCGTCTAGTGTTCATGAGGGCCGCACAGGGCGGCTCCTCGCTGTCACCTGCTGAAGGAACCCCCATGGCACACGCGCCCCGTCTTCCCTACTTCAACCTTGCGCCCAAGGCCTTCAAGGGCCTGCTCGACTTTTCCAACAGCGTGCACGCCGGGCCGCTCGACCGCCGGCTGCTCGACCTCGTGTTCCTGCGCGTGTCGCAGATCAACGGCTGCGGCTTCTGCATCGACATGCACTGGAGCGACCTCATCAAGAACGACGCCGACCCGCGTCACCTGAACACGGTGGCCGGCTGGCGCGAGTCGCCGTTCTTCAGCGAGCGCGAGCGGGCCGCGTTGCGCTGGGCCGAGATCATCACCAACACGCCGAACAGCGATGCCAGCGACGCGGAGTTCGCGGCGCTCAAGGCTCAGTTCTCCGACGAGGAAATCGCCCAGCTGGGCTTTGCCATCTCGGCGATCACCGCATGGAACCTGCTGAACGTGGGCTTTCGCAACCCGATTCCCGAGAAGGCCTGAAGCGGGTCAGCCGCCGGCGATGAACGTCGCCACCTCGGCGGCCGACCGCACGCCCAGCTTCGCGTAGACCCGCGCACGGTGCACTTCCACCGTGCGCACCGACACATGCAGCTCGTCGGCAATCACCTTGTTGAGCTTGCCCGCGGCCACGCGCAGCATCACCTCGCGTTCGCGCTCGGTCAGGCTTGCGAGCCGCGCCTCGCGCTCGGCCGCCAGCGCATCGCCCTGATGCATGGCGGCCGCCACCGCGAGCGCCTGCTCGATGCGGTCGGCCAGCGCGTTGTCGCTGTACGGCTTCTCGAGGAAATCGAAGGCGCCCTTCTTGAGCGCATCCACCGCCATCGGGATGTCGCCATGCCCGGTGAGAAACAGCACCGGGTTGCGCACGCCGCGCGACACGAGCTCGTCATGCACTCGCAGGCCCGACATCGGCTCCATGCGAATGTCCAGCACGATCACGCCGCGTGGCGGCCGTGGGCCGGCGTCGAGTGCTGCCAGGAACGCCGGCCCGCTGTCGTGCGCATGCACCTGCATGCCGCGCGAGGACAGCAGGAAGGCCAGTGCGTCCAGCACGGCGGCTTCGTCGTCGACCAGGTGCACGACCCGGTCGGCCGTGGCGAGGGTGTTCATCGCAGTTGCTCCTCTTCGTCGTCCATCACCGGCTGCAAGTCGCGCGGCAGGCTCACCGAGAACACCGCCCCGCCACCGGGCGCGGGCTCCGCGGCGAAGACGCCATGGTGCGCTTCGATGATGGAGCGGCAGATGGCCAGGCCCATGCCCATGCCTTCGGCCTTGGTGGAATAGAAGGGCGCGCACAGCGTCTCGATGCGCTGCGCGCCCAGGCCCGGTCCGCTGTCGCGCACGTCCACGCGCACGAAGCGCTGGTCGGCGCTTTGCGACGTGCGCACCTCGATTTCGCGGCGGCCCTCGTGCGTGGCGAGCGCATCGCTGGCATTGCGCACGAGGTTCACTACCACCTGTTCCAGCAGCACGCGGTCGGCCACCAGCGGCGGCAGCCGCTCGTCCAGACGCAGTCGCAGGTCGACCTGGTGGCGATCGAGTTCACCGCGCAGCAGGCCCACCGCGCCGCGCACGATGCCGTTGACGTCACCCGGCTCCAGGCGCGGTGCACGCCGCGTGAGGAACTCGCGGATGCGCTGCACGATCGCGCCCGCATGCGCCGCCTGTTCGCCCAGCCGCTGCAGCGCGCGCAGCACCACGGGGTCGGGGTCGGGGTTCTTGCGCAAGGAATTCAGCACGCCGGCGTTGTAGCTGGAGATGGCGGAAAGCGGCTGGTTCAGCTCGTGCGCGAGCGTGGACGCCACCTCGCCCAGCATGGTGAGCCGCGCATGGTGGGCCATGCTCTCGGTCTGCCGGCGCTCGCGCTCGGCCAGGCGCTTGCGCTCGGTGATGTCCACCACCGAGCCCATCCATCCGATGTGGGTGCCGTGCGCATCCACCAGCGGCGCCTCGAAGATCATCACCTCGATGTGGCGGCCGTCGCGGTGGTGCCATTCCGCCTCGTAGCCTTCGCGTGGCGCCTGGCCCGCCAAGGTGCGGCGGTGCCGCTGCATGGTGGACTCGATGGTGTCCTGCGGCCAGTAGGGCATGGGCGGCATCAGGCCGATCAGCTCCTCGGGCTTGTAGCCCACCATGTCGGCCAATGCGCGGTTGACGTAGACCAGTCGTCCGTCGAGGTCGCGCGCCCGCAGGCCCACGGTGAGCGACTCTTCCATCGCGCTGCGCCAGGCGGCCTCGGTGCGCCAGGCGGCCTCTGCCAGCGATACGTCGCGCACCTGCCGCCGCAGCATCAGCGTGCTCACGATGATCAGCACCACGAAGCCGGCGATGAGCGCGATGGGCAGCGTGCGGAACCACGGTGCGATGGCATCACGCGCGATGAGCTCGAGGTAGGTGTCGTCCAGCGTGGGCGCCATGCTGATGCGGTAGGACTGGCGGTCCTCCAGGCCGCGGCCTTCCACGGTGGACGCGATCACGTTGCCGATGCCGTCGACCAGTCGCACGTCGTACTTGCGCGCAAGCCACCAGGGCACGCCCTGGCGCAGCATGTCGCTCGGCGAGTAGCGCGCCACCAGCGTCCCGCCCGAGGCCAGCGGTGCCGACAGGTGGGCAGACAGCCCGGTGGACGAGGCGGCGCGCGGATCGTCCAGGGGGTGAGGTTGCTGCTCCGGCAGGTGCACGACGATGCGCCCGCTCGCATCCAGCCAGGTGATGCTGACCCAGAAGCGGTGCAGCCCGCTGGACACCTCCGGCAGTGCCGCGAAGCCTTCGGGCGACGGCTTCAGCGCCTGCACGTGCAAGGCCAGTTGCGTGAGCTGCTGCTGTTCGCTCGCGATGCGGGCGCTGGTCTGCGCCTCCAGCGACAGCGCGTCGGAGATGAGTGCGAGCCGCTGGTCTTCGCGGTCGCCGACCTCGGTTTTCCAGAGCCACGCCAGCACGCCCGCCACGAACATCAGCGACAGCACCAGTGGCAGCGCCCACAGGCCGTGGCGCCGTGCTGGCCGCGGGGGCAGCGCCACGGTGGGTCGGACGTGCGAAAGCGGCGGCTCGGGCATGGGCGGAGTCTATGCGCGGCGGGCCCCGTCAGCGGCCGGCGCCGCCTCGGCCGCATGCGGAATGTGGAACTCCACAACTACCGCCTTCGGCTCGGCAATTCCAGAATCCGCACCAGCCTCGAACAACATCGGAGACAACACCATGCGCACCTTCGCTTCCAGTTTCATCGGCCGCCGCCTCGCGCTTGCCGCCGCGGCGCTCGTGCTGGCCGCGCCCGCGGCCTTTGCCCAGGCGCCCATCGTCATCAAGTTCAGCCACGTGGTGGCGCCCGACACGCCCAAGGGCAAGGGCGCCGAGCGCTTCAAGCAGCTCGCTGAAGAGCGCACCAAGGGCCGCGTGAAGGTCGAGGTGTACCCGAACAGCCAGCTGTACAAGGACAAGGAAGAGATGGAGGCGCTGCAGCTTGGTTCAGTGCAGATGCTCGCGCCGTCGCTCGCCAAGTTCGGCCCGCTGGGCGTGAAGGAATTCGAGGTCTTCGACTTGCCCTTCATCTTCAAGGACGAAGCCGCCTTCCGCGCCGTCACCGAAGGCCCCGTGGGCGCCGACCTGTTCAAGAAGCTGGAGCCCAAGGGCATCAAGGGCCTGGCGTACTGGGACAACGGCTTCCACATCATGAGCGCCAACAAGCCGCTGCACACCGTGGCCGACTTCAAGGGCCTGAAGATGCGCATCCAGAGCTCCAAGGTGCTGGACGCGCAGATGCGCGCGCTGGGCGCCATCCCGCAGGTGATGGCCTTCTCCGAGCTGTACCAGGCGCTGCAGTCGGGCGTGGTGGACGGCACCGAGGGCGTGCCCTCGAACTTCTACACGCAGAAGACGTATGAAGTGCAAAAGCACATGACCGTGTCCAACCACGGCCACCTCGCCTACGCCGTCATCGTCAACAAGAAGTTCTGGGACGGCCTGCCGGCGGACATCCGCACCATCCTCGAAGGCGCATTGAAGGACGCGACGGTCTACGCCAACGCCATCGCCACCACCGAGAGCCAGCAGGCGATGGAGAAGATCCGCGCCAGCGGCAAGACCACGGTCTACACGCCGACCGCCGCCGAGATCAACGAGTGGAAGAAGGCGCTGATGCCCGTGCACAAGGACATGGAGTCCCGCGTGGGCAAGTCGACGGTCGAGGCCGTCTACAAAGCGACGGGATTCGTCGCGCCGAAGTGATCGGCCGGGCCGCGTCCGCGGCCGTTCCTTCTTTCCCCCTTCGTTTCTTTCGTCGGGAAGCTGCGCGGCACACGGCCGCTGCGGCAGTGGAGACCCCATGCTCAATCGCATACTCGACCACCTGGAGGAATGGCTGATCGCCTTCCTCATGGGCGCCGCGACGCTCGTCATCTTCATGGCCGTGCTGCACCGATTCCTCTCGGGCGTGCCGGTCATCCAGGACTACACCATCCGCCTGGACGTGAGCTGGGCGCAGGAGCTGTGCATCTACATGTTCGTGTGGATGGCCAAGTTCGGCGCGGCCTACGGCGTGCGGCACGGCACCCACGTGGGCGTGGACGTGCTCGTGCGCAAGCTGCCCGCGAGCAAGGCGAAGTGGCTGATCCTCTTCGGCCTCTTCGCGGGCGCCGTCTTCACCGGCATCGTCGGCACGCTGGGCGCGACCTTCGTGTGGGACAACGGCTTCCACTACGCGCTCTTCCACAAGCTCGGCCTGGAGCTGGGCGACGTGCCCGAGGGGCCGACGTCGCCCGACATGGAGATCCCGACATGGGTCGCCTACGCCTGCGTGCCGCTCGGGTCCTACCTGATGTGCCTGCGCTTCCTGCAAGTAGCCTGGCAGTTCATCCGCACCGGCGAGCTGCCGCACCATGAACACGGCCACGTCGAAGGCATCGACGAAGCGCCGACGGACGCCAACCTCGTGAGCCCGGGAGTGCGCGAATGAACACCCTCATCATCTTCGTCCTCCTGATCGCGCTCATGCTCACGGGCATGCCGATCTCGATCTCGCTCGGCCTGACCGTTCTCACCTTCCTGTTCACGCTCACGCAGGTGCCCATCGAATCGGTGGCGCTCAAGCTGTTCACCGGTATCGAGAAGTTCGAGATCATGGCGATCCCGTTCTTCATCCTCGCGGGCAACTTCCTCACGCATGGCGGCGTGGCGAGGCGGATGATCAACTTCACCACGTCCATGATCGGCCACTGGTACGGCGGCATGGGCCTGGCGGGCGTGCTGGCCTGCGCGCTGTTCGCGGCCATCTCGGGCTCGTCGGTGGCCACGGTGGTGGCGGTGGGCTCCATCATGCTGCCGGCGATGGTCAAGCAGGGCTACCCCAAGCAGTTCGGCGCGGGCGTCATCACCACCTCCGGTGCGCTCGGCATCTTGTTCCCGCCGTCGATCAACCTCGTCATCTATTCCATCGCGACGGCCGGCATGAACGCCACCGGTCCGAAGGGCGAGGTGGTGAGTTCGGCCTCGGTTGGCCAGCTGTTCCTCGCGGGCGTGGTGCCGGGCCTGTGCCTGTCATTCCTGCTGGGCGTGACCACCTGGTACCGCGCCAAGAAGTATGACTATCCGCGCATGAAGCGCGCCACCTGGGGCGAGCGCTGGCGCGCCTTCCGCGAAAGCATGTGGGGCCTGCTGCTCATCGTGGTCGTGATCGGCGGCATCTACAGCGGCACCTTCACGCCCACCGAGGCGGCGGCGATGGCGGCGGTGTACGCCTTCTTCATTTCCGTCTTCGTCTACAAGGACCTGAAGCTGCGCGACGTGCCCAAGTCGCTGCTCAACGCCGCGGCGATGAGCTCGATGCTGCTGTACATCATCACGAACGCGGTGCTGTTCTCGTTCCTGATGACGTCGGAGCAGATCCCGCAGATGATGGCCGCGTGGATGACGAGCCAGGGCTTCGGGCTCGTGGTCTTCCTGCTGCTCGTGAACATCATCCTGCTCGTGGCCGGCAACTTCATGGACCCGGCGGCCATCGTGCTGATCATGGCACCCATCCTGTTCCCCGTGGCCATCAAGCTGGGCGTGGACCCGGTGCACTTCGGCATCCTGATGGCGGTGAACATGGAAGTGGGCTTGTGCCACCCCCCGGTGGGCCTGAACCTCTACGTGGCCTCGGGCATCACGAAGATGGGCATCACGGAGCTGACGGTGGCAGTGTGGCCGTGGCTGCTGACGATGATCGGCTTCCTCGTGGTCGTCACCTACTGGCCGACGTTGTCGCTGTGGCTGCCGCATGCGCTGCTGCGGTGAGGTCGTGATGCGGAACTGTTGATCGACGGAAGATCCGCCGAGGGCGGATCACTTCGAGAGGCACCCGGCGGGTGCCTCTTTTCAATTGGTGGACGGGGGGCGCGGACCGATCCATTCACGTGCGATCAGAGCTCGTGTAATCTCGCCCGTTGCGGTCCTCTCGCCTGGAACCTCAGGCAGCCAAGCACACCAACCATGTCCACAACAATTCGTCTCCTCCTCATCGCCGCGGTCTCGTTGATGCTGGCCTTCGCGCTGAATCCTTCGCCTGAAAAGCACCGAGCCAAGATCAAGGAAGTCATTGCCGAGCGCAGTCCTGTGGCGGGCGCGCTTGGACTCGGCTCACTCACGGCCTTTACTTCGACGTACCACTCCCTGGGCATCGCGTCGTACACCACGGCAGGTGATCGAACGGTGTCGTACGGTGCGTTCGGAATGGTTTTCGTTTCACAGTGATGGCGCAAGCCAACGAACGCTAGCCGCCAGCGGCCTGCTTGGCTTCCATCAACCGGACCAGCGTGTGCAGCACGCGGTTCACCGGCGTGGGAACACCAAGCGACTCGCCGCGGTGCACGATGAAGCCATTCAAGTGGTCGATCTCGCTGGGCTTGCCGCGTGCGAGGTCTTGCGCGGTGGATGACAACTGTCCGGGCATGGTGGCGGCGATGCGCTCCACGCCTGCCCACGGGTCGGCGGGCAGCGTCACGCCCATCGCGCGGGCCACGGCCAGGCACTCGTTGACCACGTCGCGCATCACGTCCCACACGCCCTGGCCTTGCACCAGCGGGCCGTAGGGAATCTGCGTGATGGCCGACATGGCGTTGTAGGCGCAGTTGAGCACGAGCTTGACCCACAGGGCGCCCGCGACGTTGTCGGACACCTGCATCGGCACGCCGGCGGCCGAGAAGGTCTCGACGATCTGCGGCGTTCGTGCCGACGGGCCGATGACCAGCTCGCCGCGGCCGGGGTGCCGCACATGGCCGGGGCCTGCCATCGCGGTGGCGACGTAGACGACCGTGGGCACGACGGGCTGCGCGATCTGCCGCTGCAGCCGCT
>Ga0157377_10000018_pt1 | contig 178091 bp, 161 predicted proteins | sample M55metaG_FD_121116 | JGI IMG/M metagenome (GOLD analysis project Ga0157377, IMG submission 121116) | Miscanthus rhizosphere microbial communities from Kellogg Biological Station, Michigan, USA - M5-5 metaG | ecosystem: Host-associated > Plants > Roots > Rhizosphere > Soil | place: USA... | reverse complement strand
GAACGACGGCGGGTCGTCGATGGCGAGGGCGGCGTCGGGACGCCAGGTCGGCACCACGCGGGTGTCGGGCAATGTGGGACGGGTTTTCAACCCGTCCGCCGCCGTGGAGAGGACGGGTTGAGAACCCGTCCCACATGCCAGCGCGGCGTGATGCTCGAGCGAGTCGGCGGGATCGTCGGTGGTGCAGACCACGGCCACGCGAAAGTGCCGCAGCAGCTCCTGCGTGGAGAGGCCCGGCAGCTGTTCGTTGCAGCGGTCGAAGATCGCGCGCGCCGTCGTTTCGGAGAGCAGCTCGGTGATGCCGAAGGGGTTCTTCAGCTCCAGGTGCGTCCAGTGGTAGAGCGGATTGCGGAGCGTGGCCGGAACGGTGCGGGCCCACGCCTCGAACTTCTCCCAGTCGCTCGCGTCGCCGGTGCAGAGGCGCTCGGCCACGCCGTTGGCGCGCATCGCGCGCCACTTGTAGTGATCGCCGTCCAGCCAGATCTCCGTGATGGAGCGGAAGGTGTGGTTCGAGGCGATCTGCGCCACCGGCAGGTGGCAGTGATAGTCGATGATCGGCAGGCCGGCGACCCAGCCGTGGTACAGCTCGCGCGCGACGTCCGTCTCCAGCAGGAAGTCGTCGCCGATGAATGGCTTCATACGTCCGCGGGGTCGAGGCGGGGCGCCAGCGCGTGCAGCACCGCCAGCGCGATGAGATAGGCGGAGCCGGCCATGATGAACACCGAGTGGTAGCTCCCGGTGAACTGCAGGACCAGGCCGGTGATGGTGGCGATGAGCATGCCGCCGATGGCGCCGAACATCCCGCCCATCCCCACCACCGAGCCGACGGCGCGGCGCGGGTACATGTCGGAGACGGTGGTGAAGAGGTTCGCGCTCCAGCCCTGATGCGCGGCCGCGGCGAGGCTGATCAGCGCCACCGCCGACCAGACGTCGCGCACCTGCGAGGCGAAGACGATCGGCACGATGCAGAGGGCGCAGACGAGCATGGCCGTCTTCCGCGCGGCGTTGACGCTCCAGCCGCGCCGGATCAGCGTCGACGAAAGCCACCCGCCGCCGATGCTGCCGATGTCCGCCACCAGGTAGATGGTGATCAGCGGCGCACCGAGCTGTCCCAGCGTCAGGCCGTGCTTCTCGTTGAGGAACTTCGGGACCCAGAACAGATAGAACCACCAGATCGGATCGGTCAGGAACTTGGCGATGGAGAAGGCCCACGTCTGCCTCACCCGCGCCAGGCGCAGCCAGCTCACCGGCGTCGAGGCCTCGGAGGGATCGGAGGGATCGCTGCGGATCCAGGCCAGCTCGCGCGCGCCGAGGCGCGGATGCCGCTCGGGCGGCTGGTAGAGCCACAGCCAGAAGATCAGCCAGACGAAGCCGATGGCGCCGGTGACGACGAACGCCGACTGCCAGCCGAAGTTGAGCGCCAGCCATGGCACCACCGCCGGGGCGACGATCGCGCCGACGTTGCTGCCGCTGTTGAACAGGCCGGTGGCGAAGGCGCGCTCGCGCTTCGGGAACCATTCCGCCACGGTCTTGATCGCCGCCGGGAAATTGCCGGCTTCGCCGAGGCCGAGGGCGAAGCGCGCCACGCCGAAACCGACCGGCGTGCGCGCCAGCGCGGTGGCCATCGCCGCCAGGCTCCACCAGACGATGGAGGCCACGTAGCCGACCTTGGTGCCGATGCGGTCGAGCAGGCGTCCCACCATCAGCAGGCCGATGGCGTACGCCGCGTAGAAGGCGGTGACGATGTTGGCGTACTGGATCTCGTTCCAGCCGATCTCTTTCTGCAGCGTCGGCGCGAGGATGCCGAAGATCTGGCGGTCGATGTAGTTGATGGTCGTGGCGAAGAAGAGCAGCGCGCAGACGATCCATCGGACGTAGCCGGTCCGCACGGCGACGTTCGGGATGTCGGATTCGGTCACGGCGCGATCGACGACGCTCATTGCGCCTCCACCAGCGCCATCTCGCGCCAGACGCGTCCCGCGGGGAACTCGTACGCCTCCAGCGACTCCGGGCGCATGCTGATGCTGTAGCCGGGACGCGACGGGACGACGTAGCGCGCGTCGCGCACGATGCATGGATCGAGGAAGTGCTCGTGGAGGTGATCGACGTACTCGCACATCCGGTTCTCGAGGCTGCCGCTCACCGCGACGTAGTCGAACACGGAGAGGTGCTGCACGTACTCACAGAGCCCGACGCCGCCGGCGTGCGGGCAGACCGGCACGCCGAACTTCGCGGCCATCAGCATCACCGCCACCGCCTCGTTCACGCCGCCCATGCGGCAGCTGTCGACCTGCAGGAAGGCGATGGCCTCCGCCTGCAGGAACTGCTTGAACAGCACGCGGTTCTGGCAGACCTCGCCGGTGGCCACGCCGATCGGCGCCACGGCGCGCGCGATGGCGGCGTGGCCGAGGACGTCGTCCGGGCTGGTCGGCTCCTCGATCCAGTAGGGATCGAAGCGCGCCAGCTCCTTCATCTGCTCGATCGACTCGCCGACGTCCCAGCACTGGTTGGCGTCCATCATCAGGCGCCGCTCGGGGCCGATCTCGGAGCGCATCAGCGCGGCGCGGCGAAGGTTGTCCTCCAGGTTCGGGCCGACCTTCATCTTGAACGCGGTCCACCCTTCGGCGATCGCTTCGCGGCAGAGGCGGCGGACCTTCTCGTCGGAGTAGCCGAGCCAGCCGGTGGAGGTGGTGTAGGCGGGGTAGCCGTCGCGCAGCATCTCCGCCTCGCGCGCGGCGCGGCCGGCCTGCTGGCGGCGGAGGATGTCGAGCGCCTCGTGCGGCGTGAGCGCGTCGGTGATGTAGTGGAAGTCGATGGCGCCGACCAGTTGCTCGGGGGTGAGGTCGACCAGCAGTTTCCAGAGCGGCTTGCCTTCGCGTTTGGCCCACATGTCCCACACCGCGTTGATCAGCGCGCCGGTGGCCATGTGCAGGATGCCCTTCTCGGGACCGAGCCAGCGGAGCTGCTTGTCGGCGGTGAGGTCGCGGACGAAGGCGCGCCAGTTGCCGAGGATGTCGTCGAGGCGGCGGCCGATGACGTGATGCTTCAGCGCGTGGACGGCGGCGACGCAGATCTCGTTGCCGCGGCCGTTGGTGAAGGTCAGCCCGTCGCCGGCCAGGCCGGACTCCGTGGTCAGCGTCACGTACGTCGCCGAGTAGTCGCCGACGTTCATCGAATCCGAGCCGTCCATCTGCTGCGAGGTGGGGAAGCGGATGTCGCGCACGCGCACGTCGATGATCTTCATTGATTGACTCCACTGGCCAGGAATCCGCCGTCGACGGCGAGCACCTCGCCGTTGACGAAGCTCGCCGCATCGGAGGCGAGAAAGACGCAGGCGCCGGCGAGCTCCTCGACGCGGCCGAAGCGCCGCATCGGCGTGCGCAGCAGGAACTCCTTGCCGCGCTCGGTGCCGTCGAGCAGTTTCTCGTTCAAGGCAGTTCGATAGACGCCCGGCGCGATGGCGTTCACGTTCACGCCGCGGCCGCCCCACTCCACCGCCAGCGCGCGGGTCAGCCCGGCCACGCCGGCCTTGCTCGCGGTGTACGCCGCCACCTCGAACAGCCCGACGAACGACGCCAGCGACGCAATATTGATGATGCGGCCGTAGCCGTTGCCGAGCATGTGCCGCCCGAAGACCTGGCAGGCGCGCCAGGTGCCGGTGAGGTTGGTGCCGAGGATCGACGTCCACTCGTCGTCGGTGACGTCGAGCGTCGGCGTCCGCTTGGTGATGCCGGCGCAGTTGACGAGGATGTCGACCTTGCCGAGCTGCGCGACGACGGCGGCGAGCGCCGCTTCGAGCGAGGCGCGGTCGGCGACGTCGCCGGTGATGCGCGCGGCGCGGCGGCCGCGCTGCTCGACTTCGCCCGCGGCGGCGTCGACCTGCTCCTGCCGGCGGGAGAGCGGCGCGACGTCGGCGCCGGCGTCGGCCAGGCCGCGCGCGAGCGCCAGTCCGATGCCGGAGGTGCCGCCGACGACGACCGCCACGCGGCCGTCGAGCGGAAGGGCCGCCGCGCTCAAGCGCCCGACCCCACCACGCGCGACGGCAACACGACCGACGGCAGCTCCTCCGAGTTCTGCGCCTGCCGCGCCAGGTCGAGGTGCTGCGTCATCTCGTTGCGGGCGCGCTCCGCGTCGCGGTCGCGGATGGCCTGGTAGATCCGGCGGTGCATCTCCGCCGACTCCTTGAGATCGTGCGCGCGCTCCACCGTCAGGCGGCGCTGCTCCCACACCAGCGAGGAGATCATCTCCACCAGCGCCTGCAGCACCGGGTTGCCCGCGGCGGCGGCGACGGCGCGATGGAAGCGGATATCGTGCAGCAGGAACGTCTGCGGCTCGCCGAGGTTGGCGAACATCCCCGTCACCTCCTCGGCCATCGGCGCGAGGCGGTCCTTCAGTCCGAGCTCCGCCGCCAGTCCGGCCGCGCCGACCTCGAGGATCTTGCGCGCCTCGAAGATCTGGTCGCGCGTGAAGCCGTGCAGCGCGGCGAGGAAGCTCAGCGGCCCGGCACCGAGGCGCGGCGGACCGCCGGTGATGAACGTCCCCGCGCCCTGCCGCGACTCCGTCACGCCCATGGCGGCCAGCGCGTGCAGGCCGGCGCGGACCGTCGGGCGGCTGACGCCGAGCTCGATGGCCAGCTCGCGCTCCGGCGGGAGGCGGTCGCCGGGGCGCAGCTCGCCGCGCTCGATCAACAGCGCCACGTGGTGGACGACCTGGTCGGCCGACTGCCCTTCGAGCGACGGGGTATCGAATTTCTCGGGGTCCATTGGCTTGACCAATTCTCTACACCCCTGCTCCGTTGTCAACAGATGATTGACCAATTTCGGCTAACATACCCTGCGCCGTGAGGACCGCACGAAGCATTTCCGCTGCGCTGATCGCAATTGGTCTGACCTTTTCAAGGGGAGCGATGGGCGTTAGCCCGCCGGTCGGCGGCCTGAAGGCCGCCGCTCCACCGCCGTACGGCAATCCCGTCATCTTCGCCGACTACTCCGATCCCGACGTCATCCGCGTCGGCGCCGACTACTACCTCGTCACCTCCAGCTTCCACTGCGTCCCCGGCCTGCCGATCCTCCACTCGAAGGATCTGGTCAATTGGAAGATCCTCTCGTATGCCGTGAGCCGCTTACCGTTCGACGCGGAGCCGGGCGGCGGGCTGTGGGCGCCGTCGATCCGCCACCACGACGGCTGGTTCTGGATCTACGTCGGCGATCCCGACCGCGGCATCTTCCTGACCCGCGCGCGCGACCCGCGCGGACCGTGGGAGCCGCTCGCATTAATCAAGGATGCGAAGGGGTGGATCGACCCCTGCCCGCTCTGGGACGACGACGGCTCGCTGTACCTCGTGCACGCGTGGGCGAAGAGCCGCGCCGGCTTCAACGGCGTGCTGAGCGTGAACCGGCTGTCGGCGGACGGGCGGCATGTGGTCGACGACGGCCAGGTGGTCTTCGACGGACGCGAGCGCCACCCGACCATCGAAGGTCCGAAGTTCTACAAGCGCAACGGCTGGTACTACCTCTTCGCCCCCGCCGGCGGCGTAAAGAACGGCTGGCAGACGGTGCTCCGCTCCAAGAATGTCCTCGGTCCGTACGAAGACCGCGTCGTGCTCGAGCACGGGCTGCATCAGGGCGCGTGGGTCGACGACTGGTTCCTGCATTTCCAGGACCGCGGCGCCTACGGGCGCGTGGTCCACTTGCAGCCGCTGCGCTGGGTGAACGACTGGCCGGAGATCGACGTGGTCACCACGCCGTCGACGCGCTCCACGCTGCAGGCCAGCGACGAGTTCAATTCGCCGCGCCTCGGACTGCAGTGGCAGTGGGAGGGAAGCCCGTCCTTCGCGCTTCATGACAGGAAACTCCGGCCTGGCAAGCCACTCCTGCAGAAGTTCCCCGCGGAGGCTTTCACCGCGACGGCGCACGTGGCCAGATGGAGCAGTGACGACGCGGGTTTGATGATCGATGTGGGACGGGTTCTCAACCCGGCCGCCCTCCGGGCGGCGGACGGGTTGAGAACCCGTCCCACATACCTCCGCGTCACCGTCACCCCGCACGCGGTCTGCCGCTTCTCCACCAGCGCCGACGGCAAGACGTGGACGCGCATTGGCGCGCCGTTCGTGGCGCGGCCCGGCAAGTGGATCGGCGCGAAGGTCGGCCTCTACGGCGACGCGGACTTTGACTGGTTCCGCGTCGAGCCGTTCGAGCCTGACGAACGCGCGAGCCTCATCGTGGCGCAGGACGGCAGCGGCGACTTCACCACCATCCAGGCCGCGGTCGACGCCATCCCGCCCGACAACAGCGACGATCACATCATCCTCGTCCGCAACGGCACCTATCGCGAGAAGGTGATGATCGCCGCGAGCCACGTCGCGCTGGTGGGCGAGGACCGTGAGAAGACGCAGATCGTCTTCGCGGAGCTGCGCAAGAACTGGCGCGCCTCGCATCCCGACGACTGGGGCGCGGCGGTGATCAACATCGCCCGCGACGTCACCGACGTCGTCATCGCCAACATGACGGTGCGCAACGACTACGGCGGCGATCACGACCATCAGTTCGCCATCCGCTCGATGGAGGGCTCGACGCGCATCGCCATCCTCAACGCGACCGTCATCGCCGAGGGTGGCGACACCGTCAGCCTCTGGAACGCCGACTCCGGCCTCACCTACTACGCCGACTCGTCGTTCGAAGGATGGGTCGACTACCTCTGCCCGCGCGGCTGGGCCTACGTCACCAACAGCCGCTTTTTCGGCCACAGCGAGACCGCGAGCATCTGGCACGACGGCAGCGCGCACGACGACGCCAAGCTCGTCATCCGCCGCTCCTTCTTCGACGGCGATCCAGGCTTCGCCCTCGGACGGAACAACCGCGAAGGCCAGTTCTACCTGCTCGACGCGCGCTTCTCCGCGAACATGGCCGACAAGCCGATCTACGCGGCGTCACAGAAGCCCGGTCGTTACTACTACGCGAACGCGCACCGCGACGGCGGCGACTTTGCCTGGTTCGCCGACAACCTCCCCGTGCGCGACGAGGACGTCGACGCTCGCTGGACTTTCGGCGGACGCTGGGATCCGGCGACCATCCCGCCGGTCCTTCCCTTCCCCTCGATGCCGTATCCGGAGAACGGCGCGCGGTTCGTCGATCCGGCCGGGGTGACGCTGCGGTGGACCCCCGCGCGCAACGCGCGGGACGGGCTGAAGCCCGTCCTACATCTGTGCGCCGGCACCGCCCCATGTAGGACGGGCTTCAGCCCGTCCACCGGCCCTCTCCAACCGGGCAAGACGTATCGCTGGCGCGTCGGCGACGGCCCCGAGTGGTCCTTCACCGCCGACGCGCGCACGGAGCGCATCGCGCTGGCCGGCGACTCGACCATGACGGAGAAGTCGGGCTACGGCATCGGGCTGAAGGCGCACATCCCGGCGGACGTCGCGTTCTTCAACGGCGCGCGCGGCGGCCGCAGCTCGAAGAGCTTCCGCGAGGAAGGGCACTGGGCGGAGCTGCTGAGCCACAAGCCGACGCAGATCCTCATCCAGTTCGGCCACAACGACCAGCCGGGAAAGGGACTCGATCGCGAGACGACACTCGACGAGTACCGCGCGAACCTCGGGCGCTATGTCGACGAGGCGCGCGCCGCCGGCGCGACGCCCATCCTCGTCACGCCGCTGGCGCGACGCATGACGTCCGACCTGGCGCCCTGGGCTGAGGCGACCCGGGCGGTGGCGGCGGCGAAGGGCGTGAAGCTCATCGATCTGTACACGAAGTCGATTGACTTGCCACTCAGCGCCGGTCCGGTCAAGACCGACGGCACCATCGACAAGACGCATCTCAATGCCGACGGCAGCGCGCTGGTCGGTGCGCTCGTCGCAAACGAGCTCGGATACGCAGCGACGCCGAAAGAGGTGAAGCCGGCGTGGTCGGTTCGCATCGCCGAGGCGGTCATGCGGCGCAATCCCGACCCGCTGCTGCTCGACGTCACCAACAACACGCCGAAGTGGGACTACACGCAGGGCATCATCGCGCTGGCGATGCAGAAGGTCGCCGAGCGCACCGGCGACGCGCGCTACTGGAACTACGCCAAGGCGTACTACGACGGGATGATCGGCGAGGACGGAACGATCCGCGCCTATCGCCTCGACGAGTACAGCCTCGACCGCATCAACGCCGGCAAGCCGCTCTTCGCGCTGTACGAGAAGACGCGCGACGAAAAGTACCGCAAGGCCATCGAGACGCTGCGCCGGCAGCTGCGCGAGCATCCGCGCAACGACGACGGCGGCTACTGGCACAAGAAGCGGTACCCGCACCAGATGTGGCTCGACGGCCTGTACATGGCCGCGCCGTTCTACGCGCAGTACGCGAAGGTCTTCCGCGAGCCGGCCGTGTTCGACGACGTCATCAACCAGTTCGTGCTGATGGAGCAGCACGCGCGCGACGACAGGACGGGGCTGCTCGTCCACGGCTACGACGACAGCCGCGCGCAGTCGTGGGCCGATCCGAAGACCGGCCGCTCCGCCGTCTTCTGGGGCCGCGCCATGGGGTGGTACGCCATGGGGCTGATCGAGACGCTCGACTACGTGCCGCTCGACCACCCGCGTCGCGGCGAGCTGCTGGGGATCCTCCGCCGCCTGGCCGAGGCGATCGTGAAGGTGCAGGACCCGAAGAGCGGGGTGTGGTGGCAGGTGCTCGACCAGCCGGGCCGCGAGGGCAACTACCTGGAGTCGTCGGTGTCGTCGATGTTCGCCTACGTGCTGCTGAAAGCGTCGCGCCTCGCCTATCTCGACAAACCCTATGGCGAGGCCGGCCGCCGCGCCTACGCCGGCATCATCAAAGAGTTCATGGAAGGCGACGACCTGACCCGCGCCGTCGCCGTGGTCGGCCTGGGCGGCGACCCGAACAGCGAAGGTCGCTACCGCGACGGCACGTACCAGTACTACGTCGGCGAGAAGACGCGCAGCAACGACCCGAAGGCGGTCGGCGCGTTCATTTTCGCCAGCCTGGAAGCGGAGCGCTGACGCACTAAAGCGTTGGCTTTTTCTTGCGCGAGGCGGCCGGCATGGCGGAGATCGCCGAACGAAGGAAGCGGTTCACCGTTTCCGAGGACTGAAAAACGGTGGCGACGTCGGGATCGAGCACGACGGCGATGGAATCCTGGCTGAAACGACTCGCAAAGCGATTGGGGCGCGACTTCGAATAGTCGAAATCATAGTGAGCGCGCAGATCGTCTTCGCTCTTTCGGGCTGGCTGCTGACTAGTCGATCGCTTCTTCATATTGTTGACGCTCCGATGCGTCCGGCCGGCGAGCGTTGATGATGCGGAGCACCTCAGCGCGTTCTATAAAGGATACCAATACGAGCTTGCCCATCGCAGAGCGACCGATGATGAGCTCGCGGCTCTCTCCGACGGAATGATCAGGGTCGTCGTGGATTCGCGCGAGCGGATCTCCGAATACGGTCGCCGCTTCGTCGAACGACACGCCGTGTTTCTGAAGGTTCGCCAGTGCCTTCCGCGGATCCCACGTGAATTGCACCCGCACACCTTATGACACGAAGCTAACGGCGCGGGCGCGACCTACGCCGTCCCGTCGAGGACGAGACTCACCGGATCGTTCACGCGGATCAGCCCCGTACGGATCACCGTGCCGTAGACGCCGGCGTTGTTCTGGTTCAGCCGGACCACGGTCTCATCATCCGCGGGTCCTGCATGCCGGTGTCGGGATCGAGATTGATCATCACACAGCGGACGTCGCGCGCCGTTACGCGAACGGCCGGCCGAGGGTCGCGGTCGCCGAACAGCAGCGTGCCGCCGACCCAGGCGTCCTCGTGGAACGGCTCGCCGTTCCCGGTCTCCAGCACGATGTTGGCGCGGAAGCGACGGCGGTCGAGCGCCACGCCGGCCTGGGCGGAGATGCCGGCCATGGTCGACAGGCTGATCACCGAAATGGCGGCGTCGTCGAAGATGCCGTGCTTGAGCTTCATCAATTCCACGCCGCCGCCGAGGCGTTCCGCGATCTCGCGCTGCAGCTCCGCGCCGCGGAGCTCGACCTCATCGCCGGCCGGCGTGCGGACGTGCGTCGGCAGCGGCTCGCCGCTGCTCTCGTCCAGGCCGGCCGGGTGGTACAGCAGGAGCGCGGCGAGCTTGCTCGCGGTGAGCCACGGAAACCCGCTGTCATCGCCAAGTTTCCGGAAGGCGAAGCGGCGGTCGCCGTCCAGGCCGTGCCATCCGAGGAATGCCGATTCGGCGGGCGTGCCGGCCATCGACTTCACGGGATAGCGAACGAGCTCGCGGATATGACCGAGATGCGTCATCGCACTTCCATGAGGTAACTGGTGAGGCGGCGGATCTTGCCGTCCTGCATCTCGAAGACGTCGCACATGGCGAGGGTGAGCTCGGTGCCGTCGACGCGCCGCGCACCGACGAAGCCCTCGGCCACCACCACACCGGCCTGCTCGGTCATGCGCGTCACCGTGATCGCCGGCGGGCCGCTGAAGGCAGGATTCTCGATCTCCTTGTCGAACGCCGCCTTGCCGTGCAGGTGAAAGGCGCCGGGAAGGATCCACTCGACGTCGGCCGTGAGGCAGTCGAGGATCTGCTCGTGGTTCGAGGCCCGGAAGCCGTCCATGTACCGCTCGACCGTCGCCTTGTTCTCGCTCACCGTCCCTCCAGTTCGGCCGCCATCTTATCGAGCCAGCGCTGCCGCGCCGCGGCATCGTCGGGGACAGTGAGCGCCCGCCGCGTGGCGGGGCGCACGGGATAGCCGCCCACCTCCTCCTGGCTGTCGATGATGCGGCCGTCGCGGTTGCGAACCGACTGCACGATGCGCGCGTCGATCGGGTCGCGGCGGGCGGGGCGGGCGCCGGCGGTGCGGAGGACGCCCTCCAGATCGGCGGGCACCTCGACAAACGGGAAGGGCGGCGCGGAGAGCTGCACCACTCCGGCGTCGGCCAGCGGCAGCGCGGTGGCATTGTTTCGGAGGTAGACGCGCGCGCCGGGATCGTTCGACTTCACGAACACCTTGCCGCGCGTGTCGGGGCCGGCGATGGCGGTGTTGCCGGCGATGACCGCCTCCGCCGGCTCGAGCGTCTTGCGATTGCCGCGCGCGCCGACGCCGACGCAGGCTGAGCCCCAGTTGTACATCACGTTCCCGGCGACTACCGTGCGCGTGCCGCCCTTGAGCCGCGGGTTGCGCTCGCGGTTGTGCGCGAAGAGGCATCCGGTGATGGTCACGCCGCGCACGCCGTCGTGGATGAGCGTCCCCTTGGAGTGCTCTCCTTTCGGATGCCCGGCGTGTGACAGCCCCTCGGCGATGAGGCACGAGCGGAGCGTCACGTCGCGCGCCGTCGCCGCCGGCTCGACGTCGGCCGGGCCGGAGACGGAGAGGTTCTCATCGATGCCCCAGGTCGCGGAGCAGTGATCGAAGACGACGTCGTAGACCTCGCCCGATGAACGATGCGCGCCGAGCGCGTCGACCGCGCCTTTCGCGCCATCGCCCGGCCGCACGGCGAGATGCTGCACGACGACGTCGTGCGTCTGGACCGACAGCCCGCCGCGGATCAGCGTGATGCCGGGATCGGGCGCCGTCTGTCCGGCGATGACCAGGTGCGGATTGCGGACGACGAGCGAGGAGCCGCCGAGGTCGATCACGCCGCCGACCTCGAAAACGATGAGGCGGGGGCCGGCGGCGTCGAGAGCGCTGCGGAGCGAGCCCGGGCCGTCGGCGGCGAGCGTCGTGACTCGAATTGGTTTGACCAATACTGGCGGCTCAGCGGCTGACGCAAGGGCAATTGCAAGGAAACACGCGAGGTGAGCGGCCATATTGGTCATACAATACTTGACTCTCGGCTCTCAGTGGTCATATAACAGAGGTCACGCCACAGACCGCACGGATAGGAGATGCCATGAAGTCACGAAGCTGCCTCACGGTTCTCGTGCTCGCTCTTGCCCTCGCCCCCGCCGCCCTCGCCCAAGACACCCGCGGCGGCATCAAAGGCCGCGTCACCGACAGCAGCGGCGGCGTCCTCCCCGGCGTGACCATTACGGTCACCAACGTGGAGACGAACGTCCCCGCCGTCGTCGTCACCGACAGCAAGGGGTTCTACCACGTACTCCACCTCAACTCCGGCCAGTATTCGGTGGAAGCGAGGCTGGAAGGCTTCAAGCCGGCGGTGCGGAAAGGGCTGACCGTCCGCCTCGGCGACGCGCTCAACATCGACGTCAAGCTCGAGCCGGGCAACGTCGAGGAAGTGATGGTGGTGACGGCATCCGCCCCCATCCTCGACACCACTTCCGGCGTGACCGGGCAGGTCATCGACAGCCAGCAGATCCAGCAGCTGCCGCTGGGCGACGGCACGGCGTACATGCTGACGCGCCTGGCGCCCGGCGTGATGGACTCGTCGGACCTCCACTTCTCGCGGCCGATGGACAACGGCAACCTGGCCGGCATCGTGGCCAACGGCGCGCAGGGCGGCAACGACTTCACGCTCGACGGCGCGCCGAACCGCGTCTCGCCGAACAACGCGCAGGCCGGCAACAACAACGGCGTGGTCGGCTTCTCGCCGCCTTCCGACGCCATCAGCGAATTCAAGGTGCAGACGAACGCCTTCGACGCCGGCTCCGGCCACACCGCCGGCGCCACGGTGAACCTGGCGCTCAAGAGCGGCACCAACGACTTCAAGGGCGTGGCCGCCTACTTCAACCGCAGCGACGCCCGCTCGGCGACGCCGCTGCTGACCAAGCGCGCCGGCGCGGACAAGCCGACGCGCGAGTACGACCGGATGACCGGCACCATCGGCGGCCCGATCGTCCGCGACCGCACCTTCTTCATGGCCTCCTTCGAGCGGCTGAAAGACATCCAGCCGGAGCCGGCCACCTACACCGTGCCGACGGTGAAGATGCGCGCCGGCGACCTCTCCGAGTTCACCGGCGTCACGGTCTACGACCCGCGCACCGCCACCGGCACCAACGGCACGCGCACCGCCTTCGCCGGGAACCTGATCCCGGACAACCGGATCAATCCCGTGGCCCGCGCGTACGCCCACCTCTATCCGCTGCCGAACCGGCCAGGCACCACCGGCAACTACTTCACCAACCAGCTCCGCCCGTACGACTACAACGCGGCGCTGATCCGCCTCGACCACAGCTTCAACAGCAGCAACAACCTCTTCCTCAACAGCTACTACAACAAGCGCCAGGAAGACCGCTACAACTGGGCGCTCGGCGCGGAGAACGCCACCGGCGACGGCGAGATCGACGGCTTCGAGGTCACGCACGGCTACGACTACCGCAGCAACACCGGCGCGACGCTCGGCTACACCTCCATCCCGTCGAGCAGCTGGCTGTTCAACGCGGTCGCCGGCTGGTCGCGCTTCGGCGAGTGGCGCCGGCCGGCCGACGAGATCGACCCGGCGTCGCTCGGGTTCTCATCGGCGGCCGTGGCGTTGATGGGCGGCTACAAATACCTGCCGTTCATCACCTTCGGCGGCTTCAGCACCACGAACGCCAACTCGCGCATCGCCACCCTCGGCGCGATGCGCTCCGACTGGAACACCGGCTTCAACCGCCCCTTCACCAACCTCTCCTTCACGCCGAGCACCGACTGGCTGCACGGCAACCACTCCTTCCGCGCCGGCTACGACCTGCGGCACCAGCAGTGGCAGATCACCGTGCCGCCGTACGGCGCCGGACGCTACAACTTCAACGGCGCCTACACGCGGCAGAACAACTCCGCGGCTCTGAACGACCCCGCGCAGTCGTGGGCGCAGTTCCTCCTCGGACTCCCCACCACCGGCACCGGCACCGTCGCCTCTTCAGGCGCCACGTCGAGCCAGTTCGAGATCGCCGCCGCCGCCGAATACACGCAGGTCTCGCACGCGCTCTTCGCGCAGGACGACTGGCGCCTGTCGCCGAAGCTGACCGTCAACCTCGGCCTGCGCCTGGAGATCGACCAGCCGATGCGCGAGACGCACGACCGCAACCTCGGCGGCTTCGACACCGACATGGCCTCGCCCATCGAGTCCGCCGCGCTGGCCAAGTACGCCGCGGCCCCCATCCCCGAGATCCCCGTCAGCCAGTTCCGCGTCCGCGGCGGCGTGCAGTTCGAGGACGGCCCGCTCTACAACACGCTGCACAAGGTGATGCCGCGCGCGGCGTTCTCGTATCAGATCGACGACCGCACCGTCCTCCGCGGCGGCGCTGGTCTCTTCAGCTACAGCTACTACTTCGACGCCGGCAATCAGACCGGCTTCTCGCAGCCGACGCCGGTGGTGACCACCGACAACAACGGCGCCAGCTTCCTCACCGACCTGACCAACCCCATTCCGTCGGGCACGCTGGTGCAGCCGACCGGATCCTCGCTCGGCGCCTCGACCGGTCTGGGGCTGACGCTCGGCACCATCATCCCGTCCGAGCGCAAGGTGCCGTTCTACAGGCGCGCGCAGCTCGGCGCGCAGCGCGACCTCGGCGGCGGCTGGGTGGCCGAGGTCTACTTCGTCGCCTCGCGCGGCGAGCACCTGCCGGTGGTGCGCGACCTCAACGCGCTGCCGATGCAGTACCTCTCCACCTCGCGCATCCGCGACACCGCGCAGGAAGCGTTCCTCAGCGGCTCGGTCACCAACCCCTTCGCCGGACTGCTGCCCGGCACCACCATTAACGGCGCCACCATCACGCGCGGGCAACTGTTGCGCGCCTATCCGCAGTACCTGGCGGGCGCGGTGAACGGCGCGGTGGCCGGTACGGGCACGATCAGTGTCGGCACCGAGGAGTACGTCGGTTCGGATCAGTACGACGCGGGCGCGCTGCGCATCGAGAAGCGCTTCGCCAGCGGCAACTCGCTCGTCGCCAGCTACACCCGGTCACGCTCGCGCGACAAGTTGAACTACCTCAACTCCGCGGACGGCATCCTCGAGGATCGCGTCTCCCCCAGCGACCGCCCGAACCGCGCCACGCTCGGCGGCACGTTCCGCCTTCCCTTCGGCGCCGGCCGGCGCTGGGGCAAGGACTGGAGCGGCTTCACGCAGGCGGCGCTCGGCGGCTGGTCGGTCAGCGCCACCTATCAGTATCAGGACGGCTTCCCGCTGGTCTGGAACACCAACGTCTACTACGACCCGGCGCGCGACCCGAAGGACCTCCGCTCGAACATCGGCGGCCACTGCCCCGGCGGCGGCAGGGCTGGTCTCGACTGCCCGGCGTGGGACATCTCCGGCTTCTACGTCGCCGGCGGCACCGGCCGCACCGACCAGCGCATCCAGCTGGCCAACAACGTCCGCTACTTCCCGTCGACGCTGCCGAACGTCCGCACCGACAACCTCCACCTGATGGACATCGGCATCTACAAGACCTTCGACGTGACGCGCTCGGTCGACCTGCAGGTGCGCGTCGAAGTGATCAACGCGCTGAACTACACCGTGCTCTGGAACCCCGACCAGAACCCGCGCAACGCCACCTTCGGCCTCATCAACCAGGACCGCAACAACCCGCGCGACGTGCAGCTCGGCGCGCGGCTGACCTTCTGATTTGATCGCCGCCATCCTTCTCGTGGCGCAGACGCTCGCGTCTGCGCCACCTCCCTCTCCCTCTTTCCACGTCGTCGTCCGCAACCCGCTGCCGATCGCCCGGCGGTCGGAGACCATCGAGGTTGCGGCGGCGCAGCTCGCGCCGCTCGGCGACCTGGCGCGCGTGCATGTCTTCCAGGGCGGCCGCGAGCTCGTCGCGCAGACGCTGGAGAGCGGCCTCATTTTCCAGGCGGACTTTGCGGCGAACGGCGCGCTCGAGTTCGAGCTGCGCGCGGGCGAGCCGCGGCGCTATGGCAAGGACGACTTCCGCGTCTACGGCCGCTTCGTGCGCGAGCGCTTCGACGACTTCGCCTGGGAGAACGACCGCGTGGCGCACCGGATGTACGGCGCGGCGTTGGAGACGTGGGAGAAAGAGCCGCTGACCTCGAGCGCGGTCGACGTCTGGCTCAAGCGCACCCGCCGCCTGGTGGTCAACGACTGGTACATGACCGACGACTACCACCGCGACCACGGCGAAGGCGCCGACTTTTACTCCGCCGGCAAGAGCCGCGGCTGCGGCGGCAGCGGGCTGTGGCGCGACGGCCACCTGGTCGTGTCGAAGAACTTCCGCGAGTCGAAGGTGCTCGCCGCCGGCCCCATCCGCCTCGTCTTCGAGTTGCGCTACCCCGACCTCGGCGAGACGAAGCGCATCACGCTCGACGCCGGCCAGAACTTCAACCGCTTCGAGAGCCGCTATGACGATGTGGGACGGGTTCTCAACCCGTCCGCCGCCGAAGGCGGCCACTCCGTGGCCGCGGACGGGTTGAGAACCCGTCCCACATTGTTCGCCGCGGGCATCAAGCAGAACAAAGGGGCCAGCGTCCGCATCGAGCGCCCCGCCGGCTGGCTGCGCAGCTGGGAGCCGGTGGTCAACGGTACCGGCGAATTCGGCTGCGCGCTGGTCTTCGATCCTGCGAAGATTGCCGACGTGACCGAAGCCGACGGAAACCAGCTGGTGATCGCGCGCGGGCCGCAGCTCTACTGGGTCGGCAGCGGATGGGATCGCAGCGGCGACTTCGCCGGCGCCGCCGACTTCGACCGCGCCGTCGCCGAGTGGGCGCTGCGCATCGCGACGCCGCTGCAGATCGAGATTCGTCCGTGATCGACCGGCGCCAGCTCATTCGCGACGCCTTTGTTGCCGGCGCGGGGTTCGCGCTGTTGTCGTGTGTCAGCACGCGACCGGCCGATCCGTGGACACGCGTCGAGGACATCCTCTCGCGCATCGTGCCGCCGCGCTTCCCTAAGCGCGACTTCGTCATCACCGGCTACGCCTCGATCGACAAAGCGATCGAGGCCTGCGCCGCCGCGGGCGGCGGGCGGGTGGTGGTCCCGGCCGGCGAGCACCTCACCGACCCGATCCGGCTGCGCAGCAACGTCGAGCTGCACGTCGCCGCCGGCGCCACGCTGCGCTTCACGCGCGACCCGGCGCGTTTCCCCGTCGTCCTCACCCGCTGGGAAGGCGTGGAGCTGATGAACTACTCGCCGCTGGTCTACGCGCTCGACTGCGAGAACGTCGCCGTCACCGGCAAGGGGATCCTCGACGGCCAGGCGGACGAGGAGCACTGGTGGCCGTGGAAGGGCGAGACCACCGGCCGCCGCAAGGACGTCACGCGCAACTCCGACCTGCCGGCACCGCAGCTCGCCGACCGCAACGAGCTGTTCCGCATGGGCGAGACGAACGTGCCGGTCGAACAGCGCGTCTTCGGGCAGGGGCACTTTCTCCGCCCGACGTTCATCGAGCCGTATCGCTGCAGGAACGTGCTGGTCGAAGGCGTCACCATCCGCAACGCACCGTTCTGGGTCATCCACCCCACCCTCTCCACCAACGTCACCGTCCGCCGCGTGAAGGTCGACTCGAAGGGACCAAACAACGATGGCTGCGACCCCGAGTCGTGCCGCGACGTGCTGATCGAGGACTGTCTCTTCGAGACCGGCGACGACTGCATCGCGCTGAAGTCGGGGCGCAACGCCGACGGCCGCCGGGTGAACGTGCCGGTGGAGAACGTCGTCATCCGCCGCTGCCGCATGGGCGCGGGACACGGCGGCATCACCATCGGGTCGGAGGTCAGCGGCGGCGCGCGGAACGTCTTCGCCGAGAACTGCCGGCTGGACAGCCCCGACCTCGAGCGCGGCCTGCGCCTGAAAACGAACAGCGCGCGCGGCGGCTTCATCGAGAATGTCTTCGTGCGCGACATCGAGATCGGCACCGTGCTGCTCGCCCCCATCGAGATCGACCTCCGTTACGGCCCGCCGGAGTCGGGGCCGTACAAGCCCTCCGTGCATACGATCAAGGTCGAACGCATGACGTCCGCGCACAGCAAGCACGGCCTCTACATCCGCGGACTGGAGGACGCGCCGGTCACCGGCGTGGTGGTCCGCGACAGCACCTTCCGCGGCGTGGAGAACGGCCACGTCATCGAAGGCGCCGTCGGCCTCGAGCTGCACAATCTCATCGTGGAGAACAAGAAACCATGACCACCCTCGCCCCGATCGAAGCCAACACCTGCGTCGTCCGCGACACCGGCAGCCGCCGCGGGCGGCACCTCAGCGTCACGCCGGCCACCACCGCCGCGCGCCACCTGCACTACGGGCGCATCGTGCTCGACACAGAGCCGCTCTCGTTCTCGACCGACGACCGCGAGACCGCGCTGATCTGCCTGCGCGGAAGCGCGCGCGTCAGCGGCACCGCGCTGGCGAAATACGACGCCATCTACATCCCGCGCGACTCCGACGTCACCGTGCAGCCGGGACCCGACGGCTGCGACTTCGCCGAGGTCGCCGCGCCGGTCGAGAAGCGCTACCCGCTGCAGGTGGTCCGCTTCGACGACGTACAGAAGGACGCGGCGTTGCACTTCCACACCGGCGGCCCGTCGTCCGAGCGCGACATCAACGTCCTGATCGGCAAGAACGTCGAGGCCGGCCGCATCCTGGCCGGCGTCACCTTCAGCCGGCCAGGCAACTGGACCTCCTGGCCGCCGCACGAGCACGCGCGCATGCTCGAGGAGGCCTACCTCTACATCGACATGCCGGCGCCGGGCTGGGGACTGCAGCTCGTCTACAACGACCCGCGCAGCCCGGAGCTGGTCACCGTGGTCCGCGACGGCGACGTCGTCCTCATGCCGCAGGGCTTCCATCCCAACGTCTCCGCCCCCGGCTCGTCCATCAACTTCCTCTGGATGATGGCCGCCATTCGCGAAGGCGACGACCGTCAGTTCGGCGTGGTCAACGTGCAGCCCGAGTACGCCGCCGGCGGCTCGGGACTGGAAGCCTCCCGCAAATGAAGATCCGCGACGCGGCTTCCTGCCGGTACGACCTGGTGAGCCTCGGCGAGGTGATGCTGCGCCTCGATCCGGACGACGTGCGCGTGGCCACCGCCCGCTCCTTTCAGGTCTGGGAGGGCGGCGGCGAGTACAACGTGGCGCGCGGCCTGCGCCGCTGCTTCGGCCTGCGCACCGCCATCGTCACCGCGCTGGTCGACAACGCCGTCGGCCGCCTGGTCGAGGACCTCATGCTGCAGGGCGGCTGCGACCTCTCCTGGCTGCGCTGGGTGGACGACGACGGCGTCGGCCGCCGCGCGCGCAACGGCCTCAATTTCACCGAGCGCGGATTCGGCGTCCGCGCCGCGCTCGGTACGTCGGATCGCGGCCACACCGCCGTCTCGCAGCTGAAACCGGGCGACGTCGACTGGGACCGCCTCTTCGGATCCGACGGCGCGCGCTGGTTCCACACCGGCGGCATCTTCGCCGCGCTCTCCGAGACCACCCCCGCCGTGGCGCGCGAGGCGATGGAGTCGGCGCGGCGCCACGGCGCGATCGTTTCCTACGACCTGAACTACCGCCCCTCGCTCTGGAAGGGAATCGGCGGCGCGGCGAAGGCGCGCGAGGTCAACCGCGAGCTGGCGTCGCTCGTCGACGTCCTCTTCGGCAACGAGGAGGACTTCAGCGTCGCACTCGGCATCGAGGTCGAGGGCGTCGACGAGCACCTCGCCGCGCTCCCCGTCGACGCGTTCAAAACAATGATCGGCCGCGCGCGCGAGCAGTTCCCGAACGTGCAGGTCGTCGCCACCACCCTCCGCGTGGCGCACACCGCCACCCGGAACGACTGGGGCGCCATCGTCTGGTCCGACGGCGCCTTCCACGAGGCCACGCTCCGCCCGAACCTGGAGATCCTCGACCGCGTCGGCGGCGGCGACTCGTTCGCTTCCGGCCTGATCTATGGATTCCTGGCGGGACGCGGCGCAGCGTGGGCGGTCGAATGCGGCGCCGCGCACGGCGCGCTGGCCATGACCACGCCCGGCGACACCAGCATGGCGACACTCGCCGAGGTCGAGCGGGTGATGAAGGGAGGAACGGCGCGTGTCAGCCGCTAGCCCGTCATCCCGAGCGTGAGCGAGGGACCTGGGGGCTCGGGCGGCGCGCCACCCGCCCAGCCAGGTCCCTCGCTCACGCTCGGGATGACGAACCTGATGACGAACCTTATGACTACTCTTGATCAAATCCGCGCCGTCGGCATCATCCCCGTCGTCCGCGCCCGCTCCGCCGACGAGGCGCTCGCGGCGGTCGACGCCATCCGCGCCGGCGGCATCCCCATCCTCGAGATCACCCTCACCGTCCCCGGCGCCGTGCAGGTCATCGCCGAGCTGATCAAACGCCTCGGCGACGACGCGCTGATCGGCGCCGGCACCGTCCTCGACGCCGACACCGCCCGCGCCTGCGTCGACGCCGGCGCGCGCTTCGTGGTCAGCCCCGCCCTCGACGTCCCCACCATCGAGACCTGCCGCGGCCTCGGCATCCCGGTTTTCCCCGGCGCGCTGACTCCCACCGAGATCGTCACCGCCTGGAAAGCGGGCGCCGACGCGGTGAAGGTCTTCCCGGCCGGCGCGGTCGGCGGCGCGGCGTACCTGAAGTCCGTCAAGGCCCCGCTGCCGCAGATCGAGCTGATCCCCACCGGCGGCGTCTCGCTCAAGACCGCGGCCGACTTCATCGCCGCCGGGGCCATGGCCCTGGGGGTCGGTGCCGACCTGGTCAGCGGCGACGCCGCCTCCATCACCGAAAAAGCCCGCCAATACGTGGCGATCGTGGCCGCCGCGCGCGGATAATGCGTGTAAACGCCACCCCGCCCTCCCCCGTCCAAACCGCTGTGGGTAGCGTTACGGCTTTTCGCGTGAGTCAGACCGACCATTCGATCCCGACCGACGGCGAGCTCATCGAGCGCACTCTGGCCGGTGACGGGAACGCGTACGCCCTGATCGTCGAGCGGTTCCAGCGGAAGATCTACCGCGTCGCCTACTCCATCGTCCGCGACGACGCCGAGGCGGACACCGTGGCGCAGGACACCTTCATCCAGGCGTACGCCAGCCTGGCCCGCTTCGAGGGACGCTCGGAGCTGGAGACCTGGCTGACGCGCATCGCCATCAACCGCTCCCGCGACGCGCTGCGGAAGCGGCGCTTCCTCAGCCTCTTCGCGCGCTTCGACGACGAGAGCGAGGTCTACCTCGAGCCGGTCGACGACCGCCCCAACCCGGAGCGCGAGCTCCACTCGCGGCAGCTGCGCGTCGCCATCGAGCGCGCCGAGCGGAAGCTCTCCGCGCAGCAGAAGATCATTTTCCGCCTCCGCCACTACGAAGACCGGCCGCTGGAGGAGATCGCCAACCTCCTCGGCCTGCGCGGCGGCACCGTCCGCGCGCATCTTTTCCGCGCCATCCACAAGATCCGGAAGGAGCTTGCGGGATGGACCAATCGAAGACAGGATGATTCCGATGACCGAGAAACACTTTAGCGAAGCCGATCTGCTCGAGACGTACTACATGCGGCCCGACCAGTCGGCGCCGATCATGAAGCACCTCGCTTCCTGCGATCAGTGCATCGACCGCTTCAACCGCCTGGAGCGCAAGCTGCGCGACGCGTCGGCGGCGGCCTGCCCGACCAAGCCGGCCACCTTCTGGGCCTTCCAGCGCAGCTCGATCATGCGCCGCGTCGACGCCGCGCGCGCCGGCACCTCCCGCGCCCCGCGCCTGATGCGCGTCGCCGCCGCCGCGGCGTTCTCCTTCTTCCTCGGCGGAGCGCTGGTGTACGAGACCGTGCGCCCCGAGGTGAAGGTGGTCGAGATGCAGGCGTCGGCGCCGGTCGCGGCGACGGCACCCGACAGCGTCGACCCGTGGCAATCCGAGGAGCTGAAGGACTTCCACGCCGTGGTGCAGTGGGAGTCGTGGGTGGCCGAGGGGAACTCGTGATGACGAAGAAACTGGCATTCGCCGCGCTGCTGATGCTCGTCGCATCGACGGCGCTGGCGCAGATCAAGCTGCCGCCCGGCAAGTGGTGGCGGCGGCCGGAGATCGTGCAGCTCCTCAACCTCTCCGAGGATCAGCAGAACAAGATCGAAACGGTCTTCCGCAACTCCGCGAACGACCTGATTGACGCGCGCGCCGAGGTGGAGAAGCAGACCGTGGCCTTGCGCGCGGCGCTCGACCAGGCGCAGCTCGACCGCAACGAGATCCGCCAGATCGCGCAGCGACTCAACGACGCCCGCGGCAAGCAGTTCCAGCGCGAGCTGCTGCTGCTGGTCGACATGCGCGCGGTGCTCAACGACGCGCAGTGGAACCGCATGCGCAACATCCTCGACCGCCTGGACCAACAGCGCAACGAGCGCCAGCAGCAGCAACCGATGCGGCCGCGCATGCGCTGACGTCATCCTGAGCCGCGAAGACGGCGAAGGATCTCAGCCGCGCATCCGGAGATCCTTCGCTGCGCTCAGGATGACGGCAGCAACCGGAACCTCGCCGCGTCGTACCGCAGCGCCAGCAGCTTCCCCTTGTGCACCGCGGCGTCGCGTGGCAGCTCCACGTGCAGCATCAGCGCGCCGGTGAGGATCCCGCGGACGTGCCACGCGCCGCCGTGGAAGCTCGCCTCCTCCACGGCGAAGATGACGTCGGACTCCTCGCCGGCGCGCGCGACGGCGAAATCGTCCGGCCGCGCCAGCGCCACCCCCTCGCCCTGGAACGGCGGCGCGTCGACGCTCCACGCGCCGATCACCGACTCCACCTCCCGCCCGCGGATCGTCACCGGGATGACGTTGACCTCCCCCGTCGCGCGCGCCGCCGCCTCGGAGGCCGGCTGCCGGAAGACGTGCGAGGCCACCCCGTGCTGCACCACGCGCCCGCCGTCCAGCACCACCAGCGCGTCCATCATCCCCAGCTCGGCCGGCGACGACGGCGCGACCACAGCGGTGGCGCCGAGGACGCGCAGCGTGCGGTAGAGCTCATCGGCGACGTCGCCGACTGCCGACGGATTGAAGTGCTCGAGCAGCCGGTCGGCGACCACGATCCCCGGCCGCAGCAACTCGATGCGCGCCAGGTTGGCGAAGGCGCGCTCGCTCGACGAGAGCGCGTCGAGGCGGCGCTCCAGCAGTCCGTCCAGGTGCCACTTGGTGACGGCCAGTTCGAGCTCGTGGCGGCGGTCTTCGCGATCGAGCGACCGCGTGCGCACCGCCGCGATCAGCAGGTGTTGCACCGACCACCGCCCCGGCCCCTCCGGATCGGACGTCACGTAGAGCAGCGGCCGCCGGCGGCGCGGGAGGTCGTTGACCACCCGGGCACCGATGCGCACCTCGCCGGCGGTCGGGCGGAGGTCGCCGGCAATGACGCGCAGGAGGGTCGAGGCCCCGCAGGCCGGCGGCCCGACTACCGCCACATGGGTGCCGGCGCCGACCGCCAGATCCACGTCCCGGAGGAGGCCGGCGGAGACGCCGCTGAGTGCCAGATCGAGCATGCCCTGCTCAACGGTATGCCATTTGCAGCCCGGTCATCGAATTCTGCTGCGGTCTAGGCGACGGAGCGACAGTGAGCATTCGTGCGCGGCGAACCCCTTTCAAGCTTCGCAAGTTGCTGGTCATCGACGATGACACGGCATTGCTGGCGAATTATCGCGACCTGCTGAGCCCCTACGGCTTCGAGGTCCTGACGGCGCCCGACGGCACCGATGCCGTCCTGCTCGTCGAGCAGAACCCCGACATCCTGCTGGTCATCCTCGACCTGGCCATGCCGCGCATGGACGGCCGCGAGTGGCTGCGCTGGTTCCGCGGCACGCACAAGGAATCGCCGGTGATCATCATCTCGGGCTACAAGCTCGACCCGGCCGAGGCCGACCTCAAGCCGGCGGTGATCCTGGAGAAGCCGTTCGACCTCGCCGAGCTGCTCGACCTGGTGGGACTGTTCTGCGGACTGGGGACGCCGATGGAAGCCAGCGCGAACTAGCTACTTCGCGGCCTGCATGAACGCGCAGGCGTCGACCGACTGCAGGTCGAGCTGCATCGAGGCCATGCTCTGCACGATGTCGATGCGGAACGGGATGCGCCGCGCGTCGTCCGAGAGCCACACCTTCACCCCGCCCGGCCATTTCCGCCCGCCCGGCGCGTCGACGATCTCGAATCCCTGCGCCGCCACCTGCTTGCCTTCGATGGTGAAGGACTGGCGGTTCGACGGCCGCAGGATGACCGGGTAAGACTTGCCGTCGGAGAAGATGGTGGTCTGCACCGGCCCGCGGATGGTCGCCGCGTTCTGCCGGATGTAGAGGATGGTGGTGAGGATGTCGCGGAAGTCCTCGGCCGGCAGCGGCTTGGTGTTCTCCCACTGCTTCTCCGGCGTCTCCTTCCGGACGTGCGCCAGCCGCTTCACGTAGTCGAAGAGCGTCCGCTCCTTGCGCGACTTGTTGCGCCAGGCGTACGCGTGGTACGTCATCAGCGTCTTCAGCCCGTTGTCGTCCATCTGCGACTCGTACGCGTAGAAGCCGCCCTTGGTCCCGGTCGGCGCGGTGATGAGCAGCGAGCTGCTGATGCCCTGCGCGCCCGCGGCGGGGAAGGTCGTCTTCAGCTCGCCGACGCCGGAGGTGGGGAAGACGATGCCGGCCACCCACGAAAGGCCGCCGCGCATCCGCCAGGTGTAGTGGAAGGACTCGACGTTCGTCGCCCCGCTGCAGTTGAGCTCCGTCGCTGACGCCGAAAAGGTGGCGAGCGCGAGCGCGGCGAGCAGGAGGCGGAAACGTCTCATGGAATGCGAGGTAGAACGCTCCCTGACGGAACGTTATTCGTTATGTAGGACGGGCTTCAGCCCGTCAACGTTCGGGACCGCCGCCAGCGACTCGATCCCCGCCTCCACCTCGTCGATCACGTAGTCCGGCGTCGACGACCCCGCGGTCACGCCGACCACGTTCGCCCCCTGGAACCACGACGGGTCGAGGTCGCTGGCGCCCTGCACGAGGTAGGACGGCTTGCTCTCGCGGCAGATCTCCCAGAGGTGCTTGGTGTTCGCGCTCTTCTTCCCGCCGATGACGATGATCAGGTCGATCTCGGGGTCGAGCGCCAGCACGCGCGCGGCGTCCTGGTTCTCCTTGGTGGCGTAGCAGATGGTGTCGGCGCGCTCCAGCTTCCGCGCCCCCTTCTCGATGGCGCGCACCACGTCGTCGAACTCCTCGGCGTTGAGCGTGGTCTGGTAGAAGACCATCAGCTTGTCGTACCGCGACCAGTCGACCGCGTTCGCCGCCTCGATGGTGGAGACGATGTGGTAGGTCGCCGGGTCGAGGTCGTTGGTGTAGCCGATGACCTCGCGGTGCTTGGGGTCGCCGATGAAGATGAGGTGGTAGCCGTTGGTCAGGGCCTTGGCCGCCTCGCGATGGATGTCGTAGACGAACTTGCAGGTGGTGTCGAGCACCTGCAGGCCGGACGACTTGGCGTCGTCGTGGAAGGACGGCGGGACGCCGTGCGCGGAGAAGACGATGGTCGGCTCGGTGACGGCGCCGATCTCGTCGACGGTGCGGACGCCGAGCTGCTCCATCTCCTCGACCACGCGCTCGTTGTGGACGACCTGGCCGAGGATGGCGCCGCGGCCGCCGCCGGCAGCGAAGCGCTTCACTTTCAGGTCCGCGATGCGGACCCCGGAGCAGAAGCCGTACTTTTCGGCGCGCCTGATGATCACGGGGCGAAGAACGCCGGAGCCATCGCGAACATTCTGCCCGCGGCCAGTGCCCTTCCCCCCGCTCCGCGGGGAGAAGGTGCCGCGAAGCGGCGGATGAGGGGCACTCGCGTAGGTACAATCCCTCCCCCATGTCGTCCTCCCCCACCACCGCCCGCGAGCCGCTGCTCACCCCGCGCTTCGCGATGCTGTGGACGTACGCCTTCATCACCTTCTTCTCCGCCTTCCAGCTCCTGCCGGCCATCCCGCTGCGCATCCTGGAGCTGGGCGGGACGAAGGCGGAGGCGGGATGGTTCCTGACCGTCTACACGCTCTGCAGCGCCTTCGCCGCGCCGGTGATGGGGACGATCGCCGACCACATCGGCCGGCGGCGCCTGCTGATCATCGCCTCGGTGGTCTTCGTCGGCTTCTCCGTCGCCTACGGATTGATCCGCGACCTGCGCCTGCTGCTCCTGGTCGGCGCGGTGCACGGCTCGATGTGGTCGGGCATCCTCTCGTCGGCGTCCGCGATCATGAGCGAGTTCATCCCCGAGTCGCGCCGCGCGCAGGGGATGGCGTGGTGGGGACTGTCGAGCACCGCCGCGGTGTCGCTCGCGCCGGCGGTCGGGCTGTGGGTTTATCACTTCGGCTGGATCACGCTCTGCCTGGAGCTAGCCATCCTCTCCACCGCCATGACCATCTGGGCGGTGGTGCTGCCGGCGCACCACACGCCGCACGCCGGGCGTCTGGCCATCACCGACGCCTGGGACTGGCGCGTGATCAAGACCACCCTCTCGTTCGCGGTGATGTCGTTCGGCTACGGCGGCGTCACCAGCTACTCCGCCATCGTGGCACTCGAACATCACGTCAAGCCGACCGCGATCTACCTGACGACCTTCGCCGCCACCATCGTCGTCGTCCGCGTCTCGCTCTCGCATCTGGTCGACCGCGTCGGCGTGAAGACCGTGCTCTACCCGTCGCTGGCGCTGGTGCCGGTCGCCTTCGGCACCCTGGCCGTGGCGCACGTGCGGTGGGAGATGATGGTGTCGGCGATCCTCTTTGGCATCGGCTTCGGCCTGGCCTATCCCGCCTTCGCCACCTTCATCCTCGGCAACACCGATCCGCTGCGCCGCGCGCGCACCTTCGGCTCGATGGTCTGGGCCTTCGACACCGGCATCGGCCTCGGCTCGTTCAGCGTCGGCGCCATCGGGCAGCGCTACGGGCTGGGGACGGCCTTCGGCGTAGCGGCGGTGCTGAGCTGCCTGGCCATCCCGATTTTCGCCTGGACCTCGAAGCGGATGGCGAGCACTGGCGCAACACTTGCTGGCGAGGTGAAGCATGTCAGTCCCGCCGAATGACGACGACGAATTCGTACGCAAGAAGGTAATCATCGAAACCGGTGCCTCGAGCGGATCGATGCGCTCGAACGCCGTGACCATCATCATCCTGGTGGTGATCGCCCTCGGCATCGTCGGCTACATCCTGATGCACATGAAGTAAGCTCGGCCCCCATGCGGGCCGTCCTGTTGCTGCTGGTCGCGTCGTCGCTGCACGCCGCCGATTTCGATTCCAAGGCCGCCGAGCGCTTCGCCGACCTGGCCCTCGCCTGCGTGCACAAGGAGTATCCGAACAAGATCGCGCACAACCTCAACGGCGATGAAGACGTCGCGCCGCCGCGCGCACTGACGCCGGCGTTCTACGGCTGCTACGACTGGCACTCGTCAGTGCACGGCCACTGGCTCCTCGCAAGACTGGCGCGAACCTTCCCCGACGCGCCGTTCGCGCCGAAGGCGCGCGCCGCGCTGGCGAAGAGCATCACCGCGGCGAACATCGCGAAAGAGGCGGAGTACCTGCGCGGCGCCGGACGCGCCAGCTTCGAGCGCCCGTACGGCCTCGCCTGGCTGCTGCAGCTGGCGGCGGAGCTGCGCGAGTCCGACCCGTCGATGTACGCCACGCTGAAGCCGCTCGAAGAGGCGGCGAACGAGCGTCTGAAGGCGTGGCTGCCGAAGCTCTCGCATCCCGTCCGCTCCGGGGAGCACAGCCAGAGCGCCTTCGCCCTCGGCCTGATCATCGACTCCACGAGCGACGACGCGCTCCGCACGCTGGCGCGCGACGCGGTGCGGCGCTTCTACCTCGACGACAAAGCCTGCCCGCTGGCCTACGAGCCGTCGGGCGAAGACTTCCTCTCGCCCTGCCTGGCCGAGGCCGATGCCGTGCGCCGCGTGCTGCCGCCGGGCGAGTACGCGGCATGGCTGCGCCGCTTCCTCCCGTCAGGAGTGTCGCTCCGTCCCGAGGTGGTGACGGACCCGAGCGACCCGAAACTGGCGCACCTCGACGGCCTGAACCTCAGCCGCGCCTGGATGCTGGAAGGAATCGCGTCAGGACTGCCGAAGAGCGACGCGCGCCGCACCGCCATTCAGAAAGCGGCGGACGCGCATCGCGAGGCCGGCCTGAAGTCGGTCACCGGCGAGCACTACGAGGGCGGGCACTGGCTGGGCAGCTTCGCCGTCTATTTGACGACGCGGCGAGGAGCGCCGGCGTCCTCGCCGGCTGGCCCGCAGGCGTCTTCGCCTGCGGCGGCGGGACGCCGCCCGGCCAGCCGCCGAGACGGCGGCGCTCCGTAAAACTAGCGCCGCACCGCCTTCGCCATCCCCGTCCGGATCGCGTCGTCGACCATCGGCCAGAGCGCTCGCTCGGCGGCGCGCTCGATCTGCTCCTCGCGCTCGTCGAGCGCCTGCTCGCGCTTGGCCAGCGCGCGCTGCTTCGCGCGCACCTCATCGAGGCGCCGCTCGTTCGCGGCGGTGCGCGGCGCGTCCTCCAGCCGCTCTTCCTCGCGGTCGAGCTGCTCCTCCTCGCGGCCGATCGCGGTCTGCTCCGGCACGAGCGCCAGCTGCGGCGCGAAGAGAGCGCGCGCGCGGTCGAGGAACGCCTCGTCGCGCACCAGGTACTCGGTGCCGTTGCGGCGCGCCCAAACCACCTTCCCGCGGAACGCCTCGGCCACCGCCACGATGCTGTCGACGTCCGCGCCGCTGATGGTGGTGTTGTCGTCGATCTTGATGATGTAGGCGTCGCGGCGCGGCTTGGCCGACATCAGCGCAGCCGCGGCGAGCGCGATCAGCAGCAGGCGTTTCATCGCCGCACCTCGCGCGCGTCGCCGCTGTCGATCAGCTCGCGCATCGTCTTGCGCAGCTCCTTGTCGATCTTCTTTCCTTCTTCCTTCATCTGCTCGCCGAGGTCACGCATCTCGTCGCCGAGGTCGCGCATCTGGTCGCCGAGCCGGCGCATCTTTTCGCCCTCGGCGCGCATCTCGTCGCCGAGCTCCTTCATGCGCTCGCGGGCACTCGGATCGTAGGTGACGCGGGAGGAAAGCCGCGCCTGTTCCGCGCCGAGCCGCGACTGCTCGCGGCCGTACTCCGACTGCTTGCGGCCGAGGTCGGACTGGCGCCGCCCGAGCGCCGACTGCTGCCGGCCGAGCTCGCGCTGGCGTTCGAACACCTGGCGGATATCGATGAGCACGTTGGGCGCCGTGACCACGTAGCTGCGGCCGTCCAGCTCGTACCAGAAGAAGCGGCGGCCGAAGGCGCTTCGCAGCGCGCGCATGTCGACGTCCTCGTCGGTGTGGCTGCTGGTGCTGTCGCCGTCGGCGAAGACGTAGTTGGTGCCGCGCGAGCCGCCGAACGGCGCCAGCGGGGCCAGGGGGGCCAGCGGCGCGAGAGGAGCCATCGGCGCCATCGGAGGTGCCATCGCAGCCGGCGGCGCAGGCGGAGCCGGAGGGGCAGGCGGGGCGGGTGGAGCGGGCGGGGCGGCGAACTGCAACAGGGCGATGATGGCCAGCAGCGCGAGTGTCATGACGAGCGTCTCCTCCAGCTCTTGGACGTCAGCGCGCGGCCGCGGTTAGGCGCAGCGGTCTTAAGTTAAGTACCCCTCATCCGCCCTTCGGGCACCTTCTCCCCTCTGGAGAGGGGAGAAGGGCTCTCGCCATGAGTGTCGCGAGTGCCCCTCGCCCCGCGGAGCGGGGAGAGGGTGGCCGAAGGCCGGGTGAGGGGCCGTGCCGCGCTTAACTCGAGATCGTCGCGGTTAGGCGGCGCATGAAATCGACGTCCGGCTTGAAGTAGAAGCTCTTGATGGGACAGACCTCGGCGCCCTTGCCGCCGCACATCGCCACCACCGTCCGGTCGGCGGCGTCGGGCTGCCAGTCGTCGTGGGAGCGGATGATGCGCGACAGCTCGCGCCGGAAGCGCGCGAAGTCGTCATTCATCCAGACTTCCCGGATTGTGTTTTTGTAGACGTTCCCCAGCGGCGAGCCCTGCAGGATGCAACAGGGAGCGACCGTCCCGCTGACGCGGATCAGCATCGAGTGCCAGCCGATGATGCACGGCTCGTCGAGACCCTTGGTCTCGCGCTCCATTCGCCGCAGTTCCGCCACGCGGCGCCGGTGCGCCATCTTCTCGCGCCACGTCAGGTCGCGGCGGGTGACGAGATGCGCCAGCCGGCGCAGCGGATTGCGGGCTCGGCGCTCGGCGTCGAGCCGCGCGTTGATCTCGGACAACATCGGGCGGATGTCCTGCTCGTAGCTCTCGATGGATGCGATGCGGCGGTACTCGTCGATGCGGATCACCTCTTCGTACAGCCGCATCATCTCCGCCGTCTCCTCCGGCGACATCTTCTGGTCGTCGCGCAGGAAGGAGAGGCCGTTGAAGAGGATGGTGTCGACGCCGAGCTCGCGCGCCAGCGCGTACATCCGCGGGATCGTCTTGTAGTTGTCGCGCCAGACTAAAAACTGCAGATTGACGCGCGGCGTGGCGCTGTTGCGCGCCTTTCGCTGCGCGATGAGGCCGCGGATGTTCGTCAGCACGCGGTCGAAGTTGCGCGCCGGCGTCTGCATCATCGAGGCGTACGTCTCCGCGTCGCCGGTGTTCAGGCTGACCGTGATCTGGTCGCAGCAGTCGATGAGGATCGACGCGATCTCCTCGCCGAGGAGCACCGCGTTGGTGGTGAGGTTCTCGATGGGGATGCCGCTCCTGGCGATGGTGCGCAGGAAGTCCTTCGCCTTGCGATGGAAGAGCGGCTCGCCGCCGCCGGAGAGGCGGATGGCCCGCGTGCCGCACGCCTTCAGCTCCGCGATCATCTCCTCCAGGCGCGTCAACGGCACTTCATCGGTGCCGCGAAGAGCCGCGGTGGAGCAGAAGAAGCACTCGATGTTGCAGCGATCGGCCGGATGGATCTCGACGTGGTACGGCCCGCCGTAGGCGACGCCGTCGCGAATGCCTTTGAGGATCGTTTCCTTGTCCTCGGCGGTGAGGTATTTCCAGCCTAGCTCTGACATGTGGTTGCGTGGTTTCGCGGTTGCGTGGTTGCGTGGTTGCGTGGTTGCGTGGTTGCGAAGCGCTGCGCAACCCCGCAACCTCGCAACTACGCAACCTCGATCACCGCCCCTCCCGTCATTCCCGGCAGGTCAGCTGGTGACAACTCAAATACCGCGTTCGGCGTTCCCGCGGCCGCCCAGATCCGCTCGAAGCGGAGCAGGTCGCGGTCGATGAAGGTCCGGAGCGGCGTGGCGTGCCCGACCGGCGGGATGCCGCCGATGGCGTAGCCGGTCTTCTCGCGCACGAAGTCCGCGCCGGCGCGCGTCACGCCGAGCTTCTTCTCGTCGACGCGGTTGGTGCCGCTGGTGATGACCAGCACCGCCTCGCCGTCCGCGTCGACGAAGACCAGCGACTTGGCGATCTGCGCCACCTCGCATCCCACCGCCGCGGCGGCCTCGACCGCGGTGCGCGCCGACTGCGGCAGCTCCACCACCCGCGCCTCCACCCCGGCGGCTTCGAGCGCGCTCTGGACGCGGGCGGCGGCGCGGGAGAGGTCGGCCATGGGGTGTATGGTAATGCGATGCTCGCTTGGCTGATCGACTGGGCCGTCGTGGTGGTGAGCGCGGCGATCGTCCGCGAGGTCTTCACCAGCAAGCGCGACCTGCCGGCGCATCCCGCGCGCATCGGCGCGCGCGCCGCGGTCGCTGGCGCCGCGATGGTGGCCGCCATCCCGCTGGAGATGGCGGCGGAATTCTGGTTCCAGGGCCTGCAGCACGCGCGCCGCGAATACGACCGCGACTTCGGGAAGAAATACGTTCAGTTCCTGACCGTCCTCCTTCTCGCCGCCACCGGCCTTTACACCCTCCTCCCCGCCTGGCTGCTGCGGCGCTTGTGGCGCTCGCTCGCCCGCCGCGCGGCGAAGATCGATCCGCTGGACATCGGCGAACGCCCCAAAGTGCATGCGGCGTGGGGGCTGCCGCTGCTCGCCGCTTGCGCCGCCATTGCCTGGTTCGCCGGCCTCATGGTCTACGTCACCATCCGCAACTACCGCACCTGCGTGCGCGAGCTCGGCGTCCGCCATACCCTTCGCGGCATGGCGATGATGATCCTCCTGCGCCTTCGCCAGCCGCGGCACGAGTTCTTCAGGATCACGCCGGTCGTCTCCGACATGTTCCCGCTCGCCATCTGCGTCTTCCTGTACGAGATCGTGCCGATCCGAGGCTTCGCCGCCCCGCTCGCGCTGCTGGCCGCCTCCGTGCAGATCGCCACGTCGCTCGACCGCGTCCGCCCGCCCACCTGGTTCTACCTCGGCGCCTCCGACTACGAGGCCTTCTGGGTCTTCGACGATCTGCGGCGCAACTGGGACGTGACCGCGCTCTGTCTCCTCGACCGCGGCGGCGAGGAAGGCTGGAAGTTCTATCTGGCCGAGCAGGAGCGGTGGCAAAAGGAGGGACGCGGATACGCCCGCGCCTTCTTCAACCCCCGCGCCCCGCGCATCTGGAACGTCCGCACGCGCCCCGACATGTGGGAGCACACCGTGCTGCTGCTGATCGACTACACGCCGCTGATCGTGGTCGACCTCCGCCGCCCGAGCCCGTACCTGCTCCAGGAAGTGAAGTGGCTCACCGAGCCGTCGCGCATCGGCAAGACGCTCTTCCTCTACGACGAGCGCGAAGGATTGCTGCCGGAGTACGCCGCGGTCATCCCCGAGTCGGCGCGCGACCGCGTGCTGACCGGGCCGGAGCTCTACTCGTACCGCAAGGCCTGAATGGGATCGAGCTCCGCCGCGCGCGCGGCCGGGTAGATCCCCGACACCAGCCCGACGGTGATCGACACGCCGGTGGCCAGCAGCAGCGAGCCGATGGTGATCACCGTCGGCCAGCCGGCGTACGCGGCGACCAGCCGCGCCAGCACGATGCCGATGATGATGCCGGACATGCCGCCGATCAGGCTGATGGCGAATGACTCGATGACGAACTGCGCGCGGATGTCGGCGCGCCGCGCGCCGATGGCGCGGCGGATGCCGATCTCGCGCGTCCGCTCCAGCACCGAGGCCAGCATGATGTTCATGATGCCGATGCCGCCGACCAGCAGCGAGATGCCGGCGATCGATCCCATCACGATGCTGAAGATCCGCTGCGTCTGCCGGCTCTGCTCCAGGAGCGCCTCGGGGATCATGATCTCGTAGTCGTCCGCGCCGCCGTGCAGCCGGTCCAGCAGCGGGCGGATCAGCGTCCCCGCCTGCCGCGTGGAGACGCCTTCCTTCAGCTCGACCAGCAGCTCGTCGACGGGAGCGTCGAGCGGATCGCGGTCGAACTTCCGCATCGCCGTCGACACCGGAATCCAGATCTCCTCCGCGTTCGAGGCGACGGCGATCTCCTTCGTCCCCGAGCCGCCCGGCAGCTCGCCGGAGAAGATGCCGACCACTTCCAGCCAGACGTCGTTGACCTTGAGCTGCTTGCCGATCGCCGGCCCGTAGCCGAACAGGTTGCGGCGCACCTCGTCGCCGATGACGGCGACCTGCGCGTACTCCGCCTCGTCCTTGGCGTCGAACATCCGCCCCTCGGCCAGCGCCACGCTGGCCACCTGCGGGTAGCGCGACGAGACACCGAAGACCTTGCCCTGCGTCTTCGCGTTCGGCGCCAGGATCTTGTACGCCTTCACTTCCAGGCGCGGCAACACCATCTTCACGTTGGGGACCGCCTCGCTGATCGCCTCGCCGTCGCGGAGGGAGACGCCGAGCGATTTCTTGCGCAGCTCCGCCCGGTCCTCGGGCTTCACGGCCTTGGCCTTGACGATGACGTTGCGCAGGCCGAGGCGGCCGATCGCCTCGAGCGCCTTCTTCTCGCCGCCCGCGCCGATGGAGAGCATGGCGATGACCGCGCCGACGCCGAAGATCATCCCCAGCATCGTCAGCGCCGTCCGCAACTTGTGCGTAGCGAGGTTGGCCAGCGCGGTGGTCAGGGTTTCGGCGTGGGTCATGGTGTGTTGCGGAGTTGCGCGGTTGCGAGGTTTCGAGGTTGCGGGGTGGGTGTGACCGCGCAACCCCGCAACTTCGCAACCCCGCTACCCCTCCCCCTTCTCCTCCGTCGGATCGCGCAGCGCGATCTCGTCGCCGCGCTTCAGTCCCTTCGTCACCACCACCCGGCCCGCGGTCGACGAGCCGATCTCGATGGCGACCGGCTCGAACTTCGCGCCGTCCTTGCGGTAGACGAGCTTCTTTCCCTGCTTCTCGAAGATGGCCTGGCGCGGGATGGAGAAGGCGCCGGCGCGGCTCTCGACGTCGAGCACCGCGCGCACGCGCGCGCCGGGCTTCATCATCGCGGCCACGGTCTTGTCCAGCGTGATGGTCGCGCCGAAGTACTGCACCGGCACGCGCGGGAAGCGCGGCCGCGCCAGTTTGTCCACCTGCGACACCTTCCCGTTGAACGCCGAGTTCGGCTTCCCCTCGATCGACAGCGTGGCCGTCTCCCCCACCGCCAGGCCGGCGGCGTCGGCCTCGAGCACGAACACCTCGGCCTTCATCGAGTTGAGGTCGGGGATCTCGCCGATCGGCTGCCCCTGCCACACCGTGTCGCCGACCTTCACCGTGTCGCCGCGCCAATCGCGCTGCAGCACCAGGATGCCGTCGTACGGCGAGCGGATCTCCAGCGCGTGCAGCCCCTGCTCCGCGTTGCGGATCTTCAGGTCGGCCTTCTTCTGCTGGATGCCGAGGAGGTCGCGGTCGGCTTTGGAGAGATTGTCGCGGACCTTGAGCACGCCCTCGGCGTAGCGCTTCTTGTCGGTGGCGTGCGTCTCGTCGATCGAGGCCTCGATGCGCTGGAAGCGCGAGAAGACCTCCGCGTCGTCGAACTTGAAGCGTTTCGCCGCGGTCAGCTCCGCGTCGGCCTGCTTGGCGTCGCGCTTCAGGTTGGTGCGCGTCGTCCCCGACTCCGTGTCCGCCTTCTTGATGCCGTTGAGCGCCGTGTTGCGGTCCGAGTTGCCGGCGTCGAGCTGCACCTCGAAGTCGGTCGGATCGAACTTCACCACCACGTCGTCCTTCTTCAGCAACGTGCCGTCCGGCACGATCCAGGAGACCTTCAGCGGCCCCGGCGCGTCGTGCGGCGCCGTCAGCGGCGTGGCCTTGGTCGACTTCAGGTTGCCGTCCGCCGTGACGCGCCGCGCAAACCGCACCGGCTCGACGCGGTAGGTGGGGACGGAGGGTTCGGTGCCGCAGGCGGCAAGCACGAGCACGGCCAGCGCCAAGCAGGTCCTGCGTGCTGCGTACTGCGTCCTGCGTGCTGCCTTCGGACGCAGGACGCAGCACTCAGGACTCAGGACCCGTCCCCTCATGATTTCTCGTCCTTCTCGTCCGTCTTCGGCACCAGCACCCGATCGGTCGGCGCGAGCCCGGACAGCACCTCGATCGACTTCTCGTTCTGCTTGCCGAGCGTCAGCGGCACGCGCGCCACGGAGAAGACGCCGCGGCGGAACGCCACCGGGCCGTTCGCGGAGAGATAGACCGCCTTGCGCGGCACCAGCAGCGCGTTCTTCGAGCGCGCCAGCTCCACCGTGCCGTGGAAGCGCATGCCGGGACGCATCTTGGCCGGATCGGTCTTGTCGAGGTTGATGGTGACGCGCAGCACCTTCAGCTTGCTCGACGAGCCCTGCTGCCGCTGCACGGTGCGCGCGGTTTCCTGGATGGTGCCGTGGAGCTCCTCGTCGGGATGCGCGTCGAGCGTCAGCGTGACGCGCTGCCCCACCGCGACCTTCCCGGCGTCGGACTCGTCGACGTCGCCCTTGGCCATCATCCGCGCCAGGTCGGGGATCTCCACCACGCGCTCCATCCGCCACACCGAGTCGCCGACCTTCTTCTTGTCGCCGCGCCAGTTGGTGACGTAGACGATGGTGCCGTTGCGCGGCGCCTTGACCGTCATGTTCTGGATGGCGTCCTGCGTCTCCTTCACCACCGACGCGGCGTGCTCCTGCTTGCTGGTCAGCAGCGCGATCTCCGAGGTGGCCGCGCGCTCGAGGGAGGCGATGCGCAGCTTGATCGACTTCGCCTCGTGCTTGGCGATCTCGAAGTCGACCTGCACCTGCTTGCGCTCCTTGACGCTGACGATGTCCGTCGGCCCTTCCAGCTTCAGCTCCGCCTTGCGCGCGCGCGCCTCGGCGTCGGCCAGCTGCAGGCGCTCGTCTTCCCGACGAAGAGCAAGGTCGGCGCGCTTCTTCTCGATCTCCTTGCGCGCCTGCTCCGCCTCGGCGCTCTTCTCGTCGAGGCGCTTGCGCAGCTCGGAGGTGTCGAACGACATCACCGGCTGCCCCTTCTTGATGTCCGCCCCCTCGGGGGCCAGCATCGAGATCTTGAAGTCCCAGGTGTCGTTGATCTGCGGCGGGCCGAAGCTGCCGGAATCGACGGCGGTCAGCGTGCCGGTGATGTCGACGCCGCTCACCAGGTCGCCGCGCGTGACGCGCACCCATTCGCCCTGCCGGTCGGCGGCGAGCTTGTTGCGCGTCCAGCCGGCGGCGAGGAGGACCGCGGCGACGGCGATGAGGATGGCCAGCGCGACGCGGGCGTTCCTACGAAGTGCCAAGCGCGTCTCCTTCCTTCAGGCCGCCGGTGACGATGCACTCCTGCGCGTTGCACGGGCCGAGCTTGACGTCCACCAGCTTGCCGCCGGCCAGCCGCGCGCGCGGCTCTTTGGCGCTGAAGTCCAGCGCGGCGCGCGGCGCGAGCAGCGCGTTCGGATTGCCGACGGCGTGGACGATGACGCGCGCGGAGAGGCCGGGGCGCATCCGCGCCGCGTCGAGCTTGTCGAGCGCCACGATGACCCCGAAGACGCGGCGCAGCGACTGCCGGCTGCTCTCCTGCGCCACCGCGGAGACGGAGCTGATGCGGGCCGGGAAGGTCAGGTCGGGATAGGCGTCGAGGACGACGGTGGCCGGCATGCCGATGCCGATCTTGCCGTCGTCGACGTCGGCGAGGTCCGCCTCCACGCGCAGCGACGACAGCTCCGGGAGCTGCGCCAGCGGGAAGCCGACCCACACGCCGTCGCCCTCCTGCAGCTTGCGCCCTTCCCACGGATGGTCGCGGATGACCACGATGCCGTCGCGCGAGGCGCGGAGGACCAGCTGCTCCAGCGCGTCCTGCGCGATCTGCAGCTCGCGCTCGGCGGTGTGCAGTTTGATGAGGAGGTTCTCCCGGTCGGAGGCGACCGCGATGCGCTGCGACTTCACCACGTCGTTGGCCTTGGCCAGCTCGACCTCGGCGCGCTGGAACTTCAGCTGCCGGTCCTGGTGCTCGCGCGGCGAGACGACTTCCTTCGGAACGGCTGCATCCAGTTTGGTCTTGTCATACTCGGCGCGCCGCTTCTCCGCGTCGATCTGCTTGCGGAGGGTGTCCGCGTACCACTCCGCTTCTTTCTGCTGCAGCTCCTGCTGCGCCTGGGCCACGGCCTGCCGTTTGGCGTCGAGGTTCGAGGCGAAGGCGGAGTTGTCGAGCTCGACCACCCGCTCCCCCTGCTTGACCTCCGCGCCGTCGGTGACCAGCCACTTCACCGAGGTCTGCCATTGCGGCAAACGCGGCACGACGAGGTCGTCCCCCCGCCCCGCCCGCAGCTCGCCGGTGAGCACGACGTCGCCCTGGAATGACCCCCGCCGGACTTTGAGCGCGCCCCCGCGAGCAGGCGCATCGCTCTCGTAGCCGGAGAAGCAGCCGACGAGAAACAGCGCTACCGCGCAGGAGGACAGGAGTCTCATGGTGTCTAGGACGCGTGACGGCGGAGAAGGTTAGGAGAGTAAACGCGCGGGAGGACGACGAATTTCGTAGACTGGGCTCATGGCAAACCCGGAGCATGTGAAGAAGTTGAAGGAGGGGGCGGGGGCGTGGAACGCGTGGCGGGCGTCCAGTGATGAGAAGCCCGACCTATCCGGGATTGAGCTTTACAAGGTATCGCTTGAGGGGCATTCACTCGATACGGCCGATTTCTCCGGTGCGAGACTCACTAGTGTTTCCTTTCTGTACGTGTCCGGTATTGAGTGCTCTTTCAAGAGCGCCCGCATCGTTCAAAGTAGATTTCGTGGTGCGAACCTGCGTCAATGCGACTTCAGCGAAGCATCAATAGCATTAACCGTATTCGATCAGTGCTTTCTCGGGGAAAGCAACTTTGAGGGAGCGATGATCATCGGCAATATGTTCGCATCGTCTTCTCTTCGAGATGCGCGTGGGCTCGAGGCGCCATATCGCTCGGCCAACAACTCGATCGGCATCGACACCTTCTTCGATTCCGGCGGCCTTCCGGAGTCCTTCCTCCGCGGCGCCCGCGTCCCCGAGGAGTTCATCCAATACGCATCCTCCCTCACCGGCACCGCCATCGAGTACTACTCCTGCTTCCTCTCCTACACCTCCAAAGACGAAGACTTCGCGCGGCGCCTCTACAACGATCTGCAAGGCAGGAACATCCGCACCTGGTTCGCACCTGAGGACCTGAAGATCGGCGACCGCTTCCGCTCCCGCATCGACGAGTCGATCCGCGTCCACGACAAGCTGGTGCTCATCCTCTCCGCCAACTCCGTCGCCAGCGACTGGGTGGAGACCGAGGTCGAATCGGCGCTGGAGCGCGAGCGCAAGGAAGGGCGCGGCGACGTCCTCTTCCCCATCGCCATCGACGACGAAGGCTTCGAATCCGAACAGCCGTGGGCGGCGGACATCCACCGCAAACGCCACATCGGCGACTTCCGGACCGACTACACCAAGGCCTTCGACCGCCTGGTCCGCGACCTCAAGAAGTCCCAGCCGCCGATCATCATGAAGGGATGACGACCGCAGGTTGCCCGACCTCAACTTCGAGATCCGACAACATCCATGGCTGTAGTCCGATGACGACGTCGCGGTCGCCGACCGCGATCGTGCGGTCCGCGACCGCGATCGTGCGGTCCGAGCAACATCCATGGCTGTTGTTGGATGGCGACGTCGCCGTCCGGCAACAGCCATGGATGTTGCTCTGACCCCTCATTCGCCGTCTGACTACATCCATGGCCATTGTCCGACCGGATCTTTCAGGTCGGGGCAACGTCCATGGCTGTAATCGGGAGTCGCGCTACGGACGTACCGCGCCCGGCGCAGGTTTCGTACTATTTGCGGCAAGAAACCGCCGGAGGTGCTGGTATGCCTGCTCCGAATAGTCGCCGGTCAGCGTGGCGTGCGCTTCCTGGCAAAATTTCGCCGTGTTGCCCGGGCGCGAGTCGACCTCTTCGAACTCGATCTGCGTCGCAGGGAAGGTGGCGCGCAGCGTCCGGAAGCGCTCTCTCGTGGCCATGCAATCCTCGGAGAAGCGCATCGCCAGGATCGGGGTGCCGGCCTTCTTGATGCATTGCGCGTGATCGGCGGTCACGCCGATCTTCGGCCGCTGCCAGCGAGTCAGCGGGAGCGGCAACGACGGCTGCGCCATGACCACCGCGACGACGCCGGGCGCGTCGGCGACCTCCAGCGCCGCGCTGCCGGTCATGCACATGCCGACCACCATCACCTGGCGTCCGGCAAGCCGTTTCGCGATCAGTTCCCGCAGCCAGCCGGAGAAGGCGCTGTCGCCGTTGCCGAGACAGTTGAGCTCGTTGAAGCACTTCTTGAAGCCGGCGGAGTTTGCCCCTTTGTCGGCGAACTCCCCGAACATCAACGGCACATGGACGGTGTAGTGCTCTTCGCCGGACAACTTCTTCGCCAGCGCGACGGTGTCGAGCGTCAGCCCCGGCAGCTCGTGGAGCAGGATGACGTCCGGTCCGCCGCCGCCGAAGGTGTAGACCTGGTGCGTGATGCCGTTCGCTGTGAACGGTGAGTGCGGCGGCTGCGGCTCGATGCCGTGCGGATGCGCCGAGCATCGATGCGGCGAGAAGAGGCAGCAGGCGCCGCATCCGAACAGCATGATCAGCGCGGCGATGACGAGAGCGGCGGCAAAGATCAGGCGACGACGTTTCATGCTTGCCCTCCGCAACGCGCCACGATCAATTCATCGAGCTTCCAGGCGACGTCGTCGCCGTGATGATCCCAGTAATGCGTATGCGCTCCTTCGCCGAGACACATCTGCAAGGTGCCCTCGGCCACGACGCGGACGTCCGGCTCGCCGGCGCATTGCGAACCCTCATTGCGGCGGTCCCAGATCTCGGGCGTCGGTTTGTCCCGCCAGACGAAGCGGCCGACGTAATCGCCGCTGAAGTACGCGTTGATCCACTCGGACACGGCCAGGTCGTCGCGCGTCGGACCGTCCTGCTGCCACACCCAGGGATAGAGGCCGGCGAAGGCGCGCGCATACAGCTGATGCAGCGGATTCCCCATGCTGAAGAAGGCCGGATTCTTCGCCTTCAGCCGCCCGGAAAGCGGATGCCCCTGCAGCTTGAGAAAGCGGAGGAGGTCGGCCACGATCATCGTCCCCTGGCTATGGGCGATGACGATCACCGAGTCGTACTCCTGGCCGCTCTGCTTGCGATCGAGAATGAAGCCCAGCAGCGAGGCGCAGCGTTCGGCGATGCGCGCGCGCGGCGTGTTCGTCTTCGGGTGCTGGCGCAGGTAGTTGTCGACGTCGAGGACGATGTCGAGCGCTCCGCGCGCCCCCGGAAGCCAGAAACGCGCGCCGACCAGTGCGACGAGGAGCGCCGCCGCGGCGGAGATCGCCTTCCACGACGTCTCGTCCTCCGCGTGCGGCGCGCAGCCGCTGCGGAGAAGAATGACGATCGTCAGCAAGAAGAGAATGGTGAAGATCTCGGCGGCGGCGGGAATGTAGTTCAGTCCGCGCGTCAGCCACACCCCGAGCGCGCGCATCTGATCTTTCTTCTCCTCCTGTTTTCGGCGCGGCTTGCTCTCGACCAGCACCGACGGAAGGATCGACCACACCGCGGCGAGGACGAATACCGCGAAGACGAGCGTGATGAGGATGAAGGCGCGCGAGGCGCTGACCATCAGCGTCTGTCTGAGAAACGTCTCGATCGTCGTGCCGCCGGTCTCGAGACAGAGAACCTTCGTGATCGTGTCGCCGAACCACAATGGCCGGAACGGCGCCTCCTTGGGCACGATCACCTGCACGGCCTTGAAGACCGCCGCCCACACCGCCAGCGTCAGGTTGGCGAACAGCGCGGTGGACAGCGTGACTGTGGCCCGTGCGGTCCAGGCAGTGTTCCACGCCTGTCTCCGCCAGCCGGTGCGCGCCATGGCGGCGCAGAGAACGCCGGCGAGGATGGCTACGAGCATCCACGGTACGTGAATGCGCCAGAGGATCTGCAGGCCGACATTGATCACCTGCGCCACCTGCACCACAGCCTCGGATAGCGCCGCCTCGTTCGAAAGCGCTCCGGCGATCGTCTTCAATAGAAAGAGACCGGTCGCCGCCAGCAGAATGCCGCCGACCAGCAGCGCGCCGGGACGCATCCGGTTGTACGAGGCAAGGAGCAGCGCGATCAGGAAGGCCGACAACGCCCACGCTTCGAACAGCAGCAGCCGCGCCGCGCCCCACCCGCAGCAGATCGCCTCCGCCACTCCCCACCCGATCGCTGCCGCCAGCACCGGCGCCACGGCCCATAGCCATCCCCGGACCGGCTGCCGCCGGTGCAGCAGCCAGGCGGCGACCCCGATGGCCGCCAAAGCCAGCACGGCGTGCGCGAGGTTGCTCACCACCGGCGGGTAGAAATGCGAGTCGAGGCCGGTGGGCATCGCCACCGTCGTCCCGTCCTCTTTCACCTCGAGCCGGGTGAGCCTCGGCACCAGCAGCGGCAACACCAGCGTCGCCATCGCCAGGTTGAGGACGACGATGAACAGCGTCAGCCACCGCAACGACCAACGGTGCAGCCACGAGAAGGCTCGCCACGGAAGGGTGTTGCCGTTGGCGGCACGCGCATAGTCGACGGCGTTGCGGCCGAGGCTCGGCAGATGGAGGAGCAGCTGATAGAGCTCGCCGAAGAACGAGAAGACGCTCGTGCCGAGGCGTGAGAGATCCGCCCAATAGGCCTCGTAGACGTGAACGCGGGAGTTGCTGGGGTTGTGTTTGCCGTCGAGGCGCACAGTCTCGAAGACGCGCGGCCCATCCGGATCGTAATGGCGAAGCTGATCCCGCATGAACCCCTCGTCAGGCTCGACGCTGGGAGAATCGCCCCGATGCCGGCGGATCACGTCGTCATTCCGCTCTTCGAATGACCACCAGCGCCGGCGGCCGCCGGGCTTCTCGCCGGCGGGCGGCACCGGCTCCACCGGCACGCGGATCTTCTCCTCCTGGAATGTGGAGTAAATGCCGCGCGGCCGCAGATCGGTCAGCAGATTGGCAATCTGGCGCGCCGACTCCGCGGGCTGCTGATCGGCGACGCCATGCACGACCACGACGGCTACGTTCTTCGGCATCGCTCACCTCGACGTTTCGGGATGTCGAAATGATAGACGTACGCGAAGGCCGGTTTTCCGGCTGTCAAACGGGCAGCGTCGTCGCTCCACGCGGGGCGATTACCGGTCGTACCGCACGCGGATGTCGCGCACCACCACCTCATCGTCCGCGGCCGCCTCGATGACCAGGTAGCGCCCGCGGCGGTCGCGGCCGTCGATGGTGTACTCGCGGCCGTTGCGCTCGATGTCGACGTTGTCGCGCAGGACGTCGTCGTCGATGCGGATGCGCAGCTCGCCGCCGGCGCGCGAGCCGACGTTGTCGTGCGCGTAGCAGCTGACGGACTGCACGCGCCGGTCGCGCAGCGGGATGCGGATGCGGGCGCGGCGGCCGCCGCACTCCGCGCCGCCGATGCAGCCGCCTTCCTCGCCATAAGAATTGTCGCCGTCGCGGTCGTAGCGGTCGTTGTCGCGGCGGCGCTCGTCGCGGTAGTTGTCGCGCGGCGCGTAGAGCACCTCCACGTCGCGGATCTCCACCTCGTCGTCGTTCACCGCCTCGATCACCAGCCGGTCGCCGCGCAGGCGGTCGACGTCGAACTCGTGAATCCTGCCGTTGCGCTGCACGTCGATGTAGCTGGCCACGGCGTCGCCGTCGATGCGCACGCTCAGCTTGCCGTCGGCGCGCTGGCCGATGTTGTCGTGGGCGAAGAAGCGGACGCCGATCACCGGCGCGTTCTCCAGGCCGATGGTGATGCGCCGGCCGTTCTGGCGGCATTCCGAGCCGCCGATGCAGCCGTGGTCGGGATAGCGGCGCCAGGCGGCGGCGTTCGCGGAGACGGCGGTGAAGCAGAGAATCGAGACGAGAAGGGAACGCATGTCAGGCGACCTCACTTTCGCTCCGCTTCAGGCGGAACGAGCGTTTGTAGATGTCGATGATGGACATCAGCAGCGCGAACACCAGCGGCCCGAGGACCAGTCCGACGAAACCGAACGCCTGCATGCCGCCGAGGACGGCGAAGAGGAGCGGGATGGCCGGCAGCTGCGACTTTCCCTTCATCGCCCACGGCCGGATGACGTTGTCGATGGTGGAGACGATCAACACGCCCCACAGGGTCATGAAGATCGGCTGCCAGTACGGCGCCTTCCCCATCGCCGCGGCGATGAAGAGGTAGATCGCCGCCGGAACCCAGATGATCGCCGCGCCGACCATCGGCAGCAGCGACAGCACGGTGGCCACCGCGCCCCAGAAGAGCGCCGCCGGCACCTGCGCGATCAGCAGGCCGACCATCGTCACCAGTCCCTGCGCCGCGCCGGTGATCACATGCCCTCGGAAGGTCGCATCGATGACGTCCTTGAAGGTCGCGCCGAACTCGCGGTCGGTCGCCTCCGGGAGCGGCGACAGGTAGGCCAGCTCCTCGAGGATCGATTCGCCTTCGACGTAGAAAAAGTACGCCGAGAGGAGGACCAGGAAGAAGCCGAGGATCAGCCCCGCCAGGCCGCCGACGATCTGGGCGCCGTTGCGCGCCACCCATCCCGGCACCTCGCGCACCAGCGGCAGCACCAGGCGCTCGGGACTCATCTGCGCCGGGTCGAAGTTCGGCGCGAAGCGCTTCACCCACGCCAGCCGGTGCGGCAGGTCGAGCTGCGCCAGCATCTGCTTCGCCTCGCCCCCCTGCATGTGCTGGATGAGGGTGTTGGCCTGCTGGACGATGAGCAGTCCGATGATCACGATGGGGATGATCAACAGGAAGGTGATCCCGAAAAGCATCACGATCGCCGCGGCCGGCGAGCGTCCCTTCAGACGCCTGCGCACTTTCTCGAAGATGCCGAAGGTGACGGTGACGATGATGGCGCCGAGGATGATGGCGGTCAGGAAGGGCCAGATGATCCGGAAGGCGGCGTAGATGACGACCAGGGCGATGAGGGTGAAGAAGACGACGCCGGCCAGGCGCCACCGGCGAGGCATGGGCGGCCGCCGCTCTTCGCCTGGTGTCTCGTCGCTCATGCGCTAGACGGCGATCAGCCCGCGGCGCGCCGCCTCGACCACCGCTTCGGTGCGCGTGACCGCGCCGAGCTTGCCGAGGATGCCGTTGACGTGGAACTTGACGGTGTGGTCGGTGACGCCGAGGCGCGTGGCGATTTCCTTGTTGGTCATGCCGGCGGCGAGATGCTGCAGCACCTCGCGCTCGCGGCGCGTCAGCGGGGCGATCATCGCCACGCCGGGACGCGCGTGGCGCAGCAACGCGTGCGCGAAGGTCTCGTCGATGACCAGCTCGGACTCGGCGACGGCGTGCAGCGCGGCGTGCATCCGCCGCGGCGCCGCGCTGCGCGGCAGGACGCCGCGCGCGCCGCCGGCCAGCGCGGCCGCGGCCGCGGCGGCGTCGCCCACCAGCACCACGGCGGGAAGCTCTTCGTCGGGCATCACCTCATCGCACAGCATCACGTCGGCCGTCCCGGTTTCGGCGAGGTCGAGATCGCGATACGCGCCGAGCATGGTCATCAGTCCGGCGCGCACCAGCGGCGCGGAACTGACCACCAGGACCCGAAGCGCGTCGGGCGCTTGCTGCAGCGCGGTGTTCGATGCGAAAGCGAGGTGCGGGCGCATGCGGGAGGCATTATCGCATCGTGCTGTATCATCCCGCGCGCTTTGAAGGTCCAATCGACGTCTCTCGACGGCGTGCTCCTCATCGAGCCGACCGTGTTCGCCGACGACCGCGGCTTCTTCCTGGAGACCTACCACGCCGCGCGGTTCGCCGAGGCGGGCATCGACGCTAACTTCTTGCAGGACAATCAGTCGCGGTCGGTTCGAGGGGTGCTGCGCGGGCTGCATTTCCAGGAGCCGAACGCGCAGGGAAAGCTGGTCCGCTGCGCCCTCGGCGCGCTGTTCGACGTGGCGGTGGACATCAGAGTCGGCTCGCCGCAGTTCGGGAAGTGGTTCGGGGCCGAGCTGACCGAGGAGAACCGGCTGATGCTCTGGGTGCCGCCCGGTTTCGCGCACGGCTTCTGCGCGCTGTCCGAGATGGCCGATCTGGCCTACAAGTGCACGGCGCTGTACGACGCGGCCAGCGACCGCGCCATCGCCTGGGACGACCCCGACATCGGGATCGCGTGGCCGGTCTCGGAGCCGTCGCTGTCGCCGAAGGACGCGGCGGCACCGCGGCTGAAGGATGCCGCGGTGCTGCCGCGCTTTTCGTCGTAGCTCAGCAGGAGCAGTCGCCGAGGTCGTTCAGGGTCACCTGCACCCAGTTCCCGCCGCAGTATTCGTAGACGTACTCGTACTCCACCGGTCCGCCGGTGCAGGAGACGTCGTTGACGTCCATCCAGTGGCCGCTCTGCTGGCCGCTGTAGGTCCAGTGCCCGCTGCAGTCGCGGGTGGCGGTGCCGACGACGGTGAGGTTCGCGCCGCAGCCGTCGTAGTAGGTGATGAAGCGCCAGAACTGAGTGGCCTCCACGTTGGGCGCGAAGGTGGCGGCACTGAAGAACAGCGCGACAGCGATGAGGATGTGAATGGCCTTTTTGTTCATGATTCCTCCGTTCAGTTCCTATGATAGTCCGGAACTATGTCGGAGTTGACCGGGCGCGTCGAGAGCCGGTAGGATGCGCCGCCGCCGGGGGGAATGCCTCACACCCTCCCTCGGTTACCGACGATCCACGCGGGGTCGTAGTTCAGTCGGTTAGAACGCCGGCCTGTCACGCCGGAGGTCGCGGGTTCGAGTCCCGTCGGCCCCGCCAAACTAAGCACGTGATTAGCCGCCACTTCGGCGGCTTTTTTCGTGCCTGCCGAACAGCAGCCGCGAGGCGCGGCACTCAATAGCGCACTCATTAGCCAGTTGCGGCAAGCGATCGGCGGGGCGCAACCACGACGTGCAGGTTCGTCCGAAGCTGCCGATCGTGACGGCCGCCATCATGGCCTTTCGGGATCGTCGTTCTTCGGCTAAGTCGGTGCCTTCGATGAGTTGTGCTGTCGGTGGTGCGCGAACGCGTGAGGTGTTCCTCCATCTTCACGAGTAGGACTGCCCGCGTACCCGAGTTTCCCTACTTCAACTCGCTATCAACCCGTTCTCAGTCTCGTCCGGACGACGATGGCGCGAGCCGAGAGAGTCCGCTAGATGTGTCACGCTGCCGCCGAGCGCGTTGACCGCGCCGCTCGCGGTAGCATACGATCTGGTGTCCAAGAGGACCGAATTATGGAACGCGAGAACGTTGAGAAGCTCGGAAAACTCTACCGTCAAGCGAAAGCAGCAAGTGACTCACCAACGATCGGCCTCCTGGAGAAAGCGATGGACCACCTTCTCGTCGCGGAATCCGCGATCACGAGCATGATGGTTGCCGAATCGCTGGCGATCGAGACACTCCGAGACTCGAAAGCCTAAAAGCACGCAAGAGCGCTCGAGTTCGGATGACGGATGACCTCAACTGCCTGCGCGACGCGCAGGTGCACGAGACAGTCGTACGCGCAGCGCACGGCTCGTCGTTCTATGCGACACACTTTCGCGGGCTGGACCTCAACCGCGTTCAAACCACGGAGGACCTCCCGCTGCTGCCGATCCTTTACAAGGATGACGCGCGGCGTGCTGGGCGTTCGATGCTTGTCGCCTCCCATGTTTGCTCGCACGTTCAAAACACGTCCGGCTCTACAGGCCCGCCTCTCCTCATCTACCGTTCACGCGAGGAACGCGACTTCATCACCGCCTTCTTCTCGCACGTGAACCCCAGGTCATCGAGCGAGATGGCAATTGCGCTAGCGCTTTCAATCCCGCATCACGGCACTCCAACAGCCGTTCCTGCTCCGATCTTCGTCCTTCAGAGCGGCGTGTCTGATGATGAACTGCTGGAGCACACCATCGTTCTCCTCGAGCAACCGTTTGCCATACCGGGCGTACAGCAGCACGTTACGATTCTGACCGGATCACCGTCGCAAGTGCTCGCGCTCACCGACTACGTTCGGCAGCGCGGCGACGTCGCACACCACGTCAAGCACATCGCCGTCACTGGCAGGTACCTCACAGAGCATAACCGCCGCACACTCCACGAGGTCTGGGGTGCTGCGGTCCATGACTCGTACTCGCTAACCGAGATCTTCGGCGGAGCGCGCCGCTGCGCACGATGCGCCGGCTTCCATTTTGAACCCTACGTAATTCCCGAACTCGTTTCGCCATCGTCACGAGAACCGATCAGCGAAGGCGTCGGAGTACTCCTGCTTACGACACTCCACCCGTTCGTCCAATACCACCCATTCATCCGATACTGGACGGGTGACGTCTTCGCCCGCCACACAACAGCATGCGTGGAACCAAGCTTTTTCTTTCTCGGCCGCGCGTCACACACGCTGTTTGACCCAAGTCAACCGGACCACGTGCTCATTCCGGGTACAGCAATGTTCGAGTCTGTCGACGGGACACCGTATGTGAATCGCACTGAGCATTTCCGCGACACAACGACGTTCCGCAACCCACAAGCTGCCGGCCTGCCGATTCTCGTGGCTCGGTACGCTCGCGAGGGACACACGCTCCACCTGCGGATCCAGGTAGAACACCACCACCTCGCACCACGTAACGCACTGGCCGATCTGGCGATGCACGTTCGTGAGCGCCTCATCGGATGCGCTCCCGTGCTCGCTGACGAAATGCATCACGGCCGAGTCGCGCTTACGATCGACACGGTACCGCCGGGTACCGGAACACCGTTAAGCAAAAAGGCAACCCTGTGGGAACCCGCACCGGTGGAGGTGTCCGTTGCATGAAACTGAACTCACCTACGAACGCCTCGGCGTCTCTTCCCACAAGCGCGACGTTCATGACGCGATCAGTGATCTAGACCAAGGATTGTTTCCCGGCGCGTTCTGCAAGGCTATCCCTGACGTGCTCAGCGGGTCACTCGACCATTGCCTGCTCGTACATGCGGATGGTGCCGGCACCAAAAGCACCGTCGCATATCTCCATTACTTGCAGCATCGCAATCCAAGCATCTTTGCCGGCATCGCCCAGGATTCCGCGGTAATGAACTTGGACGACCTACTCTGCGTCGGCGCAACGGGGCCATTCGCGGTCGCCAACACAATTGGTCGAAATAAGAAACTCATTCCTGGTGAGGTCGTGCGCGCGATTATTCACGGGTATGAGGAGTTCTTTGCACGCATGGAGCCGTACGGCGTGCGATTGTACTCGTGTGGCGGAGAAACCGCCGATCTCGGCGACCTCGTGCAGACACTAATGGTGGATTCCACGTTCACCACCCGAATGCGCCGCGATGAGTTCATCAATTGTGCTAACGCCATGCCCGGGCATGCTCTCGTCGGCCTAGCTTCGTTTGGTCACGCGTCGTACGAGACCGCGCCAAACTCCGGCATCGGCACGAATGGCTTTACCGCCGCCCGCCACCGGTTACTCAGCCGCGTGTATCGCCGCTACGCGGAAACCTATGCCCCGCAAATCGTTGATGACGCCTATACGGGACAACACACGCTCGACACACCGTTGCCCGGCACACCAATGTCGCTGGGCGAGGCGCTGCTATCACCAACGAGAACCTACGCACCGATCCTCGTCGCCATACTTCGCACGTATCGCCCAGGAATCTCAGCGGTCTTCCACAACTCCGGCGGCGGCCTCACGAAGTGCCTCAACTTTGCGCAACGCGTCACCTACATCAAGGACGACCTCTTTCCACCACCACCCATCTTCGACTTCCTCCGAACGGAAGGCAGCTTTACTTGGTCAGAGATGGTGCAGACCTTTAACATGGGTCACCGGCTCGAGATTGCTTGCGATCCTGCAATCAGTAACGACATCATTGCTCTCGCACGCGAGTATAATGTCGACGGTCGAGTGATCGGCAGAATCGTACCGCGCGAACGTGGTCCCGCGCTCATCATTACCTGCGCCAATGAACGGCTCGAGTTTACCGCTCCAAACTGACGCCATCCGCCTCGCCTTGCCCAAGGCACGCTATCTGCCGGCAGCGAGTGCGATCATTCGCGCGTTCGGCGGTGTCGTGACGAACGGTCACCTGCGCTATCCGCTCCGATGCGGCACTGCCTACCTCCTGCGCGCACCAGACATCGCCCAGGCCGTCGCGGATGGATACTTCGACATCGGCGTGACGCCTGACGAATGGTGCGAGGAGTATCTCGCAAGCACAAGCACGACACGCTTACACGTCGTTCGCGGCGAGCAGCCGCTAAGCATGACACGCCTCTCGATCATCGGTCCCGATCCTCGAGCATGGCCGCCAACGCACCCGCCACTCGTCGCCACCGCCTTTCCCAATCTGTGCCGCGCGACACTCAACGCGCTCGGTGTTACGCCGCGCGCAATCCTTTCCTTACGTGGATCACTCGAGGGCGTCGTCCCGGATGTCGCGGAATACGCGTATGACTGCGTGGAGTCCGGCCGCACGATCGCGGCACATGCGCTACATGAAATCATGACCTCGCATCGTCAGCTCGGACTGTCGATCGTCACGACGGCACCAGCCGCGAACCCAGCGCACATCGCGACAATTCTTCGCGGACTCTCGCCGTTTGCACCGTCATCTGGATGACACGAACGCTTGCCGACCTCGCGCCGCTCGATCGCCTGCATGCACTCTCTGAGGCCCGGCAGCACGGTCAGCTGATGCGTTTTGCACCCACAACGATTCCTGTTCGCCTGGGACGCCGCACGATTGATCCCACACTCGCGAACCTTATCCTCGCGCTTGCGGCCTTCGACGATGCCGCCACGACTCAGCTCGAACGAGCATCGCTGTACCTTCTTGGCGACGAATCGCTGCTGACGCTCGTGCCAGGGCCAACCCGCGACGGACCCGTCCTCTTGGAAGCGCTCGCGGTTGCCGGATTGCTCTATCGATTTCCCTCAGCGGCAAAGTTTGGCTATAACCCCTCAATCGTCCAGCTCCGAATCAATGCGTGGGGATTGCGTGTCGCCGAACGCATTCGCTCGGCCGCGGTACGCGACGACGCATACCGCCTTGCGACTCGCGCATTTTCTGACAACCGCCAGACGTACCACCAACTTTTGCACGCGTGCGACGCGCCGCTTCCACTTCCGCAGCGAACGATTCACGTATGCAACAAGCGACTGCCCCTACCCGTCGTAACATGACCAATCACGAGATTCTCGTCACAGGTGCATCGAGTGGCATCGGAGAGGCGCTCGTTTATCGCCTAGCGCGCCGAGGTTACGCGCTTCTGATTACTGGCCGCTCGAGGGAACGGCTCGCGCAGGTTGCCAGCACGGCTCACCAATTCGGTAGCCCACTCCGCGTTCTTCCGGGTGACCTCCGCGACACGGCATTCGTCGAAGAACTTCTGACGCTGGTCGAACACACCAGAGACCTAACTGCAATCGTGAACTCGGCCGGCATCGGTCGGTTCGGGGCAACGCCAGACTTCTCGAGCGAGCACTGGCGGGAACTCCTACACGTCAACCTCAGCGTGCCGTTCGCACTAATTCAGGCGGCCGCCCGCCGACAGCTCCACGACAACGTCTTTACCGTAATCAACGTCAGCTCCGACGCCGACACGCTTGGATTTCGTGACGCCGCCGCTTACTGCGGCAGCAAAGGAGCGCTGCTGAGCATGTCGCGCGCCTTGCAGGCAGAACTCCGCACCAAGAACATGCGCGTCTGCGTCATCTCCCCCGGACGCGTTGATACCCGCTTCAACAACCGCCTTCCGGGAGACCGTCCCGGCGCCCTAGCCGCCGATCACGTCGCCGAAGTGATCGAATTCGCCCTGACGTGCTCACCGAACATCGAGCTCACCGAGATTCGCCTCGACAGTATGCAGCGTGCGTAACACTCTTCGCCTATCTAGGTAGCGGTAGTTCAATGTTCACGTTCAACGGCGCGCCGTCGAGAAAGCATTTGATGCCAAGCGCGAATGGCCACTCGCCTCCGAGACGCGATAATGTTGCCACGGGTTTCGCGCGCAGAATACCCTCAAGGCGGCGTCGCTCGCGGCTCGTGAGCGCCGGTGCATATTGAAGATGCTCTGGCCCGATGTAATTAATATGCAGCCTAACCGTCGGCACGATACCTGGCTCAACGGCGAAATGCGTCAGCTCGGCACGCTGAGCACGGTCGTCCTCGGGCCGTTTCTCCTGCTGATCATCGCGCTCGCGATCCCACGTCTGTAACTGATCGGCAAGTAGCAGCGTCGCCGCGAGTGGATGCCGCGACCATTCGATCACTGGCGTCGTCACGTCCGCAAGAACGTTATGCAGCGCGACAGCCTCTGCCGCCACCTTAATCACTTCAGCGTCACGAGTGCCCTCCGCGCGCCGGATCATGGTCAACGCGGCAACCATGCCATGATCCGGCTTCCCACTAGCCGCTGCGGCTTCGATGGCTTTCACAATTACTCGCACGGCGATCTCGGGCACGAACAGTCGATCTATAAGTCGCTCACTGTCTCGCTTTATATCTGCAACGCTCGCGACGGCTTGCGTGGTCGCCAACGGTTCGAAATTCTTGATCAGCGACTGCAGCACGTTCAGCGTTGCGGATGATTGCTCGACGCAGTATGCAATGTCATGAAACACTGCTGCATAGAACCACGCGAGGTTGAGCGTCTCGCCGGCGTCCATCTGCTGCAGCTTTGGCAAGTCATCGTATCGCTGGCATGACTTCTTCCATAGCTCACGCATCAGGTTGGCCGTTCCAGGATCATTTAACAGGACGTAGCCCAGCCAGAACACGTTCAACACGTGTCGTGCGTGCCCACGCCACACCGGCGATACAGCGCGCCCGAGCAACTCCCATTTCGGCATAACCTGCCATAGCGCGAAAAGATCGTGCATCCCTCGCGTCGACAGGATTTCTTCCACAACGCCACCAGCTTGATCGACTTGATCGCCCTCCGTCCAGCGCCCATCGTATCGTTCGAGCATCGTGCTGACATCTCGCTTGAGAAACGCGTCGTCATTACATCGCGCTACTGCTTCCCGTAAGTAGTGATCGGGTCGGAGGCGTTGCGTTGTCTGCGCTAAACGCCGAAGCCGCCAGGCAACGTAGGCTGGATCGGCCGTGTGTTTGTCCCAGACATCGAAGAGGTCGTCCTCAAACGGTGTAATCTCTTTTAGCGATCCGCGTACGCTGTACGCGATAATCAGCGTGCGCCGCCGGTTGCCGCCTTTAGCGCGTTTCTCATCGTGTTGTTGTACCCTTTTGATGATGTCGCCTAAGCGAGGTCGGGTCTTCTGGCGACTGATGTCCGATTCTGAAGGATCCTTTCTCACGGGAAAGAAGACGTCCGCCAGAACAACGTCCACGTTCTCGAGGAGATCTTCGGTCAGGTCGTCCGGCGATGTAGCGTGCCGTAATTCCAACGGCGGATGCCCCACCATGCGGCTATCCCCCAGCGCTTTCTCGATATCCTGAAATTGCGGTAGTCGATCCTCGACGTACAGAATGCGCATCTACTCTCCCAAGTCGCGTGGCACGAATCCGGCGGGAACCGTGATGAGGAGTTTCGTTGTGTAACCGTGTTCGATATCGTTCTCGTCCGGTTCTGCCGGCGCCGAGACGATTGTACCGAATGCATCGAGTTTTATGCGCTCCGTGGCGGCATGGCGGCCTCTCGTGATCTGCTCCGCTGCAACGGTTAGAGGTTTAAAGTTGGTCACGAGGTGGAACTCAAGCATCGGCGTGGTAAGCGATGCCTCCTCGCGTTTAACGGCTATCCGCGCCTTGCGCTGTGGCATTCCGTCGCGCGCCGGCTCGGCCGCCCAATTGAGCAGCGCGCTCGTCAGCGCGCCCACATGCGTCAGCACTCGCGCCTGCGACACCGCGCTGGCGTCAATCTGAAGGTCGAGGTTCGTTAAATCTGCGCTCTGTTCACGCACGTCGTCCAGGATCGTCTGGACTTTCGCGTGAAACACTGACCCGAACGAGGTATCAAAGGCGCTTCCTGGATCAATCGCTCGCTCGAGTTCAATCAGCGTATTAGGGTCGCATGGCGTACCGCTCGCCAGGGCCGCGCAGACCTCTGTCAGGTAGCCCTCAAGCTGCGACCCGCTAATCGCCGCAAGGTCTGTGTAAGGAGCCAGGTCCTTAAGCGCCGCCAAAAATAGGCTGGCGCTTCCGAGTAATAAACTGCGTGTAACGTCGTCCTCGGGGTATTCGTAGTGTTCATTTAACAGGTACGGGAGGAGCCGGTGTGCACCACTGCGATCGCGCTCCTCCCTACTCCGATAAAGAGACTCCGCTACGATTGTCAGCGCCCAGCGGGCGTCGGCATGGCGCAGTGGCCGCGACAGCCGTAGAAGGAGATTTCGCGAGAACGTGAGATTTCCGGCGTCACTGATGCTGGCGTTCAAGTGTCGTAGGAGAAAGGAACCTTGCGAACCCCTACCCGTGAGCCGGACGGAATTGTCAATCTCGTCATTGTGAGGTCGCGATTGGCTGTCGCGAGAGAGGGCGGTCTGGCGTTCACGTGTTTGCTCGGCCTCGATGAGGTGCTCTGGCAACGCTAAGAAGAACGTTGTGATCGCCGTGTCGAGGCTCGTGATTCGTTTGATGTCAGCCACGTGTGAACGTTCAGCGGTGATCAACTGATCTATCAGGGCGCGCACCAGCTTTCTGATCGCCGGCTCACCGCTCAGGAGCGCGGCGTCGGCGAGCAGTTGGAGAGCATAGTTCGTCTCACTCGCAATCTCCATTTCGATTGCATCCGCCACGAGGACCGTAGCGTCGTCGGCCGCGACGCGCTCCCAGTGACGCATCAACCACGACAGCACGGCGTAGCGATAGCGAGCAGCTTCACTTGCATAGGGTTCGTTCGACCAATTCTCTCGTTGCATTGCTTTCAATACGGCTCTTGGCGGCACGGCCATTTCCATCATTTCGCGGAAGCGCCAGATCGCGGTCGCCACTGTCGTGGCCGTTGCCACCGGGCTATCGACTCGATTAGCGATCACGAATGGCTCAGCAAAGTGAATCGCGTCATGCCTGCGGAAGTTCGCCGTATCAATTGGTACGGGGGCGAGGTCGGCGAGTCTGCTTGCCGTCCATGATGTGTCTGCGCCCGGATACAGGTCGGCGCGGCGTGTGATCTGCTGAAGGCGGTCACGCGTGCTGCAGAGATAGCATTGCGGTGCTGGATCTTCATGCATCCCCAGGCATCGCACAAAAAATTCAAAGACAAACGACGTGTCATGCGCACCGAGTGTTCTGAGTTCACGCCAGAAGCGATTGCGATGCTCCGAGAGCTTATTCAGTACAGCGAAGTATCTGATCCATTCGATAGCGGGCGCGGCATCTGAGGGGCGCTCACGTTCTGCCTCGACCGCGGACTCGAGAGCCGCGATGATGGTTTCGGCAGTTCGCGCGGACGTGATGGCATCGTCGAGAATGAGGAATCGCAGTTGCGTCGCTGGCGCACCCTTCGCCGCCGTCCTCGCGGCCGTCATCAGCTGGCGGCGAAGGGGCGTCGGCAATTGGTAGGCGCCTTCCTCGGTGAGAAACAGCGTTGTGTCGAGAATAAAGTACTGCTGCGCAACACCGCGCCGCGCGAGAATACTTTGTGCTCGCTCCCACACATAGTTGATCTGGCTGTGCAGAGGCATCAGCACGGCCGTGACGCCGTGGTGCAGCTCTCGTCCGCGTACCGATTCCCAACTTGGCCCGACGCGCGTCGCGGTGTCGTCGCACAGGTCGGCTATCCACATGGCGAGCTGGTGTCCAACAGGGCCTTCCAAGACGCGTTGCACGTCGACCGTTAGGTCGGTATGACGACGTCCATAGACGTAGTGGCCGTAGACGACGCTTTGACCATCGCGCTCTAACGCTTCGGCCGGTTCACTGTTTGCCGTGGCAACATCTGAATATCGTCGCAGCAGCGCGTCGAAGCGGAATGGTTGAAGTGTACGCGGCTCGATCCAAAATGTATTGGCCCTCAACTCTTCATCGAGTACCGGCTCCGTGACGACTGATGGGCGTTGCGTCTCGAAGAGCGCGATCACGTCGAGCGGAGCCACAGGCGGTTCGACGCCTGCGTCGATCAGGCGCACCATCCCGACGGTGGCGAGAACGTCCCGTCCCTCTCGAGACAGGCGATCTGCAACCGTGTTTGTCCGATTGAGCGTGTCGAGTACGTCCTGGACGATGACAATGCCGCCGCCAAGCGTCACTGCGAATGAAGCCTCGCCGGCGCCAAGTCCAATGTAGTGTCCGACGTCGGCTATCGATGGACGTTCGTCGAGAGGCCACCAACGATGCAGAGCGGTCGCAAGAAGCGCCGCAGGCGAGGTCAGCGCCGCGAGTGTTGACACGTCGTCAAGTCCGCGTCCTGTCGCGCGGAGTGCGCTTTCCAACCGCACGATAAGCCGCCGCGCGATCTCATCGACATACTCATCATTGGACAGAATACGAGAGGCCTCAAGGAAGTCATGAAGCCAGGTCTTCTCCCATGCCAAATGAAAAATGGGATTGCCCACAGCCAGGCGCCGTCGGCTCCACGCATTCGCTGACACTGCCATTGAGTCAAAGCCGCGACGGGCCAACTCTTCCAATGCTGCGTCAATGTCGACGTCGGTCCAGCTAGCCTTCCACCGTCCCGCGTCGTCGCGCTCGAAGGCGGGGTTTGCGCCGTTCAGGATGGCCGCTACATATCCTGGCGCCAGACCATACTGTGCGACGATTCCTTCCGAACTCGCCGGTGTGTGCAGCAATGTTAGCAGTGCGTGGCGTGCGTCGCTGTCAGCGACGCCGAAGAGATATTTCCGCTTGTCTACGTCGACACCAATCACGCACGAGTGCACATGCTGGTAATTGTCTAGGAATCGTCGCTGGGTCAGCTCGCCGTATGCTCGCTGCTGCCGCGAGAGTGACCGTGGTGCAGCATGGCGTGATAGGTGCGTCCGCTGACTATCGGCCTCAAGTTGGACAACCTCGTGTGCCAAACCGCTTGGCAATCCTGCAAGCAGTGCAGGGCGTGTTTGCAAGATACTTTCGAGGAAGTGCAAAACGGTTTCGAATTCGGCTGCACTCCAGTTCAGGCCCTCAAAGCTTAGGACTAGTCGTGCTCCCGCAGGAACACGTAAAGCGATCTCCCGAGCGATGCGCTCGCAACCTTTCTGCAGTGCGAGATGTTCCGCTTCGTTTAGGACACTCGATAGGGGGACATACTCTCGCAATAGCACGCTGTGAACACCACGGTGAGTATCCGGTGCCGGGCGGCGCGCTGGCGGCTCGGTGTCCGGGAGCGCCAAGGGTGCAACGGCAGCATACAGAGGAAGCAGTAGCTGCAAATGCGTGCCTCGCATCTTCGGATTGGGCGCCGACGCCGCTGGCCGGTAGCCCAGGCCGTTCGGCATGCGACGCTGGCCACCCTCGTGGTACGCATAGCGCATTTCGATCTCGCCGGTGCGGATCGTGAGCGCGCCGCGATATTTCTGGACCAGCCGCAATATCCGCGCGAGAGCGTGTCGTTCGGTAATCCAACTTGTCGCTCGGTCTTTGCTGGTACCGATATCCTCAAAGGCAAATGCCACAACTTCTTCTGGCGAACCGTCGTAGTGGGCCACGTCCGTAAATGCGCTCATTAATGTCGACGCGATACCATCGCCGGCATCTGCCACGCATAACTCCAGAATGCCACCGGGGTTTTGCAGCAGCATGTCGGCTGCCCAGTCGCCGAATGTCGCAAGACACCACTGCCGAACCCGATCGTTTGCGACAGGTTCCACTACGCGGGCTCCGATTACTCCTTCTGTTCCTGCATGCTCCCATATATTCGTCGCTAGTTCGTGGCAGAAAACTCGCCACACCTCGTCCGACGCGAACAGTGGCGAATTCCGAAAACGTTCATTCATCCGTTTTCGCCAGTCGATGATCGCCCCATCTGTAAGAAAACGGCTACAATCGGCGGCCGAGGCGACGCGCGTGAGACCGTTTACAATCGTTGGAACTTCTCGACCGGCATAATAATCAGCGTATTCGAGGGCGCGCGTATCGACACCACCGAAGAATGCGTGACCCGTCCGCGATGAGCGCGTTAGGAGCGATTCCGTACCAATGCCATCCGCGAAGCCGACGACGCGATAGAGCGCATCGGCATCTACATCGAGTGCGGCCGACGCTTTTCGTCGCGCACGCTCGCGTATCTGGCCGGGTGGCGGTAACGGCGACGAATTCTTGCCGACGAACTGAAGGTTGATCTCCGCGTCCTGATGCCGTGTCAACACGTGCGCGAGAAACGCGACGACGCTCACCCACTCGTAGAACGTCACAAACCTAACATTCGAGAGATCGAACTGAATACTCCGGAGGTTCGCGCGTTCGCCGGCGGCCCACAACTGTTCCGCGATGGACCAAAGCCATGGCGGACGCGTCGTTCCCTTCCCCTGCCAAAGAGGTGCCGACGCCCAGACCTCTACATCGTCCAACAGTTGACCTCGTCTCTCCGATCGGCGTTGGTGCCAGAAGCAGTGAGCGCCTCAGGGAACGGTATCACCACGAAGGGTCGTGCGGTCTGATTTCGCTCTGAGAGAGCGTAGGTCGCCCTGCCGACAGCACCATGCGGGACACTACGTACCAATGGTCGGGGCGAATCGTCGTACGACGTTTCCGCAGGGCGCACCGCCGTCAACCAGCGGGCTTTGACACTCGATGTGCTGATCGCTAGTTTACCTCGCAACAAGGACTCGTCCCCGTTGTAGGAGTGGCGGCAACGGGAGTTTCCCTACCTCGGCGTAGCCTCGAACCAAGAAGTCCGGGGAGCCAATCGACGTATCGCCCGGGGGGCGAACCTGCCCTCCGGCGTAGCGGCGAAAAGCGGATGGCGTTCGCATCCACGGTTGGTTGCCAGAAGGAGAGTCGACGATGGTAGCCGAGAGCTGCCGCGAAACTGCGTGATGCCGTGCGCCAGTTCATGTGCGTTTCGTCGGCGGTTGCGATGAAGCAGTGAAGCGCGTGAAGATTGTCCGTCGGCGTCGCCGTAAACCATCTGCCGATCGTTCCGGAGCCCGTTCTCGAAGTGTCGTGCCGCACGGTGGAGTGTCCGGCGCATTCTTCGGTCATCGTACGCCGAAAGACCTTAGCGAAAAATCCCACATCGCGCCGCTCCCGTCGTAGGCCGCGCGCGTCCATTGATCGCTGTCAAGTCGAAATCATGGGTTAGCTTTACGTGCAACTCAGCCCATGCATCATGAGGCAACCGAAGACACAGCACGTCGAGTTGTCACTCGCGAGCATTCGACCCGGAAGGTCGCCGGAACTCTCGGCGATGGCAACGCGACGACCGTGAAAGAAGCTCCTCCACGGGCGCGCGCCGGTCTACGCCCTGTCACTTTTGGAGGGGCGGGCAGCGCCGCGCGGCCAGCTTTACCCAACGTAAACTGTCATCCCGCTCGGCGGCGTGGCGTGATCGGCCTGTCCACGATGCTCATTGCCGCCCGACGGTGGCGGGTACTACGGCGGAACTCATGCGACAACGGCGCGAACGCGTGAAAGTGCAGGGCCGTCATTTGAAAGTGACGCATGCGCACTTTTTAGGGTTCTTCGCTGTTACAGGTGGGTTGAGTAGCCTGCGCTGACGGAGCCGGTCAAGGCGCTGACGCGCCTCCTTCGCTGCGCTACGGCCCTTCGGGTGACCAACTCCTGCGCTTCGGCTGGAGGGCAGCTATGGCCGAAGCGAAGCTTCGGCCATAGCGATATCGTCGGCCGCATGCAAGACCGCGATCTGTTTGCTCTCGCGCTGGGACTGACCAAGCCGTGGTTCGTGGTGTCTGTGGAACTCGATGCGGAACGGAAGAAGCTCGAGCTGTCGATCGACTTCGAGCGAGGCAGCGTGTTTCCGTGCCCTGAGTGCGGAGCGGCTGGATGCAAGGCCTACGACACCGAACAGCGGCGGTGGCGGCATCTGAACTTCTTCGAATACGAGACACACCTGAGCGCTCGGATGCCGCGAGTTCGCTGCGACAAGTGCGGAATGCGGCCGGTGGCGGCACCATGGGCACGGCCGGGCAGCGGCTTCACGTTGCTGTTCGAGGCGCTGATTCTGACGTTGGCCGCGCACATGCCGGTGCGAGCGGCAGCGCGGCTGGTGGGTGAGCACGACACGCGGATCTGGCGTGTGCTGCACCACTACGTGGATCGGGCCAGGCGAGGACGAGACGACCGAGAGATCAGGCAAGTGGGAATCGACGAAACGGCGAGTCGGCGGCGGTTCCAGTACGTGAGCCTGTTCGTCGATCTCGAGCGTGCGCGCGTGCTGTACGTGGCGGAGGGGAACAAAGGCTCGACGGTGCAGGAGTTCCGCGAAGATCTGCAAGCGCACGGAGGCGATCCCGAGCGCGTGACAGAGATCTGCTGCGACATGTCGCCGGCGTTCATCAGTGGCGTGGAGGCAGCCTTTCCCGAGGCGGCGATCACCTTTGACAAGTTTCACGTTCTGCAATTGCTCGGGAATGCGGTGGACAAGACCCGTAAGGCCGAGAGGGCCGAGCATCCGGAGCTCAAAGGCTGGCGTTACGCATTGCTGCGCAATCCAGAGACGATGAGCGATCGGGAACTCGACTTCGCTGCTTCGCTGCTGCGGTCCAGCACTGCGAAGACGGCCCGAGCCTTCCATCTCCGGCTGGCCTTTCGAGACTTCTACTAACAACCACCGAAGGCGGCAGAACGCTACCTGACTCGTTGGTACAACTGGGCCATTCGAAGCCGGATACCAGCCATGGTCGACGCAGCACGCTCGATCCGGCGGCACTGGAAAGGTGTGCTTCGCTGGTTCGTATCCAGAATCACCAACGGCTTGCTCGAAGGGATCAATAGTCTCGTACAGGCGGCCAAGGCGAAAGCCCGCGGCTACCGGTCCTTTAGGAATCTCGCCACCATCATCTATCTCATCGCCGGGAAGCTCGACTTACAACCTACCCACCTGCGATAGCGCAGAGGCGAAAAAAGTGAGCGCGCGGCGAGTGCAACTGTTCTCCAGCCGAGATTAAAGCGACCGGCGATCACTTTCGCTGTCTCAAGATGAGAAAAAAAGTGAGGCCCGAGCACTTTCCACATGTGCAACGGGCACATGAAAGTGAAGTACGGGCATTTATCTCGCGGCGGAGCACGCGAGGTCCGCGCGGCCCGGTTGGGTCGGCGGCGTGTTGGTGAGAATCACCCTCCCCTGCTCCACGGTCACGTAAACCGGCTCGCCGATCCTGAAGCCGTGCGCCGTGAGCCAACGGCCAGACATGCGCAGGTACGGAACGCGCGTCTCTTCCATCGTCGAGCTGCGCGGAACGAGGCGCATGGTCATCGTGAGGACGTGGGGCGAGCGCCACAGCCGCGGCTTGCGCTCGCCGTCCGCACGCCGCGTGGTGCGCCTCGACACGCGCACGCGGCGACGACGAGGACGCGCGAGCACAGGAAGTTGCTGGAGAGCGGCGGCGAGACGAGAGCGCATTTGCGACATGACCTCCTGAGTGATGGCCTAGAAAACTCGTTGATTCGGAGCTTCGTGTGGCCAGTAGTACGCCTCGACGATGCCAGGGATGATGCCGGCGAGTCGTTCCTTCTCGTTGCCGGCGCGTTCTTCAATCTCCAACTCGAGGAACTTCGTGACGGACTGTTTGGCTTCGCTGGCCAGAATCTCCAGCAGCTGGATGTGGAACAGCGGGAGGCGAACCGTGAGCTTCCGCGTTCGCAAACCGGGCGGGAGAATCATCCCCGCCTCGCGGCCGAGCGCTTTCTCGATGTCGTGGATCGGCCACTCGTACGAGACGTGGCTCGCGAGCTCGCGAAGCTCGATCATCGTCCTGCCGCCAAACATCCCGACGACGTTGATTTCCTCCGCGTCGATGCTTCGCTCATCTGCGCACGAGTCCAGCCGAGCAGCTTCGCTGCCGCATCGGGCGTGACGCGATGTTCGTGATGTAGGAAAATGGCGCGAATGCGTTCGGCGACGTCGGGTGCAACCATGGTCCAACTCCTCTTGCTGTACCTCGTCAGAGTAACACGAAAATGTCCGGATCGCAAGCTGGAAGGCGGCGGTTGATGGTGCGAATACCGGAAGCGGAAGTGTTCGGCGCAAGGCTGAAGGAGCTACGCGAGCAGCGCGGCGAAACGGTCCGATCGCTCGCCGAATCCGTGGAGACATCGTTCACATACATCAGCGATCTGGAACATGGCCGTAAGGTGCCGAGCCTTTCGATGCTGCTGCGGCTCGCCGCAGCGCTGGACTGCAAGGTCACCGAGTTGGTGAAGGTGTTCAACACTCACGACCTCCGCACCCTCGCGAAGAAGCGCCGATAGCCACCCCGCTGTCGCAAGCGCACCAGCCTCCCAATAGCACTGCGACGCGGCCGACCGAAGACACACGAAAATGCACGGTATGAGAGTGCCTCCGCACTCTCATTAACACTCTCATTAGCGATCGAATCGGCCCTAGATCCCTCGGTTTTCAGCGACTTAGGAGAGGGGCCTCCGAGAGGAAGGAACCTAAAAGTATTAGAACGCCGGCCTGTCACGCCGGAGGTCGCGGGTTCAAGCCCCGTCGGCCCCGCCAAAATGAAGCGCTCACCAGCCGCCAATTCGGCGGCTTTCGTGTTTCCAGTGGTTCATCGCGTGCTGCAGGAGCTGGCTTAGACTCGCCGCATGGGACTCTTGACCTTCAGCATCAACGTCACCCTGGACGGCTGCGTCGACCACCAGGAGGGATCGCCGACGACGAGACGCACGCCTTCTTCACCCGCCTCATGGACGAGGGCGGGGCGATGCTGTGGGGCCGCGTCACCTACGAGATGATGGAGAGCTACTGGCCGGCGGTCGCCCGCGGCGACGAGGAGGCGCCGCCGGCGATGCGCGAGTGGGCGGTCAAGCTGGAGGCCAAGCCGAAGTACGTGGTGTCGTCGACGCGAACGGACTTCCCGTGGACCAACAGCCACCACATCGCCGGCGACCTGCGCACGGGCGTGCAGAAGCTCAAGGACGCGACCCCGGCCGGCGTGCTCCTCGGCAGCGGCAAGCTCGCGACCGAACTGGACCGGCTGGATTTGATCGACGAGTACAAGTTCCTCGTCCACCCCAGGATCGCCGGCCACGGCCCGACCCTGTACCAGAGCGGGCTGCCCAACACGCGACGTCTCGAGCTGGTCTCGGCGAAGCCGCTCCGCAGCGGCGCGGTCGCCATGCACTACCGGCGCGCGCGCTGACTCAGAGCAGCCCCATCGCGCCCAGCTCGCGGGCCAGCGCGTCGTCGGGAGCCTCCTCGCCGCGCAACACGGATGACGAAGACGGAGCGCGCGGGTCGATGCCTAACGGCGTAACCCGAGTTGCGCCAGCTCGTCCAAAACACGAATGCACAAACTGAAAATCGCTCTGGTGCTCCTGACGATGAGCATCGCCGCGGCGGCGGCCGCGGCCGGCCCTGTTTCGGTTGTCAGCGCCAGTGCAAGCCATGACGCGAGAGACGTGCTGCTGGTTCAGGCCGGCGGCGAGCGCGTGCGGGTGATCGTGGAGTTTACGTCGCCTCCCCTGGTCCTGCTGCCGCAAACGCTCCACGCGCAGTCCGGCGCGCGCGCGACGCTGGAGCGTTTCCGGCGCGATCTCACGCCCTCGCTCACCGCGCATTCGGCCGCGCCGCGGCGAGCGGCCATCGAGCGTGAATATGTGAACACCTTGTCGGGCGCCGCGGTGGTGGTCGATCACGAGACGCTGGCCCTGGTCCGGCGCCTGCCTTACGTGAGCCGCGTGACGCCTGACGCGCCGGTCAAGGGACTGGTCGAGCCGGGTGTGGCGGCGGTACGGGCGCCGGAAGTGTGGGCGGAGCTCGGCACGCGCGGAGCGGGCGTCACCGTGGCGATCATCGATACCGGCGTCGACTACCTGCATCCGATGCTCGGCGGCGGAATCGGGCCCGGATACAAAGTGGCGGGAGGCCACGACTTCGTCAATGACGATGCCGATCCGATGGACGATGCGGGTCACGGCACGCATGTCGCCGGGATCGTGGCCGCGAATTCGAGCGAGCTGCTGGGCGTGGCGCCGGATGCGAAGCTGATCGCCTACAAGGTGCTCGGCATGTTCGGCGACGGGCAAATGTCGAATGTCATCGCGGCGCTCGAACGCTGCGTCGATCCGAACGGCGACGGCGATTTCTCGGATCGCGTCGACGTCGCGAATCTGAGCCTCGGCGGAGCCGGCAACCCGGACGATCCTGTGTCGCGCGCCGCGGATGCCGCGGTCGCCGCGGGCGTGGTGGTCGTCGCCGCCGCCGGAAACGCCGGGGCCGCGCAGTCCATCGGGAGTCCCGGCGCCGCGCAGCGGGCAATCACCGTCGGCGCGGTCGATGCAGCCGGCTCCATGGTCCTCCCCTTTTCGTCGCGCGGACCGAGCGCGGTGCGATACGCGCTCAAGCCTGACGTCGTCGCTCCCGGCGCGTCCGTGATCTCGACACGGGCGGGAGGAGGCACGATCGGGATGAGCGGAACGTCGATGGCGGCGCCTCACGTCGCGGGCGTCGCCGCGTTGCTTCGCGCGCTGCATCCCGCCTGGACCCCGGACGACATCAAGTCGGCGCTCGTCTCCACGGCACACGCAACGCCGGACGCAAACGTGATGGCCGCCGGCGCGGGACTGGTCGATGCACGGCGTGCCGCGGCGGCGGCCGTCGCGATCGTGCCGGCGTCACTGAGCTTCGCCATGACGGACGGATCGACGGCGCTGACGTCCCAGCAGATGACGTTCACGGTGACCAACCGGGCGGAAGACGCGCGCACATTCCGCGCGGCCGCTTCGGGGCTTCGCGATGGACTCTCACTGAATGTCGCCCCGCGGGAGTGGACCCTGAATCCGGGCGAGGAGCGGATGGTGCGCGTCACGCTGGAGGTCGACCACGCGAAGATTCCTTTCCCCGAGGACCGATCGTTTGCGTACGGCGGGATGATCGAAGTCGAGACGGGCGGCGTTCCGCTGCACGTGCCCTGGGCGTTTGCGAAAGGGCTGCGGCTGCAGGTTCGCTACGCGGGTGACGATTTTGCGGCGGCGATTGCATGGGATGAAGACGGCCCGCTGGAAGCCGTTCCGTACGTGGACGTGAATGTGTTCGAGATGCTGGTGATGCCGGGAAGCTGGGACATCGCCGTGCTCACCTCGCCGCTGGATCGACGCCCACCCGCATTGATGCTGTTCGAGAACCAGCAACTGCGGACGAGCCGCGAGTACGCGGTGAGCGATGCGGACGCGCCGTTTCTCGCATCGTTCCACTCCTATGATGAAACGGGTGCCCCCCTCCAGCCGGCAGGGCAGACGCTTTGCGGGTCGTTTCGCGCGGTGACGATCCCCGCCCGCAAACGCGGGATGATCCTCTGGTCGCCGGAGGGCGCGTTCGACCTCCGGCTGGGCGCCATGAACAACGCCGTCGAGATCGCCGGGATCGACACCTGTTTCGATCCCTCCTCGGCCCGCGCCCATCACGTGCAGTACGAGAAGTCGTACGGAATCGCGGCGAACGTCCAACGCTCGGCGGGCGGGACGGCCCTCGTTTCCCGAATGATCGAAGCGCGCTTTCCGCCGCCGCTGTCGGGAGAACGTTTCCTCACCTTCAGAGCGCCGGCTTACTTGGACAGTGTCCCTGCCGGCTTCGGCTTGGAGCTATCGGCCCAGGTCGAGGAACGGCAGTGGACCGGGACCGTATGGATCACGCCGGAGCCGGAAGGAGCACTGCAGTTCCTCCCGAGCTTCGTGATACAGACGAGGATCCCTGGAGGGGGTACGCAGATCGAGGGCGCCCCGATGCGAGTGGTCAGCGGAACGATCGAGACCTTCCGCGGCCGGGATGCGGCGACCCCTGTCTCCGCGGGCGCGCTCGAGCTGGGCAGCGGACCGTTCGCGCCGCGCTTCACGCTCGAACCGTACAATGCGAATCTCTTCATTTCTCCGCGGGCTGCCGGACCGCTGGATGAGGAGTTGTGGACGGATTCGAACCAGGAGCTGTATGACGAGGCAGGCAATGTCATCGCCCGCGGTTTCATCCTCATCGATCCGCAGTCGCTGGGCCGCAGGCTCATGTTCATGCAGGAAGAAATGACCCATGCGGTCCTCGGTTTCCCCGCACGAATGACACTCACCGCGACGTTCGGAGGCGCTGATGAAGATCGCGATGCTCCATCCCTGACGTCGATCGCGATCGTCGACGGAGCGAGAAAGAGGATCGCCGAGCTCATCCCGTCGCGCGCAAAGGCGCATCTGCTGTTTTCGGCGTCCGACGCGTCGCTGCTCGAAGGGCGGACGTCCGTCGCAGTCCGGCCGTCCGGAGGAGATGCCTGGACCTCGTTGCCTGTGACCGTCACCGGACATGAGGATCAATCGCGTGACGAACTGGGACGCGAGCCGCGCGGAACGCTCTTCGAAACCCGATTGCCACTGCTCGCCGACGGCCCCTACGATCTCGAAATCCGCGTCGAGGACTCGGCCGGACACGTCAGCACCGTACGGATCGCGCCCGCATTCGCTGTCGGCGGTGGACACGCGCGCGCCGTGCGGCATTGAGCCGGCCACGCCGGAGGTCGCCTTTTAAGGCGTCTGCCGCGAGAACAGGTCGACGCCGCGGATCCACCCCTTCTTTCCGAGGTGGGGGCCGCTGGTCACGATGACGCTCGTCAGCCACGTGCGGTTCTTCGGGTCCGGCAGCGCCGTGCGTCCGAGGGCGGTGCCGCGCGCGAGAGTGGCGATCGCCCTCCCGAGGTCCGGACCGTCGAACAACCTCGTCGTCTTGTCGACCGTGAACAGCTCGTCGACGGGCAGATCGATCGACTCTTTCTGATCGGACGTCTTTGAAACGTTGAACCGCCGCGCGGCGTCCAGGAACGCCGGCGAAGGGACGTTCTTCGATTTCGCCTTGAAGGGTGTCAGCCGCGTATACGCCTCGTCCGGGCGGCGCGCCCAGCCCCATTCGACCGAGCCGTAGAAGGTCCCTCGCTGATTGCCGGCGACCGCCACCACGGCGCTTTCGAACTGCTGGCTCCACTCGCCCTGCATCACCGTGGAGACGTCGGTGTAAGCGTCTCCCGAATTGAGGTCGGGAGCGTCGTGCATCTTCGCGTCCTGCTTGACCACGGCTCCGGCCGCGTCCTTGTAGTGGAAGCCGATCTGCGTGACGAAGCTGTCGGTTCTCGGGATCGGTTGCGCCAGGTCCTCGCCGGTACTGCCGCTCATCCCGTACAGCGGCGTGGAGACGTCGGGCTTCTGATCGATGTGAACGCCCGCTCCCGGCTTGCCGGCCGGAATCATGCGGCTCTCCGCGGTCTTCCGCGTCGGATCGTCCTGATCGGCATACTTGTTGTGGACCTTCCCTTCTTTGGTGCTGACGGCCGTCTGCACGAAGGCGATCTTCTCCGCGTCGACGAGCTCGTTCGGCTCGAAGGTGATGGTGATGTCCGCACCGTAGCCGAGCGTGATGGTTTCACCGGGACTCAAGACCTTGTTCGGGTCGTACGGGTCGGCGATGAACTTGCCGGCCCACGACTTCGCCTCCGCCGGCGAACGGCGCAGCACCGGCAGGGCGTCGACGACGCCGGGGGTGCTCTCCGCGCGATCGGTGAGCTGCCCGTCACGAAAGTGGTCGAGCGACCCGCGGACCCCGCTCTGCTGCACGACGTGGGTGAGTTCGTGCGCCAGGAGCGACGCGTCGCGCTCGCCGCGGCCGAAGACGACGTGGGTCCCTACGGTATACGCGCGCGCCTGCACCGCGTCGGCCGATCGCGCGGCCCGCTCGTCGTCATGCACGCGCACACGGCTGAAGTCGTGTCCGAAACGCGTCTCCATCCGCGCGCGCACGGGCGGTGCCAGCGGCTTGCCTGTCGTGGACAGCACGTCCTTGACGAGCTGCCGCGGCCCGCGCTCCTTCGGCCGCGAGGAAGCCATGATCCGCATTGCTCAGGAACAGCCATAGTAGCGCAGCGCCGGGATCGAGCATCGCCGCCTATCTAAAACCTCCTGCGTATGTCCGTCACAGCCTCTGAAAAGGAGGTTGTGATGCACATCCATCGAACGACAGCAGTCTTGGTTGCTCTTCTCATTGCGGGAGCCGTCTCCGCCGGAGACTCGCTATGGGGCACGGCGACGGCCGTCCCGCGCGCGGACGTGGTGATTCTCAACTATGGCGAGGGGCAGTACGAGATCCGGATCGCGGGCATCGCCGTGCCGGAACAGGGGCCGATCGCGGAGCGGGCGCGCGCATTCGTCTCCGGTCTCGTGCTGAACAAGCACGTCCGCATGCGCTTCGAGTATCGCGACCGCAACGGACAGATGATCGCGCGCCTCTTCACCGACGATCCCGACCTGGGAATCCGCGACGTCGCGATCGAGCTGGTGCGCGCGGGACTGGCGCGGCGCGATCGCGAGCAGGCCATCTACAAATACGGCGAGCTCGAGGCGGCCGAAGCCGAGGCACAGAAAGCGCGCCGCGGCCTGTGGGCCGGGACGCAGTAAGGAGACCATCATGCGCCACTCATTTCGTTTCTCTTCTCTTCTCGCCGTGCTGCTCCTGACCAGCGTCGCGGCGTTCGCACAACTCACTCCCGGCACCGACGTAAACTCCTCGCAGAAAGCGGGCGACGACAACGAATGCGCGATCGCCGCGAATCCGGCGAATCCGAATCAGCTCTTCGTCGCGTGCAATACGTCGGGACCCGGCATCTTCGCCGCGCGCAGCACCGACGGCGGCGCGACCTGGACGTTCCCCGATCCCTCGGATAAGACGATCGCGGACGGCGACGCCGGTCAAGGCGCACCCGCCTGTTGCGACCCAACGCTGGCGTGGGACACCTTCGGCAATCTCTACGTCACCTACATCAACAGCGCCGTCAATGCCATCGTCACGCTCCTCAGTACGGATGGCGGCGCGACGTTCACGAACCTCGCGTCGTTTTCGGGCAGTGTCGATCAACCGACGGTCGTCGCCGCGAATACGACGGCCAGTCCGGTCGCCGTGTGGGTTGTCTGGAACCAGAGCGGTCAGATGGTCACGCGCGGCGCTCCCGTGACGGGCCTCGGCGCCGTCGGCGCATTCAACGCGCTGCAGACCATCCCCGGAACGGCGAACTGCTCGTTCGGAGACATCGCCATTGCGCCGAACGGCGCGGTGGTCCAAGTCTGCGGCAATCCGACCGGCGGGCAGGGCCCGTCCACGCTCCTCGTCAACACCGACACGGATGGACTGGGCGCCGGCAACTTCGGACCCGCGGTTGCCGCGACGGTGTCGAACGTCGGCGGCTTCGACTTCTTCCCGGCGCAGAATGCGCGCTCGGTCGATCCTGAGGCGGGTCTGGCGTTCGACAACCACACCGGCAGTCCGCACTTCGGACGTCTCTATCTCGTCTATACCGAGGAGACGGCGCCGGAGAACGATGACCTCGACATCATGCTGCGGTTCTCCGACGACAACGGCGCGACGTGGAGCGGCGCCACGCGCGTCAACGACGACGCGGCCGCGCCGATCCGCAGCCAGTTCCTGCCGAAGATCGCGGTCGACGACACCACGGGCAATGTGCTCGTCTGCTGGCACGACGCGAGGAATTCAGCGAGCAACACCGCGATGCAGGCGTACTGCGCGATGGCGACGCCGAGCGGCGCCACACCCACCTTCGGCGCGAATGTGCTGGTGAGCGACGGCGCGTCGGCGAGCAACGGCGCGGGCGTGGAGTTCGGCGATTACGCCGGCCTCGATTTCGTGCAGAACATGGCGCATCCGGTCTGGGCCGACACGTCGAACAGCACGTCGAACAATCCCGACCTGAACGCGCGCTTCGACGTGCAGCTCGATCGCGTTTCGTCCGCGCCGCCGCCTCCGCCCACGTCCGCGAACTTCTTCAGCATCCACGGCGGCATCGCCCGTCCGCACGGGTCGCTCGCATCGGTGACGAATCAGGGATGGACGCTCAATCTCGATTACGTCCGCGCCATCAATACGCATTGGGCCTGGGACTTCCGTCTCGGCTACGCGCGCTTCCCGGGACAGACGATCCAGCCCGACGTCGATGTGTGGATGCTGCTGGCGAACGCGCGCTATACGATCAATCCGGCCGCGGGAATCCGTACCTTCGTGAACGGCGGCATCGGCGCCTACGCGTTCGATCCCGGCGATCTCGAAGGCGGCACGAACCTCGGCATCGGTCTCAACAAACCGATCAATCCGAACGTGCAACTCGAGGTGACGTACAACTACCACTGGGCGTTCACCGCTTCGCCGGCACTGCGATTCAGTCAGCTGCAGGCGGGCGTGTTGTTCCGGTTCTAAGGGGACGATCGAAAGAGGCGGCGGCGAACGCCGCCTCTTTCTTCATCCCGCCCCCCAGTTCTCCGCGATGTACTTCGCCGACCGCAGCGTCAGCGCGGCGATGGTCAGCGACGGGTTGACGCAGCTCACCGAGGGGAACAGCGGCGCGCCGGCGATGAACAGGTTCGGGTGGTCCCAGGTGCGGCCGTAGCTGTCGGTGACCGACGTCTTCGGGTCGCTGCCCATCCGCGCGGTGCCGAGAATGTGGCCGGCGCCGAAGAATCCTTCCGGTTCCGCGGCCGCCTTCGTGGTGAAGTCGGTGGCGCCGAGCTGCCGGAAGAGGGCGACGGCGGCGCGGCGCGCGGCGATCAGGCCGTTGGTCTCGTACTCCTGCAGCTTGTAGTTCAGCTCCGGGCGCGGGAGGCCGAGCGGATCGCGGTAGGACTCCGAGAGTTTCACGTAGTTCGTCGGCACGCCGATCGGCTCGACCAGCGAGGCGACGCGGAACTGGCGCGTGCCGCGGTCGTGCATCGCCTCGCGCAGCGCCGCTCCGAACTTGCCCTGGCCGACGAGCGCCAGCACGTCGGTGGCCGGCGCGCCGGTCGGCCAGTTCCAGCCGTCGTTGCCAAGCTCGATGCGGAATGCGCCGCGCGTGGCGCGGAATGGGCCGTCGCGCAGGTCCTCGATGCCGCAGGTCGAGAGCGGGCCGCGGTAGCCGTACACATTCTTCCCTTCCGGCATCAGCGCCCAGCTGAGCTGCGTGTTGTGGTCCATCAGGTTGCGGCCCACCTGGCCGCTGGAGTTGGCCAGATTGGAGAGCAGCAGCAGCCGCGGCGTCTCCACGGCGTGCGCGGCGAGCACGTACAGCTTGGCCGTGATGGTCGGCTGCACCGTGCCGTCGTAGGTCATGTACTGGATGCCGGCGATGGTCTTGTGGTCGTCGCCGAGGAGGATGTTGAAGACGACGCTGCGATTCTGAAAGACCACGCCCTGGCGCATCGCGGCGAGCACGTGGACCATCGGGTCGTACTTTGCGCCGATGGGACAGATCGGCACGCAGTTCGTGTTGCCCATGCACGGCGGACGGCCGTTGTAGTTCATCGAGTTCCGGCCCTGCGGCGTGGAGCGGACCGTCAGCTTTGCCGGCGCGTCGAAGTCCGGGATGACGTAGCCGTCGAGCGCGCCCGCCAGCACGTGATCGAGGTAGCTCGGCGTGATGGGCGGCATCGGGTATTGATAGCCGCCGCGGAACGGCGCTCCCTGCGGATAGGTCTGATCCTCCACGTTCCCCGCGACGCCGATCGCCGCCTCGGCAGCCTCATAGAAGGGCTCGACGTCGCCGTAGCCGATCGGCCAGTCGAGCGCCGGCGAGCCGAGGCCCGATTGCTTGAGGTAGGTCGAGTACAGCTTGAAGTCGTTCGGGTTGAAGCGCAGCGTCGTCCCCAGCCAGTGCCAGACCGTGCCGCCCTGCAGCCGCTCGTACGTGCTGTTGAACGGATACGCCGGCGGCGTGGGCTTCTGCTCGTACGTGAAGTAGCTCTTCGACGGATCCTTCCAGACGTCGCCGACGAGATCGGCCACGTCGGGACTCGGCGCGGCCTCGCCCGGCGGATAGGGCGACTCGGGGAACTTCGCCGGCGAAGCGTAGAACGCGTCGATGTGGGACTGCCGGTCGACGTTGCCGTTCACGTCGAGCGTGCCGGGTCCCGCCTCCAGCACGATCACCTTCAGGCCGGGCTTCTGCTTGGTCAGGTTCCAGGCCAGCAGCGCGCCGGAGAGGCCGGCGCCGACGATGGCGATGTCGTAGTCGGGCATTGGTGTCTCCTCGCTCAAACGCCGGTCGATTGCCCGAGCCCGGTCCACGCGGAGTCCTGCGGCTCGAGATTCCAGTAGCCGAAGGTCTCGATGGAGTAGCCCATCGGATGCGCCTGCGCGGCGCGCCACATCAGGCCCGCCGGATACTGGTTGTCGCCGGGTGTGCCGAAGTCGAACGTCCCGGCGGCGACGTCGACCAGCGCCGCGGTGTACCAGAGCAGGACGAGCTGCCGGCAGAGCACGCCGTGCTCGGCGCCGCTGAAGAGCTCCGGCAGCGACGACGGCGCCTGCGTCCACGCGGCGATCAGCGCGTCGAGAGTGCCGCCGCCGGACCAGCCGCGGATGCGACGGAGGTAGTACGCCGCCACGACCTTCGCCGGATGGAGCTGATCCATGTCCTGCGTCAGGTCGAAGCCGGTGAGCGCCGACGAGAGGGCGATGAAGTCGTCGAGCGCCGGGTCGGGCGGCGGCGGCGCGGGCGGATTCTGCTCGGTGCGGCTGTACCAGAATCCCCCTTTGCGCCAGGCGTCGAAGGTCGCCATCTGCGCGGCGGTCCACGGCGACTCGTTCATCGGCATCTGGTAGCCGGTGTTCGGATGTCCGGCGGAGACGGCGAGCGCGATCGCCTCCGCGAACGCCTTCACCGAGGCGTAGTCCGAGAGGTCGAGCCTCCATCGCATCTGGATGGCGTCGTATTGCGTGAAGAGCTTCGAGACGTCGTCGAGCCAGGTCACTTTCGCGGGATCGGCCATCGTTTTCTCCTAGCGCCCGGACGGGTTGACGGGGGTGTTCGACGGCGTCTGCTTGCCGCCGATGTTCTCCAGGACCATGGTCCACATGTTCAGGGTCTGCACGCGGTTGGTGAACCAGACCGGGTTGTTGCGCTGCAGGTTGCCGGTGGCGATGTAGGAGCCGAAGACAGGATTGGGCGGGTTGTTGCTGCGCGGCGGCCACGCCGCGGCGCGATGGCAGGTCATGCAGTTGCTGTGAGCGCCCCTTTCGGTCGGCACGAGGAAGGTCGCCCCGGAGATCGGCGGCTCGATGTGCGGGTTGAAGGCGATGTGCGGTTTTCCGTCCCTGCCGATCATGTAGTAGGCCTGCACCGAGTCGAAGTTCGAGAACGGCGCCTTCAGGCCGGGATGCGCGTGCGCGTTCGGCGTCCAGAAGAACGTCTGCCAGGTCCAGAAGTCGGGCCATTCCGCGGTGGTCACGTGCATCGCCACCAGCAGTGCGACGATGTGGTCGGTCGGCTTGACCTTGGAGAGGTCGACGCCGCCGAGCAGCGGACTGGCGCCGCCCAGTTCGATGACGTTGTGGGCCAGGAGGAACTCGACGTCTTTCTGCGCCAGCGGGACGGAGTAGAACGCGCTGAGCGGCACCACCTGGTAGCTGCCGGCCTTGTTCACCCATTGCGTGGTGCCCGTCGGGGTCACCAGCGTGCGGGTGATGTCCCGGTCGTTCTTCGCCGTGCCGGTGGGATCGACCACGACGATGTTCTGCCAGCTCGTATCGGTCGGGCGCTCGGGATAGGTGGTGTCGGCGATCGTGTCGCCCGGTCCCTTCCAGATCGGCACCGGCGTCGGCTTGTCGGCGTCCATCAGCCAGAACGCCGGCTTGAGCATGATCCCCCTCTCCGGCGGCTGCGCGATGAGGCGCTGCTCGAGCGGCGTGTTGGCCTGGTTGTATTTCACCAGCAGCGCGTCGAACGTGGCGGGATCGTCGTACTTGTTGGCCTCGACGAACTCCTTGAAGTCGAGGTTGTATTTGACGAACGACACCACCAGCGACTTCGCGCTGATCTGCCTCGGCGTGTGCCAGGGGCGGGTGGTGGAGGGGTCGCCGGCGACCGGCGCGCCGGCCGCGACGTGCTTCGGCGGCGCGATCGGCGTCACCTTGAACACCTCGAATTCGCTGAACCAGGTGTCCCACACCGGCAGGCTGACGCAGCGCTGCGGCTGCCAGTCGACGCAGTACGACTCGCCGGAGTCCGCGTTCAGCGCGGCCCAGAGATCCCAGGCGTGATCGGCGATCGCCGCGTCGTCGAAGTCATGCGACCACCGCGCGATCGTCGCGCCCGGGACGTACACCTTCGGATCGATGGCCACGTAGCCGCTGCCGGCCGCGTTCTTCGGGCCTGTCTGCACCGCCGCGGGCACCACGGGCGGCGGCGACGTCCCCGCTCGAGCGGGGGCCGATGCCTCCCGCCGGCACGCGGCGAGAACGACGACAGCAAGGCAAAGCGTGACCGCGCGGCCTCTCGGCATCGGCTACCTCCGGTGCTTCGGATTGGGACAGACGGACCGAAGGCATGATACCTGATTTCTTGATGTATCGCCTTAATCCTGGACGCGATCGTTATACTTTGACGAAAAATCCGAGGAGATCCCATGCCGGCTGACACCGATCGCAACATCGTTTTCGGGCCCAACGCGAAGAGTGCGGACGTCTCCGACTTCACCCTCACCGTGCTGCGCGACATCATGCGCGCGGCGGACGTGGCGCGGCTCACCATCAGCAGCACGCAGCGCTCGCCGCAGGATCAGGCGCGGGTGATGTACGACAACATCGTGCGCGAGGGCGTGGCGCGGCAGAAGAAGCTCTACAAGGCCGCGGGGCAGTCGGTGATCGACGCGTACGTCGCGGCGAAGAGCGCCGGCAAGCCGCCCGACGAGATCAAGGCGGCCATGGTGGCGCGCATCCTGGAGATCGGGCCGGAGAAGGTGTCGCGCCACGCCGCCGATCCGAAAGTGTTGAACGTCTTCGACGTCTCGCCGCAGTCGATCGCGCACCAGGCGGAGTTCGTCCAGGCGGCGCGCAGCGACGGCCGCGTGGCGAAGGTGCTCACCCCCGCCGAGAACGACCCGGCCTTCCACCTGGAGATCCCGCAGCCGGACGCGGGCTAGCTGACCGGCGCCGTAGCTCTGCGGGCGAGGGAGTGTCGGACGCGCGACTCATGGGACTGGCCGAGTGCGAAACAGCCCACGCACGGCGAGGCCTTCCCCCTTGATCGCTCATTGCACTTTTCCGTGAGGCGGCGTCCGAGATCGGGGAGAATGGCGGCTCCAGATCTTCCTCCAAAATCGTCAGCGTGATGAATCGATCGATTGCCAACGCGGCAGCAGTCGGTATCGCCGTGGTCGCGGTATGGGCGGCCGCCTGCCGGCGCGAACACGAGCCTCTAGCGCAACTCGCTGAGAGGGCCGCGCGTGTTTCGCATCGTCTCGTCCGCCCTCGACTGACTGGACCGTTTACTTACGCGCCGTTCGCCGAGCCGGTGCGCGGGACGTCCGAGGTCGAGGATGCGACGTTGCAACTGCGCATCGTCGCTGCGGCACGCACGGATTCGAGCGATCGACACGTCGCAGGGATCGCGTGGCTGCTCGCCGGCCAAGCTGCGCGTTCCGTCGAATTACTTCGCGCCGCGAGCACAACGGGAGGCGCCGAGGCTTGGAGCGACCTGTCGGCGGCACTGCTGGTTCAGTCGGACGAGAGCGGTGCAATCATGCCGGCCGTTGACGCACTTGCCGCGGCCGACGAGGCACTCCGCGCTTCCCCTAAGCATCCTGCCGCGACCTTCAATCGGGCCCTTGCTCTCGAGCGACTCGGGTTGCTCGACGACGCCCGCGCCGGCTGGAATCAATTTCGGGCCATCGAACCTGCCTCGGCCTGGACCGCCGAAGCGTCCGCCGCGGCCACGCGGCTCGATCGCGATTTGCGCGGCCAGGGTGACTGGTCCGCAGCGCGTCAGGAGCTTGAGAACGCCATTCGGCGTGGCGACCTTGCCGAGACACGGCGCCTGTTGGCGCTTCATCCGCGAGATGCGCGAGCATGGGGCGAGTCGGTCTATCCGACCGGCTGGGCGGAAGCCGTCGAGCGCAACGACGACGTCGCCGCGCGCACGCAAGTCGACCTGTCCGGCGCCGTCGGCGACGCGCTCCGCGCAACCTCAGGCGAACGATTGCTGGCCGACGCGGTGCATGCCATGCGCGAGAGCTCCGGGGATCCGACACGGCGGAAACTGCTGGCAAGGGCCTACCTGACCTACCGCATGGGACGGATGGATCACAGCAGGAACGCCGCGACCGCGGCTGGACGTCTGAAAGAAGCGGCCGACCTATTTTCTCGCGCGGGAAGTCCAATGGAGTGGGTTGCTCGTTACTACGCCGGCAGCGCCCTGTACGGACAGCAACGGCTTGAAGAGACTCTGGCGATCCTCGATCCACTGGCACAGGAGCACTTCGAGTCACAAGGGTACATTGCTCTCGCCGCCCAGATCGGTTGGGAGCGCGGCCTGGCGACGCTGGCCCGCGGATCTTCCTCGAAAGCCCTTGAGATTTTCGAGGCCTCACGGGAGGCCTTCGACCGCCTGGGCGATCGCGCGAATTCCGCCATGCTCCGCAACTTCGCGACGACCGTGATCGATTTGGCAGGCGATTCCGAGGGAGCGTGGCGCGTGCGCCGGCAAGTCTTGCAGGACCTCGCACGCGAAGGCGACAACACGCGAAAGATCATCGCGCTCGGCAGCGCGACGACCGCGATGATCCGCCGCGAGGAATGGGCGCGTGCGCGGCCTCTGCTCGGTCTGGCGATCGAGGCAGCCGCTCAGATGAAGGACGCGACGCGAATCTCGATCGGCCTTGCACAACGAAGCGCGGTGCTGGCAGCGCTCGGGGATGCTTCCGACGCACAGCGCGATCTGACGGCCCTGCGCTCGCACGTCATGGAAATCGAATCTGCCGACGTCCGCGCTGCGTTGCTGCTCGACAGCCGTTATGCCGAAGCGCTGCTATTGCGCGACACCAACCCCCATGCTGCGATCGAACAGTTGACTCTCGCCCTAGCCGACCTCAATCGCTCCGGGCGCGCGATGTTCCACTCGCGCATCTACCTCGAGCGCAATCGCCTGTATCAACGCACCGGCAACCGCCTGGCGTCGAGCGCCGACATTTCGGCCGGATTGGCTTCGATCGAGACGTACCGCGACGCGATCGTCGATCCGCAACTTCGCGCCATGGCCATGGTGAGCGCGGACGCTTTGGTGCAGGACGGAATCAAGCTCGCGCTCCAAGACGGCCGGCATGCCGAGGCCTTCGGCCTCGCCGAGAGCGCCAGAGGCCGCACGCTCGTGGAGTCGTTCAACCGGCTCTCGCCGGAAATGTCCTCGGCTCCCTTGAGTCTCGAGCAGATTCAGCAAGCGTTGAGCCCGCGCTCCGCAATCATCGAGTACGCGCTCGTCCATAACCGGCTTGCTACCTTCATCATTACGCCTAAGACTCTCCACACCGTTCAAACGCCAATTTCCCCACAGCAGCTCCTCGACGTCGTTCGAGCGGTCGCGGCGCAGAACGACACGACCCGGGACCTCGAGCGCGCGTGGAGATTCTTGGTCGAGCCGATCGCCGCGGAGATTGCTACCTTCGAACGGATCGTGATCGTGCCGGACCGACGACTCGGCGCGATCCCGTTTGCGGCGCTTCGCGACCCGCGTCGCGGGCGATATCTCATCGACGACGTTGTCGTCTCCGTGGCGCCGAGCGCATCGTTCGCGATCCTCTCCTCGCGTCGCGCTTTGAGCCCCAATCGAGCTTCGGTGCTGTCCATCGGCGCGTCGGATTTCGATCGAGGCCGGTTCGCGAAATTGCAGCCACTCCCACTTGTAGAGGCGGAAGCTCGGAACGTGGCCGCCGTCTACGGGAACGGTCGCGTGCTGATAGGAGCGGCCGCAACGCCGCGCGCGATCGAAGCAGCGATGTTGCAATCGGGGATCGTGCATTTCGCCGGACACTCAATCGCGTCGCCGTACGATGCCACCGCCTCCGCCCTCATCCTTGCCCCTGACGAGGCGCGGGAGACGATCACCGCAGCCGAGATCGCGCGGCTGAATCTTGGCCGTACGAGACTGGTGATGCTGTCGTCCTGCGGCGCTGCGACGGCGGGAAGCATTGGCGATGGCGTGGAAAACCTCGCCACCGCTTTTCTGGTCGCCGGCGTTGCCAGCGTCGTTGCCGCTTCATGGAATCTCGAAGATCGCGAAGCCGCCGACCTCGCCGGCCGCTTCCATCGTGAGTATCGGGTTGATGCCGACGCCGCGCGTGCCTTTCGCGAGGCCGTACGCACAATCCCCCGCGAGTCGGCGACCGCCCCGCCGACGTGGGCCGTCGTCACTCCCTTCGGCGGATCTCCAGGATTGGTAAAGAAAGAGAGAGGAAAATGAAAAAATCGATCACCTTCATCACCGTGCTCTTCATCACGTTTCTAATGTCCGGCTCTTGCAAGCAAGTCGCGTCCGTCGCTCCCAGGGCGCTTGCCGACACAACAGTCTCCGTGAATTTCGGCGGCCTTATCGTTCATGTTTTTGGCAGTACCATTGGCGAGCGTGACCGCGCCGTCGTGCTTTACGACAACCTCCATCCGATTTACCTTTCTCTTCCAAAGGACATTGACACCGCGAGGCTGGCAACCGTCACCGGACTGACTGCATCATCCCCTTCCGGTGGTCAGGTCACGATCGGCCCGTTGCCTCCCGGATTTGCCGTTCGAATCGTCGGCTGGGATCCGACCAACAAGAAGGTCGTCGGCCTGATGAAGAAGCCGCTCAATCCCCTGAACACATTCGACAAGTTCGTGCCCCACCTCCAAAAGGTCAGCGCCAACACACTGGACCAATGGGATCTCCGGCCAAGCCTCTTCGACTCGATCCCCGACGGTACCTACTGGGCGCTGTTTTTCAATTTGGATGGCGGAGATCTTTCCGCCATTCCGTCGTGCAAACCGTCAAAATTCAAAGCCGACTATCAGGGGTATGGCTCGCGATACTTCGCATACAGCGTTACGCTGACCGGCAAAGTGGAAGGCGATCCCGCCATTCAATTCCTCAGCAAGACTAGCAGCCAATGGGAAACGGTCACGCTCAAAACTGTGCCCAACAAGCCGACGTTCGAGATCGTGGCGCAGCCGAAGGGAGGTGGTATCGGCATGTCTCATTTCCCTAAATTCGAACGCCTCGGCGATCCCAAGCCCGGCAAGTTCGACGATATCTTCTATGTCGACTGCCAGAATTCGGGCCTCGATCCGTCCTGCACCAACAATCAGTGGCCATGATCCGGCGGGGCCTCGTCATCATTCTGCTCTTTATTCTTTCGATGCTGCTAGAGCGCACGCACCCGGTCGAATTGTGCTGCGTTCCGGTCAACCACATCCCCCCGCTTCGCTCCGATCAAGTGGAGGCCGCGCAGCGCGAATTGCTCGGCCGCGCCGAGGGACGGAAGCGCGCGTTCCTCGGAATGAGCACCTTGGAGCTACTTGCCGCGGGCCGCAAATACGGCCGCGCTTTATATGGAGAAGATGATCGAGACGATCTTGATTCGGCTTCCCCCCCGGCCGACGCTCAGGTCGAGGCCAATATGGACGCGACGGTGCTCATCGTCGATGAGTCCATCGTGTCGCAGGGGTACGACAAGCGATGGACGATCGACGCGAACCCCCTGTATTCGTATGACGTCTGCGGCTGCGAGCGTTTCAGCAGTCAGCCCAGCGCGGCGGCGGGATTTCCGTGCAGCGGTTTTCTGATCACAAACCGCCTGGTACTCACCGCCAGCCACTGTGTTCCGCGCAGGACTGCGCTGGCACTGCGCCGATTTGTTTTCGGCTTCCACCGGAGAAAAGACGGAACGATTCCGCCTGACTATAACGAGCACGACGTGCAAATCGCCGAAGACATTGTGTATCGCAGCGATCCATGCGATGCCGGCAATGCGGACCTTGCCCTCGTGCTCCTCAAGGAAGATATTCACCATAAGACGGTAGAGCTTTCATCCATCCCCCCAAAGAAAGGAGACAAAGTCTATGAAATCGGCTACCCGATCGGCCTGCCCGCGAAGTATGCGCCGAACGCGAAAGTGCGGCACGCTCCAACAACTTCCGCCTACTTCGTGACGAACATGGACGGCTACGATGGCAACTCGGGCTCCCCCGTTTTCGACGCAAGCTCGCATCGAGTGCTGGGCGTGCATGTTCGCGGCGAGATCTCGCTGGCCCGTCCCTGTGGATGCTGGACATCCACGTGGTGCCCGAACAATGGATGCAGCGGAGAAGAAGTGACGCGAATCGATCGGCTGCCGCTGCTCAATCAACTGCCACAATGCGTGCCCGACACGAATATCTGCTCTCAGGCACCAAAACCGCCACACCCTCAGTCGCCGTTCTTCGTGTGGGCCAGCCGCAAACGCCGATGAGTACACTTCCCCATGCACCCGGTGCCTCCTTTCGCTCCATCGCCTCGCGTCCGCCCGTGGCGCTCACCTCGCTCGTCGGGCGCGAGCGGGAGCTGCGCGACCTCGAGTCGCTGCTGGCGGCGAAGCGGCTGGTGACGCTGACCGGCGTCGGCGGCGCGGGGAAGACGCGGCTGGGCGCCGAGCTGGCGCTGCGCGTCGACTGGCAGCGCGCGGACGGCGCGGCGTGGGTGGAGCTCGGAACGTGCAGCGCCGATCCGCAGGTCATCGTGCAGCAGACGGCGGCGGCGCTGTCGTTGCGCGTCACGCGGAACGTGCCGCTGGTCGACGCCATCGTCGACGCGCTGCGCGACCGCGAGCTGCTGCTGGTGCTCGACAACTGCGAGCACGTCGTCGCCTCCGCGGCGGAGCTGGTCCGCACGCTGCTGCAGCGCGCGCCGGCCCTGCGCATCCTCGCCACCAGCCGCGAGCCGCTCGGCGTCGCCGGCGAGCACGTCTGGCCGGTGCCGCCCATTCCGCCGGCGGATGCGGCGCAGCTGTTCGCCGAGCGCGCCGCGGCGGTCGACCCGGCGTTCGTCATGACCGAGGAGAACGCGCCGGCGATCGCGGAGATCTGCCGCCGGCTGGACGGCATCCCGCTGGCCATCGAGCTGGCGGCAGCGCGCATCCGGATGCTCACTCCGGAGCAGATCGCGGCCAAGCTCGAAGACCGCTTCGCCATCCTCACCGCCGGCTCCCGCACGGCGATCGCGCGCCATCGCACACTGCGCGCGGCGATCGACTGGAGCTTCGCCCTGCTGACGGACAGTGAGCAGGCGCTGCTGGCGCGGCTCTCCGTCTTCGCCGGCAGCTTCTCGCTCGAGGCGGCGGAAGCGGTGTGCGACGCCGGCCTCGACCTGCTCACCGGCCTGGTCGACAAGTCGCTGGTGGTGACGCTGAGCCGCCGCGCGACGGTGCGCTATCAGCTCCTCGACACCATCCGCCAGTACGCCGCGGAGCGGCTCGACGAGCGCGGCGAGAGCGACGCGCTGCGCCGCCGGCACGCGCTCGCCTTCCTCGACCTCGCCCGGAGCGCCACCGTCGACCCGATGGCGGCGGTGATGGCGCGGCTGGAGAGCCTCGACGCGGAGCACGACAACGTCCGCGCCGCGCTGGCGTGGAGCCTGGAGCACGAGCCGGACGCCATCGCGCAGCCGCTCGGCGCCGCCTTCCGCTGGTACTGGTACTACCGCATCCTCTGGAGCGAGGGGCTGCGCTGGATGACGCGCGTGATCGAGCGCGCGTCGGATGCGTTGTCGCCGGAGCGCGCCGGAGCGCTGGCCGGCGCCGGCGTCTTCGCCGGCTACGTCGGCGATCTCGACGCCGGGCGACGCCGGCTGGAGGAGGCCGAGGCGATGTGGCGCGCGCTCGACGAGCCGCGCGAGCTGGCCCTCACCCTCGCCGCGCTGGCGCAGGTCCTCGGCAACTCCGGCGATCTCGACGCGGCGGCGGCGCGCGCGGCGGAGTCGGTGGCGCTGGCGCGCAGCGCCGGCACGCCGTACGACGTCGCCTACTGCCTGACCAACGCCGCGGCGTTCGTCGCGCAGCGCCGCGGCGATCTCGACGACGCCGACCGCGCGATGGAAGAGGCCGAGGCCGTCTGGTCGCCGATGAAGCATCCGCTCGGCTTGCCGTTCGTGCTCAGCGCGCGGGCGCTGCTGGCGCTTCGCCGCGGCGATTGCGACGCCGCCGCGCGGTTCGCGCGCGGCACGCTGGCGGAGACGCGCGCGGGCGGCGACCGCTGGTTCTCCTCGCGCGCGCTGCGCGTCCTCGCTTTGACCAACACCGCCGACCTCCCCCGCGCCGCCCGCCTCCTCGGCGCGGCGGACGCCATGCTGCGCAGCATCGGCGCGCGCATGCTGGTGCACGAGAGCAGCGAGCACGAACGGCTGATGACGACGCTCCGCGCGTCGATGCCGTCCGAGGAGGTCGAGGCGGCGCTGCGCGAGGGAAACGCGATGTGCTTCGAGGATGCCTTCGCGCTGGCCGACGCGCCGCTCGACGACGTCGCGCCGCTGCTCGTCGTCAACGATCTGGGCGCGCTGCAGATCAGCATCGGCGGCCGCGCCATCGCCGCCGAGGGGCGGGCGTCGAATCGCGTGCGGGAGTTGCTCGTTTTTTTGCTGGCGCATCCGCCGGGGCCGACGAAGGAGGAAGTCGGCGTCGCCTTCTGGCCCGACGCGACGGCGGAGCAGGTCAAGAACGCCTTTCACGTCACGCTGCACCGCCTGCGCAAGCTCCTCGGCGACTCCGACGCGGTGGTCGCCGACGGCGCGCGTTACCGCGTCGCCGTCCCGCACCTCCTTCAGTCGCATCGTTTCGAACAAGAGATCGCCGAGGCGATGCGGCAGCCGAACGCGGCGAAGCTGGAAAGCGCGCTGGCCGTCTACACCGGCGACTTTCTGCAGGGCGAGGACGCGGGCGACTGGTGCTTCCCGATCCGCGCGCACCTGCGCCAGCTGTACGTGCGCGGGCTGTTCGCGCTCGGGCAGGCGCACGAGTCGCGCGGGCGGTACGCGGACGCCGCCGAGACGTATTCGCGCGTCACGGCGCGCGACCCGTTCCACGAGGGTGCCGCGCGGCAGCTGATGATCTGCCACGCGCGGCTCGGCGCGCGCTCGGAGTCGCTGCTCGTCTACCGCCAGCTCGAGCAGCGCCTGCGCGACGACCTGCAGGCCGCGCCCGAGCCGGAGACGAGCACCCTCTACAAGCGGCTGCGCCAAAACGAAGGGGTCTGACCCCCGCCGTCAAACCGGCGTGATCCGCCCTGTGATGGGGTCTGACCCCTATGACGGGAGGCGGCCGTTACAGATCGGTGAACGGCGCCGCGTAATCGCTCCGGTAAACGCGGCGTAATCGCCTCCTCCCCATCTTGCGGATCGACAAACAACGGAGAGACGATGAAACAACGATCCACATCCCTTCTGATCGCCGCGGCGGGCGCCGCCTCGCTGGCCGTGATCCTGACGGCGAACGCCTCGCGTCCGGTTCCACCGGCGCCGGCGGCGCTGAAACCGCCGCGCAGCGCGCAAGTGGCGCGCGGCAAGTACCTGGTCACCATCGGCGGCTGCAACGACTGCCACACGCCGTGGGTCATGCAGCCGAACGGCAAGCCCGGCCCCGACACCGGCACCGGCATCTGGACCTTCGACATCTTCAGGAACACCATCCGCAACGGGCGTCACTGGGGCGTCGGCCGGCCGCTCAATCCGCCGATGCCGTGGTTCAACTACCGCGAGATGACGGATGATGACCTCGCCGCCGTCTTCGCCTACATCCACACCCTCAAGCCGATTCACAACGAAGTGCAGCAGCCGCTTCCGCCATCCCACACAGACCGCCAGTAAATAAAGGAGAACGAACCATGTCACGCAACACCATCGCAGTTTTCGGAGCCACCGGTGCGCAGGGCGGCAGCGTCGCGCGCAACCTTCTCTCCCGCGGCCGTAACGACGTCCGCGCCGTCACCCGCAAGCCCGATGCGACCGCGGCGCAGGCGCTGCGCGAGCTCGGCGCCACGGTGGTGCAGGGCGACCTCGACGACCGCGCCAGCCTGCAGGGGGCGCTCGACGGCGTCTACGGCGTCTTCGGCGTCACCAACTTCTGGGAGCACTTCGGCAAGGAGACGGAGCAGGGCTACAACCTGGTCAACGCCGTGGCCGGCGCCGACGTCAGCCACTTCGTCTACAGCACGCTCCCGCCGGTGGAGAAGGCCACCGGCGGCACGCTGAAGAGCCCGCACTTCGACATCAAGGCGGAGCACGAGGAGTACACGCGCAAGCTCGGCATCCCCTCGACCTTCATCCACGTGCCGTTCTACTACGAGAACTTCCTCGCCTTCTTCCCGCCCCGCCCCACCGGCGACGGCTCGTATCAGTTCGGCTTTCCGCAGGGCGACACGCCGCTGGCGGCGATGGCCGCGGAGGACGTGGGGAAGGTGGTGGCGCCGATCTTCGAGCAGCCGGAGAAGTACATCGGGCAGGTGGTCAAGCTGGCCGGCGACGAGATGCCCGCCGTCGAGTACGCCGCGGTGATGAGCCGCCAGACCGGCGCCGACATCCGCTACGCCTACGTCCCGCGCGAGGTCTTCGCCGCACTCGGATTTCCCGGCGCGGAGGACCTGGCCGACATGTTCGAGTTCTACCGCCTCCACATCCCCAGCCGCGCCGGCGACGTGACCAAGCTGCGCGAGCTCGCCCCGGACCTGCAGAGCTTCGAGGAGTGGCTGTCGCGCAACGACGGCAAGCTGCGCGCGGCGCTCGGGCTGGCCGCCGCGTAACCGGTCCCCCCTCTCCCCGCGGCCGCGGGGAGAGGGTCATCTTCGGGTGGAAAAAGAGCCGCGCTCGTCCCTCGTGATCAGAAAGGAGAGACGAGCCATGATGCCGATGACCTACACCATGAAGATGTGCACCTCCGTCGCCTCGCAGCTGTCCGACTACCCGATCGTCATCCTGTCGTTCCTGCACGTCCAGTCCAACGGGGAGCTGCTGCTCAATTTCGAATCGATCTCGTCGACTCCCGATCCCTGCATCTATCCCGGGATCCAGCAGCTCATCGCCAACAATCAGTTGCCCTTCCTCAGCATCGGCGGCACGAATTCGGGAGTGGCTCCCGGCGACTACAGCAACATCCTCAACAACTACGACACCTTCTGGTCGAACCTGAAGGGAGTCCTGCAGACCTACAACTTCGCGGGCGTCGATCTCGACCTGGAGACGACCTACGAGCCCTACCTCGACATCCTGGTCACGCTGGTCAACGATCTCTCCGCCGCCGGCTATCTCGTCATCGCGCCGCCTTACGAGTCGATGGGCTTCTGGCAGCAGCTGGCCACCCAGTCGGGGTTCCCGGGCGGCTACCCGAAGATCTTCGCCTACAACATCCAGACATACGCGAACACCGGCGTCCCGCCGGCCACGCAGGTGCGGTCGTGGGTGGACGGCTTCTCCAAGATCACGCCGGTACCGCAGGAATTCATCGGCAGCGGCTACCTCTCGGGGACGAACACGCCGGCGCAGATCACCGACACTCTCAATACAGTGCTGCAGAGCGAACCGTCCAGCTTCCTGGCCTTCATGTGGAGGTTCCCGACGTACGCCACCGGTTTCGACGCGGCCGACTACGCGGCGGCGGTCGAAGCGGCCGCCGGCCCGCAGCCCGACGTGAAGGCGCGCGTGAAGGCGCACTACGACCGGCTGGCGACGCTGAAGGGAAAGACGGCCTGACGCGGCATGTATCAAAATGCTCGTTCATGGCGAACGACGTCGAGACCTCGACACCCCCCAACACCCCGGCACCGATCGGACCGTACAACCACGTCGCCAAAGCCGGTCCGTTCCTCAGCATCGGCGGCATGGCCGGCGTCAATCCGGCGACCGGGCGACTGGCCGGGCCGGATGTCGATACGCAGACCAGACAGATCCTCGAGTCCTTTCGGATCTGTCTCGAATCGGCCGGCTCGGACCTACGCCATGTCCTCCACATCAATGTCTTCCTGAAATCGATGAGCGACTTCGAGGAAATGAACCGGGCGTATGTGGAGATGATGGGCGATCATCGCCCCGCGCGGACGGTGATCGGCGTCAGCGAGCTTCCGAAACCGGGGGTTCTGCTCACGATGAACCTGACCGCGGTCACCTGCGACTAGAGGGGTTGTGTTGCGCCAGCAGACTCGCTGAAATCACACCCGCATCATCCGCAAAAATCAGATAACTCGCTGAAAAATTCGACGTTCACGCTTAGCAGCGCGGGGATCTCGCTGATGTTATCAGCAAACTCGCTGAATCCACCACTGATCACGCTTCCATCTTAAGCGAACTCGCTTAAAATGCATCTGATTGCTCCATCGGTTTAAGCGGATTTGCTGAAAACCTCTGCTTTCTTGCTTGCAAATTCAGCGGACCCGCTGACTACGCCAGTAAGATCGGTCAATTCGCCATCGATCACCCTTCCGTTTTCAGCAGACTCGCTTAAAATGTCTATGATCGACCTTTCATTTTAAGCGTACTCGCTGAAATATGTGTTGCTCGCGGTCGGAGTTCCAGCACATACGCTGACCTCCCCACCGTCATCGCAGGATCTCTCAGCGGATTCGCTGAAGGAGCAAGACGATGAAGTTCCGGGAGCTCGGAGTGCGCGTGACCCGGTACCGCGAGCGGCGGCAACTCTCGATCACCCAGCTGGCAAACCTGCTCGGCGTCGACTACATGCAGGTCACCCGCTACGAGAAGGGGCAGAGCCTCCCCTCTCTCGACACGGCGGTGCCGTGCGCATCCCGCAAAGTGACGACTACGGAAGAATCGGTCCCACTCATCGGCGGTCCCGTTCAGATGTTGCGAGAATGAGCTCTTCCGCGTCTTCGAGCTCTTCCTTCCGGCGCAGGTAGCCGTGTTTGAAAATCAGACGGCGCGCCTCCGCGAGGTCATGCTGCGGCGATTGCCACGGGTACTCCGTTTCGCGAAAGAAGAGTCGCGCGCGGTACAGATGGACGTCGGCCAGGAACAACGGCATCGGCCCGCGCTCGGCGATTTCCCACGCTTCGTCCAGGTCGCTCTGCGAGCTCTCGGGGCCGATGCGCGGACCGATGAGACCGCGCAGCCAGGCGCGGGTGAGGAGGCCGCGCGGGAGGTCGTCCTGTTGACCGGCGCGGCGGAGGCCGGACACGGCGTGGTCAAGCTCCGTAGCTGCCGAGGTGAATCCGGGCGGACTTTCCTCGGATGTGGGTGGCGTGAAGGAGGTTTGTGCCGGCTCACGCCGACCACTACGCGATTCGAGAATCGCCACGTATAGCGCTGCGCGGCCCAGCGTGAGGTGGTGAAGCGCGAAGTCGAGAAGAGGCGCACCGCGCATTCGTTCCTCCCACTTGAGCGTCTGCGCCGCGCGCTCGGCGACGGCGCGGCACAGAGTAAGCCATCCCTCCTTCTTCAGTACTCCTTTCACCTTCCCCGCTTCTCGCTCCGCCTCCGCCAGGAGCAGGTCGCAATATTGGAAGCCCTGACTCGAATAGAGCAGCGGGTAGGTGGGCTGGATCTCGGCCTGCATCTGCTCGGCCTCGCGGAAGCACGCCTCCGCCTCGTCCCGTCGACCCGCCTGGTGGAGGGCGTCGGCAAGGGTTGTGTAATTGATCATTCGCTGGCTTGCAGCGCCGCTGCGGTCGGCGTAGATCATGGATTGCTCGGCGTCCCCCACCGCCTCGGCCACCTCGCCCAACGTCAGCTCCAGCTCGCTCAGGTTGCTGGCGCGGATCGCGGCGTTTTTCCAATCCTCGCGCTTGAGTTCAATAGGCAGCCCGGCCCGGATCGGCTCGAGGGCCTCGGTCAGCCGACCCAAGGCGCGCAGGTGGAAAGCAGCGACAGCCAGCAACCAAGCCTGGGCGGCTTCCGTCAGCGCGGGCGAGAGGCGGCTCCACGGAGTCTCGAAGAAACAGGCCACGGCTCCCAGGTCGGAACCGAACGCGCCGAGTTTGAAGGCGCTGTAGGCTTCCGCCCCTCGCTGGATGCGATCGCGGTAAACCTCGTCACACGCCTCCTGCTGCAACCCCGCCTTGCAGCCGTGGGCCACGGCTTGATAGAGCGGCTGGAGATCTTCGATCGTGGCATCGGGCTTGTCCGGCGTGGTGGCGCAGAGGTAGCCGTAAAGGCGGCGGTGGCCTTCGCGTCGCGCGGATTCGTGCTTCTCGCGAAGCTCCGCTCCGAAGTGTTCGCGCAGCAGCGGGTGCGTGTCCAGCGCGTAGGACACCGCGCGGCGCGGTGTCTCGGCCGCCTTGGCCGACTCGTTCATTTTGGCCGCCATGGCGCGGGCGAGCAGTTGCCTCACCTCGGCTCTGGGCATCTTCCTGATGTGCTCGGGGAGGTCGGGATTCCGCAGTTGCGCATCCAGCAATTCATCCGAGACCTCGTCGGGGGATACGCTCACTGTTTCCACCTCCGCCTTCCCGGCGGGCATGGACAACGGCTCGCGGCTGACGAGCGCCAACCCCTGCAGCTGGTCGAGAGCGAGCAGCCATTCGTCATCGGGCAGGGAGACGAGGGCCTCGGTCAGTCCGGGGATGATGGGCGCGGTCCGTAGTTCGTCGAGCAGGTCGGAGCGCACCGGCCGGTCGAAGAGGCCGAGCAAGCGGAGGACGGCGAGCGCGGGGCTGCCGGCACCGAGCCAGCGCTCGTAGGCGCGGAGCATCCGGACGCCATGCCCGGCGCGTTTGCCGGCGGCATCGGGGATGGGGTGAATGCGCTCGTCCTCTCTCAAAATCGGGAAGCGTTGCTGCCAGCCTCGGATGTCGTGGTCGGGAGTGCATTTGGCCAGGTAGTTGCCCAGCAGGTTCAGGTCGTAGGCGTGGCGGTGGAACCACTCAGCCGCTTCATCGAGCTCCCGGTCGAGGCCGAGCACGCCGAGCTCCCGCAGCAAGGCGTGGGCGGCGGCGGGGTCGAGCGAATGGAGCGGGTGACGCAGGCAGGAGCCGCCGGCGTGCTCGAAGGCGGCGAGATCGGTGATGTCGGTGCGGCTGGTGACGATGCACAAGCCGGGATTGTGCCGGGCGAGGCCGCGCAACAGCGCCTTCATGGCGGGGTCTTTGAACTCGCCGCCGAAGCCACCGGGCGGTTGTTGGAGCGGTTCCGTCCCGTCGAGTACGAGAAGGGTACGTTCGGCGGCGATCAGCTCGGCGAGCTTCGCGCCCCTGGTGGCGGGGTCTTTGGGCACTTCTTCCGTTTTGTCGAACCAGGCAAAGGCGGCATTGAAGAAATCATCGGCGCTGGCGCTGCTTTGAGCGCTGGTCCCCTGGCTATAGAAGCTCCACTCGAAGACGCGCCGTGCGCCCTGCCAGCCGTGCCGCGCCCGGCGCGCCTGCCACTCCAGCACCAGCGCGCTCTTGCCCTCGCCACCCTGCCCGATCAGGGAGACGATGTTGATCTTGTCCTGCTTCTGCGTACGGCCCCACGCTTCGTCGAGCAGATGCAATTCCTGCTCGCGACCGACGAACTGTTTGCCGGTGACGGTGAACCCATTCCCACCGAAGCGCGGCTGTGCTTCATCCACCACACTCACCGGCCCAACGGGTTGCGGAGTGACGCCGAGAAGCCGGCCGACGGCTTCAACGACTTGGCGGAGCGATTCCGCGAAGTTTGGGAAGGGCGGGAGCGTCACCCCGTTGCGACTCGGCAAGGTCGCGAGGGCCGGAGGTAAATCGGCAGGCTGTGGAACGCTGGCACCACCGAGCAGCACCGGAATGACCGAGACGCCGTCTCCACGCCCGAGAAGCGATTCGATCTCGATGCGAACCCAATCGGCGGGGTCGTCGAGTCGTCTGGGGCTGGTGATGTCGTTCGGGTCAGCCGTCGCCCGCAGCCACCCCGGACCGATGACAACGAGAGCCACTCGCGCCACGTCGAGCGCACGGCGGATGCGGTCGGGAAAGACCGCTCCTGGCGCAATGGAGCTGACATCGCGAAACACGGCGTCCGCTCCGAAGGCAAGCTTCAGCCGCTCGTCGAGTTGGTCCACCGCATAGACGGAATCCACGCGGCGGTAGCTGATGAAGATGCTGTGTGGCTGTGCGCTCATCGTGCGAACTCGCGGGGACGTTCCCTCCGTGGGTAAGAGGCTCCCAAAATTCCTCACTCACGGCCCGATCGACCATGATATCGGGCCGGCTCCCCCCGCCCGCCAGGAGCTGGCCTTGCGCGCCCCTCGATACCGTCATCGCCGGCCACGAACTGGAAGGCCTCGCCGACCGGCTGCCGCGGTCGGGATGATCGCCGCTTGCTCCAGCAGACGCAGACGCCGCTCGCGTGCTCCCTGGATCTCGACGACCCGCGGTGATCCGCCGCCGAAGAGCGCATATTCATCCGCGGTGATGAGGTCGAGGAGCCGATCGTTCATCGCCTCTCGCAATGCGAGGTCTTCCGACTCGGGAGCGGCGATCCCGTCCCGGTCGTTCAGCGGCAGGACGACGAGCAGATCGATGGACGCGAGGCCGGCCGCCGTGAGCTCCGCCGCGGACGCGATCATCTGACAATCGCGTCCCGTACGCCGGAGATCGGTGAGCGCGAGCAGGTAGGCCAGGAAGTCGGCCGGGCTCCGTTCGGCCACCACCTTCGCGCCGTGTCCGTAGTTTCGAAGGCATTCCGCGGACAGCTCCAGCTGTCGCAGGAAGTCATCGGCGGTCGGCTCGCCGCCCGCCGCTTCGCCGTACACCTCCAGCCATTCGTAAGGCTCCGGCTCATGGACGTAATCGCGATGCGCGGCGAGGAAATCCTCAGCGAGTGTGGTCTTCCCGGAGCAGTGCGTCCCGGAGATGGCGAGCCTCACGCGCGGCAAATCTAGCACGCGTCGTCGTCCCGTCTATGGAGTTGCGGCCGGTGGTACCCTACCCCGCTCATGCGCGAGCTCGTGGGCCTCTGGACGAACCGGCATCTGCTGTCGTCCTTGGCGCGGCAGGAGTTGCGGCGCACGTACGCGGGGACCGCGGCCGGACTGGCCTGGGCGGTGCTCACTCCGCTGGTGCCGCTGCTCTGCTTCACGGCCGTCTTTTCCCTCGGCCTCCGCCTGCCTCTCGGCGGAGCGCCGTACGTCCTCGGCTTCGCGGCGGCGTACGTGCCGTGGGTGCTCATCTCCAGCGCCATCGGCGGCGGGGTGGGCTCGATCATCGGCCACCGCTACCTGGTGAAGCGGGTCCGTTTTCCGCTGCAGATCATCTCCGCCAGCTCGATCTTGGTGCAGTCGCTGCCGCACGTCGTCCTGCTGGCGCTCACCGTCGCGGCGTCGCTCGCCTCCGGCTACGGGCGCCTGCCGCAGCTGCTGCTCCTTCCCTATTTCTACGGATGCGCGGTCGTCCTCGCCCTCGGCATCGGATTGATGCTCTCCGGGCTGGCGGTGGTGGTGCGCGACGTCCAGCAGATCCTCCCCTCCTTCCTCAACGTCTGGTTCTGGATCACGCCGGTGGCGTGGGCGGCCGGCGCGCTGCCGCCTCGCGGGCGGATGCTGCTGGCCCTCAACCCAGCGTCGTACGTCGTTTCCGGCTATCGTTACGCGCTGATGCCGCGGGCGTTCGCCGCGCCGACGGCGGCCGAGGCGATCGTCTTCTGGACCATCGCCGCCGGCTTCACGCTCATCGGCGCGGCGCTTTTCCGTCGACTCCGGCCTCATTTCTGGGAATGTCTCTGACCACGACGACGAGCGAAACGACCTGGTCGCTCCACGATTACTGCTCCCCGGGCCTGCGCGTCGTGCGGCCGGACGACGCGTTCCCGCATATGCGGCCCGGCGATCCGCTGCACCATCCGTGGAAGTACCTGCGCCGCGACGTCCCGCATCGCTGGTACGCCGACGAGCGCTTCCCGCTCATGGGCTTCCTCAACCGCGACGAGGCGGTGCTGCTGCACAACATCGCGCTGCAGTTCGCCGGCAGGCGCGCGCTGGAGATCGGGAGCTGGCTGGGATGGTCGACCTGCCACCTGGCGCTGGCCGGCGTGCTGCTCGACGTGGTCGATCCGGCGCACGACGATCCAATCATCCGCGCCTCGGTGGAAGAGTCGCTGCGCCGCTGCGGCGTGTCCGAACGGGTCAACCTGGCGCGCGGGCGCAGCCCGGAGTCGCTGGCGGAGCTGAAGCAGCGCTGGAGCCTCTTCTTCATCGACGGCGATCACGAGGCGCCCGCGCCGCTGCGCGACACGGCCGCCGCGCTGGCGTACGCCGCCGAGGATTGCGCGTTCGTCTTTCACGACCTCGCCTCGCCGGCGGTGGCGGCGCCGCTGCGATTCTTACAAGAGAAAGGCTTCGAGGTCGTCGTCTACCAGACCGCGCAGATCATGGCCATGGCTTGGCGCGGCGACGTCGCGCCGGTGGCGCACGTGCCGGACCCCGACGTCGCCTGGCAGCTCCCGCCGCACCTTGCCGGCCTGCCGATCTCCGGCGTCGACCTGCAGCCGCGGCCGCGAAGGGAGTACGCCGCGCTGCGCGAGCGCACCTATCGCGACGCGCCGTCGCCGCCGACCGTCTGCATCGTCACCAGCGAGTTGATCGGACTCTTCAAGAACGGCGGCGTCGGCACGTCGATGACGGGGCTGGCGGAGCTGCTGGCGAACGACGGTCTCGCGGTGACGGTGCTGTACACCGGCGCGCTCTGGGAGCCGGGAATGCGGCTGCAGCCGTGGGTGGCGCACTACGCCGCGCGCGGCATCGAGCTGATCGCGCTCTCGATCGAGGAGACGAAGACGGTCGACGGCGCGCTCAAGGAGATCGGCTTTCTCACGCCGTGGCTCGTCTACCAACGGCTGCGCGAGCGGCGCTTCGACGTCGTCCACTTCAACGACTGCTGCGGCGAGGGAAGCCTCGCGCTCGCGGCGAAGGCGCTCGGCATCGCCTTCGGCGACTCGCTGCTGGCCGTCGCGCTTCACAGCCCGTCGCGATGGGTGTTCGACCTCAACCACATCCTGCCGGCGACGCGCACCTGCGCCGCGTTCGACTACGCGGAGAGGCTCAGCCTGGCCTGCGCCGACCTGCTCTGGAGCCCGAGCCGCTACCTGCTGGACTGGGTGGCGTCGCGCGGTTTCGAGCTGCCGGAGCAAACCTTCATCCAGCAGTACGTGATGCCGGGGGCGCCGGCGCCGGAGGTGGAGCGCGGCCGCACCGCGCCGCCGAAGGAGATCGTCTTCTTCGGACGCCTCGAAGAGCGCAAGGGGCTGCGCCTCTTCTGCAACGCGGTCGAGGCGATGGCCGGCGAGCTCGCACGGCGCGGCATCGCGGTCACGTTCCTCGGCAAGCCCGAACGGTGCGCCGGCATGCCGAGCCTGGAGTACATCGCGAAACGCGCCGCGGCGTGGGGCTTCCCCGTCAAGACGCTCACCGATCTCGGGCAGCCCGAGGCGCTGGAGTATTTGCGTGGCGGCGAGAAGCTCGCGGTCATGCCGTCGCCGTTCGACAACTCGCCGTGCACGGTGTACGAGGCACTCGGCGCCGGCATCCCGTTTCTCGCCGCGCGGACGGGCGGCATCCCCGAGCTGGTGGAGCCGGCGGACCGCGGACGCGTCCTCTTCGATTACACGACCGAGGCACTGCGCCGCGCGCTGGAGGAAGCGATCGAGCACGGCGGGTGGATCGCCCGGCCGGCGGTGTCGCCCGAGGAGACGCGCCGGAGCTGGCGCGAGATGCACGCGCACTGGCGGGAGCTGCTGCCGCGCGCCGGCGCGTCCGAGAGGCCCGTAGCCACGGTGGCGGCGATCATCGATCATCCCGCCGGCGCGCCGCTCGCGCTCACCCTGAACTCACTCGGCCAGTGCCCGCAGGTTTATCGCTGGATCATCCTCAACCGCGGCGGCGAAGCGCTGGCGCACAAGAACATCGATCTCCTCTCGGCCGACGCCGAGGCCATCGAGGCGGAGCTCGCGGCGATCACGGAAGACGCCGTGCTGCTGATCCATTCGGGAGTGGCTGTGCTGCCGGAGGCATTCACGCCGATGCTCGATGCGCTCGGGCGCGCGCGCGTCGACGGGCTGGTGCCCGCCGGCCGCACCACGGGCAGCTTCGGCACGCGCGTCGTTCCGCCGCTGGGCGGCAGCGTGGCGATCAGCCTCCTCGACGGCGTGACGTCCGGCGGCGCGCTCCTGGTGCGGCGCGAGACCGTGCGGAGCGCAATGGACGGCCGCGCGCCGGCCATCGAGTCGCCGTTCCTCGGCCTGGCCGACTTCTGCGTGACGCACAGCGACCGCATCTGGCCCTATCCCGAGCCGGCGGTGGAGCGGCCGGAGTGGTGCGCCATCGACGGCCGCAGCTCGCTCCCCGCGCGGATCGCGCCGTACGGCGAGGCGTCCGCCAACGATCGCTATTACATGCTCGCCGCGGGCTATGAGGCCGCGGCGCGGCGCCCGCGCGGCGGCTGGATGCGGCCGCTGGCGCTGGCGGCGATCGATCACGGCTTCACCTTCGCCGTGCGCGCGGCGTCGTGGGGGCGCAGACGCCTGCGCGGGTGGATGCGGCGATGAGCGAGCCCGTGCTGCAGCTCGATCACGTGCGGAAGAGCTTTCGCCATTACGGCTCGCCGCTGCATCGGCTGTTCGAGATCTTCTGGCCGTTCGGGCGGCGCCGTCACGAAGCGGTCCCGGTGCTGGACGACGTCAGCTTCTCCGTCGGCCGCGGCGAGAGCGTGGCCATCCTCGGCGCCAACGGCGTCGGGAAGTCGACCCTGCTGCACCTGGTAGGCGGGCTGCTCGATCCGTCGTCCGGCGGCATCACGGTGAATGGCCGCGTCACCGCGCTGCTCGACCTCGGCGGGAGCTTCCTCCCCGATCTCACCGGCCGCGAGAACGCGCGCTTCTACCATCGTCTCGTGGCGCGCGACAACGTCGATCCGCAGGCGCGCGAGCGCGCGGTCGCGGAGTTCGCCGAGCTGGGCGACTATTTCGACCGTCCGGTGCGCACCTACTCGTCGGGGATGTTCCTCCGGCTGGCCTTCGCCTGCGCCGCCGCGGAGGATCCCGACATCCTGCTGATCGACGAGGTGATGGCGGTCGGCGACGCGCGCTTCCAGCAGAAGTGCTACCAGCGCCTGAGCGAGCTGCGCGGCCGCGGCACGACCATCCTGCTGGTCACGCACGTGCTGCACGGCCTGACGGCGATCTGCGACCGCGTGCTGGTGCTCGACCACGGCCGGATCGCCTTCGACGGCGACGTTGGACGCGGCATCGACCGCTACTACCAGCTCTTCTTCACCGCGCCGGAGCAGCCGCGCGGCGGGACCGGCATCGGCGGCGAGCTGCGGTACGGCTTCGGCGGGGCGGCCATCTCGCACGTCATCGCCTACCGCGGCGGCATGCAGGAAGCGACGGCCTTCAACGCCAGCGACGCCGCGCGGCTGGTCTTCGACGTGGAGTTCACGCGCGACGTGGAAGCGCCGCAGTTCGGCTTCGCCTGTTCGACGAAAGAGGGAACGCGCATTTACATGACGTCGACCGGGATGCTCGGCGCCGTGCCCGTCCCGGCCTTCGCCGGCGAGCGGCGCCGCGTGGAGGTCTCGTTCCGGCTGGACGTCGGCGTGGGCGACGTCTTCATCGACGTCTCGGTCTTCGAGATCGTGCACGGCGCGATCAACGTCCTCGACGCGCGCGTCAAGGTGCTGCATCTCACCGTCTCCACGCCGCGCCATTACGTCGGGGTGGCCGACGTCTCTGCCGTCATTCGCGAGGTGCCATAATTGCGGACCCAAATGCCCCGCCTCCTCCCTGAAACGATGTACGTGACCTACTCCCTCGACGGCGGCGGCGCGGAGCGGCTCCTGACGAACATCATCCTGCAGCAGCGCGTGCCGGGAAGCGCGCGCGTGGTGACGCTGCGGCCCGGCGGCGTCTTCCGCGCGGTGCTCGAGGAGGCCGGCGTGGAGGTGGTCGACCTCGGCATGACGCGCTACCACCACGCGCTCTTCGGCCTCTTCCGCCTGGCGCTCCTGATCCGCGCGCAACGGCCGGAGATCGTCAACGGCTGGGACTACTTCACGAACCTGCTGGTCGTACTGTCGCGCTTTCTCGCGCGCAGTGATGCGCGGATCTTCTGGGGCGCGTTCGGCACCGACTTCGGGCCGCACAAGCTCAAACGGCGGTTCCGCGCGGTGGTCCGGCTGAACGTGCTGCTTTCGCGCTTCGTGGACGGGGTGGTGTACAACGGCGCCGAGGTGCGCGACTTTCATCGCGCGCTCGGCTTTCGCGAGCCGCGATCGATGGTGATCTCGAATTCGATCGATGCGGACATCTTCCGCCACGACGCCCGGCAGCGCGCCACGCTGCGCGAGGAGCTCGGGCTCAGGCCGGACGACGTCGTCGTCGCGGTGGTGGCGCGCGTCGATCCGCAGAAGGACTGGCCGACGGTCTGCGAGGCGGTGCGCGGATTGCCCGGCGTGGTGACCGTGGCCGCGGGCCGGGGGACGACGTCGCTGCCGCCGCAGCCCGGCCTCGTCGCGCTCGGCTGGTGCGACGACGTGGTGAGCGTCCTCAGCGCCGCGGACATCTTCCTCCTGGCCTCGGCGTTCGGCGAGGGGATCTCGCTCGCGCTCGGCGAGGCGATGCTGTGCGGCCTCCCCTCGATCGTCACTGATGTTGGCGGCAACGGCACGCTGGTCGGCGACGCCGGGATCGTGGTGAAGCCGGGCGACGCGGCGGCGATTCGCGAGGCGGTCGTCGCGCTGGCGCGCGATCCGGAGCGCCGCCGTCTCCTCGGCCAGCGCGCGCGGGCCCGCGCGGCCGCGGCTACGTCGCGCGACGGCGGCATCCAGCGCCTTCACGCGCTCGACCTGGCCGAGGCGTCATCTTGAGGCTGCCGCACATCAACCCCATCCGCTTTCAGCCTCTCGACCAGGAGCTGCAACCGGTCGCGCGGTACCTCTCCGGCCGCATGCTGAATGCCGGCAGCGGCTCACGCGACATCCGCGACTTCCTCCGCCGCAACGGCGTCACCGACCTCACCTCCTACGACATCAGCTCCGACGATCCGTCCGTCATCCTCGGGCCCATCGAGTCGATGCCGTTCGAGGACGCCAGCTTCGACTCCGCGCTCTGCAACGCGGTGCTCGAGCACCTCGTCGACCCCGAGCGCGCCATGGCGGAGCTCGCGCGCGTGGTGCGCAAGGGCGGGCACATCGTGGCCACCGTCCCCTTCCTCCAGCCGTATCACGCCTGTCCCGGCGACTACCGGCGCTACACCGCCGACGGCCTGGCGCAACTCGGGCGCAACGCGGGACTGGAAGTGCTGGAGCTGCTGCCGGTGCACTCCATCGGCCAGACACTCGGCTGGATCCTCTGGGAGTACGCGCGCGAAAAAGGGGGCGTGCTGCGAAAGGCGGCAGCGTGGCTCATCGCCTTCCTGCTGACCAGCCTCTGGAAGCGCACCGACCCGAAGGTGCTGAAGAACGCGAACACGGTGCAGGCCGTCTTCCGCGTTCCACATTCGAACGAGGCGCGCGTCATCGGCACGAAGTGGCGCCAGCAGCCGCTGCCGACCGCCTGCACCAAGGTGCCGACCATGCTCCTGCCCGAGGAGTTGCGGCTGCTGAACTACCTCGCGCAGGACGTCTACCGCGGCGACGGCGCGATCGTCGACGCCGGCTCGTTCCTCGGCGGATCGACGGTCGCTCTCGCCGAGGGGCTGCGGCGCAATCGCCGCTGGACCGCGACCGGAGGCAAGCCGATCCACTCGTACGACCGCTTCGAGGTCGAGGCTTGGACGCGCGGCGTCTACTTCCCCGAGGACGTGGCGGCGGGATCGAGCTTCCGCGAGCAGTTCGACCGCAACATCGCGCCGTACGCCGACCTGGTGGAGGTGCACGCCGGCGACGTCCAGGGGCACGCATGGCGCGGCGGCCCCATCGAGATCCTCTTCATCGACGTGGCCAAGCACTGGACGGTCAGCGACTGGGTGACCTGGCAGTTCTTCCCGCACCTCATCCCCGGCCGCTCGCTGGTCGTGCAGCAGGACTACCTCTACCATCACTGGGTTGCCTGGCTGCACGTGACGATGGAGTTGTACGCCGACTATTTCGAGTATGTCTGCGACACCGAGGTGAACTCGGCGGTGTTCCTGAACACCAAGCCGATCCCGCCTTCGGTGCTGCGGCGCCACAGCGTGGAGAGCCTGACGCGTGACGAGCGCTGCGCGCTGATGGATCGCGCCGCGGCGCGCTTCGAAGGAAAAAAACGCGAGCTTCTCGTTTCGGCGAAAGCGCATTTCGTCGAGATGATGGCCACATGACCGACATCCCCTACGAGCTGCTGATGAAGATCCAGCACGGAGCGATGAACACCCGCTACCGCGGCGTTCCGATGCTGAAGAATCCGTTCGATCTCGCGCTCTACGCGATGCTGCTCGAGCGCGCGCGGCCCGAAACGCTCATCGAGATCGGCACGCACGCCGGCGGGAGCGCGCTCTGGTTCGCCGACCAGCGGCCGGGGATGCGCGTCTGGTCGATCGATCTTGAGCCGCCCGAGGGCGTGTCGCATCCGTCCGTGCAGTTCCTCCGCGGCGACGCGCGGCGGCTCGGCGAGGTCCTCACGCCGGCGGTGATGGAGTCGCTGCCGCGGCTGCTCGTGGTCGAAGACTCCAACCATCTCGCCGGCACCAGCGCGGCGGTGCTCGACTTCTTCGATCGCTGGCTGCGACCGGGCGAGACCATCGTGATCGAAGACGGCATCCTCACCGCCATGCGCGCCGCCGAGGCATACGACGGCGGGCCGCTCCGCGCCATCCACGAGTTCCTGGCGCGCTCCGGCGGGCGCTACGAGATCGACCGCACCCTTTGCGATTACTACGGCCGGAATGTGACCTGGAACGTCGACGGCTATCTCCGCCGCATCGCATGAGCCATCCGTTCGATCTCGAGCTGGAGCCGGAGTTCCTCGAGCTTCACGAGCTCTGCCGCGAACAGACCATGACGTCGCTGGAGCGGATGTACGCGCTCTACGGCGCGACGCGCTATATCGTCGACAACGAGCTGCCGGGCGACTTCGTCGAATGCGGCGTCTGGCGCGGCGGATCGGTGATGCTCATGGCCGCGACATTGCTGCGGCGCGGCGATACCAGCCGCGACCTCTGGCTCTACGACACCTTCCGCGGCATGACGACGCCGGCCGCGGACGACGTGCAGGCGATGAGCGGGCGTGCCGCCGGCGACCTCCTGCGCGAGCACCCGCCGACGCCCGACGATCCGTTCTGGGGCATCGCCGCCCGCGACGCCGTCGAACGGAACCTCCGCCGCACCGGCTACCCCTTCGAGCGCTTCCACTTCGTCGAAGGCGACGTGGCGGCGACGCTACCCGCCACCGCGCCCGACGCGATCGCGCTGTTGCGGCTCGACACCGACTGGTACGCGTCGACGCGGCGCGAGCTCGAAGAGCTTTATCCGCGGCTCGTCCGCGGCGGCGTGCTGATCGTCGACGACTACGGCTACTGGCGCGGCGCGCGGAAGGCGACCGACGAATACTTCGCCACGCTCCATCCCCGCCCGCTGCTGCACCGGATCGACTACACCGGACGCATCTGCGTCAAGCCATGAGCGTCAATACAGATACTCGAACCGCTCCTCGGACTCGGGGGTGAGCGACAGCAGCATGTCCTTCTGGATGATCGGCCTGTTCAGCGCCGGGTTGCGAAGGATCTGCAGCAGCTCCGGGTGGTCGGGATGGGTGGGAGCGGTGACGTCGATACCGGCGAAGGTCGCCTCGTCGTACGCGCCGTAGTTGGTCACGCGCTGAAACCAGATGTGGTCGGCCGAGAAGCCGTCGGCCATCTGCACGAAGTCGAGCATCTCGCGGAAGTTCGCCCTCTGCACCACGAAGTTCAGTCCCAGCCGGCGGATGCGCCCGGCGCGCCTCATCTCCGCCAGATAGGCGAGGTTCTTCATCAGCGGCGCCCATTTGCCGGGGCGCCGCACCACCTCGTACGTCTCGGCGCGTGCCGCGTCGACCGAGATGCTGACGATGGAGAGCATCTCCGGCAGGTCGGGGAACTCGCTCCAGCGGTGCGGCGTCATCAGCTGGCCGTTGCTGATGAGGAAGACCTCCAGGCCGGGGAACTCCCGCCGATTGAGGCGGCGCAGGATGGAGCGGAAATGCTTGCTGGCGAAGGCCTCGCCGCCGCCGGTGATGTAGGTCTGCCCTTCGACGCCGCGCAGCAGCGGCACGATCACGCGGTCGGCGGCGCCGGCGTAGACGTCGATCTCCTCGGCGCTGGCGGCGACGATCTCCGTCCGGCAGGAGGGACAGGCGAGGTTGCACGTCGGGTCGTGATTGAGCTCCACCATCTTCGGCCGCGCCTCGAGGCGGGTGACGCGGTTGTCGATGTAGTCCCGCAGCTGCGGGGTGGTGACTTCCACCTTGCGCGGCAGCTTGCGCGCGGTGATGAACGAGCATTGCGTGCGGCTGCAGTAGCTGAAGTCGCCGTCGAGGATGGAGCGGCGGATCTCCTGCGCCACCCCCGAGTTCCAGATCGCATCCGCCGACTCCGCCTCGATGACGTTGCCGATGGGGAACGGCACCCATGCCGGACAGGTGCAGGCGAAGGTGCTGCCGCGAAAGCCGGTAGAGAAGTGCGTGAACGGCATCGGGCAGAACTTGTCGGAGAGGTCGTAGTCGAGCGCCTCGAGCTCCGGCGCCCTCGATCCCTGTTCGCGCGCCAGCTCGTAGGCGCGGAAGAGCATCTGCTGCGCGGTGATGCAGACCGCCTGGACGCGCAGCGCATGGCGAATCGCCTCGATCGCCGCCTCGGTCTGGCCGGACTCCAGCAGCAGTTGCGCGTGGACGAGCAGGGCGACGCGGGAGTCACGGTCGGCGTCCAGGAGCAGCTCCGCGAGCTGCAGCGGCTCGACCAGCTGCGTCGCGTCGCGCGCCGCGAGGACGTCGATGGCGATGCGCACCAGCTTCACCTGCACCGAGACGTCGACGTACGAGCGGAACGGCTGGTCGCCATGCCAGATGCGCCCGTCGTCGAGCCGCCCGGCGCCGGCGAGCAGCTCCGCCGCCAGCGCGGCGCCGGATTCGCCGCCGTCGAGCCACCGGCGAAACTGCCGCCGAGCCCGCGAGACATACCGCGCGATCGCCCCGAGCATCGCCCGCCGGTCTCCGCTGGTGGCAATGAGCGCGTGCGCCTCCGCCAGCGCCACGATCGTCGAACGCGCGGGCGTCACGCTGAACACCGCCCGACTGACCACCGCGTTCGACTCGCTGCGAAGTTTCCGGATGTAGGCCCGAATCATGGGGACGGGCGAAGTTACCACGCGGCGGCGTTCAGGATCAGTAGATGCTCACCTTCGAGTGCGCCCCACGAGCGGGCTCGTCCGCAACCACTTCAGGCGCCCGCCGTAGAACTCTCCATGAAGACCGCCGCGCTGTGCGCCCTCGCTCTCGTCCTCTCCTCCGGCCTGGCCTACGCCGACGGCAAGAAGCCCGGAATCTCGATCTCCTTCAGCTCCGACGACCCCGCCACGCGCCTCAGCCCGCGGCGCAACGTCCGCGACGCGCGGCTGGCCATCACCACGCGCGACGGATCGGCCTCCCTGCTCCTGATGAACGACACGGTCGCCATCCAGCTGACCGACGCCGTCCTCGGCCGCGTGACGGCGAAAGAAGACGCGAACTTCTTCGAAGAGCTCGTCGTCTCCGGCGTGAAGCTGGCGGTCGGCAAGGCGGTGGAAGTCCCCATCTCCAGCATCCGTAGCGCCGAGATCCGCGACGGCGCGCTGGTGCTCACCAACTTAAAGAACCAGCCGCTGTTCAGCGAGATCAAGGTCGACGGGCACGACATCCTGCGCGACTTCGCCGTCGGCGACGCCGCGCGGTTCGTGAACGCGTTCCGCGCGATGAAGAAACAGTAATCGGTCAGCCGTCCATTTACTGGACGTCAGTCAATCCGCATGATTCAATCGATTCAATGACTTAGCCGCGGCCCACTCATTGCCCTTGCTTCCGGCGATGAGCGTTCAATTCGAAATCCTCGACTTCCCCTCCCCTCCACCCGACCGCCGGAGCGCGCCGCGGCATCGATTCGACGTCCTCATGCCCGCGGTGCTCGGGCGCGGCGACGCCGTCGTCCTCGACGTCAGCCCCGGCGGCGCGCGCGTCATGCACTACGCCGCGCATGCCCTCGACAGCCACGTGCGGCTGGTCTTCGCGTACGGCGGCCGGCGCTTCTCGGCCACGGCGCGCGTGCTCGCCAGCCGCGTGGTCGGGCTGGGCAACGGGCCGCGCGGCACCACCTCGTACGAGTCCCGGCTGCAGTTCATCGGGTGCACCAGCGGCGCGGCGGCGACGCTGGAGCTGATCCTCGAGCTGATCGAGCGCGACCGGCTGCGGGTGTGGGTGTCGAACGCGTCCGGCGACGAATCGCAGCCGAACGACTCCACCGGCAGCGCCGGCTATTTCATGCGCTGCCGGCTGCGCGGGCGGCACTGGTCGAAGTGCTGGACGCGCGATCCGTCGCAGCCCACGGACGGCTTCACCGTCGCGGCGAAGCTGGGGGAGAAGGAGCTGGCCATGCTGCGCGAAGCCTACGAGCGCGCCGACGCCGAGGGACGGCATTTGATTCGGGCCACCGCGGAGCTGGCGGCATAGCGTTCTTTCTAGTTGGGCGTGGTGAAGTCGGATCCGTGCAAGTGCCGGATGAGCCACCGGTCACCGTCGCGACGAAAGACAAGCGTGCGGCGGCGGGTCACTTTGATTGCCGGTTCTCGAACATTGAAGGACACCATGGCGAGATTGCCGGAGGCCAGGACTTCGACGTCTTCAGGCGTGATATTCAAGCGGGCGGTGGTCGGCTTCGTGCGGCGCACGAAGTTCTCGAAGATCTTCACGACCGCTTCCTTCCCCTGAACCCGGTCAGCTTGCGCAAGTGGAACGAATGCGGTGATGTCGTCCGCAAAGAAGCGAGCCATGCCCGGCGTATCCAGAGAATTCAGGGCTTCCGTGAAGCCGTTCATGGCTGCTCTCACGGCCTCTTCATCGGATGTCCTCGCCGGCCCCGAAGTTGCCGACGAGCAGGCAAGCGCGAGAACACCGACGGCTGCGACGAAACGTACCAGGCGATTCATGCCCCAAATCTAACGGCGGCTGGCTCCCCGAGAAGTCAACGATCCGCGAACAGTCTCAACCGCCGATGACTCGCTCCCGTCGCCAGCAGAGGATCGAGCAGGCCAACTGACACCACCAATCCGCCCTCCCCTTCCGTCCGTAGGTGGGGCGGAGGACGTCACATGACGGCAAGGCAACTGGTCATCGGAGCGGGCGAGGGGGCGCGGCATCAGGTCGTCGGCGACAACATGCGGGTGCTCGCCAAGGCGGCCGACACCGGCGGCGCCTTCGAGGTCTTCGAGATGACCGGCCCGCGCGACAGCGGCCCGCCGCCGCACGCCCACCCCTGGACCGAGTCGTACTCGCTGATCGAGGGGACGGTCGACGTCTTCATCGGCGACAAGACGCTCTCCGGCCAGCCGGGCTGCTTCTTCCAGATCCCCGCCGGCGTCTTCCACTCCTACCGCATCACCTCGGAGGTCGCGCGCGTCATCATCGTCACCAGCCCCTCCGGCGCCGCCGACTTTTTCAAAGAGATCGACAGCGAGACCGACATCGAGCGGATCGTCGGCATCTGCACGCGCCACGGATTCACCGTGCCGCCGGCTCCCGCGCCGTAAGGCTCAGTGGAGGCGGAACGCTTCCGGGAAGCGGTCGTCCGCGGCAAGATCGAGCTCCAGCATCGTCCGTCCCTCATCGGCCACCACGCCGACCGTGAAGGCACCCCAGCAGGTGATGGTCAATACCGCGTGCCCCTCCTTCACTTCGACCACCTGCACCGGCTTGCCGAAGGTCGGATGGAGATGGAACTGGACGTCGCCGCGAAGCGGCTCCCCCTTCGGTGTGGCGAAGCAATCGAGGACGACCTGGAACCATTGGTCGGACAGCTCGCGAACGGTAGCGACGAGCTTGCGGCCGGAACGCTCGCTCAATCCGCCCCAGCGGCCCTTCTGAGGGTCTTCAGGATCGACCGGGGCGGTGTTCGCGGTGGCCCGCGATTCCAGAACGGCCCTCAGTTGTTCGGCGAAGCTCGGTATGTCGTCGCCGCCGGAAAGCATCGCCGCCTGCTTCGTCCGCAGCTCGGCCGGGACGTCCGACCAGGTGGCCCCGGCGATCAGCACCGGCACGATCAGCTTGTTTTTCGCCAATCCTTCCATCAGCTCGTGCTCGCGCCACTGGCTGACGGTCGCAGCGGGGCGGCCGATGAAGTAGAGGATGGCGCTGCATTGCTCGAGGGCCGCGGCATGGGCCTGGGCGAAATCGTCGCCCAGGCGAAGGTTGCGCACATCCATCCAGAGATCGATCCCCTCGTCCTTGGCCAGCCGTTCCGCGATCACCTTGACGTCGGTTTCGTCGATCCTGCTGTAGCTGACGTACACCATACCGGACGAGGCCTCGGCGGCGATCGGCCCCGCGCCGAGCTTGGAGCGCTCAAAGCGGCGAAGCGTCTCGCGCCGCAACGTCTCCGGGATGGTCCCTGCCGACAGCTTCTTCGGATAGGTCACCAGCGATCCGATGCGCTCCATCGCCTCGAGCATCGATCCCCGGCTCTTGCGCGAGTCGCCGAAGAATGCCAGCACTTCCTCGTACGCGTAGTACGGCTGATACATGACCTGAACGTCGTTCCAGTAGTCGAGCCGTTCGCTCCGCGGGAGATGGCCCAGGAACCGGTCGAAGGCGATCTTGGCGGCATCGCGCGCCGCGTCGAGCCGCTCCTTCTCGGCGAGCTCCACGCGCGTCGGCACCGGCCAGATGTTGAGGCTGGGACGGCCGTCCTTCGTACGCCGCTGCCGGTCGGCGGAGTCGGCGATGGCCGATGCCCCTCGAATGCTTTGCTGGTTGAGGGTAAACAGGACCACCAGATCGTCCGGCATCTGCACGGTGCAGATCCCGGAGGTATCGCTGATGCCGGTGCGGCTGTCGATCAGGATGTAGTCGTAGTCGGCGCGCAGGTTTTGCTTCACCGCCTCCATGAAGATTCCGCCGCCGTGTTCGTAAAAGTGCTGCCAGTCGAACGACGTGGTGCGGACGGCGTACGCGGAGTCCTGCCTGCCGGCCGGGACCAGCTCCAGCGTCCCCTCACCCGGAAACGACCATTGCAGTTGAATGGTGTAGGGAAGCAGGCTGGCCAACGGCTGGAACCATCCCTCCTCGCTCGATTGCCCGCGGTCGCGCGACGCGGTGGCGAAGGCGACGAAGAAATCGATCACCCCCGGCGTCGACAACAGCTCCGTGTCCTCCAGGAAGGGGTGGAAGTAACGGTGCAATCCGGGCGCTTCGAGATCCCAATCGATCAACAGCACGCGCTTGCCGGCGGACGCCAGAATCCAGCCGACGTTGGCCATGGCCATCGAGCGGCCGGTGCCTCCCTTGTACGAGTAGAAGGTGGCGATTCTGCCGTTGCGGCTTTTCGCCTTCACGACGAAGCCTCATCGCTGCTGGAGACCGTGGGGCGGCAATCGAGTGCGATCCCCTGCTTGGCCGCCTCGTCGCGCAACTCCTGCGAGTCGACCTGCTGCGCTCTGCTCTTGTCCTCGGTGATCAGGTCCATCTGCAGCGCGGCCACCGTCGCCTTGATGATGCTCGCGCAATTCTTTTCGTCGTTCAGGGGAAACGCCGTGTGGCGCGAGCTGGGTGAGTTGCTTTGCGGCAGCAGCTGTTTGAATCTGGCCTCGATGTCGGTGGCCGAGGTGAGCTCCGGCTGCCGGAACCCCACCAGAACCGCGCAGTTGGTCAGCGCGGCCTGATCGATCTGCGACAGCATCTGCTGCCAGGGCGCCTTCTGCGCGTCGTCGTACGCCACCGCCACGATCGACATGTGGCGGGCCGTTCGGGCGTCGCCGAGCCTCTGCACCAGCGTCGGCAAGGCGGGATCGACGATCTCCAACGCGATTTTCAGATCGGAAGCGACGGCGTCGGCGATGGCGCCGATGCTCCTGCGCACGCCGCCCATCTTCCATTGCGCGGCATCGTCGTGAAGCACCGTCAGCGTCATGTTCTTGTACGGCTCCCGCTTCGGATACTGCAGGAAGCTCGGCAGCTCGTCGAAGTGAATCTCGTCCGCCAGCGGCGGGAGGTCGGCGTTGCTGTCCGCGTCGTTGATGATCTCGGCGAGCACTTCAATGAGGTCGTCGAGTTTCTCCTTTTGGCTGGTGAGCCGGGTGAACTGCGACAGTCCGACCGTCGGCCCATACGGAGCGGGTAAACGCGCGTCTTTCAGCTGGTACCGGAGGATCGCTTCCGGGAGCGCTCCCGGCTCCCACACCACGGGGATGATGGCCACCTTGTCCTTATCGGGATCGGCGGCGGCGGCCAGGCGGCGCCGAAAGACCTCGAACTCCTTGGCGCAGTAGGCGCTGTTCACGTACGTCGGCGAGCACATGCAGACGATGATTTTCGTTTCGCGCAGCACCTGGCCCAGCCGCAACTCCCACTCATGGCCGGTCCGCAGATCGTCGGTGTCGAAGAAGGCGATGCTGATGTCCGCGCCGGCGCCCATCTTGGCGCGAACGCGAGCCTCGATTCTCTTCACTGCATCCCCGAGCTTGGCGTCCGAATTGTCGAGCCGGGCGTAGCTGGTGAAAAAAATGTGTGTGGTCATAGGGAATACGAGATTCTACCAAGGCGCCGCAGGGCGAAGAGGAGCGGTACAATCCCGCTCCTTTCGCCATGGGCAAGTTCTACCTCACCACCGCGATCCACTACGTCAACGACGACCCCCACATCGGCCACATGTACGAGAACATCGTGGCGGATGTGATCGCGCGGCATCGCCGCCGCATGGGCGACGACGTCTGGTTCCTCACCGGCACCGACGAGCACGGCCAGAAGGTCGAGCGCGCCGCGGCGAAGGAGGGGATTCTCCCCATCGAGCTGGCGGACCGCGTGGTGAAGAAGCACCACGAGCTCTGGCAGAAGCTCGGCATCAGCCACGACGACTTCATCCGCACCACCGAGTCGCGGCATCGCGTCGGCGTGTACGAGCTGATCCGCCGTATCCAGGAGCGCATCTCCGACGACATTTACCTCGGCGAGCACTCCGGCTGGTACTGCCAGAGCGAGGAGACCTTCATCCCGGAGAACCAGGTGAAGGAGGCGGTGGATCAGGACGGACACAAGGTCGAGTGGACGACCGAGAAGAACATCTTCTTCAAGCTCTCGCGCTACACCGAGCCGCTGCTCGCGCACTACCGCGCCAACCCCGGCTTCGTCCAGCCGGCCACGCGGATGAACGAGGTGATCTCCTTCGTCGAGCAGGGGCTGCGGGACCTTTCGATCTCGCGCACCGCGGTGAAATGGGGCATCCCCTTCCCCGGCCACCCCGACCACGTCTTCTACGTCTGGATGGACGCGCTGACCAACTACGCGTCGGCGATCGGTTTCGGCAGCGGCGACGCGAAGGACCAGGCGAAGTTCGAGCACACCTGGCCGGCCGACGTCCATCTGGTCGGCAAGGACATCGTCCGCTTCCACGCCGTCTACTGGCCGGCCTTCCTGATGGCGGCGGGGCTGCCGCTGCCGAAGCGCGTGGTGGGCCACGGCTGGTGGCTGCGCGACAACGTCAAGATCTCCAAGTCGCTCGGCAACGTGGTGCGGCCGTACAACATCATCGACGACTTCGGCGCCGACGCGCTGCGCTACTTCGTGACGCGCGAGATGGTCTTCGGCCACGACCAGAACTACTCCGACGAGGCGCTGGTGGCGCGCTACAACGCCGACCTGGCCAACGACCTCGGCAACACGCTCTCGCGCGCGGTGAAGATGAGCGACAGCTACTTCGGCGGGAAGACGCCGCCGGTGCCGTGCGCCGACAACGACCTGGCGCGGATGGCGAAGCAGGTGGTGCCGGAGTACCTCCGGGCCATGGACGACTTCGCCTTCCAGCGCGCGCTCGACGCCGCGTGGAAGCTGCTGGTCGCCGTCAACTCGTACATCGTCTCGCACGAGCCGTGGAAGATGTTCAAGGAGAACGGCGCCGACAGCGCGCTGGCGCGCGTCATCTGGAACACTCTCGAGGCGCAGCGCATCGTCTGGATCATGGCCGCGCCGTTCATCCCCACTTCCGCGCGCGAAGGGCTGGCGCGCCTCGGCGCCGACCCCGACGACATCAGCGGCGACGCGCTGCAGTGGGGACGGCTGCCGAACGACGCGCCGGTGCGCGTGGCCGACCCGATCTTTCCGCGCATTGACTCCGCCGCGTACATGGGAGGAAGCATGAGCAACCCGCCGATCGAGACCACACAGGCCGCGCCTCCCGGCATGGCCAAGATCAGCATCGACAAGTTCTTCGAGGTCGACCTCCGCGTCGCCGAGATCCGCGCGGCGGAGAAGGTGGAGAAGTCGAAGAAGCTGATCAAGCTGACGGTGTTCGACGGCGAGAGCGACCGCACCCTCGTGGCCGGCATCGCCACGAAGTACACGCCGGAGGAGTTGGTGGGGCGCAAGGTGGTCATCGTGGCCAACCTGCAGCCGGCCAAGCTGATGGGCGTCGAGTCGAACGGGATGGTGCTCGCCGCCTCGATCGACGGCGAGCCGTCGCTGCTGTCGGTCGATCCCAGCGTGCCCGCGGGCACGAAGGTGAAGTGATGAGCGGAGCGAGCAGGTTGCAGCGAGCAGCGAGCAGCAGATGCCGCCTGCTCGCTGCTCGCTGCCTCCTGCTCGCTGCCGCCGCGGCGTGCGCGCACACCTCGCCCGAGTTCGTGCGCGGCCCGCAGGGGCGCCTGCACGTCGACGACGGCGGGCGCGGCGGCGCGACGCCCATCGTCTTCGTGCACGGCAACGGCGCCAACCTGACGCAGTGGCGCGACGCGCTGGCGCACGCCCGCGCCACGCGGCGCGCGGTGGCGCTCGACCTGCGCGGCATGGGCGCGTCCGAGCCGGCGGCGAACGGCGACTACTCCGTCGAAGGGGTCTCCGAGGATTTGGGGGCGGTGGTGGATGCGCTTGGACTGAAGCGCTTCATCCTGGTCGGCCACAGCTACGGCTCGCACATCGTGGCGGCGTACGCGGCGCGGCATCCGGAGCGCGTCGCCGCGGTGGTGCACGTCGACGGCGGCGGCAACCTGAAGATTCCTGACGAGGCGGCGAAGAAGTTCACCGACGCGCTGCGCGCGAACAAGGACGCCGTCGCCGCGCAGTGGTTCAAGCCGATCCTGGCCGACGCCACGTCGGCCACGCACCAGGCGGTGCTGGCCTCCGTGCACGCCACGAACACCGACGCCTTCGTCGGCGCGCTCGACGGCATCCGCCACGTCGACCTGGTCCCGCTCGTCGCCGCATACAAGGGCCCGCGCTTCGCCATCTTTGCCAAACCGCTGGCGCAGGCCGGGTCGTTCCACGTGCAGTTCCCGCAGGTGCCGGCGCGCGGCATCGACGGCGTCAGTCACTGGCTGATGATGGACAAGCCGGCGGAGTTCAACGCCATTCTCGACGAGCTGCTGGCGGGGCTATGAGCGACCTCACTCTCGATCCGAAGACCACCGCGCTGGTGGTCATCGACCTGCAGCGCGGCATCGTGGCGCGGCAGAGCGGACCGCACACGCCGGCGCAGGTGGTGGAGCGCTCCGCGGCGCTGGCGAACGCCTTCCGTCACGCCGGCGCGACCGTGGTGCTGGTGAACGTCGCGTTTTCGAAGGACAAGCGCGACCTGCTGACGCCGCCGGTCGACTCGCCCAATCCGCCCGCCGAGCTGCCGCCCGACTGGTCGGAGCTCGTCCCCGAGATCGGCCCAGCCGAGGGCGACCTTCGCATCACCAAGCATCAGTGGGGCGCGTTCTACGGCACGGAGCTCGACCTGCAGCTGCGCCGGCGCGGCGTGCGCACCATCATCCTCTGCGGCATCGCCACGAACTTCGGCGTGGAGTCGACCGCGCGCGACGCGTGGGAGCGCGGCTACGCCATCGTGTTCGCCGAGGATGCGATGGCGGGGCTGAGCGCGGAGGCGCACCAGTTCGCGGTCGGGACGATCTTCCCGCGGCTGGGGCGCGTGCGCCCGACCGCCGCGGTGCTCGGCGCCGTGGGATACTGACGACGGTCCCCCACCGCAGCGTTGCCGCCAGGCGTGCAATCCGCCGATCGTCGGCGGCTGCCCCGGTGAAGTGCCGCCGCAGAACTGTCCGTACGATTGCCAGATGTGGAACCCCGACGGATGCAAGACCTACGCGGCGATGAAGGCGAAGGCGGCCGCGGAGGCGACGGCGAAACAGAAAGCGCAGCCGGCGCCGAAGACGGGGACGAAGTAACGCTGAGCCTTCCAAAAAAAATAGTGGCCCCGAACGACCGGCGGACATAGATTGAAGCGCGTCGCTGATCCGCTGAAAATGCCGGCGACCCAGCCGGCGCACTCTAGCGCGCCGAGCCCGTTCCCCCGGCCAGGGAACGGGCATTTTTGTATCGTATGATCCGCGTCCTACGAACGTGGCATCTCCCAACCCGAAATCGATGCAGCTCGCTCTCGGCGCCGACCACGGCGGCTTCGAGCTGAAGGAACAGCTCAAGGGCTACCTGCGGGAAAAGGGCTACGCGGTGCGCGACCTCGGCACGGACAGCAAGGAACCCGTCGACTACCCGAAGATCGCCCAGGCGGTGGCGCGGACGGTGGCCTCCGGCGACGCGCGCTTCGGCATCATGATCGACGGCGCCGGCATCGGCTCGGCCATGACGGCCAACAAAGTCCCCGGCGTCCTCGCCGCCGCCGCCTACAATGAGGCCCTTGCTCGCAACAGCCGGGAGCACAACGACGCGAACGTGCTGACCCTCGGCGCCGGTCAGGTGGATGCGGAGACGGCCAAGCGCATCGTCGACGTCTTCCTCACCACCGACTGCACCGCCGACCGCCACCGCAATCGCGTCAGAATGATCCGCGACATCGAGAAAGGACGCAAAGACGTGACGCCTCCACCGGACCGTTCCTCGGGAAGGGACCTCTCCCCCGACGACATCGCGCGCATCGCCGACCGCGTGCGCGACCTGCTCGCGCAGGGAGGCAGCTCCGGCCCCGCGGCGCCGGGCGGCGCACCCATCCCGCCGGACAAGCTGGTCAAGCTGATCGACCACACCATCCTCAAACCTGAAGCAACGGAAGAGGACGTGGTGAAGCTGTGCAAGGAGGCGGCGGAGTACGGGTTCTACTCCGTCTGCGTCAACCCGGTGTGGGTGACCAAGGCCAAGCACCTGCTGCGCGGCACCACCGTCAAGATCTGCGCGGTGGTCGGCTTCCCGCTCGGCGCGCAGGCGCCGCAGATCAAGACCCTGGAGGCGCGCCGCGCGCTCCGCGAAGGGGCCGTCGAGATCGACATGGTCATCAACATCGGCGCGCTGAAGAGCAAGGACGACGTCCTGGTGGCGCGCGACATCCGCGGCGTGGTCGAGGCGTGCGACGAAGCGCACGGCGTCTCGAAAGTGATCCTGGAGACGGCGCTGCTGACCGACGAAGAAAAAGTCCGAGGCTGCGAGCTCTCGATGAAGGCCGGCGCCGACTTCGTCAAGACCTCCACCGGCTTCTCGAAGTCGGGCGCCACGGCGGAGGACATCGCGCTGATGGCGCGGACGGTGGCGCCGCGCAAGCTGGGGGTGAAAGCCTCGGGCGGCGTGCGGACGTACGCCGACGTGGTGAAGATGGTCAACGCGGGGGCCACGCGCGTCGGCTCATCCAACTCCGTGAACATCGTTGAAGAGGCCAGACAGATGGCCTCCGGAAAGAGGTGAATGTGGGCGAGCTTCGCTGCTACGTTTTCATCGACAGCCTGCAACCGCAGTTCGCGTCGTTTCTCGGCACGGTGGCGCAGGGCTTCCTGCCGGTGCCGGGCCAGGCGTCGCTGTTCGTCGAGGTGGCGCCGGGCATGGACATCATGCGCGTCACCGACGTCGCCCTGAAGGCGACCGACGTCCGCCCCGGTATGATGATCATCGAGCGGATGTACGGCATGCTGGAGCTGCACTCCGACTCGCAGGCCGACGTCCGCCAGGCCGGACGCGCCATCCTGGAGATGCTCGACCTGAAGGAAGAGGAGCGGATCAAGCCGGAGATCACCTCCAGCCAGGTCATCCGCAACATCTCCGACTACCACTCGCAGCTGATCAACCGGACCCGCCACGGTGACATGATCATTCCGGGGCAGACGCTCTACGTGCTCGAATGCGCGCCGGCCGGCTACGCGGCCATCGCGGCCAACGAGGCGGAGAAAGCGGCCAACATCAACGTGCTGGAGGTCCGCGCCTTCGGCAGTTTCGGCCGCGTCTACCTCGGCGGCGAAGAGCGCGACATCGACGTCGGCTATCGCGCGGCGGAACGGGCCATCGAAGGCATTTCAGGACGAAAAGGCAAAGCTTAGGAGGATTGAATGACAGACGCATTGGGGATGATCGAGACCCGCTCCTTTCCTGCGGTAGTCGAGGCGGCCGACGCGGCGGTGAAGGCCGCGCGCGTGGAGCTGGTCTCGTACGAGAAGACCGGCGGCGGCTACACCACCATCATCATTCGCGGCGACGTCGCCGCGGTGCGCGCGGCGTGTGACGCGGCGCAGGCCGCGGCCGGCCGCATCGGCGACGTGGTGGCCGTGCACGTCATCGCCCGCCCGCACGACCAGGTGGACGTGGTGATGCCGCTCGGGCGGCCAACGGCACCGGCCGGGAAAAAGTAGTCGAAAGAGTTGGGATGTTGGGACGTTGGGATGTTGGGATGTCCACCTCCCAACATCCCAACATCCCAACATCCCAACCGAGGCAAACATGCAACTCGCAAGAGTCGTAGGCTCCGTCGTCTCCACGCGCAAGGAAGAGAGCATCCAGGGGCTCAAGCTCCTGGTGGTCCGCCCGCTGGACGAGGACGGCAAGGAGTTCGGCAACGCGGTGATCTCGGCCGACGCCGTCGGCGCGGGGCCGGACGAGGTGGTGCTCATCGCCGCCGGCAGCTCCGCGCGGCAGACGGCGGTCACCGACAAGCGCCCGGTCGACTCGGTGATCCTGGCCATCGTCGACAGCTGGTCGGTCGGCGACGACGTGAAGTACAGGAAGTGAGGCGACCATGACCACACGCCTGAGCGACCAGGACATCGACGAGATCGCGCGGCGCATCGCCGCCGACATCCGGAGCAGTGGAGGACAGGCAATCCTGCCTGTCCCCGGACAGACGGGATCGTCTGTCCCCCACGGCCTCGGCATCTTCGCCACCGTCGACGAGGCGGTGGCCGCCGCCCGCGCCGCGCAGCCGCAATTCGCCGCGCTCAAGCTCGCCCACCGCGCCAAAATCCTCAGCGCCATCCGCACGACGATGCTGGAAAACGCCGAGCTGCTGGCCAAGGCGGCGCACGACGAGACCGGCTACGGCCGCTACGAAGACAAGGTGATGAAGAATCGCCTGGTCACCGAGAAGACGCCGGGCATCGAGGACCTCACGCCCATCGCCACCACCGGCGACCACGGCCTGGTGCTGGTCGAGCCGGCGCCGTTCGGCGTCATCGCCGCCATCACCCCCACCACCAACCCCACCTCCACCATCATCTGCAACACCCTCGGCATGCTCGCCGCCGGAAACGCGGTGGTCTACAACGTCCACCCCTACTCCAAGAACTGCTGCATGCAGACCATCGCCCTGATCAACAAGGCCATCACCGGCGCGGGCGGGCCGGCCAACGTCGTCACCGGCATCGCCAACCCGACCATCGAGTCGGCCAATGAACTGATGCGCCACCCCGGCACGCGGCTGGTGGTCGTCACCGGCGGTCCGGACGTCGTCCGCGCGGCGATGTCCAGCGGCAAGCGCGCCATCTGCGCCGGACCGGGCAACCCGCCCGCGGTGGTCGATGAGACCGCCGACATCGAGCGCGCGGCGCACGACATCGTCTGGGGCGCCTCGACCGACAACAACATCATCTGCACCGACGAGAAGGAGACCATCGTCGTTGCCTCCGTCGCCGACCAGCTCATCGCCGCCATGGGACGCAACCAGGGGATGGTGCTGCCCAAGCAGCGGCTCGCCGAGCTGGAAAAGGTGATGTTCACCGAGCTCGGAGGCCCGGGGAAAAAGTCGAAGCACAACAAGGATCTGATCGGCAAGAACGCCGGCGTCATCCTGGCCAAGCTGGGGATCACCGTGCCCGACTCGGTCCGCCTGGTCGTGGTCGAAGTCCCCGACGAGAGCCACACCCTGCTCTGGACCGAGCAGATGATGCCGGTGATGCCGGTGGTCCGCGTGCCGAACGTCGACCGGGCCATCGACTTCGCGGTCGAAGTCGAGTCGGGCAACCGCCACACCGCGGTGATGCACTCGCGCAACATCGACGCGCTGTCGCGCATGGCCAAGGCGTGCGACTGCTCGATCTTCGTCAAGAACGGCCGCTCGCAGGCGGGGCTCGGCCTCGACGGCGAGGGCTACTGCTCCTTCACCATCGCCAGCCCGACGGGCGAGGGGCTCACCGGCCCGCGCAGCTTCTCGCGCTGGCGCCGCTGCACGCTCGTCGACAGCTTCAGGATCACGTAATGAGCGTCATCCCGAGCGTAGCGAGGGATGACAGGCAAACATGAAAAAGGCTTCTGCTCTCGCGGTGCTCGACTTCGAGGACATCCCCACCGGGATCTACGCGGTCGACGCCATCCTGAAGAAGGCGCCGATCGCCTTCGTCCGCGCCGGCACCGTGACGCGCGGGCGCTACCTCGTCGTCTTCGGCGGCTCGACCGCGTCGACGCTGGAGTCGCTCAATGAAGCGGTGGCCGTCACCGGCACCGCCATCCTCGACCAGGCCTTCCTGCCCGACATCCACCCCGATCTCTTCGACGCGGTCTTCGGCACCCGCCGCAAGTCGGCCGGCGGCTCGCTGCTGATCCTGGAGACGGAGACGGCGTCGTCGATCGTTCGCGCGGTCGAGGCGGCGATGAAAGGCACTCCGGTGGAGCTGATCGAGGTCCGCCTCTCCGATACCGGCCTGGCCGGCAAGGGGATCGCGCTGCTCGCCGGCACGCTGCAGGACATCCAGTCGGCCGCGGACCTCGCCGGCGGCCGCGCGCGCCTCTCCTATCGCCTCATCCCCGCGCCGCACGACGTGCTGGAGCGCGACATCACCGCCGCCACGCGCTTCGAGGCCGCGCCGCTCCTCGAGCTCGACGGGGAGGCCGGCTGATGCTCCTCGGGCGCGTGATCGGCCAGGTCGTCCCCTGCGTGATCTATCCCGGCCTGCAGGGCGTGCCGCTGCTCATCGTGCAGCCGCTCGACAAGACGCTGAAGCCGAAGGGAAAGTCGATCGTCGCCGCCGACGCTACCCGCATGGCCGGCCCCGGCGAGCTCGTCTCCTACGAAGGCGGCCGCGAGGCGGCGATGGCGCTGGACACCACCTTCGTCCCGGTCGACCACGCCATCATCGCCATCGTCGATGGAGTGAACGTCGAATGATCCTCGGCAAGGTCATCGGCGAGATCCACGGCACCATCAAGCACAAGTTCTACGAGGGCAAGCGCATGCTCGTGGTCGAGAAGCAGAACGGCGACTACCTCATCGCCCTCGACGCCGCCGGCGCCGGAGCCGGCGAGACCGTCATCGTCCTCGACGAGGGCAACGGCGCACGGCAGGTCTTCGACTCCGCCGATGCGCCGGTGCGCTCGGTGGTGGTGGGGATCGTCGACGACGTGATGGAGTACTGAGGGCGGGGTTGCGAGGTCTCGTGGTAGCGAGGTCTCGTGGTAGCGAGGTCTCGTGGTAGCGAGGTCTCGCGGGGCTCCGCTTATCGGCCCTGGCTCCGAGACCCCGAGACCCCCGCGCGGGTTACCGCGTCGAGCGCCGCCGCTGGTTCAGGTTCTCGATCCGCTGCCGCCACGCGCCGTTGGTGAACGTCCAGGTGTCGCCGTGGTACGTACCGGCGAAGCCGGAGAACATCACCAGCTCGTTGCGGATCGGGTCGAAGGTGAAGCCGGCGTTCTCGCGCGCGGGCGGGACCGTCGCCGGTGCGAGCTTCTTCCACGCCGTGCCGTCCCACTCCCACGTGTCGTCGGCGTAGACCTGCGTCTGGATGCCGGCCTCGCTGGTATCGACGCGCAAGCCGCCGAAGAGGATCACCTTGTTGGTCCGCGGATCGACCGTCACCTGCGCGCCGTAGCGCATCCCCGGCGTGCCGCCGGCCGGCTTCAGCTCGGTCCAGCCGTTGCCGTCGAAGGTCCACATGTCGGCGAAGCGCACCAGGCGTCCGTCCGAGGTCATGCGTCCGATGCCGCCGTAGAGGACGGTCTTCTTCAGCGTCGGGTCGTACCACATCGCGGCGAGCGCGCGCGGCGGCGGCGGGTTCTTCTTCACCCGGGTCCAGTTGGTTCCGTCCCAGGTGAAGGTGTGATCGTTGTAGTTGTCATTCCAGCCGCCGAAGCTCACCGTCTTCTTCAGCGTCTGGTCGTAGACCATCATCCCGTAGCGGCGGACGGTGGGCTGTTCCTTGGAGCCGGTGATCTGCGCCCAGGCCGCGCCGTCGAACTCGTAAGTCGAGGAGTCGTTGCAGATCATGACGATCTTGCTGCGGTCGGTGTCCCACACCGCGGTGGGATAGATGCAGCTGGTCGGCTCGGTGCCGCTGGCCTGTTCCGTCCAGTGTCCGTTCTGGTACTTCCAGAAATCGGTGAAGGTCTGCAGGTCGTCGATGCCGCCGAACATCCAGATGGTGCTGTGGACGGGGTCGGAGACGAAGGCGAAGAGCGAGCGCGGCGCCGGGTCGATGGCGCTGCTGCTGATGTCCAGCCAGATCTGGCTGATGAAGATCAGCGTGCTGGCGCGGGTCAGGCCGGTGATGGTGGTGCCGCCGAAGTAGACCATCTGGTCATGGTCGGCGTCGTAGGCCAGCGCGGCGCCGAAGACCAGGCCGCCGCCGGTCAGCGACTCCACGCTGATCCAGTTCGTGCCGTCCCACTCCATCGACTCCTCGATGCCGGTGGAGTTGGCGCAGACGCCGCCGGTGTAGAAGACGTTGCTCCAGGTGCTGTTGTAGACCATGGCGCCTTCGTTGACGCAGCCCGGCAGCTTGCTCGGAGTGAGCTGCTTCCACGTGGTGGTGGCCGGCTCGTAGCCGTACATCACCGTCTCGGCCTTGTCGTTGATGGCGAGCATCAGCGTCTGGTTGCGCGCGGCGTCGAAGACCAGGATCGGCTTGGTGACCTGCGGGCCGGTGCCGCCCTTCTGCGTCCAGGTGGTGCCGTCGAACTCCCAGGTGTCGTAGGTGGAGGTGACGCTCTTGCCGTCGGCGCTGATCTGGGTGCCGCCGAAGATCACCACGCGGTCGCGGACGGAGTCGAACGCGGCGCCGTGGAGGTAGCGCGCGGTCGGCGAGTTGGGCGTCTGGATCTGCGTCCAGTCGCCGTTCTTGTAGACCCAGGTGTCGTTCAGGCCGGCGTTGCCGGAACGGCCGCCGAACAGGACCATCTGGTCGCGGTTGCTGTCGTAGACCAGGGTGTGCGCGGCGCGCTTCTGCGGGGAGTGCGCCGGGAACTGCTGGATCCAGCGAATGCCGGTGAACTCCCAGGTATCGCCGAGGTCGTAGGGCGTCTTGGTGCCGCGATCCACCGAGGTCACACCGCCGAAAAGGACGAGGCGATGGAGGGTCGGCGAGTACACCATCCGCGCCTCGGTGCGGGCGGACGGGTAGAGCGCGAAAAGCGGCGCGGCGCAGAAAACGAGGGCAGCGGAGACGAGAAAGCGGCGCTTCGTTGGATGGACGCTCATTCGGATGGCTTCGAACCGCGCCGATACAGGCGCAAATTCCGAAACCTAAGACGTTTGAGGCGTGGGAAAGGTATCGGGCGGAGTTGCGGGGTAGCGAGGTCTCGCGGTCTCGAAGCGGAGCACCGCGAGACCGCGCGACCGCGAGACCTCGCAACTACGCCTTCGGATTCACCCCGTATTGCTCGGCGATGGTCACCAGCTGCTGTTCGGTGTCCTCACCCGCGCCCAGGTGGGTGCGGATCTTCTCGATCTCGGCCAGGTCGGAGTCTTCGAGCGCAAAGCCATGCGCGTCCAGCGCTTCCTGCGGATTCTCCATCAGACGGCGGCGGAACTCCGGGTGCTCGATGGCGCGGCGAACCACGGCGCCGATCATTTCGTTGCGCATTCAAGTAGCCTCCGGCTGGGGAGAGAGCAAAGGCTGGGCCCAGCGAGCAGGTTGCAGCGAGCGGCGAGCAGGCCGCCGCTCCTCCTGCTCGCTGCTCGCCTACACTCGAATCTGCGCCAGCGAAAGCGAGCAGGTTGCAGCGAGCGGCGAGCGGGCCACCACCCTCCTGCTCGCTGCTCGCTGCAACCTGCTCGCTGCTACACCCGTATCCTCACCGTCGCCAGCGTCTCTTCCCGATGCAGCTTCACCGGCGGGGGGTTGGCGATGTTGTTCCGGGTTCGCTCGATGGTCAGGTCGATGCCGCGGGTGAAGGCGATGCGGACGCCCACGTCCATCTTCGTCCAGTTCCACCAGACGCTCGGCGACGGGTAGCGCGTGCCTACGCCGCGGAAGAAGTTCTGCAGGCCGCTCCAGCGGACTACCGGCATCACGCTGACCAGCGGGCCTTTCAGCACGTCGAAGGTGTAGCCCACCTCCGCCTCTTCGCCCTGGCGGTAGAGGCCGGCGGCGTCCTGCTTGGTGTACTGAACGATCGCGGTCAAGTGCCGCCACTCCGTGTAGATGCGGGCGCCGGTCTCCTGCTTCCGCTTGCCGTGGATCGGCAGCCCGCCCGTCACCCCCGCCACCTCGTCCAGCAGGTCGAGGTCGGCGCCGTAGAACGTTCCGGTAAGTTTCTCGCGCGCCGCGAGATCGCGGCGGTAGTGGAAGGCGATGGCGTCGAAGCCGAAAGTCTGCGCCTCGTTCTGCCAGCGGTAGCCGAGGCCCTGTCCCAGCTGCACGTGGTCGCTCTTCAGAAAGTAGCCTTCCGTCTCCGCGTTGTAGAGGATCGGAAAGCCCGATTTGAGGCGCGGATCGGGGTTCGGCGTCAGCAGCTCGTCGATGCCGTTGTCGCCGGCGAGCGCGTTCGGGTCGCGGAAGTAGAACGGATTGCCGCTGGTCGCCTGCACGCGCCAGTAGAGATTGCGACCCACCGTTCCGCCGGCCATGAAGCCGACGTCCTCCAGGCGGTTGAACGCCGTCGCCGCCAGGCCGTAGCTCTCCAGCAGGCGGATCGGCTGCCGCTCCATCTTCGGGAACTTCCCCATCTGCAGGAAGAACGACGTCCGCTCGGGCCGCGCCAGGAACTCCGGCTTCTTCCCGAACAGCAGCCACAGCTCGTCCGCGTCGATCTTCCGGTCTTCGCTGGTGGGGTTGCGGCGGTATTTGTCCGTGGCGTGCAGCTGCGCGTGCGCCAGGAACCATTCCCTGTAGCCGACGTCGAGGCGCAGCTGCGCGACGTTCAGCTCGACGTGCGTGCCCGCGTCGACCGTCTCCATGCGGCCGGCGGTCTGGCCCACCGGGAGGAAGCTCGGCGGGAAGGGAAAGCGGACCGCGAACGACTCCTCTTTGCTGTCGCGGTAGTTGGCGCGGAGCTCCAGCCGGTGCTTGAAGGTCCAGTCATTCGATGGGGTCTGTCCCAACAGGGGTGTGGCCAGACAGACGAAGAGCAGGGCGGCAAATTGTCGCATCACGTCCTCACAGTACGTGGCGGGGAGTCGAATGGATTGTAGCAGGGTGGCAGCTGACAGCGATTCACCGATAGCAGAGGCGGCAGCGCTCGTACCCAGCGGCCTCGGCATCGCGCGCGTCGGTGAAGATGACGCGCGTGTCTTCGCCGATGCGCCGGGTGATGGCGCAGCTGGCGCGGTGGAAGCGCCGGGTCTTGGCCATCGGGCTGGCGATGAGGATTTCGATGCCGACGGCGGCGAGCGCGGCGAAGTTCGCCTCCAGCTCGCGCTCGATGTCGCCGTCGTCCTCGGCGAAGGCGCGCATCTCGATCTGCTGCACCACCAGCGGCGCGACGTCGAGGCGCAGCGGGATGAGCTGCAGCGTCGGGATCGGCCCCTCGGCGAAGACGTACGTGGCGTCGCGCCACTGCACCAGCTCGGCGATCTCCTGCTCCGCCTTGGTGCGCATCTCGTCGAGCAGCTGCTCCTCCGAGATCGTGCCGAGGATGACCAGGATGCGGCCGAGCGCGAGGTGCGTCTCGCGCTGGATGTCGAGCGCGCGTCCGCGCTGCTCCTCGGTGATGAATCCCTTGTCGATCAGCCGCTGCGACAGGAAGTGCGACGGCTCGTTCGAGGCGACCGAGAAGATCATTCCTTCCTGGAAGAAGATCTCCTTCCGCCGCTCGCCGCGCGCGAGGGTCAGCACGCCGCTGCGCCGCTCGCTGGCGTGCTGCACCAGCAGCTCCGCGGGCGCGATGCCGAGTGGCTTCCAGGCGCGCGCCGGCGCGGAGGGAGTGGCGACGACGAACTCCTCGTCGCGCGGCTTCGGCGCCGCGACGATCTTCGCCTCGGCCGCCTTGCGGCGCTGCATCTCGTTGCGCAGCGCGTCGGCGAGGACGCGCAGCTCCTTCATCTGCTGGTCGACCTGCCGTGACAGCTCCACCGCGCGCCATTCCGCCGCCTCGCGCCGGCGCTCGGCCGCGCCGCAGTCGTGCGGCGCGCGCGGCGTGTTGGCCCGCTCGCGCACCACGTAGACGAGGCAGTCCGGCCTCCCCTGCGCGTCGCGGACGACCGACGCGGCGACTTCCACGTCGCGGTACTTCCCGCGCTTCTCCATCAATCGCTTCTCGAGCCGGTACGTCGCCGCGCCGCCCGCCAGCAGCCGCCCGACCAGCGCGGCCTCGGGCTTCGCGTCGTCGGGATGCGTCAGGTCGCTGAACGTCACGCGCCCAAGCTGCTCGCGCGTGTATCCGAGGAGCTCGCGAAAACGCTCGTTGAAATGCAGCCAATGGCCGTCCAGGCCCACGCACGCCATCGGCATGGGAGCCTGCTCGAACAGCGCCTGGATGCGATCCACCGCTCGCACGAAGGGCGGAACTCTATCAGTCGCGGCGCTTCATGAGCGTGCCGGCGCGCTCGAGGTCGTGACGCCGCTCGCGCTGCACGACGAACATCTCGTCGAAGGCCACCTGCACCACGGCGGCGGCGGGGATGGCGATGATCGCGCCGACGATCCCCAGCAGCGCGCCGCCGATCATGAAGGCGATGAACGCCGACAGCGGCGAGATCGACACCTTCCGCGACATCACCCGCGGCGCGACGATGAGGTTCTCCAGCTTCTGCAGCACCAGCGCCGCGATGAGCACCGACCAGAACTGCCAGCGCGAATGCAGCAGCGCGATGGCCAGCGCCGGCGAGGTGCCGAGGATCGGGCCGATCACCGGCACCATCTCGCCCATCGTCGCCAGCAGCGCCAGCGGCAGCGCGTACGGCAGGCGCAGCGCCACCAGCAGCACGAAGATCGCCGCGCCCATCATGGCGGAAAGAATCAGCTGGCCGCTGAGCCAGGAGCTCATCCGCCGCCCGAGCCGCGTCAGCATCCTTCGCCGCTCCGCGCGCACCTCGGGCGGATAGAGCAGCAGGATGGTGTTCCGCAGCCGGTGCGCGTCGATCAGCATGTAGACCACCATGAAGAGGATGGCCACGAACGACGCGACGGCCGTCGCCGCGGTGCGGGCGTAGCCGAAGACGCTCGCGCGCGGCAGCGACACGCCGTTCTTCATCGCCTCGCGCACCCCGCCCATCGGAATGTACTTCTCCAGCGGCGTGAGGATGTTCTGCTCGATCATCAGCGGCAACTGCGCCGTCAGCGCGCTCGAGTCGGCGATCAGCCGCGGCACCAGCAGCACCAGCAGCAGGAGGGCGATGAAGAGGAACGGGAAGTAGACCAGCAGTACCGCGGTGCCGCGCGAGATGTTGCGGTGCAGCCAGAGCCTGCCGAGGATGCGGACGCGATGCACCGCCGGCGCGATGCCGGCGGCGAGCACCGCGGCGATGGCCACCAGGATCAGGACGTCGCGCACCGCCCAGAGCAGCGCCAGGACGATCGCCACGCCGATGACGAACACGACCTTGCGCCGGAAGATCTGGAGCTCCCGGTCGTTGAGTGGTTCCCGCGGATAGAAGGCCATGGTCAGCCGAGGTACTGCCGGATCGCTGCCTCGATGTGGCCGCGCGGGACGGCGCCGACCACCCGGCCTCGCTCGACGCCGTCGCGGAAGAGAACGAGCAGCGGGATGCTGCGCGCGTTGTACTTCGCCGACAAATTGGGGAACTCGTCGACGTTGACCTTGCCGAAGCGGACGTCGCCGCGCTGCGAGGCGAGCTCTTCGATGACCGGCGCGATCATCCGGCAGGGGCCGCACCACGCCGCCCAGAAGTCGACCACCCACGCGCCGGTACCGATGGCGCGGTCGAAATCGCCGTCGGTCAGCGTGGCCACGACGTGGCCGCCGGCAGTCAGCGGCGTCTTGCACTTGCCGCAGACCGCCTTCTGTCCGCCGCCCAGTTCCGGCACCCGATTGACTTGCCCGCAATTCGGGCAGCGCACTTCCATATGCTTCTCCATTGCAAGCGATGATCCGTTCTGCCGGACCCGGCGATTTACCGCGCATCCGCGACCTGTTCGCCCGCGCCAACGACGCGCCGTACGACTTGGTGCGCGTGGCCGAGGAGAAGTGCTTCGGGGCGGGGGTGGCCGGCGCGCCGGAGGTGCGGGTGTGGGGCGACTTCGCCGGGCTGAGCGTGACGTGCGGAGGGTGGCTGCGCATCCTGGCGGTCGACCGCGCCGAGCGCGGCCGCGGGATCGGCACCGCGCTGCTGCGCGACGCCGAGGGGCGCGGCGTGATCGGCATCGGCGCCGAGGCGGGCAACTACTTCACGCCCGGCGTGATCGAGCCGGCGTTTTTCGTTCGCCGCGGATACGCGGAGACCGCGAGGACGCAGAACCTCGAGACCACCGAGCTGCCCGACCGCCTTCCTGACGGCGTGCAGCGAGCGGCGAGCAGCGAGCGGGTGCTCGATTTCGTTCGCCGCCACTTCGGCCCCATCTGGGCCTTCGAAGCCGCGCGCGGCATCCTCTTCCACGTCGAGCTCGACGGCGAGGTGGCCGGCTTCGCCGCGCACGAGGCGAATAACCGCGGCCTCGGGTTCTTCGGCCCCACCGGAGTGGCGCCGTCCGCGCGCGGGCGCGGCCTCGGCACGCAACTCCTCCTGGCCTGCCTCGCCGACGCCCGCCGCCTCGGCCACGAGCGCGTGGTCATCCCCTGGACCGACGCAATCGACTTTTACGCCAAAGCCTGCGGCGCGCGCGTGACGCAACAATTCGTAGTCCTAAGACGACAAACATAGCGCCGCGGCGGTTTCGGACGTATGTTGTCCCGAGCGAATCCCTTCCGGTCCAACAATTAAACGGAGTCAAGCGATGAAACGTGCATTGTTTCTGCTCGGTCCACTCGTGCTCGGAACCTCCCTGCTGGCGCAGCCGCGCCCGCAGACGTCGCCCGGCGTCGGCAATGCCGTTCTCCTGGCAACGCACAGCATCCAGATCGATCGGGACACCCGCGTGGTCTCGGGCGACGTGATCGTCAACGATTCCGCCACCGCGCCCTTCCTGGGCGAGCTGGCGCTGTCGCTGGACCGGTCGGTCACCACCGCCGCCGGCTACAAGCTCGCCGCGACGTCGGTCGATCTCGACCAGGGAGCGGTGGCGGGCGGCGACGTCTACTACAACACGCTGTCGAATCTCGGGACCATCGCCGGCGCGCAGTTCACGCCTTTGGCGCTGCCGGTGTTCGCCACGCTGCCGCCGGTGCTGATCCGCCTGGCCGGCCCGGACAACGTGTCGGTGCCCAACAACGGGTCCGTCATCCTGGAGGAAGGGTCGTACGGCGCGCTGACCATCGGCAACAACGCGATCGTCCATCTGCGGGGCGGCGGCTACTCCTTCGCCTCCATCACCATCGGCAACAACGGCGCGCTGCGGTACGGCGCCGCGTCCGACCTCGTCGTCGCCGGGCGCGTGAACTTCGGGCCCAACGCCGTGGTCGCGCCGGAAAGCGGCTCCGGCCTCGCCGGGTCGTCGATGCGCATGCAGGTCGACGGCATCAACGGCACGAGCGGCGCGATGAACGCCACGCCCGCAGCGGTTCACGTCGACGAGCACGCCACGGTCATCGCCAACATTCATTCGACCGCCGGCACGATCGTGCTCGATCAGGACGTCGAAGGCTCCGGCGCCTTCATCGCGCGCGACATCCACGTCGGCCGCGGTGCCCGGCTCTCCGTCAGCAGCGCGTTCAACGCTCCCCCCACTGCAAATGCGCAGAGCGTGGTCACCACCGGTACCTCGCCGCTGGCCATCACGCTCACCGGCTCCAATCCCGAGGGGGCGCCGCTGACCTTCAGCATCGTCGCGGGACCGACCGCCGGCACGCTCACCACGCCGGTGCAGGCGTCGCCGAGCAGCGCCACCGTCACGTACACGCCGTCCGCGGCGAACGTCCCCGACTCCTTCACCTTCCGCGTGACCGATCCGGGCGGCGCGACCGGCGACGCGGTGGTCACCATCAACGCCTCGCCGGAAGATCCCGCGCCGCCCAACCCCACCACGGTGATCGCCACCGACAGCTCGGCGCAGACGTCGAAAGACGTTCCGGCCACGCTGCTGCTGCGCGGGACCGCGCCGGCCGGCGTCGCGCTCACCTTCTCCGTCGTCTCCGGCACCGGGCCGTTCCACGGCTCGCTCGGAGCGGTGACGCAAGGCACGGAGGTGCCGCAGCGCAGCGCGACCGTCGTCTACACGCCCGATGCGGGATTCACCGGACTCGACTCGTTCCAGTTCAAGGCCTGCGGCGTGATCGCCAGCATCACCGTCTGCGACAACGCGCTCTTCTCCATCAACGTCCAGACCGGGCCCGACACGCCGGGCGTCATCGCGCACGACGTGGAAGTCTCCACGCCCGCCGAGACCGACGTGGTGCTCTCGCTCGGCGAGACCTCCATCGCCGGGGCCGGCCACCATCTGGCGCTCAAGCCGCTGGCGGCGATGCTCGACTCGGTGGAGATCGCGGGGAACGTGGCCGACGCGAACAACGACGGCGTCGGCGACAACGCCAACGCCCTTCCCGGATCGACGCCGGTCTTCATGAGCGCCGGCGTGGGCCAGTCCGGCGGCGCGGGATCCAACGGAACCGTGCGCATGCAGTTCGAATGGGATCTCTCCGGCCTCGGCTCGACGAACGGGCTGCAGAGCGCGGCGGTGGTCCTGCCGACGCATCGCGGCACGAGCGACTCGCTCGACACCTCCTTCTACTGGGTGGCCGCCAGCGGCGACGGCAACCTGACCAACTCCGACTTCCAGTCGCCGGTCGAGGCGATCGGCGGCGCGGTCATGCCGGTCCCGCCGTCGATGGCCGTCGGCGACGACGGCACCTTCAGCTTCAGCGTACTGGCCGAGCTGCGCGCCGCGGTGAACAACGGCTACAGCTTCTTCGCCGTCCAGGGACGGGTGAACGAAAGCGCGGCCGGACCGGCGCGCGGGCTGGAGGTGCGCACCACCGCCAGCGGCAACGTGAGCGGCAACAACGTGCCGATGCTCTCGCTGGCCACGCCCGGCGTCGTCGCGCCGCTGCTCTACCGCATCACCTCGCTGCCGGTGGGCGGCGTGCTGCGCGACAGCCTCAACAACCTGATCACCTCGGTGCCCTTCAACCTCCCGAATCCGCAGGTGACCTTCGCCCCGAACGTCGGCTTCCTCGGCCTGGCCACCTTCGCCTTCGACGTGAGCGACGGCTTCACCGTCGCCGCGGCGACCGGACGGATCAACGTGATCGCGCTCGATTGCCGCACCAGCGTTGCCGGCTGCAACAACGGCCGGTGATCGGACCGTCATCCTGAGCGAAGCGAAGGATCTCAGCTACCGTGTCTGAGATCCTTCGCCGTCTATGCGGCTCAGGATGACGGCGGAGTGCGGCGACAGGACGCGCCGCACTCCGATAAACTGCGCGCCGTGAAAAAAACGCCTCGCCCCAAACCGAAGCGCCGCCAGCGCTTCCTCCCGGTCGCCATCGGGACCAGCGGCGGCGTCGCCCTCGCCGTGGTCGCCTTCTGGTTCTTCAAGGAGCAGGCGGAGAACGTCGTCGACAAGAGCGCGCAGAAGTACGACGACCTGATCATGGAGGCGGTGCACACCATCGACAACCCGGGGCTGACCCGCGTGCTGCACGCGGTGACGCAGCTCGGCTCGCACGCCGCGATCGGCGCGGCGGCCGGCATCACCGCGCTGGCCATGCTCAAGCAGCATCGGAAGGATGACGCCTGGACGGTGGTCGTCTCCACCGGCGGCGCGATGGCCATCAACACCATCCTCAAAAACATCTTCCAGCGGCAGCGGCCGCAGGAGCTGGCGCGGAAGATCAAGCTGCCGGCGTCGCACAGCTTTCCCAGCGGGCACTCGCTGCTCTCCGCCGCGACCTACCCCATCGTCGCGCACCACCTGGTGGAGCACCGCTCGGCCGCAACGCAGGGGCTGGTGCACACGCTGGCCGGGCTGGCCATCCTGTCGGTCGGCTTCTCGCGCGTCTACTTCGGCGTGCATTTCGCCTCCGACGTGCTCGGCGGTTTCGCCGCCGGCTTCGGCTGGCTGGGATTGACCGCGCTGTCGCATACGGTTGTGGACAAGAGTCGCGAGCCCTGAGAACGATGTCATCCGTCACCCAAAGCTACGGCGCCAACACCGCATTCATCGAAGAGCTGTACGAGAGGTACCGCGCCAACCCCGAGTCGGTCAGCGCCAGCTGGCGGGAGTTCTTCGACGACTACACGGAAGGAGCGCCGGCGTCCGCGCCGGCTGGCCCGGCGGCGTCCACGCCGCCGCCCGCTCCCGCCCCGGCGCCGAGGACGGCGCCGAGCCAGCCGGCGGAGACGCCGGCGCTCCGCCTGGCCGGCACCACCACCCCCCTGCGGGGCGTCGCCGCCAAGATCGTGGCCAACATGGAGGCGTCGCTGTCGGTCCCGACGGCCACCTCCGTCCGCACCATCCCGGTCAAGGTCCTGGAGGAGAACCGGCGCATCATCAACAACCACCTGGCGCTGAGCGGGCAGCCGAAGGCGTCGTACACGCACATCATCGCCTGGGCCATCGCCAAGGCGATCAAGGAGCAGCCGCGGCTCAACTCCGCCTTCGTGGAGCAGGACGGGCAGCCGGCGCGCATCGACCGCGAGGACGTCAACATCGGCCTGGCCATCGACGTGGAGCGCAAGGACGGCTCGCGCTCGCTGGTCGTCCCCAACGTCAAGCGCGCGCAGACGCTCGACTTCGCGCAGTTCCTCAAGGCCTACAACGACATCGTCCGCAAGGCGCGCAACAACACCCTGGAGATCGCCGACTTCGAGGGCACCACCATCTCGCTGACCAATCCCGGCACCATCGGCACCATCGCCTCGGTGCCGCGGCTGATGCCGTCGCAGGGGACGATCATCGCCACCGGGCAGATCGACTTCGCGCCGGAGTTCTCCGCCGCCGACCCCTCCGTCGTGGCCGACCTCGGCATCTCGAAAGTGATGACGATGACCTCGACGTACGACCATCGCATCATCCAGGGCGCGGAGTCGGGCGCCTTCCTGGCCCGCATCCACGAGCTGCTCCTCGGCGCCGACGGCTTCTACGAGGACATCTACCGCGACCTCCGCATCCCCTACGAGCCGATGCGCTGGGGCAAGGACCGCCACCGGTCAGGAGCAACGGAAGACGAGAAGATCGCGCGCGAGGCCGAGGTGCTGCGGATGATCAACGCGTACCGCGTGCGCGGACATCTGCTCGCCGACCTCGACCCGCTGGAGTACGAGGTCAAGCGCCACCCCGAGCTCGACCCGGAGTTCTACGGCCTCACCATCTGGGACCTCGACCGCGAGTTCGTCTGCGGCGGTCTGTGCGGCAAGCTCACCGCGAAGCTGCGCGACATCCTCGACACGCTGCGCGAGACGTACTGCGGCAAGATCGGCCCGGAGTACATGCACATCCAGGAGACCGTGCAGAAGAAGTGGCTGCAGGATCGGATGGAGCCGACGCGCAACCACGGCGCGCTCGACCTGGCCACCAAGCGCCGCATCCTGATGAAGCTCAACGACGCCGAGTCGTTCGAGCGCTTCCTGCACACCAAGTACGTCGGCCACAAGCGCTTCTCGCTGGAAGGCGCCGAGACGCTCATCCCGATGCTCGACTACCTCTTCAACCAGGCCACTGAAGACGGGGTGACCGAGGCGGTGATCGGCATGGCGCACCGCGGCCGGCTGAACGTGCTCGCGAACATCCTGGGAAAGTCGTACGAGAAAATCTTTCACGAGTTCGAAGGGGACGTCGACCCGAACACCACCCAGGGCTCCGGCGACGTGAAGTACCACCTCGGCGCGGACGGCGCGCACCTGACGCCGTCCGGCTCGCAGATGACGTTGACCCTCGCCTCCAACCCGTCGCACCTCGAGGCGGTCGATCCCATCGTGGAAGGGATGGCCCGCGCCAAGCAGAAGCTGATCAACGACAAGAAGCGCGCCTGGGTCCTCCCCATCCTCCTGCACGGCGACGCGGCCTTCGCCGGACAGGGCGTCGTCGCGGAGACGCTGAACCTCTCGCAGCTCAAGGGCTACAAGACCGGCGGCACCATCCACGTCGTCATCAACAACCAGATCGGCTTCACCACCGGGCCGGAGTCGGCGCGCTCGACCGTCTACGCCACCGACATCGCCAAGGCGGTGCAGGCGCCGATCTTCCACGTCAACGGCGACGATCCCGAGGCATCCATCCGCGCCATGAAGCTGGCGTACGACTTCCGCCAGCAGTTCCACAAGGACGTGGTCATCGACATGATCTGCTACCGCCGCCACGGCCACAACGAAGGCGACGAGCCCTCCCTGACGCAGCCGAAGATGTACAAGCTGATCAAGGAGCATCGCTCGGTGCGGAAGATCTACACCGAGCAGTTGCTCAGAAAAGGGGATATTGATCCGAAGGAAGCCGAGCAGTGGCTCGACAACTTCCAGGCCAAGCTGCAGGAGGCCTTCGACCGGACGCAGGCGGCCGACGAGCCGCCGCCGTCGCCGCGCGAGCCGCTCTGGACCGACGAGGAGATCACCGGCTTCCAGAAGGAGCCGTCGCCGGAGACCGGCGTGCCGCGCGAGCGCCTCGACAAGGTCGGCAACGCGCTGACGTCAGTCCCCGAGAGCGTGGCGCAGCATCCGAAGCTCAAGCCGATCATCACCCGCCGCCGTGCCATGGCCGACGGCAAGGAGCCGATGGACTGGGCCTTCGCGGAGCTGATGGCCTTCGGCACGCTGCTGCTCGACGGCTTCCGCGTCCGCCTCTCGGGACAGGACAGCGGCCGCGGGACCTTCTCGCAGCGGCACGCGCTGCTGTTCGACTACGTCACCGGCGAGGGCTACGTGCCGCTCAACGCGCTGGCCACCGACGACGTCGACTTCGCCGTCTACGACTCGCTGCTCTCCGAGTACGGCGTCCTCGGATTCGAGTACGGATACTCCGTCGCCGATCCCGAAACGCTGGTGCTGTGGGAGGCGCAGTTCGGCGACTTCATGAACGGCGCGCAGATCATCATCGACCAGTTCCTCTCCAGCGCCGAGGAGAAGTGGGGACAGCACAGCGGCCTGACGCTGCTGCTGCCGCACGGCTACGAGGGGCAGGGGCCGGAGCATTCGTCGGCGCGCATCGAGCGCTTCCTGACCATGTGCGCCGAGGGGAACATGCAGGTGGTCTATCCCACCACGCCGGCGCAGCACTTCCACGCGCTGCGGCGGCAGATGGCGAACCAGCCGCGCAAGCCGCTGATCGTGATGACGCCGAAGTCGCTGCTGCGCCACCCGCAGGCGGTGTCGCAGCTGGGCGAGCTGACGCAGGGACGCTTCGAGCCGGTGCTGCACGACGTGCTGGTGCATCCCGCCGGCGTCAATCGCGTCGTCTTCACCTGCGGCAAGGTCTACTACGACCTCAAGGCGGCGCGCGACAAGGCCGGCGCGAACGTGCCGATCGTCCGCCTGGAGCAGCTCTACCCCTTCCCGCAGCCGATGATCGCCGAGGCGCTGAAGCAGTACGACGGCGCGAAGGAGATCGTCTGGGTGCAGGAAGAGCCGCGCAACATGGGCGCCTGGCCGTTCCTGCACGAGCGCCTGCTCGCGCTGCTGCAGCAGGGGCAGACGCTGCGCTACGTCGGCCGCCCGATCAGCGCGTCGCCCGCGACCGGCTCGCACCACCGGCACGAGGAGCAGCAGAAGGCGCTGGTGGCGCAGGCCATCGGGTAGCGAACGCGCAGGGCGGCACGGGCCGCTGCGTTAGCAGACTCGCTGAAATCACGCCCGCTTCACGCGCAAAAATCAGACAACTCGCTGAAAAACTCGACGTTCACGCTGGTTGTGTAAGCGAACTCGCTGAAACCGCCACTGATCACGCTTCCATTTTAAGCAAACTCGCTTAAACCGCATCCTGATTGCTCTCTCTTTTTAAGCGAGCTTGCTGAAAACCTCTGCTTTCTTGCTTGCAAGTTCAGCGAACTCGCTGACCACGCCAGCGAGATCGGTCAAATCGCCATCAATAACCCTTCCGCCTTCAGCAGACTTGCTTAAAACACCTATGATCGACCTTTCGTTTTAAGCGCACTCGCTGAAGCGTGTGTCGCTCGAGACCGGAGCTCCAGCACGTACGCTGACCCCCGCACCGTTATCGCAGGATTTCTCAGCGGATTCGCTGAAAGAGTAAGCGTGCTGGAGCCCGGCCTCAATGCGTCGCTGTGCATCGGACTGGGCAGCGGAGCGGCGTTCGTGACGCTGGGTATACTTTCGAGGTGACCAAAAGGGCGAAGATCTTCCAGAACGGCCGAAGCCAGGCCGCACGACCGCCGAAATCCGTTCCCTGCCCGAACGGATTGAGCGAAGTGTCGGCGTGGAACGAGGAATTCCTGAAAACGCTCGGCTCGTGGAAGGAACTGATCGAGCGGCCGCGCTCCCACCCGGTCGCGAGAATGAACGACCCTTTCGAGTGAGCGGGTGGGTCGGCGGCGTTCCTGCAACTGGCCCGCCCGTGAATTGGATCGCCCTCGTGCAGTGGCCGGCCATGGCCGTCACCGTCGCCGCCGCCTGGCTCACCGGCTCGCACACCAAGCGGAGGCGCAAGTGGGGCTTCTGGGCCTTCCTCGCCAGCAACATCCTTTGGATCGCCTGGGGGTGGTACGCGCACGCCTGGGCGCTCATCCTGCTGCAGGTGTTCCTCGCCGCGCTGAACATCCGCGGCGCGCGGAAGAACGAGCCGGCGTGATCCATCAGCGACGCGGCGGATGAGAGTCTGGCAGCGCGTGCCCTCACCCGGCCCTTCGGGCCACCCTCTCCCGCAACGCGGGAGAGGGGCACTGAGCAGCGCTCAGCAGGGCGACGGCGAATTGACCGGCGGCGCGGCGGGCTCGCTGCTCGCCGGCTGATCCTCGGCCGCCTCGGCCGCGGCGGCGGACTGCAGCCCCTCGGCCGCTTCCTTCAGCGCGGTGGCCACGGCGTCGACGTCGAACGGCTTGCGGATCACGCGGCGCACCATGGTGTCGTCGACGCTGGCGACTTCCGCGTTGGTCATGGCGGTGGCGACGATCACCACCGGCCGCTTCTCGCGCATCCCGAGCCGTTCCACCAGCTCGTAGCCGCTGAGACGCGGCATCATCAGGTCGATGAGGGCGACGTCGTAGTGGGCGGCGTCCATCATCTCCAGCGCCTCCAGGCCGTCCTTCGCCGAGTGGACCTCGAAGCCGGCGCGGCGCGCGATCCGCTCGAGTAACTTACGAATCGCGTGGTCGTCGTCAACCACCAGCACACGCCCTTTGGAGTCCATGGGGACAGTGGCCATGCAAAAGCGGTGTCAGTCGCGCGATTTGCCTGTCAGAAGCGGCTCACAATCGAGCGTTTTCGGTCCCGCCTCGGTGCAGACGGCGTACGTGCCTCCCTCGTACATCGAGGTGCCGGCGTACTCCCCTTTCGCGTTGAGGGCGTAGAAGTTGACGTCGAAGTTCGGCAGGCCGCGGCTGTTGAGCAGGCGCTTGTCGATGGTGTTCCCGCGGATCCGCCTGAGCGCGTCGAGCGTGGCGTCTTTGGGGTGCATGCCGCGGCGCATGTTCTCTACCGCCAGGAAGGAGCTGAGGCTGTAGAGGTTCGTCTCGCCGCGGCCGGTGGAACCGGCGGCGCCGACGTCGCCGTCGACGTAGAGGCCCGCGCCGAGGACCGGCGAGTCGCCGACGCGTCCCGGAATCTTCCACGCCAAGCCGCTGGTGGTGGTCACCCCGCAGATCTCGCCCTTCGCGTTCACGCCGTCGCAGTTGATGGTGCCGTAGAGGTGTTCGCGGTCGATCTTCCCCTCCGCCACCATCTCCAGCGCCACGCGCCACCCCGCCTCGGCGCGCGACTTCGGGTCGGGGTAGTGGCCGGGATCGGTGCGGCGCTTCCACTCCAGCCATTTGGCGCGCGAGTTCGGCGTGTTCAGGTCGTCCTCGATGGCGAAGCCCATGTTGCGCGCGAATTTCTGCGCCCCTTCGCCGACCAGCAGGATGTGGTCGGTGTTGTCCATGACCGCCTTCGCCACCAGCGACGGCGTGCGCACGCCTTCCAGCGCGGCGACCGCGCCGGCGCGCTTCTTCGGGCCGTGCATGCAGGAGGCGTCGAGCTGCACCACGCCGTCGGCGTTCGGCAGGCCGCCATAGCCGACGGAATCATCGAGCGGGTCGAGCTCCACGATGTTCACGCCGGCGAGCAGCGCGTCGAGCACGTCGCTCCCGCCGGTCATCATGGCGAACGCCTTCTCCACGCAGGTCACGGTGCCGCCGTTCTTGAAGCGGTTGCCGTTGGCGGAGGCGATGACGACGGGCCGGACGGCGCCGCGCGCGATGACGGTGGGACCGCTCTGCGCGAGCGCGCGCCCGAGGGCGGGCGCGCCCACACTGGTGGCGACGAAGGTGCGGCGTGTGATTCTGCTCATGGACGAACTCTATGATACGGGAGCCGGCTGCAACAGCCGCGCGTGCCACGACTCCGCGGCCGGCCGCTCCCAGCGCCCGCCGCGGACGTCGCCCAGGCGCTCGGCGAGCGTGTCGAAGACGACGGTGTGCGGGTCGGCGGAGGCGCGGAACTCCTCGCGGGTCATGGCGCCGGCGCGGCCGTCGCCGTGGCGGACGAAGACGCGCTGCGGGTCGAGGATGGCCACGCCGAGGTCGCGCTCGAGCTGCCGCAGCAGCCCGAACATCCGGTCGATGGAGCAGCCGGAGGTCTCGCTGCGCTTGTCGACGGCGATGACCAGGAAGCTGTCGTGCAGCAGCTCGCGCGCCGAGGTGACCGGGACGTTGTGCGCCGCCCAGCCGTCGAGGAAACGGTCGACGTCGTCGAGCAGGCGCGCGCGCTTGGCGTCGTCGAGCGCGGGCGAGATGGGGAAGATCCAGATGCGGGCGTCGTCGGAGAGGCGGTCGATGTCGGTTCGAGGCAAGGTAGACTCCAGTCTCTCATGAGCTTCGCAAAACTCATGCAGCGCTTCAAGGGCGAGAGCGCGCGCGACGCCGATCCCGCCCGCACGCACGATCCGCTGCGCCTGGCCACCGCCACGGTGCTGCTGGAGATCGGCTACGCCGACGGCACCCTCTCGCCCGGCGAGGACAGCGACCTCCTCACCTACCTCCAGCGCGCCTTCGCCCTCGACGAGGACGACGCGCGCGACCTGGTCAAGGCCGCGGCGGAGATCCGCAACCGCACCATCGATCACTTCGCCGTCACCAATTACATCCGCAAAAACGCCGCGCTGGAGGACCGCATCGAGGTCGTCCGCACCATGTGGCGCATGGTCTACTCCGACGGCAAGCTGACCGACTACGAGAACTACCTGGTCCGCAAGCTCGCCGACCTCCTCGGCCTGGAGCACCACGTGATGATCCGCGTCAAGGTCGAGGTGCTGCGCGAGCTCAATTTATCCTGAGGCGCGAAGACGCCTCAGGATCTGGCGCCCACGGAGCGCTGGCCGCACATGGGCGCCAGATCCTGAGCCGTCTGCGCGGCTCAGGATAAAGTGCGGGACCATGACAGCCGCCATCATCGGCGCCGGCCCCATCGGACTGGAGCTCGCCGTCGCCTTCAAGCAGGCCGGCATCGACTACGTGCAGTTCGACGCGGGGCAGATCGGCTCGACCATCGAGTGGTACCCGCCGCAGATGCTGTTTCATTCAAGCTCCGACCGCCTGGCGCTGGCCGGCGTGCCGATCCAGACCGCCAACCAGCAGAAGATCACCCGCGAGGAGTTCCTCGCCTATCTCCGCGCGCTGGTGCAGCAGTTCGGCCTGACGGTGCGGACCTACGAGCGCGTGACGGACGTGCGCCGCCTGCCCGGCGGCGGCTTCGAGCTGACCTCGCAGGCGCTCGACGGCGAGCACCGCACGCGCGTCGACTTCGTGGTCCTGGCCATCGGCGCCATGCACGCGCCGCGGCTCCTCGACATCCCCGGCGAGGACCTCCCGCACGTCAGCCACTACCTCGGCGATCCGCATCGGTACTTCGGCCGGCGGCTGCTGATCGTCGGCGGGCGCAACTCGGCGGTGGAGGCGGCGGTTCGCTGCCACCGCGCCGGCGCCGAAGTGACGGTCGCCTATCGCGGCAACGACTTCGATCCGAAGGTCGTCAAGTTCTGGCTGCTGCCGGAAGTGCGCGCGCTGATCCGCGACGGGCTGGTGCGCTACCTGCCGCGGACCGGCGTGACGGAGATCCGCCGCGGCACGGCGCTGCTCGATTCGGGCGAGGAGCTGGCCGCGGACTTCGTGCTGCTGATGACGGGCTACCGCCAGGACCCGTCGATGTTCGAGATGCTCGGCGTGCGGCTGGAAGGGGCGGAGTGCCAGCCGGCGCACGACCCGGAGACGATGGAGACCAACGTGCCCGGCGTCTTCATCGCCGGCACCGCCGTGGCCGGCACGCCGCCGCGCAAGGTGGCGGTGATCGTGGAGACCTGTCACGTGCACGTGCCGCGCATCGTGGCGGCGATCCTGGGACAGAGAGTGGCGCTGCCCGACGGCGCGCTGGATGATTGAGGAGGATTCGATGAGCGTCCCTGAATTTTTCGTCAAGACCTGGGAATCCGAGATGCCGGCCTTCGGACGGGTGCTGCGCGCCCTTCCGGCGGACAAGCTCGACTACCGCCCGCACGAGCGCTCCACCGCCGCCGGCGACCTCGCCTGGCAGCTGGTCATCGAGCAGCGCGCGCTGGCCGAGCTGGCCAGAAGCGGCGAATACCCGTGGGACATGAGCGGCAAGCCCGACACGCTCGACGGCATCGCCGCCGCCTTCGACCAGGCGACCGACGACCTGCGCCAGCAGCTGGCCGGCCTCGACGACGCGCGCGCCGAGCGCCAGGTGAAGATCATGATGGGCGAGCACGCCTGGTCCAACTCGCTCGGCGGCATGCTCTGGAGCTTCCTGCTCGACATGATCCACCACCGCGGGCAGCTCAGCACCTACATCCGCCCGATGGGCGGGAAGGTGCCGTCAATCTACGGGCCGTCGGCGGACGACGCGGGGTAGGGCATGGCGTATCTGGTCGGCGTGGTCCTGGCGGCGGTGGTGTGTGGTTTCGCCACCGTCGTCGGGCTCGATCGGGACCGCGCGTTTTATCCGACGATCACGATCGTGATCGCGTCCTACTACGGGCTGTTCGCCGTAATGGGTGGATCGACGCGCGCGCTGCTGGCTGAATCCGTCGGCATCACCGCGTTTCTGATCATCTCCATCATCGGGTTCAAACGGAGCCTCTGGCTGCTCGTCGTTGCGCTGACGGCGCACGGCCTGTTCGATTTCGTGCACGCGAGCGTGATCGCCGACCCCGGCGTGCCGCCGTGGTGGCCGCCGTTCTGCCTTGCGTACGATTTGACGACCGCTGTGTATCTTGCCGTGCGCCTCCGGTGGGCCTCAGTTCCACGCGGGTGACAACCGCCGGATCCAGATGCTGCCGACGACCTGAACGGCGATCAGCAGAAGATGCGCGCTGACGAAGAGAAGATCGGGCAACGCGATGACGAACGGGGGAAAGCAGAGCACCACGGCGCTAACGAACTCGGCGAAGCTGATGTGACGCTTCGCCAGTCGGTGATGCAGAAGATGACAGGCCTGCACGACGAGAAGCGCGACATACGTGTGAGCGGGAGTCAGCATGCCCTACAGCGTACCGCCCCTCCACCCGAGTCGGAACGGGTTGGGCGAGCGGTGGATGTCATCCTCGTCCACCCTCCCCCGCCTCGGCGAAGACGCCGGCGTAGACGCCGGAGCCGATCTCCGCGGGGAGGGTGCGAATGCGCGTGTACGTCGCGACGCGCAGCAGGGCGTAGCGCTCGCCGTGGAGCTGGCCGTAGGCGACCGAGCGAGAACTGGTCGTAGACCGGCACGCGCGTGCCGAGGTTCGTGCCGCCGGAGCCGCCGAGGAAGAACGACTGGCGCCCGCGGCTGATCACGCCGGCGGCGGAGGCGCTGAGCTTCGAGTAGTCGTCGCGCGCGCCGAAGAGCTCAGCACCTACATCCGCCCGATGGGCGGGAAGGTGCCGTCGATCTACGGGCCGTCGGCGGACGACGCGGGGTAGGGTGGGCTGAAGCTACAATGAACGACGCATGACACGAGTCATCGTCGCTGAGTACGACGCGAACGCGAATGCGCTTCGGCTGGCTGAACCGCTGCCGGATGTGAAGGATCACGAAAAGGTCCGCGTCTCGATCGAGAAGGAGATCAGCGATCCGCTGGCGCGCCTCGCGGCACTCGGTGCACCGACCGGCGACCTCCAGCAACTGTTGACCGAGATCGAAGCCGGACGCCGTTGATCGTGCCTGGTGGGTGAGCTCACGAAGGGTCAGAACCTTTCATCCGGTTGCGGGGTCGAATGATCACCATGCATCGAATGAAATGGGCGCTCGTTGCCGCGGTCGGCGCCGCGCTCGTCGCGACTGCCGGCGTTCGCGATCAGGACCTTCCTCGCAACCTGGCCGGCTATCGTTCCTGGACTGAGCTCACACCCGGGCCGGTGCTGATGCCTCTCGCGCTCGCCGTGCAATGCATGCCGGTGACCACGATCCAGTTCGAGCATGCAGAGAAGAGCCACGGACCGCACACCAAGGTCTGGTCGTCGGTGTACGCCAATCCGATCGCGCTCGAGGCGTTGAAATCGACGGATGCGAAGCGCTTCCCGGCGGGCGCGGTCATCGCGAAGATGAAGCTTCGGAAGCAGACCGACACGGCGCCTTCGGCCGTCGCCTTCATGATCAAGCACGGCAAGGGTGAATTCGCGGAGAGCGGCGGCTGGGAGTTCGCCTACTACCCCGTCCCCGGCTCACGCGCCAGCTACGAGCGATGCGTGAACTGCCATCGCGAGGGCGGGTCGAAGGATTACGTCTTCAGCGTCCTTCGGCCGTAGGCCGCTGCGACAGCAGCGCGAAGCCGATCATCTTGTACAGCAGCCGCGCGCCGACGTTCGCGTCCCACTCGCTGTCGCCCGGCGCGACCTCGCAGAGGTCGAGGCCGACGATGCGCTTCTTCGCGCGGACGATGGCGCGCAGCAGGCCGATGGCCTCGTTCCACGAGAGGCCGCCGGGCACCGGCGTGCCGGTCGACGGGCAGAGCGTCGGGTCGAGGCCGTCGATGTCCCAGGAGAGGTAAACCGTCTCCGGCAGGTGCGAGACGATGTGATCGGCCAGCGCCGCCCACGGCTTGCCGGCTTCTTTCTGCGCGGCGAGGTCGGGATCGAAGAAGGTGACGATGCGGCCGCCCGACTCCTGGATCATGCGCGACTCCGCGCTGCCGAGGTCGCGGACGCCGACCTGCACCAGGCGGCCGACGGCATCGATCCTCGTCATCACGTTGTGGAAGATCGAGGCATGCGACCAGGTGTGCCCCTCGTACGCCTCGCGCAGGTCGGCGTGCGCGTCGAGGTGGAGGATGCCCATACCGGGATTTCTCTCCGCGTATGATCGGATGGCGCCGAACGGCACGGAGTGATCGCCGCCGAGCGTCACCGGCATCTTGCCGGCGTCGAGCCAGGTACACGTCTGCGTGTACACCCACTCGTTGACCAGGTCGCCGTACTCGTTGACACGCTTCGTCGAGCGGGTCTTCTTCGCCTTCTCGTTCCACGCCGCGACCTTCTTCGGCACCGGCAGCATGGCGATGCCCGTCTCGTACGGGCGGCCGGTCTCGTGATCGAAGAGGTCGACCTGCTTCGACGCCTCCAGCACCGCGCGCGGTCCGCCCGAGGTGCCGCCGCCGTACGACGTGGTGGCCTCGAACGGCACCGGCACCACCACCACGCGCGACTCCTCGGGCGTGAAGGGCAGGCCGTAGATGCCGTCGTACTCGGCCGCGGCGTCCGGGTCGAAGGCGAGGTTGCGCGGTTGCGCGGTCTCGCGGTCTCGGGGCTTATCGTTGTTCGTCTTCACCTCGAGACCTCGGGACCTCGAGACTCCGCGACTTCCCTCAATCCAGATCCATCGGATTGATGACCTTCACGTCCGACTTCTCCGCGCGCTCCATCGCCTCGCGGAACTTCTCCTCGAGGATGCGGCTGCGGTCTTTCTGGCTGGCGATCTCGCGCTCGAACTTCTTTTCCATCTCGCTCTTCTGCGCGTCGAGGCCGGCCACCATCGACTCCAGCGAGCCGCCGGTCCGTTTCTCCTTCGCCTTGTGCAGCAGCACCTCGCCGGAGAGGCGGTCGACGACGATGGTCGCCTCGCAGCAGGGGCAGACGATCTCGAAATTCTTGGCCATGGCGGAGGTCATTCTAGCGCCTGGCGAAGATCGTCGACGAGGTCGTCCGCGTGCTCCAGTCCGACGGAGAGGCGGAGGAGATTCGGCGCGGTGCGGCTGCCCGGCCCCTCGCTCGAATTGCGGTGCTCGATCAGGCTCTCCACGCCGCCGAGCGAGGTGGCGCGGATGAAGAGCTTCGTCTTCGCCGCCACGGCCAGCGCTTCGTCGCGCCCGCCGCGCACCAGGAACGACATCATCCCGCCGAAGGCCGACATCTGCTTCGCCGCGATCTCGTGGCCGGCGTGCGACTCCAGGCCGGGGTAATGCACCGCCTCCACGCGCGGCTGCGTCTCGAGGAAGCGCGCCACGGCCATGGCGTTCTCGCAATGCACGCGCATTCTTGCAGCGAGCGACCGGACGCCGCGCAGCACCAGCCAGGAGCTGAACGGCGAGGCCACGCCGCCGGTGATGGTGCGCACGTGCTCGACCGCCTCGAAGTACGCGTCGCGCCGGGCGAAGGCCGCGCCGCCGCCGTGGACGTCGCTGTGTCCGCCGAGGTACTTGGTGGTGGAGTGAAGGACGGCGTCGGCGCCGAGCTCGATGGGACGCTGCAGCGCGGGAGTGGCGAAGGTGCCGTCGACGATGAGGATGGCGCCAGCGTCGTGCGCCATGCGCGCGAGGGCGCGAAGATCCGAGATCTTCATCAGCGGATTGGAGGGCGACTCCGCCCAGATCGCGCGCGTTTGCGGCGTGATCGCGCCCTGCGCCGCGGCGAGGTCGGCCATGTCGACGAAGGTGTGCGTCAGGCCCCAGCGCGGGAAAAAGTCGGCGGCGATGGTGCGGACGGCGTAGTAGCCGTCGTCGGGGAGCAGCACGTGCGCGTCGCGCGGCAGCGCCTGCAGCAGGGCGCTCGCCGCGGCCATCCCCGAGGCGAAGGCCATGGCCGCCGCGCCGGAGTCGATTGCCGCCAGCGCCTCTTCCAGCCGCGTCTGCGTCGGGTTGTGGTCGCGGATGTAGCTGTAGCCGTGCGACGGCTCCCCATCCTCCGCCCGCCGCTCGAAGGTGGTGGAGAGGTGAATGGGCGGCGCGACGGCGCCCGTCGCCTCGTCGACGGCCGCGCCGGAATGGATGGCCTTCGTCTCGAAATGCATGGCGGGAGGGTAACTCAGGAGCGGCGGCGGGACGCCGCCGGGCCAGCCGGCGGGACGCCGGCGCTCCGGCCTACCGCGGCAGCTCTTCCACCGCCGGCATCCCCACCGTCTCGCGCAGCGTGCGCACCAGCTCGCGCAGGTCGAAGGGCTTGCGCAGCACGCGCGTCTGTTCGGGGAGGTGGCCGATCTCGCGATCCGACGCCGCGGTGATGACCACCGTCTTCGACAGCAGCGGAGAATGCGCCTCCCGCAGTTCCCTGACCACCGCCCACCCGCTCTGATTCGGCATCATCAGGTCGAGCAGGAGGGCGTCGAAGGGCGCCTCCTGCGCGCGCGCCAGCGCTTCCGCGCCGTCGGAGGCGGAGACGACTTCCACCCCCTGCCTGCGCACGACCGCACAAATCAGCTTGCGAATGGCGGCATCGTCTTCAGCGACGAGCACGATCGGCATGTTGCACCTCGTTGACCCGAGGGCGTCACAATGCAAGAAGCGTGCGTTCGTTAACCTATACTCCCGTGATGGGCCGCATCCACCTCGGCAGCATCCTCGGGACGAGCATCACTCTCGACTTCAGCTTCATCATCCTCATCGCCTTCTTCGTCCTCACCGACATCGACAACGCCGGCATGCCGAGAGCGTTGCTGTGGGCGCCGGTACTCTTCATCAGCGTCCTGGTGCACGAGCTGGCGCACGCGGCGACCATCGGCGTCTTCGGCTACGGCGCGAGCGCGATCGTCCTCGGCGGCATCGGCGGCGCGACCTTCAACCGGCGCCAGGCGCGCCCGTGGCAGGACATGCTGATCAGCGCCGCCGGCCCGCTCTCCAGCTTCGCGCTGGCCTTCGCCCTCACTCTGCTGCCGCCCCTGCGCGACCGCTTCTTTCAGGAGCTGCTGCCGCTGCTGCTGTTGGCGAACGTGTGGTGGGGGATCTTCAACCTGCTGCCGGTGGGGCCGCTGGACGGCGCGGGCATCGTGCGCAACTTCCTGCGCCTTTTCCTCAACGAGCGGACGGCCTTCATGATATCTGTGTGGATCTCGATCGTGGTGGGGACAGCGGTCGCGCTGTTGGGTCTGGCCTGGCGCCAGGTCTTCCTCGCCATCCTGATGGCCTGGTACGTCTGGTCGAGCTGGAGCCAGTGGCAGTTCTTCCGCTCCACGAACCGGACGGACGATTAGAATGACCCCAGTCGCACAACACGCGCAGTAAGCCCTGCATGGACGTCGTCGCTCCCCCACACCTCGCGAAGGCGAAGCGCGCGATCGCTCGCTGGCTGCACGGCGGACGCAGTCGCGCCTCGCTGCGCACCACCGTCGGCATTCTGAAAGCGCAGCAGGAAGCGACCATCGACGGCATCCTGGTGGTCGACAACGACGGCAACGTCCTCTCCTACAACCGCCGCTTCCTGGAGATCTGGAGCATCCCGCCCGACGTGGCCGCCTCCGCCGACGACAACGAGCTGCTCGGCTACGCCGCCGAGCGCGTGGCCGACTGGGACTCCTTCATCGAGCTGGTGAACTATCTCTACCATCACCGCGACGAGGTGCGCACCAACGACACCGTCCCGCTCAAGGACGGCCGCGTCCTGGCCCGCACCTCCGTACCGGTCCGCGCCGGCGACCGCGTCACCGGCCGCGCCTGGTACTTCCGCGACGTCAGCGAGTCGATCCGCCGCGAGACGCTGCAGTCGGCGCTCTTCCAGATCGCCAAGCTGAGCCGCGAGACGCGCAACCTCGACGAGTTCTATCCGGCGGAGCACACGATCGTGGGCAGCCTGATGAACGCCACCAACTTCTACATCGCCGAGTACGACCGCGAGCGCAACATCCTCACCTTCCCCTACTTCGTCGACCAGTTCGATCCGGTGCCTGAAGGGCGGCCGCCCGGACACGGGATGACCTCGTACGTCCTGCGCACCGGCCAGCCGCTGCTGGCCACGCCGGAGCGCTTCGCGCAGCTGATCGCCTCGGGCGAGGTGATCTCCATCGGCGCGCCGTCGGTCGACTGGCTCGGCGTGCCGCTCAAGAGCGGCGAGATGACCTGGGGCGTCATCGGCGTGCAGACCTACGAGGAGACGACGCGCTACACGCAGCAGGACCTCGACGTCCTCGTCTTCGTCAGCCAGCACGTCGCCGCCGCCATCGAGCAGAAGCGGCAGGAAGCGGCCATCCGCGAGAGCGAGCGCCGCTACCGCCAGATGTTCGAGAACACCCGCGCCGTGCAGCTGGTGGTCGACCCCGAGAGCGGCACCATCGTCGACGCCAACGTCGCCGCCGTCGAGTACTACGGCTGGCCCATCGAGCAGCTCCGCGGCAGGCCGGTCTGGCAGATCAACACCATGGACGAGGAAGCGATCCGCGGCGCCATGGCCGACGCCGCCCTCAAGCAGCGCAACTACTTCCTCTTCCAGCACCGCCTGGCCAACGGCGAAGTGCGCGACGTCGAGGTGCACTCCGGCCCCATCGAGCTCGGCGGACGCTCACTGCTCTACTCGATCATCCACGACGTCACCGAGCGCAAGCGCGCGGAGCACGCCGTCGCCGCCGCCGACGCGCAGCGCCGCGCCGTGCTCGACGCCGCCACGCGCGTGGCCATCATCGCCACCGATCCCGACGGCATCATCACCGTCTTCAACACCGGGGCGGAGCGGATGCTCGGCTACGACGCGGCGGAGATGATCGGGCGGCAGTCGATCCTCGCCATGCATCGCGAGGACGAGATGACCGAGCATGCCGCGCGGCTGGCCGTCGACTACGGCGCGCACGTGGGCGGCTTCTGTGGATTGATCCGCCGCGCCGCCACCGAGGGCCTCGACGAGCGCGAGTGGACCTGGGTGCGCAAGAACGGCGAGGCGATCACCGTCGTCCTCTCCGTCACCGCGCTGCGCAACGACCAGGGCGAGATCACCGGGTTCCTGCACGTGGCGGCCGACGTCACCGCGCGCATTCGCGCCGAACAGACGCTGCGCACGCAGTCCGCCGCCATGAAGGCGGCCATGGACGGCATCGGCATCCTCAACGAGCGCCTGGAGTTCACCTACGCCAACGAGGCGCTGGCCAAGCTCTTCGCCTGGCCGGGCGCGCAGTCGCTGATCGGCCGCTCGATCTGCGACCTCTACGAGCCGCCGGAGCAGGTGCGCCTGGTGACCACCGTCGTGCCGCTGGTGGCGCAGCGCGGCCGCTGGCGCGGAGAGGCCACCGGCCTGCGCCGCGACGACGGCACCTTCCCGCAGGAGATCTCGCTCACCGCCATCGAGGACAACAGCATGGTCTGCGTGGTCCGCGACATCACCGAGCGGACCTACGCCGAGGAGCAGATCAAGCACCTCGCCTACCACGACGCGCTGACCAACCTCCCCAACCGGTTGCTCTTCAAGGACCGCCTGACCGTGGCCCTCTCGCACGCGCAGCGCGACCGCTCGCGGCTGGCGGTGCTCTTCCTCGACCTCGACCGCTTCAAGATCATCAACGACTCGCTGGGCCACAACATCGGCGACCAGCTGCTGCAGGCGGTGGCGGCGCGCGTGCAGGCCTGCGTCCGCGAGTCCGACACCGTGGCGCGCCTCGGCGGCGACGAGTTCACGCTGCTGCTGCCGAACCTCGTCCGCGCCGACGACGCCGCCACCGTCGCCGACAAGATCCTGGAAGCCATCCGCTACCCCTTCCACATCGAGGGGCGCGAGTTCTACACCACCACCAGCATCGGCATCAGCCTCTATCCCGAGGACGGACTCGACGCGGAGACGCTGATCAAGAGCGCCGACACCGCGATGTACCAGGCCAAGGAGCTCGGCCGCGACAACTACCAGCTCTTCAACGCCACGGTGAACGCCCGCGCCCTGCAGCGCATCGCCATCGAGCACGGGCTGCGCCGCGTGCTGATGCACGACGAGCTGGCGGTGCACTACCAGCCGATCTTCGACCTCCGCTCCGGGACGATCTCCGGCATGGAAGCGCTGCTGCGCTGGAACCATCCGGAGATGGGGCCGATTGCGCCGGGGACCTTCATCCCGCTGGCCGAGGCGGTCGGCGCCATGGTGCCGATCGGCAACTGGGTGCTGCGCACGGCGTGCGCGCAGGCGCGGGCGTGGCACGACGCGGGGTTCCGCAACCTCTCGCTGGCGGTGAACCTCTCGGTGACGCAGTTGCAGTCGGTGGACCTGGTGGAGCGCGTGCGGGAGGTGCTGGAGGAAACGAAGCTCCCCGCGCGCCTGCTGGAGCTGGAGATCACCGAGTCGAGCGCCATGCAGAGCCCGGAGACGAGCATCAAGACGCTGTACGAGCTGAAGAAGCTCGGGCTGCGGATCTCGCTCGACGACTTCGGCACCGGGCACTCGTCGCTGTCGTACCTGAAGCGCTTCCCCATCGACACGCTGAAGATCGATCAGTCGTTCGTGCGCGACATCAACAGCGACCCCGACACCGCCGCCATCGTCACCGCCATCATCGCCATGGGCCATAGCCTGCGGCTGAAGGTGATCGCCGAAGGGGTGGAGCTGACCGAGCAGGCCAACTTCCTGAAGCGCTGCGGGTGCGACCAGATGCAGGGGTACCTGATTCACGTGCCGGTGCCGGCGGGGGAGTTCGAGGGGTTGCTCGCTGGAACGGGGACAGGATGACGGGATGACAGGATGACGGAACGTTAACTTGCCACATCCCGTCATCCCGTCCTCCTGTCATCCCGTCCCCCCGTCTGTGGTAACTTTCCCGCCCCTCCGATGGAACCGACCAGCCGCCGGTACCTCTACATCCTGTCCCTGGGGGCGCTCGGCGTGGTGTACGGCGACATCGGCACCAGTCCGCTGTACGCGCTGCGCGAGTGCTTCAAGCCCGGGCATGGCGTGGCGCCGACGCCCGCCAACATCTACGGCGTCCTCTCGCTGGTCTTCTGGTCGCTGGTGCTGGTCATCTCGCTGAAGTACCTCGTCTTCGTCATGCGCGCCGACAACCGCGGCGAGGGCGGCATCCTGGCGCTGATGTCGCTGGCGCGCACGCGCGCCTCGGGCGGCACGTCCGCGCGGCGCAAAGTGCTGGTGGCTCTCGGCCTCTTCGGCTCGGCGCTGCTCTACGGCGACGGCATGATCACCCCGGCCATCTCCGTGCTCAGCGCCGTGGAGGGGTTGGAGATCGCCGCGCCCGGGCTGAGCACCTACGTGGTGCCGATCACGGTCATCGTGCTCATCGTGCTGTTTGCCGTGCAGCGGATCGGCACGGCCAAGGTCGGCGCCATGTTCGGCCCGATCATGCTGGTCTGGTTCGGCGTCATCTCCGTCCTCGGCATCTCCCAGATCGCGCGCGACTGGCACATCCTCGCCGCCGTCTGGCCCGGATACGCCGTCTCCTTCTTCCTGCACAACCGCCTCCACGGATTCCTGGTCCTAGGCGCGGTCTTCCTGGTGGTCACCGGCGGCGAGGCGCTCTACGCCGACATGGGCCACTTCGGCGCGCGTCCCATCCGCATCGCCTGGTTCACCATCGTCTTCCCCTCCCTCCTGCTGAACTACTTCGGGCAGGGCGCGCTGCTGCTGCACGCCAAGAGCGCGGAGCATCCCTTCTTCGAAATGGCGCCGCACTGGGCGCGGCTGCCGCTGATCGTGCTGGCCACCGTGGCCACGGTGATCGCCTCGCAGGCGGTCATCTCCGGCGCCTTCTCCCTGACCCGCCAGGCGGTGCAGCTCGGCTACATCCCGCGCATCCAGATCCGCCACACCTCGGCGCGCGAGATCGGGCAGATCTACATCCCGTCGGTGAACTGGCTGCTCATGCTCGCCGCCATCGCGCTGGTGGTGACCTTCCGCGGCTCCACCGACCTCGCCGCCGCCTACGGCGTGGCCGTCACCGCCACGATGGCCATCACCACCGCGCTGCTCGCCGTGGTGGAGCGCGACCGCTGGAAGTGGTCGATCCCCGCCGTGCTGGCGCTGACCATCCCGCAGCTGATCATCGACCTCTCCTTCTTCGGCGCGAACATCATCAAGATCTTCGAAGGCGGCTGGTTTCCGCTCGCCGTCGGTCTCTTCGTCTACACGCTGATGACAACCTGGGCGCGCGGGCGGCACATCCTCTCTGACCGCCTGCGCGAGCAGAGCGTCGACATGGACGACTTCATCGGCGACCTCGGGCGCGGCAGCATCCCGCGCGTCCGCGGCACCGCCGTCTTCATGTCCCGCAGCACCGACGGCGTGCCGACCACGCTGCTGCACAACATCAAGCACAACAAGGTCGTTCACCAGCGCGTGGTCATCCTCACCGTCATCATCGAGGAGACCGCCCGCCTCAACGACGAGGAGCGCTACGAGTGGCGCGACCTCGGCCACGGCCTCTACCGGCTCACGCTCCGCTTCGGCTTCACCGAGGAGCCCGACCTGCCGACCACCCTCGACCGCATCGAGAAGTCGCCCTTCAAGTTCAACCCGATGGCCACCAGCTACTTCCTCGGCCGCGAGACCCTCGTCGCCACCCGCCGCCCCGGCATGGCCCTCTGGCGCGAGCGCCTCTTCGCCACCATGGTGCGCAACTCCTCGAGCGCCGCGGCGTTCTTCTGCCTGCCGGCGAACCAGGTGATCGAGCTGGGGGCGCAGATCGAGATGTGAGACGCTCCGCGCGTACGGCATGGACCCGCCGGCGCCCTGCCGGCGATCGTCACCGGCGACGAGAGCGGCATCGTTATCGAGCCCTGAGCTCTGGAATATCGCTCGCAGCCGTGGCCGTTTGCGGGCCGGGATTCAACAGCGAAAGGATTCAAGTATTTATGCAGGCCAACGATCTTCGACGCGGAATGGTGGTCATCTGGAACGGCGACCTCTGCAAGGTCATGGAGTTCCACCACCACACGCCGGGAAACCTCCGCGCCATGGTCCAGGCGAAGCTGCGGAACCTCCGCACCGGGAACCAGTTCGAGCACCGCTTCCGCTCCCAGGACGAGATCGAGCAGGCGTACATCAGCCAGCACGAAATGGAGTACCTCTACTCCGACGGCCACGCCCACCACTTCATGAACACCGAGAACTACGAGCAGGTGGAGATGTCCGAGGACGACCTCGGCGACGCCGCCGCGTGGCTGTCGGCCGGATTGAAGCTCAACGTTCATTTTCACGAGAGCAAGGCCATCGGCGTCGAGCTGCCGAAGACCATCAAGTCGAAGATCGTGGAGACGCAGCCGATGGTGAAGGGCTCCACCGCCTCCGCCTCGTACAAGCCGGCCACCCTGGAGAACGGCGTGACCGTGCTGGTGCCGCCGTTCGTCACCGAGGGGGAGGAGATCATCGTCGACCCCTCCGAGAACCGCTACCTCGAGCGCGCCAAGTGACCATCGACTGGATCGACTTCTTCATCGGCCTGGCGGTCGGGCTCGCCGTGGCCGGGTTAGTGTCATTCCTTGTGGTGCGTGGACGCCGGGCCTGAAGAGGTCTAACTTACAACCATCCATAAGGAGGTTGTATGAAAAAGCTGCTGCGCTACGTCCTGGTTCTTGCCGTCGTCGTCCTCTGTTCCACCTGGGTCAGCCCAACCGTTCAGGCCTCGGGCACCTACACCGTCCTCGTCGACTACTACGACTCCGGCCTGAACAACGTCGGCTATTCGTACAAGGCCTGCGCCGGCGCCACGCAGTATGTCGGCACGCAGGACGGCGAGTGGAAGGAAGTCAGCGGCACGAAGTGCAGCTTCCCGTGGGACGACTACTACGAGGTCTACCACAAGTGCAGCGGCAACTGGGTGCAGGTGAGCTCACTCGGCGACCCCTCCTGCTGACGCTTTGACCGGGGCGGGAACTCCGCTACTCTCCCGCCCCGACCGTGCCCAGCGTCCACTTTCTCTGCACGAGCTGCGACGCGCGCCTCGCCCGCGAGAGCGGCGAGGCGCCGCGGCCGTGCGAGCAGTGCGGCGCGGCGAACGAGGTCGCGGCCCCGGAAGGAATGATCGAGCGCTGCGCCGCCTGCGGACACGGCGAGCTCTATTTCCAGAAGGACTTCAACCGCGCCACGGGCATCGCACTGGTCGTCGTCGGCTCGATCTTCGTCCCCTGGACCTACGGCCTCTCCCTGCTCGGCGTGACCATCCTCGACTACGTCGTCTGGCGCCTGGTGAAGGACGTCATCGTCTGCTACCAGTGCCAGGCGGTGCATCGCGGCTATCCGCCGAATCCCGCCATCAAACCGTTCGACCTGGTGACGCACGACCGCCACGTCTACGGCGCCGCGCCGCCGGGAGCGGAGGAAGGTCACTCGTAGTCGGCGTCGGTCACCGGCGCGAAGCGCGCGAAGCCGAACGGCGCGAGGTCGTGCTGCTCGTGCATCCGCAGCAGCGCCTCGGCCAGGCGCGACTTCAGCGCGTCGTCCACCCCCTCGCGCACGATCACCGGCTGGATGGGGAACGGCCCCCACGACTCGACCACGCGCAGGTCGTGGTGCGGCTCGAGGAAGAGGACGTTGGAGTCGATCGCCGCGCCGTCGACAGTGCCGGCGCGCACCGCGGCCAGCGACTGCAGGTGCGAGCCGGCGTGCACCAGCTCGGAGAAGAAGCGGGCGTCGCCGCCCACGCGGTCGAGCATGCTGAACCAGCCGCTGCGCGAGTTGCGGTCGTTGTACGCCCAGCGGCGGCCGCGCAGGCCGTCGAAGGATTGGATGTCCGAATCCGCGCGCACCACCACGTCCGCAAAGTAGACCGGCCGCCCGGCCGCCCGTTCGTCGAGCGGCACCAGCGCGGGGAGCAGCGCCACACGGCCGCGCATCCAGCGGTAGGTCGGCGCGCAGACGAAGCCGACGTCGGCGCGGCCGTCGGCGAACGGATCGTCGTCGCCTTCCAGCGGCCCGGAGATGCGCGTCTCGAAATCGAGCGTGGCCGCAATGCCACAGCTCCGCGCTACGTGTTCGCGCACCAGCGCGAACAGCGCGGCGGGGATGCTCGGCGAGAGATAGGTGATGAGGCGGATCATACGGGCAGGTGCGCGAGCGCCGAGAGCCAGCCGCCGAGGACTTCCCCGATGACCACGGCCACGACGTCGACGTAAAGGATACCGGTAGCCGCCATGGTCGAGCGGATCTTCACCGTCCCCCACACCATCGGGTAGAGCAGCAGCGGGACGAGCAGCCCCCAGCCGGCGCGCATCCAGAAGAAGATCCCCTGCCGCACCGCCACCTCGTGCCACGCGCCGGCCGCGAGCAGGGCAACGGCGACCACGGCGATGCGGACGACGGCGGCGGCGAGCGTGGCGTGCGTCAGCCGCTTGAGCGGATCGATGGCCATGCCGCGGACGACCAGATACCAGTGGCCGAGGGTCATGGCCAGGTTGACGCTGCCGAGAAGCGCCACGCTGGCCAGCGCGCCGGCGATGGACCAGGCCAGCGAGGCCTGCGTCGCCACCCGCCAGGCATGCACGCTCGCCACGATGTACACCGCGCCGAGCAGCACCGCCGGCACGCGATAGACCAGCCGCTTCGGATAGCGCATGGTCAAGTAGTTGATGATCGTCAGCACCACCAGCACCGCCGCGTCGATCCACAGCGGCCGCGCCACCGCCGCGCACAACGCCAGCGCGCCGCTGATGATCAGCACCAGGCGATAGAACTTCACCCCGGCATTGCGGCGGCCGACCAGGGGAAGGAAGAGGTAGAGACCTGCGGCGAGGTCGATCAGGAAGAGGGCGAGAAGCACGGCGGGAGTGTAGCCCGCCCGCCCCGCCGGACGGGATGACGGGATGTTCGCCGCAGCGAACTACATCCCGTCATCCCGTCATCCTGTCATCCCGTCCTACAACTCGATCGTCTCCACAAAGCACATCTCCGCCGCCTTCACCTTTTCCGTGCTGTGGTAGTTCGTTTCCGCCTGCAGCGCGTCGACCAGCGTCTTGCGCGGGACCTCGGTGTGGCTGTCGGAGCTGCCGTGCTTTCCCTTCTTCGTCGAGATCAGCGACATCATCCGGTTGCGCTTCCCTTCCGGGCCGCGCTTCTTGAAGTTGTCGAAGAGCGTCTTCGGGGTGGCGTTGCGGCTGCCGTGGTGGCCGACCTTGTAGACGTCGACGTCCTCCAGCATGGGGAGGCTCTTTTCCAGCGCGTACGACCAGTTCTCGATCTGCGCGTCGCCGGGGAAGAGCAGCTTCTTCCCGCCGACCTCGAACAGCAGGATGACGCTGGTGTTGTTCATCACGTTGTCGAGGATGGTCACCAGCTCCAGCAGCGACTTGGCGCGCACGCCGCGCAGGCGCCGCACGAACCAGCGGCTGCTGCGCGGGATGGTCACCTTCTTCGCCTTCGGGAAGATCGGCTCCGGCGTGTCGGCCGCCACCGTGCCGGACTCGCCGGTGGCGGCGAGGCGCTGCCCGGCCCAGAAGCGGTGCCGCAGCATCCAGAACTCTTCCTTGTCGGAACTGCGCTGCTTGAGCACGGCGTTCGACTGCGCGATGGTCGGCGGGCCGAGAACGTGGACCTTCACGCCGGGGAGGACGTCTTCCAGGCCGGAGTCGGCGCCGTGGTAGACGAAGTGGTGATTCTTCGCCTTCCCCATCGTCATCAGGTTTTTCACCGCGGAGAGATTCTTGACGTTGTCCTCGCCGATGAAGGCGAGGCGCGACATCAGCCGCTTGCCGGCGGTGGAGCCGGTGACGTCCTCGCCGCGCCCGGCCGGCATCGAGATCGATGCCTCGGCGCCCTCGGTGCCGTCGTCGGAGACGCCGGAGGTGTCGGCGTCGATCTTCTCCGCGTTCATGCGCGCCGCTTCCTTCACCACCGACTCGGCCACGGCGTGCATGTTGTCGAGCGACGCGGTGAAGGCCTTACGCGACTGCGCCCCCGAGCCTTTGCCTTTCGGACCCTTGGAGTCCTTCGGCGCGTCGGGATCCTCGGTCCACGGCTGGACGATGATCGTCTCGCCGTCGACGCACTCCCGGATCACGTCGCCCGAGAGCTTCCCCTTGGTGCCGGTGGTGAAGCCGCTGATGTGATCGGCGTGGCGGTGCGTCTCGACCACCCCGTCCAGGTGGCCGTCGCAATCCTTCTTGATCGCCTCGGCCACTTCCAGCATGTGCGCGTTCGGCGTCTTGCCGGCCGGCGCGGCGGTGGTGCCGAAGTCGATGAGGATGTGCTTCTTTTTCTTGCCGTAGTCGAACGACAGGAGGAAGCAGTCGCCGAAGCCGACGTTGTACCCGCGAATCTCCACCGCTTTCGGCTTGGCCATCACCACACCTCCTCGATGCGCTGCTCTTCCTGCGCGGCGCGCAGCCGGTGCAGTGACGAGAAGCGCAGCCGCAGCGACTTGCCGGAGAAGTGCCCGTTGGTCCAGAGGTACTCCAGCCGCGCGTTCTGCTGCGAGCCGGTGATGTTGTTGTAGATGTGGTACTTCAGGCGCCCGTACTCGTCGAAGATCAGCGAGCCGCCGCCGTAGATGTAGAACTCCAGGTCGTCCGGCATGCCGTCGGGCTTTTTCAGCTTCAGGTCGGCGAGATCGGAAGCGCGGATCTTGGCCACGTTGACGTACTCGGCCACGGTCTCGCGCAGCATGAAGCCGTCCGCGCCGACGCGGACGCACGGCCGCACCGACTGCACGTCGGTGTAGCCCTCGTCGTGCATGTTGAGGTGATTCTCTTTCCGGTTCTCCCAGATGAAGTGGAAGATCTCGTCGGCGTCGCTCTTCATCGGGTCGTAGTGCACGCGCCCGTATTCGAGCTTGTCCGGCGCCGGCTCCCACAGGCCGCAACCCTCCACGCCGCACGCGCCGCAGTTCGACGCCGGCTCGATGCCGTACGCGCGGAAGCTGGCCAGCACGTGCTTGCGCAGCTCGTAGCGGTCGTCCGAGCGCGGGCGCACCTCGCTGTCGGCGGTGACCAGCGCGCTGAGGTAGTCGCCGAAGCTCAGGTCGACCGGCGGCGCGTAGTCGAGCGCGCGGATGGCCGACGTCATCAGCGCCGCTGCCAGGTCGGCGCCCTCTTCGATCACCTTGACGCGATCGACCATCCCCTGCTTCACCTCGCCCAGCCGCTTCAGGCGGTTGCTCCACATCTCGAGGAAGGCGTTGACCATGGCAGCGACGAGCACCTCGCCGCGGCGGTGCGCTTCCTGGAACTCGGGCTGTTTGAGGATGTCTTTGTCCGGCGTCATCGTCAGTGACTGCCGCAGCGGCTGCCCGCGCACGCCGGAGATCTCCTCTCCCACTTCCGCCGCCAGGCCGCCGAAGGCCTCGCGCAACGCTTCGGGGGTGATCCGCTTGGCGCTGATCATCTGGTCGTCGCCGGTCTCGAAGCGGTCGATCAGGAACTCGGCGATCTCGGGCAGCGAGAAGATCGACAGCAGCGCCACCACGTCGGCGAAGCCTTCGTGGAAGGCAGCCTGGTCGGGCGACGACGGGTCGGTGTAGCGCGTGCGCAGCCCGTCGATCAGCGCGTGCGTCGTCTCGTGCACGATGACGTCGTGCGAGAGGCAGGTGTAGATCATGCGCGAGGTGTCGAACGACGGGAAGTATCCGAGGAGCAGCGCGCGGTCCTCCTCGGAGTAGAAGGCGTTCTGGTCGGAGAAGGCGTGCGGCGCGAGCTTGAGCTGGTGCCCCTTGAAGCTCCACCCCAGCCGCCGCCCCAGCGCGTACTCGAAGCGCGACAGCGTGAACATCACCAGCGCGTACGCGTTCTGGCAATGGAAATTCGGATCGCTCAGCAGGACGTCGTCGGAGGCGTTCTCGAACAGGTCCGTGTCGTCGGGGATGCCGGTCTCGTAGTGGGTGTCCGTCGTCGCGTCGTAGTCGATGACATGGACGCGATACCCGCGCGGGCCGGGGTCGAGGTGCTCGGCCGGAACGGTGATCTTCGCCGTGACGATGCGCCCCTTCTTCGGGCCGGTCGTGTAGCGAAGCGCCGGATCTTCAGCAATGACGGTCAGCTGCCGCGTGCGCGGAAACGTTGCGGTAGGCATAGGTGTAAGTCGGTAGTTTAGTCCACAACGGCGCTGGCGCGCACGAAGCGGACGCCATGCGCGCGCAGCGCCGGCGCCTCGGCGGCCAGGACGCGGATGGTCGACGGGTACATGTGCCCGATGCCGATGGCCACGCCGTGTTCTTTCGCCGCCTCGGCCAGCGAGGCGAGCTGCTTGCGGATCTCGGCGTCGCTCTGCACGTCGTCGAGGAAGACGCTGCGCGAGGCGGTCTTCACGCGCATGGAGTGCGCGAGCGTGGCGGCGACCGAGCTGCCGGTGGTCTTGGAGTCGATGAAGTACATGCCGTCGGGGAGCGCGCCGAGGACGCTGGCCATGACGCGGCGGTCGGCGGTGGCGCGCGAGCCCATGTGGTTGTTCACACCGCGCGCGAACGGCACGCCGCTGATGTTCAGACGGGTGGCGCGCGCGATCTCCGCGTCGGACATGCTGGTCAGCACCGCGCCGTCGCCCGGCGAGACGCCGGGGTAGCCCTCCGGCTCCATCGGCAGGTGGCAGAGCACCTCGAAGCCCCGCGCGTGCAGCGCGGTGGCGAAGTCGCGCGCGTTGCGGGCGTTCGGCAGGACGGCGAAGTTGAAGTTCGGGTCGATCTCCATCGCCGGCGCCAGCGGCTGGCGGTCGAAGCCGACGTCGTCGAGGATGAGGACGATCCGCGGCCCGGCGGGCGTCGACGGCGTCTGCGGCTTCTTCTTCGGCATCACCGACTGCAGCACCGCCACCGGCTCGGTGCTGCCGTGCAGGAAGTTCCAGAGGAAGAAGAGGAGGATGCCGCCCAGCGGGACGAGCATCAGCATCGCGACCGATTTGAAGGAGCCCTGCCGCGGCACGAGCTTGCGCTTCCCCACCCGTCCAGCCATCGCGAGGATGATTGTCGCATACCGCTGTCATCCCGAGCGTAGCGAGGGACCTGGGCGGGTGTGCGGCGCGCCGCCCGCCCAGCCAGGTCCCTCGCTCACGCTCGGGATGACAGCCGCCAGTTTTCTTTTCGCGCTTCCCCGTGTCCAAGTCGGCGATACGGAGGACCTCATGCGAAGGAAACCGAAAATGATCCCGGTCCGGTCGACGCTGCTCAGCGTCGTGCTCATTCTGTCGGCGGTGCTGTTCATCTCCCTGGCGCTCGCGGCGTGCAAGAGCGAGAGCGATGCGCGCCAGCGCGTGGCGCAGCTCCCGCCGCCGCCCGCCCCCGCCCCGCCTCCGCCCGCCCTGGCCTCGCCGCCTCCCCCAACCAGCCAGCCGGCGGCGATGCACGACATGGCCAAGCTGCAGGGCGGGGTGGAAGGGGGCGTGGTGGGCGGCGTGGCGGGCGGGGTGGTGGGGGGCATGATCGGCGTAGCGCCGATGCGCGTCGCCGAGATTCCTATGGTCGAGCGCGAGTTCAACACCGAGGAGTACGGGCGCTTCGACGAGAACCCGTTCCTGCGGGTGAGCGACAACCCGCTCTCCACCTTCTCCATCGACGTCGACCGCGCCTCGTACAGCAACGTGCGGCGCTTCCTGCGCGACGGGCAGCGGCCGCCGCGCGACGCGGTGCGCATCGAGGAACTGGTCAACTACTTTACCTATGACTATCCCGAGCCGGCCGGCGGCCAGCCCTTCTCCGTCACCACCGAGCTGGCGCGCGCGCCGTGGAACGAGAAGAACCGCCTGCTGCTGGTCGGGCTGCAGGGGCGGCACATGAAGACCGCCGACCTGCCGGCCAACAACCTCGTCTTCCTGGTCGACGTCTCCGGCTCCATGCAGTCGCCGGACAAGCTCCCGCTGCTCAAGCGCTCCCTGGAGCTGCTGGTGAACGAGCTGCGGCCGCAGGACCGCGTGGCCATCGTGGTCTACGCGGGCAGCGCCGGCCTGGTGCTGCCGTCCACGCCCGGCTCGAACAAGGGCGCCATCCTCCGCGCTCAACGAGCTCGAGGCGGGCGGTTCCACCGCCGGCGGAGAGGGCATCAAGCTCGCCTACCGCGTGGCGAAGGACAACTTCCTCGACGACGGCAACAACCGCGTCATCCTGGCCACCGACGGCGACTTCAACGTCGGCATCAGCAGCGACGGCGAGCTGGAACAGCTCATCGAGTCGAAGCGCCGCGACCGCATCTTCCTCACCGTCCTCGGATTCGGCACCGGCAACATCAAGGACTCCAAGATGGAGCTGCTGGCCGACAAGGGCAACGGCAACTACGCGTACGTCGACAGCCTCTCCGAGGCGCGCAAGGTGCTGGTGCAGGAGATGGGCGCGACGCTGTTCACCATCGCCAAGGACGTCAAGATCCAGATCGAGTTCAACCCGGCGCACGTCGCCGCCTACCGCCTGATCGGCTACGAGAACCGCCTGCTGCGGAAGGAAGACTTCAACAACGACAAGAAGGACGCGGGCGACATCGGCGCCGGACATTCGGTCACCGCGCTGTACGAGCTCGTGCCGCCGGGCGTGGCCATCGAAGGCGAGGGCAGCGTCGACGCGCTGAAGTACCAGGCGCAGACGCCGAAGTCGTCGCCGGAGATGCTGACCCTCAAGCTGCGCTACAAGGACCCCGACAGCGAGACCAGCAAGCTGCTCTCGCAGCCGCTGGTCGGCGTGAGCGCGGACATCGCCTCGGCGTCGGACAACCTCCGCTTCGCCGCCTCGGTGGCGGAGTTCGGGATGCTGCTGCGCGACTCGAAGTACAAGGGCGACGCCTCGTACGACGAGGTGCGGCGCCTGGCGCAGAAGGCGCTCGGCCGCGACGAGGAAGGCTACCGCGCCGACTTCCTCACGCTGATCTCGGCGGCGGCCAGCCTGCCGAAGGCGCCGGAGGTTGCGGAACGGTGAGCCACATGCGCGTCACCGTCATCACGGCGACGACGCGCTCGTGCTTCAGGACGTCCAGCTCGCTCCCTCCAGCGAGCTGGGCGTCGTTTTTCGATCTACGGTTGCGTCAACTGCTCGAGCCGCGCCAGACGCGCCATCGCCTGCCCGGCCGTCGCGCCGCACATCTCCTCCATCGGACGGAGCGAGTTGCAGACGGCGGGACGTTCCGGGCTGCCGAAGAGCGCGCAGCGGAGGTCGTCCATCAGCTGCACGCAGCGGACGCCGGCGGGCTTGCCGTCCGGCATCCCGGGAATCGGCGAGGAGATCGACGGCGCGATGCAGCACGCGCCGCATTGAGCGCGGCAGTCCATCACGGCCGGCACGCCTCCGGCGCGGCGCTCGAGTCGCGGACCACGCCGTCGGTGGAGAGGAAGGTCCACTCATACGACGACGGATGGAGCGTCAGCACGAGCACGCCGTAGCGGGCGTCGCGGAGCTCGCTGCCGCGCGCCACCGTGAGCGTCGGCCGAAGCTCCGCGCCGCCGGTGCCGGCGACGAGCTCGCGGATGCCGTCGACCGGTGCGAAGCGCTCGTAGTGGTGATCGTGTCCGTTCACGATCAGCTCCGCGCGGTGCTCCGCCAGCACGCGCCAGAGCGCGCCGGTCTTGCGGCCGCGGTCGCTCCGCTGGTGGCCGTGGAAGCCGGAGCTGAATCGCGGGTGATGCCAGAAGGCCAGGACGCACGGCTTCGTGTTCGCGTCGAGATCGCGCAGCAGCCAGGCGACCTGCGGCGACTGCTCGTCCATGTCGAGCATGCTGTCGAGCGAGACGACGTGCCAGCCGCCGAGATCGAAGCTGTAGTAGGGATCGACGCCGAAGTAGGCGAAGTAGCCGGCGGCGTCGGGCGTGTGGTACTCGTGGTTGCCGGGCGCCGGGCGCGTGCGCGACTTGAACGCGCCCCACGTCGGGCCGTAGCAGCGGGCGAAGTCGTTCGTCGCGCCATCGGGATACGCGGTGTCGCCGGGAACGAGCACTGTGGCGGACGGAAAGAGCTCCACCAGCGCGGCGGTGGCGCGCGCCGCGGCGAGGTTGGCGCAGTCGGCGACGTCGCCCGCGGCGACGACGGTGACGTCGCCGGCCTGCGCGGCGGGAATCCGCGCCGTAGCAGCGGCGAGCTGCGCGGGCGTCCCCACCTCCAGCCGCGCGGTGACGCAGCCGGCGGCGAGCAGCGCGGCCAGCGCCGCGGCGACGCGCCGGATCATTGAGCGATGTACTCGATGGTCGGCGTCCGCAGCTCGGGCGTGCTGCGGTTGTCGCCCGTCTTGCGGTTGAGGAAGAACCAGAGGCGGATCGGCTTCCGCACCAGCCGGTCGTTGATGGGGTCGAGCAGCGGGATGTCGAAGCTGAGCGTGCCGGAGGGACGCTCCAGCGCGATCGCCTTACTGCCGGCCGGCGAGCGCGTGGCGCCCATCGTCAGCTGCACCATCGGCACGATGACGTAGTCCTCCGGCTGCCGGTCGCCGATCGAGTAACGCACCGTGACGTGCACCACCGCCTGCCGGTCGACGATGGCGTTCGACGGCGGCTGGATCGACGCGATCTCCAGAGACATCCCCTCGGCCTTCGTCGGCACGGTCGAATCGGGCGACGGGCCCCCGCTCCCGGGCGGCGACGGCCACGGACCGATCGACGAAACCTGGAGGACGGCGTCATCGACCGCTTCGACGGTGTGCCGGATCGAGGCGGGGATGTAGAAGAAGCTTCCGGGGCCGTAGACGGCCGGCGATTGCGGCGGCGTGGTCAGCCGCACGCGGCCGGAGAGGACGGTGATCCGCTCCCCCCCTTTCGCCGAGTACGGACCGATGGTGCGCTGCGACGGCAACTGCACGCGCACGGTGAAGGGCATGGGCAGTCCCGGAAATCCTTCCAGCAGCGCGATCTTCGAGCCGGCGGGAAGGTCGACCATCGGGGCGACCCATTGGATGGAGTCGCCGGCGACGCGCATCGCAACGGACTGTTCGTCCGCCAGCGCGAGCAGCAGGAGGAAGGCGAGCATGCCGCGGAGTATATGTGGGACGGGTTCTCAACCCGTCCCACATCAGTTGAAGGTGTCGCAGTCGGCCATGCGGCCCGACTGGAACCCGCGCTGGAACCACTCGGTGCGCTGCTTCGAGGAGCCGTGCGTGAACGAGTCGGGGTTGACGCGGCGGCCGGACATCCGCTGCAGCCGGTCGTCGCCGACGGCCCCCGCCGCGGCGAGGCCTTCCTCCACGTCGCCGCCCTCGAGGATGTTGCGCTGCTGCGTGGAGTGTCCCCACACGCCGGCGAAGCAGTCGGCCTGCAGCTCCAGGCGCACCGACAGCTCGCGCGCGCGCTGCGGGTCGTCTTCCATCATGGCGTGGACCTTCGGCTCGATGCCGACCACCTTCTGCACGTGATGGCCGATCTCGTGTGCCAGGACGTACGCCTCGGCGAAGTCGCCCTGGGCGACGAAGCGCTCGTGCAGCTCGTTGTAGAAGGCCAGGTCGATGTAGACCTTCTCGTCCTGCGGGCAATAGAACGGTCCGGAGGCCGCCTGCGCGTAGCCGCAGGCCGACTCGGTGGCGTCGCGGAAAAGGACGATCTTGGCGTGGCGGTACGGCGTGCGCGCCTGCTCGCTGAGCAGCGAGTCCCACGTCTTCTGCGCGTCGTCCACCACGAAGGAGACGAACTGCACCTCGCGCTGCTCTCCCGGCGACTCGGCCACCGGCCCGCCGCTCTGCGCGCCGGGCTGCACGGCGACGTTTCCGCCGCCGGTGAAGAGGTTGCGGCCGAAAATGAGGCTCAGCACGAGCAGCACGATCGCGCCGCCGATGCCCATCGGCGCGCCGCCGATTCCAAATCCCCGGCCGCCCGAGGATCCGCGTCGATCTTCAATGTCGGAACTGACTCCCCCAGGCGTCCATCTCATAGCGACCCGAAGTACTGCGCGGTGCGTGCCAGAGTCTCCCCTCATCCGCCTTCGGCACCTTCTCCCCTCCGAGAGGGGAGAAGGGCTCTCGCCATGCGCGCGGTTATCATCGAGCCCGATGAGCGACGAGCCCTTTGCCACGGTGCGCGCCAGGACGAGCGTCGACTACGTCCTGCGCACCATCCAGCAGCATCACGTACAGCTGAGCACGATGGCCGACACCAAGGCCAGCATCCTGATCACCATCTCCTCCATCGTCCTCACCATCGCCCTGAGCCGCTCGAACGATCCGAACCTGCGGCCGGCGCTGCTGACCATCGCGGTCAGCTCGCTGTTCTCGCTGCTGCTGGCCATCGTCGCCGTGCTGCCGACCTTCACCCGCCGTCGCGGCGCGAGCCCCAACCTCTTCTTCTTCGGTCACTTCGCCTCGATGAGCGAGCCGGAGTTCATGGGCGAGCTGGAGCGCGTCTGCGCCTCCGACGCCACGCTCTACGCCGCCGCCGCGCGCGACATCCACTCCCTCGGCGTCTACCTCTACCGCAAGAAGTACCGCTTCCTCCGCCTCGCCTACATCGCGCTGCTCTCCGGATTCCTCATTGCCACGGCGGTGGAGGCGTGGGTGATTTGGCGATGAGAAGGATTCTGCCGCGGCGCCCCCTCTAACGGGCGATGGCAGAACATCCCGACCGCTTTCTCGTGGCGCGCCTCCAGCGCGGCGACGAGGCGGCGTTCTCAGAATTCTTCGAGGCGAACTTCGGCCCGCTGTTCCGCTTCGCGCTGCCGCGCGTGGGCGGCGACATCCATGCCGCGGAAGAGGTGGTGCAGGCCACGCTCTGCCGCGCGGTGCGGAAGCTGGCCACGTTCCGCGGCGAAGCGGCGCTGCTGACCTGGCTCTGCACGTTCTGCCGCCACGAGATCAGCGCGCGATACGAGCAGGAGCGAAGGAAGCCGCCGATGGTCGACCTGGTGGATGAGATACCCGAGGTGCGCGCCGCGCTGGAGTCGCTGAGCGGCGCGGCGCGGCCGGAGACGGCGCTGCAGCGCGGCGAGACCGCGCGCCTGGTGCAGCTGGTCCTCGACCGGCTGCCCGGCCGCTACGGCGACGCGCTGGAGTGGAAGTACATCGACGGACTGACCGTCGCCGAGATCGCCGCGCGACTCGGCGTCGGGACGAAGGCGGCGGAGTCGACGCTGACGCGGGCGCGCGAGGCGTTCCGCGACGCCTTCCGCGCCGCGTACGGCGCCGCCTGGACGGGAGTGGAGGCTTGACCATGGACAACGAAAACGATCACGTGGCGGCGCTGATTCAGCTCGCCGGGAAACGGCCGGCGGTGCCGGACGACGTCGCCGCGCGCGTCCGCGCCGCGGTGCGCGAGGAGTGGGAACAGAGCACGTCGCGCCGCCGCACGCGGGTGCGCTTCGCGGCAGTCGCCGCGGCCGCGATGATCGCGGTCATCACCGCGTTCTTCGTCACCCGCACTCCGAAGACGACGCCGCCTGCCGTCCGCGCCGTGGTGGCGGCGCTGGAGAGCGTCTCCGGCGCGGCGATCGTCTCGGACGGGCGGTTCGTCGAGGCCGGCGCGCAGCTTCGCGCCGGCGATGTGCTCGAGACCGCGCACGGCGCCAACGCGTCCCTGAAGTGGGGCAGCGACACGCTGCGCGTCGACGGCGACACGCGCGTCCGCCTCGACTCCGACCGCGCGCTCTTCCTCGAGCGCGGCGCGGTCTTCGTCGCCTCGCACGGCCATCGCGTGGTCGTCACCACGCCGCTCGGCGAGATCCGCGACGTCGGCACCGAGTTCGAGGTGCGGCTGGAGATGAAGATGGTGCGCGTGCGGGTCCGTGAAGGGCGCGTCGATCTGCGGAGCGGCGGCGTGACCCGCACGGCGGTCGCCGGCGTCGAGCTGTCCGCCGACGCCAGCGGCGCCGTCACCGAGCGCGCCATCGCGCGCGTCGGCGGCGACTGGGACTGGATCGTGCGCGCCGCGCCGGCCATCGCGCTCGAAGGGCGCACGCTGCGCAACGTGGTCGACACCGTCAGCCGCGAGAAGGGGCTGCGCCCCGTCTACCAGGGCGTCGGCGACGCGCGGCTGCACGGCAAGCTGCCGCTGTCGCCGGAAGAAGCGCTGCAGGCGGCGCTGGCCGCGTCGTCGGCCTCCGCGCGCATCGACGGCGACCGCCTGATCGTGCGAGGCAGGCGATGATCGCGCGCTGCTTCCTCATCCTCCTCCTCATCGCCTCGGCGGCCGAGGCGAAATACGCCGGGCGCCCGCTGGTCGACGCGCTGCGCGACCTCGAGTCGAAGGGCCTGCGCCTGATCTACAGCAACGACGTGGTGCGGCCGGAGATGACGGTGCACGCCGAGCCGCGCGCCACCGGGCCGCGGCGCGTCCTGGACGAGCTGCTGCGCGAGCAGCACCTGCGCGCCACCGACGGGCCGCAGGGCAGCCTGGTCATCGTGCGCGACGTCGAGCGCGCCGCGCCGCCGGCGAAGCAGGAAATGCCGGTGGCGATCAGCCAGATCACCGTCACGCCGAGCAGCTTCACCATTCTCGCCGCGCAGCCGGAGCAGCGGCAGTTCCTCAGCCGCGACGACGTCCGCAGCGTTCCCCACTTTTCCGACGACCTCTATCGCGCCATCGCCCACGTCCCCGGCACCACCGGGCAGGACGTCAGCGCGCGCCTCAACATCCGCGGCGGCAAGGAAGACGAAGTGGAAGTGCTCATCGACGGCGCGGAGGTCTATGACCCCTTCCACGTCCGCGACCTCTTCCGCGCCTTCAGCACCATCGATTCCGAGGCCGTCGGCGCGGTCGACGTGCTGACCGGCGGCTTCCCGGCGCAGTACGGCGGGCGGATGAGCGGCGTGATCGACATCGTCTCGCTCACCCCCACCGCGCCGCACCACACCGAGATCGGCGTCGGCCTGCTCAACACGCGCGCGCTCTCCAGCGGCCTGTTCGACGGCGGGCGCGCGGAGTGGCTCCTCTCCTTCCGCCGCGGCTACCTGCGCGAGCTGCTGAAGATCGTCAACGGCGACGACAACGACGGCGAGGAGATCAACCCGAACTACTACGACCTGATGGCGAAGGTGCAGACGTCGCTCGACGACCGCCACGTCATCTCCGCGAACGTCCTCCTCTCCCGCGACCGGATGCGCCTGGCCCACCCCACCGAGGGCGGGGCGAATGCGAACTACCGCGACAGCTACGGCTGGCTGAACCTGCGCAGCGCGCTCTCGCCGAAGCTGTTCACGCAGAACGTGCTCACGCTGGCACGCACGCAGACCTCGCGCGTCGGCACCATCACCAGCTCCGGCGGCGCGGAGCACGCCAGTGTCGACGACCACCGCACCTTCGACTCCGTCTCGCTGAAGAGCGACACCTCGTTCGACCTCAGCGACCGCAACGTGCTGAAGGGCGGGCTGACCTTCAAGCGCGTCGACGCCGACTACGGCTACGCCTCCGACGGCGTCATCCTCGAATCGCTGCTGCACATCAACGAGCCGCCGATCGTCTTCCACAATCGCGCCGACGTCCGCGTCTCCGGCAGCGACGTCGCCCTCTACGCCGCCGACCGCTTCGCCCTCGGATCGCGCGTGGTGGTGGAAGCGGGCCTGCGCGCCGACCGCCAGAGCTACGCGCCCGACGGCACGCACCTCTCGCCGCGCCTCAACGCGCTCGTCTCGCTCACACCGCGCGCCACGCTGCGCGTCGCCTGGGGACGCTTCTACCAGCCGCAGGGCGTGCAGGAGCTGCACGTGGAAGACAGCGCGACGACGTTTTTCGCGGCGGAGCGCGCCGACCACGCGCTGGCCGGCGTCGACTTCGACTTCGGGCGCGGCTTCACCGCCCGCGCCGAGATCTACGACAAGCGCTTCGCCGACATCCGCCCGCGCTTCGAGAATCTGTACGACCGCGTGGTGCTCTTCCCCGAGGTGCATGGCGACCGCTTCATCCTCGCGCCGAGCCGCGGCAGCGCGCGCGGCGGCGAGCTCCTGCTGCGCAAGCAGCTCTCGCCGCGCCTCGGCGGCTGGCTCAGCTTCGCCCGCGCCTCGGTGCGCGACGAGATCGACGGCCGTGACGTGCCGCGCAGCTGGGACCAGCGCAACACCGTCACCTTCAACCTCAACTGGCGCCCGAACGACCTCTGGAGCTTCGACGCCGCCGGCGTCTACCACAGCGGCTGGCCGACCACGCCGCTCCAGGGCGTCGTCGTCAACGGCGTCTTTCACACCGCTCTAGGGCCGCTCTACAGCGACCGCCTGCCGGCCTACCGCCGCATCGACTTCCGCGCCAGCCGACGGCTGCCGACCGCGCACGGCGGCTTCAGTTTCTTCGTGGAGCTCTTCAACGCGCTCGGCATCAACAACGTGACGCGCACCGTCGGCTACACCTTCAACGTCCCGGCCGGCGGCCCCATCACCGGCAAGCGCATCACCGAGTCGGTCATCGGCGTCCTCCCCTCATTCGGCATCACCTACGAGTTCTGATCGGAGCAACCCATGCGTAAATCATTGCTGGTCCTGTGTGCTGTCCTGGTGCTCCCGATGCTCGGCGCGCGCCGCCGCGTCGCGGTGCCGCAGGGACCGACCTTCAACCGCGAGATCGTCCGCATCTTCCAGCAGCACTGCCAGACCTGCCACCGCCCGGGCGACATCGCGCCGTTCTCGCTCCTCACCTACCGCGACGCCGCGGCGCGCGCGCTGGAGATCAAGGTCATGACGCGCACGCGGCAGATGCCGCCGTGGAAGGCCGCGGAGGGATGCGGCGACTTCGTCGGCGTGCGGACGATGTCCAACGAGGAGATCGCCATGGTCGCCGCGTGGGCCGACGCCGGCGCGCCGGAAGGGGCGGCGTCCGATCTACCGGCGGCGCTGACCTTCAGCGACTCGTGGGCGCTCGGTGCGCCCGACCTGACGCTCTCGATGCCGAAGAGCTTCACGCCGCCGGCCGACCGCGACGAGTACCGCTGCTTCTCGCTTCCGACCAACGCGGCGCAGGACGTCTGGGTTTCGGCCATCGATTTCCGTCCCGGCGACCGCGGCACGGTGCATCACATCGTCCCCTACCTCGATCCCAGCGGCAGCAGCGCGAAGCTCGACAAGGACGGCAACGGCTACCAGTGCTTCGGCGGGCCGCTGATCACCAACGTGGAGCCGCAGGTCATCGGCGCCTGGTCGCCCGGCGCGCGCGCCACGCCGCTGCCGTCCGGCACCGCGGTGCGCATCCCGAAAAACTCGCGCGTGGTGATGCAGGTGCACTATCACCCGCACTTCGGCAAGGTGGCGCCCGACCGGACCGAGATGGGCTTCTACGTCGCGAAGGAGGAGGTGCGGAAGCAGATGCACTACGACTTCGTGGCCAACGACGAGCTCTTCATCCCCGCCGGCGCCGCCGACCAGAAAGTGGAGGCGTTCGCCTCGCTGCCGATCGGCATCGAGATCGTCTCCATCTACCCGCACATGCACCTCCTCGGCAAGCGGATGTCGATCGAGGCGGTGCTCGCCGACGGCACCAAGATCTGCATGATCGACGTGCCGAAGTACGAGTTCAACTGGCAGGGAGCGTACGTCTACCGCACGCCGCTGCAGCTGCCGAAGGGGGCGCAGATCCGCATCGAGGCGCACTACGACAACTCGGCCGAGAACCTGAACAACCCCTACAACCCGCCCCGAGACGTCCGCTGGGGCGAGGCCTCGACCGATGAGATGTGCCTGGCGATGGTGGGCTACACCACGGCGGACGGGAACTGACGCGTCACTTGTGGCGCTCCATGTATCTGGCCACGTAGGCGCACTCCGGCACCACGCGAAGGTCGTTCGCGCGCGCGTACTCCAGCGCCGCGGCGACGACCTTCGCCGCCACGCCCTTGCCCTCCGACTCGGGCGGCACTTCGGTGTGGTGGAAGGTGATCTGCTGGTCTTCGCGCGAGTAGCTGACGAACGCCACGCCGCCCTCCACGGGCAGCTCGAACTGGCGGTCGTCTTCGTTGTGCCGGACGGTGTCGGTCATGGACCGACCGGTTGCGCGGGACGTGCCAGCGTGCTGCTCAATCAGCCTTGCTCGATGGCGTGCTGCGCGAGCCGGAGGTAGAAGTCCTTGATCTGATCGGTGTAGTGCGAAGGGAAGAGTCCCTCCGCGGGATCCCACCAGCCGACCTCATTCAGATGATCGGCAGGAACAGGAAAGCCGATGCGCTCGACTTTTCCCAGCCCGCTGCCGCGCCACTCCTGCGAGGCGACGGAAACGAGGCCGTCGTTCTCGCCTTCTTCCTTCGCGATGATGGTCCATGAGGGTTGCAGAGGAAGAATGACCTTGAGCGGGTGTTCCGAGGCGCTGACCACGCGGTACTTCACGCCGTTGCTCGTCTCTTCTTTTCGCGCGCCGTCGTTGAAGGCACGGCAGGCGGCGGTCGTCAGGTCGCGAAACCCTTCGAGCGACGGCCAGCTCGCGCGCTGAACCGCCTGCACCAGCGCGTGGCCGCCGTTCGCGATGCCGAAATCGGCGAATGACGTGCCGTTGTGCGGCGTGCCGATGGTGGTCAACGAGCGGACAAGACTCCGGTCTTTGACGATCATGTGCCGCGCGTCGAGACCGCCCATGCTGTGGGCGATCACGTGCACCGGGCGTGGCAGGTTGCGCACCTGGTCCGCAAGCTGGCTCGCGCGCACGCCGACAGAGTCGGCGAACGCCACGCCGGTCTCATGAACCTGAGGGATGCCGTTCGCGCGCAGGTGATCGGCGATGCCGTTGAAGTAGACGCCGCTGATGCCGGCCAGGTGCAGCAGCTCGTCGAAACGGGCGATGCCGTGCGCGAGGACGATGGTTGCCATCGCCGCATCCTACGACGACGGCGGCGCCCCGCACAGCGTGGTGTTCGTCAGCGGCACCACCGTCACCGTCACGCTCGTCCCGTTCACGCCGACCTGCAGGTAGTGGTAGTACGCGCCGGGGTTGCCGGTGCCGCCGCTGCAGCCGGAGAGCGGCGCGCCGGCGCCGCCGGTGACGACGAAGCCGGTCACGCCCGAGCCGCCGGCGGTGGCCTGGTAGTAGCGGTGGTCGTGCGAGGCGAAGACGTACGCCACCTTCGGGTTCTTCAGCGCATTGACGGCGGTGGTGAAGGCGATCACGGCCTGGCCGTACGCGCTGGTCTTGTCCTGCGAGTCGGGCTGCATCTGATGCGAGTTGTTGTCGCGCACCGGGCGGTGCATGAAGAGGAAGATGTTCTGCACGCTGTCGTCGGTGGCCAGCGCGGCCAGCGTCCCCTGCAGCTGCGCCAGCTGCGTCGAGCTGACGAAGCCGTTGAAGCAGCCGGCCGGCGGCGCGACGCTGCCGAGCGAGTCCTCGGTGTTCACGCCGAGGAAGACGGAGTTGCCGTACTGGAAGTAGCCGTACGGCTGGCTGGACATCAGCTTCGTGTAGTCGTTGAGCAGCTTGCCCGAGGTGTCGGGGGCGTCGTTGCAGGAGCCGCTCCCCTTCTTTTCCAGCTCGTGGTTGCCGGGGACGTTGAAGACCGGCACGCCGAGCTTCGCAAAGTACGGCAGGACGAGCGGGTATTGCGTCTGCGCGTCGGACGATTTCTTTCCCTTGATGGTGTCGCCGCCCCACAGCACGAAGGCGGGCGCCGGCTTGACCTTCTGCATGGCGGCGATCATGGCGGTGAATCCGGCCGAGGGGGCGTCGCCCTTGTCGGGACGGTTGTCGCCGGCGACGAAGAAGGTGAACTGCGTCACCCCCTTGCCGGTGCCGAGCGACGGCGTGCCGTTCAGCGGCGGAAGCGGCGGAAGCGTGGCGGCGGCAGCGAGGAGCAGTGTTGTCAGCATGCTCAGGAGAGTACCGCAGCCTGCGTATCCCTACCTCGGCTGCCGAGCAGGTCGACGATCACCTTCATGGCGGCGAAGACGCCGAAGAGGATCGTGGCCTTCTTGAACATCACCAGGCCGAACATGCCGAAGACGATGGTGAGGTGCACCACCACCACGCGCGCGAAGTAGCGCTCCACCCGCGGCATCTGTTTGCTCCAGATCCAGATGGCCAGCTCGAGCAGCAGCAGCGCGCCGATGATGGCCAGCCCGATGACGAAGGAGCGGCGCTCGAATCGCTCCGCCGGCGCCGCGCGCGGAATGAGTCCGCCCAGGATGACGGCGAGAAAAATCGCGTGCACCGCGTTGAAGAGCACCGCGAAGCCGAGCAGGCGCCGCTGGCCGCGCACCACCAGCGACATCAGGATCAGCCGCACGACGTTCTCGGCCCAATAGAGCGCGATGGCGGTGCCGACCGGCCAGTCGGCGCCGAAGACGCCGTAGATCGAGACGGCGTTGACGGCCAGCGACTGCGTGGCCCGGAGGACGCGCATGCCGGTCATCGGTTGCGCACGCCCGTGACCTCGAGCTCACGATCGGCAGGATCGACGACATCGGACCATGTGTCGCGCACGGATCGCGGAAGAATACGCCAGATGTCGCGCGGCTTGGAGGCTCGCGGTGCTTTGGCGTGAGGTAATCTGCCCGTCATGCACTACCAGCTCAAGATCACGCTGCGTGACATCGATCCACCGATCTGGCGACGGGTGCTGACGAGAAGCACAACGCGTCTGACAGAGGTCCTTCAAGCTGGAAGCAAGTTCGTTTATCAATTCTCCCCGTCATCCTGAGCGAAGCGAAGGATCTCCGGCTCGAGTAGGCGGCATCGTGCCAGTCGAGCCGAAGATCCTTCGCTTCGCTCAGGATGACGGAGGGAGGCAGACTTCGGTGACAGTTGGGAACACCGCATTGCGGTGGAGAAGATCGCCGACCTCGCGATTGCCGCGCCAGTCTGCGTTGACGGGGCACGTGCTTGCCCGCCCGAGGACAGTGGAGGCTCGTGGGGGTATACCGAAAAACTAGAGGCACTAGCCGACCCGGAGGGTGACGAGGAGCAAGATTACCTGAGGGAGTGGATGGGCGATTTCGATCCCGAGCAGTTCGATGTGGACTCCGTCAACAAGGAACTGAAACGCGTATTCGGCCCGGTGCGCCGCAAAAGGACACGTTCGGTGCGAAATCAATGAGCTCCGCGCCGGCCCGGTCGCGTACTTCGCTCAGCCGATCGCGTAAGCGCTGGCCAGAAGCAGAAAAGCGGCGGAAGCTGGAAGGGGCAGGGTGGCGAGTCGGCGAAGCCGGTGATTTTCTCGGCTTGAGCCCGAACGAAACTGAGTTTGTCGAGATCAAGCTGGCTCTCGCCCGGAAGCTTCGGCAACTGCGCGAGGAGCACCACTGGACTCAAGCGGAGCTCGCGAAGCGGGTTGGTTCGAGCCAATCACGAGTCGCCAAAATGGAAGCCGGCGACGCTACAGTGAGTGTTGATCTACTCATGAAGTCGCTCCTCGCAGCCGGCGCGGATCGACGGGAGGTAGGGCGCGTAGTTGCCTCACGTAACCGGTGATCGGCGGGTTCGCATCGCGCCCGCGGTTACGACTCCTCCGACGCTGCAGCGGGCGGCCACACGCCGATCCGCTGCCGCAGCGCGACGATTTTGCCAAGGTGATAGGCGTTATGGACGGCCACGCTGTTCAGCTCGTCGGCCAGCGTCACGCCCGGCTCGACCTCCCGCTCCAACCGCTCAGGGGTCTGTCCCAACGCTGCCGCGGCGCGAGCCCCGTCCAGGAACAAGCGCACCAGGTCGTGCCATTGGTGCTCGTGCTTCGGTGCCGCGCTCGGATACACCTCGAGGTGCGGTTCGGCTGGCACGACAATACTCTGCTGGTATGCCACGACGTGCCACAGCTCCTCGTAGATCGAGTGCGACGCGCCGTCCGGGCATAGCGTGACTTGCTCCAGCGTCAGGCCGGACAGCAGGCGGGCCCGCTCGGGGAACTCGCCGACCAGAAACAGATGCTCCAGGATATGCACGCGGCACACAACGTACCACGGGTTCAGCGGCACGGCCGGGTGTTGCAGTGCAGCGCGGGGGGGTGGCAGTGCAGCGCGGCGGCGTGGCAGTGCAGCGCGGCCGTGGTGCACGTGCAGCGCGGCCGTGGTGCACGTGCAGCGCAGGCATGTGCACGTGCAGCGCAGGGGTGTAACGCTGCAGCGCGTCCACCGCAGAGGACAGCGCGGTCGGCAAAACTTGCGACGCGTCCGCGGCGGAGGACGGACGGGTTGAGAACCCGTCCCACATCCTTGATCGTCAGATCGTCTGGCCGCTGGCGGGTTCCGCGCCATGCGCATGCTGCTGACCGGCGAGCCGGTGCCGGCGCGCGACGCGCTGGCGATGGGGCTCTGCAGCGAGGTGGTCGCCGACGCCGAGGTCTTCGACACCGCGCTGCGCATCGCCAAAACGATCGCCGGGCTCCCCGCGCTCGCCGTCATGCAGATCAAGGAGGCGGTGCTGGCCGGGCAGGACAGCTCGCTCGACGCGGCGATGGCGCTGGAGCGCAAGTCGTTTCAGCTGCTCTTCGCCACCAGCGATCAGAAGGAAGGGATGCGCGCCTTCCTCGAGAAGCGCAAGCCGGACTTCCAGGGGCGGTGAGGGTGGCGGCGCCGCATAATCCATTACACAGCGACCGCTGCCGAATCAAATAGGCCGTCCATAATCTACCCCTAGTAGAAGTGTTGCGCTTTCCACTGACCCGAGGGAACCTCGGCGGATGGCAGAACCGCCGAAATTACTCGACCGGGTCAGCGCGGCGATTCGCGCGCGTCACTACAGCCGCCGGACCGAAGAAGCGTACGTCGCCTGGATTCGGCGTTACATCCTCTTTCACGGCAAGCGGCATCCGTCGGCGATGGGCGCGGATGAAGTCAACGCCTTCCTCAGCGCGCTGGCCACCGAGAAGAGAGTGAGCGCGGCGACGCAGAACCAGGCATTGAGCGCGTTGATCTTTCTGTACCGCGTGGTTCTGGAGGATCCGCTGCCGTGGCTGAACGATCTGGTGCGGGCGCAGCGGCCGGTGCGGCTGCCGGTGGTCCTGACGGTGGACGAGGTGCGGTGCGTGATCGAGCGATGGAGGGCGCGTGCCGTCTCGTCGCGCAGCTCCTTTACGGCGCGGGGCTGCGGTTGCTCGAGGGGTTGATGCTGCGTGTGAAGGACCTCGACTTCGAGCGAGGGCAGATCGTGGTGCGCGATCCGAAGTGGAAGCACGACCGGGTGACCATGTTGCCGCGGGCGGTGGAGGCGGCGATGCACGAGCACCTGGCGCACGCCCGTCTGCTGCACGAGCATGACCTGGGGGAGGGGTATGGCGCGGTCTGGCTGCCCGACGCCATCGGCAGGAAGCTGCCGTCGGCCGCGCGTGACTGGCGTTGGCAGTGGGTCTTTCCGGCCACGCGACGCTGGCGGGATGAGAAAGGGGGAGAAGGCCGCCACCACCTGCACGAGACCGTGGTGCAGCGCGCGGTGACGCGGGCGGCGAGCGAGGCGCGGATGAGCAAGCGCGTCACCTGCCACACCTTCCGCCACTCCTTCGCCACGCACCTCCTGGAGCGAGGCCACGACATCCGCACCGTGCAGGAGCTCCTCGGCCACCGCGACGTGTCGACCACAATGATCTACACGCACGTTCTGCAAATGGGAGCAAGAGGTGTCCGAAGCCCTCTCGACCCGTCATGAGTCCCGCATCGCCACTCGAGCGGCGCAGCGGACGCGATGTCGTGATAGACAGCAGCGCGGACGCGGTGGAAGCTGTCTAGATAGAGTTAGCCCGTCGGGAGCCAGAAGCCACCTTGAGTGCTACGCTTGGATTGTGAAAGGCTACATCTGCGTCTTCCGGCATGCTGCTCGTCCAGCCAGCCATGTTCGAAAGACAGCGGCCTCTGGCCATCCTGTCGTGGCGCAGTTTCTCGATCGGTACCTGGAGTCCGAGTCCTACCTGGATTGGGGCGACGACCCTGCCTTCTTCTCCGCCCAACACTTTCTAGGCGACCTGCGGCTGGCAACATGGGGTGTGTGCCGACCGAATGTCCGAGCGCACGCGGAGATCGGAGATTTCATCGTGTTCTTTTGCGCGAAACCGGAACACACTCAACAGTGCACTCACTACTACTACATCGGCATCGGCACAATCATCGATAAGATCACCAGAGAGCAACTATGGAATGACGAGGCCTTCGCTCCTTATCGTCAGTTCCTCAACGTTTTGGCGCGTCCAGTTGGCGACCAACTCGAACGCTTCGAGTACTGCTACCCTGGCCATCGCCAAGATTGGCAAAAACGGCTCCGAAACTACATCCTCTTCGGTGGATCTTCTACATTCTTCAACGTTGCTCGTCCCTTACGCGTCGCAACCTACAGTAATTATCTGCCCGAGCGTTGGGAGTCAAGCGAGTCGAAAGCTGTAGCGCAACTCGAGCGTATCCTCTTTCCAGATAACTCTAGTCGCCGCCGCCTTCGAACTTCTCATTCGCGACACGCGCATTCGCATCTCAATCTCCGTCGCTCACAGGCGGATGCGGATCTACCAGCTCTTCGAGCAGAATTACTAGCTCTCGCGCGAACCGCGGGCTAACTCTTCGCAGCAGGCGACACGCGGCCGTTCGTTGGCCCGGCGCTTCCGCGCCTCGTGCTTCGAGGATTCACGTGTCAGTTTAGCCGGCATGTGGAGGCCGCGTGCGCCTGAGCGAAAGAACGTTAGGCGGACGCAACTCCACAGCCTGTAGAAACTCGGCACTCTCTCCGCTGCTTTCGCGTCATCCCTCGGATTCGCCGACGGCGCACTTCGTCGAGTTCTTGCGTTCACTTGGGTTTCGGTTGCATCATCCAAAAGACAGTAGACAACCCACGAGGGGAGTTGGCATGCACACGCAGGAATGTTCCCTGACCGAAGAAGCGCTGCACCGTCAGATCGGCGAAATTAACGTTGTGTTCCAATATCTCGAAAACGAACTTCTCGAAATCGAGTGGTTCTGTACCGAAGCCGAGGCACTCAAACCCGGTAGACGCTTCGTCGACATCATCAAGGACGCTCGTGGCACGGTTAACGCCTATCTCGATCGGGCAAATGTTCCCCAGGGCGCACCGGTCCGACGTCGCTTTGCGCAGGCGTTCGCCGATGTCCGTGAGGCGAGCAAGCAACGAAACCTCACGGTTCACTCAACCTACTATTGGCATGAATCGTTTCAGGGATCGCCATCACTAACACGAACATTCGCTCAGCGCGACAAGAACGGAACGGTTGAGCGCAAGACCCAACCTGTCACTCCGCAAACAGTCGAGTCAGCGTCGGAGTTAGTGAACAGCGTCTTCGAGGAGTTCTTCGCTCTTCACCGAGTCCTCATGTATGAGCTGCCGTCAACTTTGACGGTCCAATAGCGCCGCCCAACTCTTCGCAGCAGCCGACTCGCGGCCGTTCGTTGGCCCGGGGCTGAAGCCCCTCCTGCTTCGTGGATTCACGTGTCAGTTAGGCCGGAACGTGGAGGCCGCGATCGGCTGAGCGAAGGAACGTTAGGCCGTCCCGCTCTTTTGCACAGCATTCACGGTCTTCTCCTGAGCCACCCTGGGTGGCGGGGGCATGAACACCAGACTGCAGTCTACTTCGTAGTTCCGCCCGAAGTTCGTTCGAATGACAACTCGCGGGTGGAGTCGTCCGCCTCGATCAACAGGTAAGCGTGGTCGTTTACGAATCCGTCCGAGCGGAGCAAGAAAGTGGAACTCAATGCGAACGTCGGCCGTCGTCGCGGGCTCGATCGGCTGGCGTGCGCTTTCTCTATTTGTCCGGCGATTCCGAACGCCGATGATCGGCGTCTCCACGATCACCACAGGCTCTAAGTCATGAATCTCCACGTGAGATATCTCTACATCGTGCTCCCCAGTATTCGTAGCAGCCAGCTTCAAAATCCCGGCGCCGAGAGGCCTCCCTTGTCGGATCTCCTCGTGGTACCACATCCAGCTATTGAAGCCGGTTGCCGTGTTCTGCACGACAAAAAACGACTCTTGAACCGAAGTGTTTGTTCCCGCGACCGCTCTTCTCCGCCTCCATCGGCGGTAGCGGCGAACCGCGGCATCCTTCAAGCCAGTCGCGAGGGCTGCTATCAAGCCGGCCACCAGTGTTACCACCACACCAACTAGAATCTCGGTGCTGTGCTGCTCGGGGAACGTGGGCTGCGTCGGTGGCTGAACCTGTAGTTGTAGGCTCTTCGTGCCCTGTTGTTGCCGCTGCCCATCACTTGCGGTTCCGGCGGCTTGCCGGGAACTGGCTTTCGTGGCAGTGCCTTGCGTCATCGTCGAGGCGCTCTGCGAGCCAGGTGAAGGCGGCGTGCTCGTAGAGGTGTCTACCATTTCCAACAGTGTAGCGAAAATGGCGGCCTAACTCTTCGCAGCAGGCGACACGCGGCCGTGCGTTGGCCCGGCGCTTCCGCGCCTCGTGCTTCGCTGTCGCGCGTGTCAGTCCGGCCGGCATGTGGAGGCCGCGTGCGCCTGAGCGAAAGAACGTTAGCCGGACGCAATCAACCCTTGAGGGCACGTGAAAGCAGTTCCTGCAGCATAGGCCAGGCAAAATTTGCCGCGAGCGCCGCCGGAATCGTGTAAAACACAAAACGGAGCCACCATCGCCATCGATGCACGACAATCTGTCCGTGTCCAATCCCCATCGCGAATTTGGGTGTGATCGAGAGAACGATGCAAATCGCGAGACCGGTAAGAAGGAGTGTCCCGGTACGCGGCGTCAAGCCTGTGGCTCTCGCGCTGGGAAGTTCGTAGTCCGAGACCAGCGCGAGTGTAACCTCCAGTGCCCGTCTCTCCTCGGAAGCAGAAATGCCATCCTTCAAGATCGCGTAAGCCTCGCGACGAAGCGCCGCCTTTGAGTCACTATTGAACGCCACTTGCAAGGTGATCAGCGCAACCATCACGTAAACAGGCCAGGCAATGAAAGGTGCGAAACCTGCGCTCCACAGCTCTTGCCATCGCGGCGGTTTTACGGCTAAGGCCCAGTCGTAGAGATCGGCAAAAATCTGTCTCGCCACAGGATCAGATTCACGTTCCACATCAATCCGTAGGTACTCCGGCAGATCCGCGTCAATCTGTAGGTCAACTGATATCTCAGCTCCGCGCATCAGTATGTGGAAACCCACGGGCGTCTCCCGGGCCAAACTCGGTTCGATAAACGCTTCCTTCAACGAATTTACCGTGAGCTTTCGGCCGTTGGGGAGAAACAGGACAATACTCTTTCGCCGTTGCTCCGCTCGCCGTTTGGAAACCCGCCCTTCGATAGCTGCGCGCTTTGCATCGAATGTTTCGTCCCCTGTTGCGTACCCTAAACTTCGTAGCTCCTCGCCAACAATCCTTGGAATCGCCTCATTGTCAGCTTCCTCCATACGCGATACGATCGACGCTAAAAGGTCGTCAAGTTTGCTCAACTGGTCCCGGTCTAGCAGCCAGGGCCCGCGGAGCCGCGTTCTTGTCCTATAAATAAGCTCAGCCATTCACTCATCATACGCCGCGCCGGCTAACTCTTCACAGCAGCCGACGCGCGCCGTAAGTTGGCCCGGCGCCTGCGGCGCCTCGTTTTGCGCGACGCTGCCGTTGCGCTGCTGGAGAGTGAAGGGCGCGCGCGGCTGAGTGAAAGAACGTTAGGCCGACGAATCACACTTGGCGTGAAGCCGCGCTTTCCATGAGGCTCCGCATACCTGCACGCTCAGCGGATGTGTCGGCCCGTTCGGCGACGTTGCCACGCGCCGAAGCATGTCAATCCGTCCGAGGGAACCGTGAAGTCCGCATGCCTACAGGAACGCCAACGTCGACACATTGTCGCCTGGCCGTGAGCGAAGTTTCGGCTCACGCCAAGCTGCAGCTCGTTCCCTACTCCTTGTGAGTCGCTGCAACAACCGCTGCCCGGTGCGCCGCCCTGCCATTACGTCATTCCACCGCGCGGCCATCGGCGTAGACTATTGGCCGCCATGAAGATCAAGCGAGAGCCCACGCAACTCGAGAAGAAGGCGAAGAAGGGTCATCAAGGATACCCTGCCGCGACCGTCGCGTTTTACGGGCCCGACGCCTCCCGAGCATCGAAGGTCGTCGTCGGGATCATTCCAGACGAAACCTCCAAAGTATCCGAGTTGCGCAAATGGACATCACAGACCGCTGATCTACGACGCGAGACGACCGAAACCAGCGAGATCCTGGCGTTCATCAAACAGCACTCGGTAAAGACCATCATGATGAGTCCAGGAATTATCGGCTGTCCCCACGAGGAGGGAACCGACTACCCGGAAGGAGAGGTTTGTCCCGAGTGTCCGTATTGGGCCGCGCGTGATCGCTGGACTGGCGAAGAACTTCCGGAACAATAGATCACTGCGTCTAACGCACTCCGTGTAAGTCGCGATCGACGGCGGCCTAACTTTGGTGTGAAGCTGTCGGCGGGCTGGTGTCCGGCCCGGCAGCCGAGCTGCCTGCCTCTTCGCAAGCGTCGCGGCGTCACGCCGGCCGCAGATCGCTCCAGCCGAGGCTGTCGTTAGTCGCGGCGGCCGTCGCGCCGCTTCGTTCCTGGCACGTGAAGCCCGCCGCAGCTTACACCAAGGACGTTAGGCGGAACGAGGTACCGGCCGTGCGACAATGCTTCGTGTGAGAACCGAGCTGTTCAAGTGGCAACCTCTAGTGCCCCGGAAACCGACTGACCGATGGACCGATGACGCCATTCTTCAAGCGGTTACCGCGGCGTACCGCGATTGCGTCAGTTCGGATTACGTTCTCGTGAATCGGCCAGATCGTATCAACAGGAAATCAGCCGAAGTCGATGGGCTACTTGCGGCAGCAGGTCAATCTCCAGTCGCCATTGAGGTCACGGCTCTGGAGTCGTTCGCCGGCCAACTTTTGGACGAATCGCGAGTGGAACAACTCCTCGGCGCTTTTCGAACAGTGGTGGATCCTCGGTATTCGGAAGGTGAGCTCCGGTTTCTTACTACCGGCTACACCACAACAAACCGGCTGGTAATCGTCGCTCACACGGATCGCGACGAACGCACGAGGCTTATCACGGCTCGAGACGCTAAACCCAAAGAGCGGCGCTTCTATGAATCAGAACGATAAGAGAATTGATGAAGACGACATCCCGGAGATGGACCTGTCCGGTGGAGTGCGAGGGAAATACTACGAAAGCTACCGGCGAGGAACTAATGTAGTTCTGCTTGAACCAGATCTAGCAAAGGTCTTCCGCGATTCGGCAGTTGTAAACCAGGCGCTGCGCGAGTATCTCTCTGAACATGGCGCGCCTCCCACACTTTCGCGACGGACGGGCTAACTCTTCGCAGCAGCCGACTCGCGGCCGTTCGTTGGCCCGGCGCTTGCGCGCCTCGTGCTTCGCGGCTTCAGATGTCAGTCTGGCCAGCACGTGAAGGCCGCGAGCGGCTGAGCGAAGAACGTTAGCCGGACCGGGGAAGACTGAGGCTAATTCTCAATGCCCAGTCCACACCGGTATGACACCGCCATTTGCCCTGATCAGCGCTTTCTTGTATTCCTCAAATCGTCGCTGCTTGATAGCATTCACCAACGCGGGCAGGTCGTCGGGAGAGATCATTTCGAGTTCCGATGGGAGCGCGAAGTTTTTGCCTTCTAACTGCAGAACGGCGCTGGGACTCAATTCCATCCGACAGTGTTTTGAAATCGCGTCGAGAATCGCGCGTAGATCGGTGGGTTCAGATGCATTGCCGGCGTGAAACGGTTGACACCATCGAGGTAGCTCACATGGCTCCACCACGACGGGAACGATGAATCCGCGACCAGGCGGTCGTGTCTGGAGCGCGTCGAGAGCCCATCGAACTTCCTTTTGCCGAAATCCGATCTCGTCAAATCCCGGTCGTAAGCAGGCGACAAACAAGTCCGCCTCTGCCACGGCCAGTCGAATTTCACGCTCCCAATCGTCACCGAGCGCTAACTTTTGATCGTCGAGCCAGGGCTCAACGCCCGCGGCCGCTAGTCTGGTGTATAGCCATCGCGCAGTATCGCTGTCTTGTTTGACATAGCAGATGAAGACCCTAGGCTTGCCCGTCATCGTTGCTCCTCGCCGCCATCAACAACGCCGCGTGTAACCTCAACAAGGCGGTGCGTTATAATAGTAATGTACGTATCGAACCACCGCGACGCACTACATTTTTGGAAATGACGATTCCAGCGGCTGCCCACGGCTATCACTTGCGCGATTGCGGGTAAGTTGTTCATGAAACGGGCGATAGCGTGGTGAAAGGGCGCGCTGGCTCACGGGCCGGCTAACTACTGCCAGAAGCTGTCGGCGGGCCGTTCACCGCTCCCGGGGCTGAAGCCCCTCTTTCCTCCCAAGATGCACGACGTCACGCCGCTTGCAGATCACGCCCGCCGACTGATTCGTTAGTTGCGGCAACCGGCGCGCCGTACGGCCGCATGGGCACGGGCCTCGCCGCAGCTTAGGCGACCAACGTTAGGCGGATCGCCCCAAGCGCGCCAGCAGATCGGCTCAACATCCGAGCTCTCACGGGCAGAGACAACCGCTTATACTTCACCGATATGTCACAAACTCACGTTCCAACCGTCGACTCCCGAGCCGTATTTGTGGTTCATGGTCGGGAGCTCCGGCTGCGTGACGCTCTGTTTGCGTTCCTGACTGCGATCGACCTACGGCCTTTAGAATTCGTTGCTGCGTCGCTCCGTACTGGGAAGGCGACGCCATATGTCGGCGACATACTAGCCCTCGCATTTCAGCAGGCTCAGGCGATCGTCGTGCTATTCACGCCGGATGACGAAGCTCGCCTGCGTCCCCAATATGCGCGCTCAGAGGATCCTGCCTACGAAACCGAGTTTACGCCACAAGCTCGGCCCAATGTCCTATTTGAAGCAGGAATGGCAATGGGCAAAGATCCCGATCGCACGGTTCTGGTGCAGATCGGCCGACTTCGCCCATTCAGCGACATTGGCGGCCGACATCTCTTGCTACTCGACAATTCGACACAGCGTAGGCAGGAGTTGGCGCTCCGGCTGAAAGCAGCTGGTTGCGCAGCCGATATAACAGGCACTGCGTGGCACACGGCCGGTGATTTGTCCCTCGGCGAAGAGTCGCTCAAATCCGTCGATGCTGTTCCTACGGTGGGCCCGCCGCCGCCACCATTTGATCCGACCGACGTAGAAGTTGCGATGCTTAAGCAACTGGCAGCTCACGGCCAGCTATCATTTGTGTATTTAATTAGCTACGCCGGTAACAGACAGAAAGCTCGCTATCACGTCGAGCGTTTAGAAGATGCAGGCCTCATCGGAATTACTCGCGAGCGGAGCACCGGAGAAGCCGTGGAACTAACGAAAAAAGGGCGGGCGTTTGCTTTCGAACGCGGCTTGTAAAATGCTGACCGCCTAACTCAGGCGACACGCGGCCGTTCGTTGGCCCGGCGCTTCCGCGCCTCGTGCCTCTCAGGTTCAGGTGTCAGCTTGGTGGGATGTGAAGGCCGCGTGCGCCTGAGCGAAAGAACGTTGGGCAGACCACACCGAACGTGCCACCGCAACTGCATCGTTGGCGTGCCGAGACGGAGGCGCTGCGGTGCGCCTGGCCATCGGCCTCGATCGTAGTATCCAGTCCCTTGCTCATCAGCGGCTCTGCCCGATCGAGGAATCAGCGAGCAGCGCATATCCACGTCGAAGTCACTCGAGACACTGCTGCGCACCACATCGACCATAATCCGCGCAGGAAGGGCCCGGAGGCATGAAGATCAAGCGCGAACGGACAAGGCTGGAACAGAGAGCACGCAAGGGCCATCGCGGCTATCCAGCGGCTACGGTGGCCTTTTACGGTGCCGATGCGAGTCGAGCATCAAAGGTTGTCGTCGGGATCATTCCCATTGAAGGCGGAGAGCTGTCTGAGCTTCGGAAATGGACATCCGAAAACGAGGATCTACGTCATGATTCACCAATCTCACGAGAGATTCTTCAGTTCCTTAAGGAGCACGCCGTGAAGACTGTCATGATGAGTCCCGGAATCATCGGATGCCCGCATGAGGAGGGCATCGACTACCCGGAAGGTGACGTCTGTCCCAACTGTCCCTATTGGGCTACTCGTGATCGCTGGACGGGAGAAGAACTTCCCGAGCAGTAGGCCAAGAAGGCGCAACGGATCCGCGCCGGGCGGGTTTGATGTTCCGGCGATGCGAGTCCCCGAATGAGGATCACGGCGTAGGTGGCGCGCGGGACGGCAACCTCTCCACAATCGGCAGCTAGGGGACGGCGCACCCAGCTTCTCGGAGCCCTGCGTGTCGACAGCGATGATCGCCGCGGGTGACGGCGCTTCGAATCGCGCGGGCGCGCCGGACGGCGCGCCCGCGCGGGTTCACTGCACCAGGACGATTACGACGGGTTGGGCGGCGTCGCCTCGGCCTCCGGCGCGGGGGCCTCCGGCGGTTGCGGCTTGACCTTGCGTCCCTTCGCGCCGAGGGCGTGCCGCATGTCGTCGACGTGCGGCAGCAGTTCGGCGTTCTCCGGACGCTTGGCCAGGCGGCGCGCCAGCGCGAAGGTGGTCAGCGCGTCGCTGCCGGCCGTGTTCTTCGCCGCCGTCACGCTGTGCCGGATGAACGCGGCCAGCGCCTCCAGCTCATCGGCCACCGGCGCGTACGCTTCCGCGTAGCTCATCAGATCGCGCGCCTGGTCCGGATCGGTGGCGCCGCCTCTCACCAGCGACGGGCTGTTCTTCACCGCCACCGCGGTCCGCTCGACGAACGCCGGCGGCACCGACGCT